>Ga0335070_10000238_pt1 | contig 63306 bp, 59 predicted proteins | sample Lox_Sample_13_FD_206722 | JGI IMG/M metagenome (GOLD analysis project Ga0335070, IMG submission 206722) | Soil microbial communities from Loxahatchee National Wildlife Refuge, Florida, United States - Lox_Sample_1.3 | ecosystem: Environmental > Terrestrial > Soil > Wetlands | place: USA...
AGGCAGGCTTTTCCAAAGGGAGGAATTACCCCTCTTTGGCATCCTTTTCCTGTCGCTAGACAGGCAAAGAGGGGACGGGGGAGATTTTCCGAAGATTGTGTCTATTCAATTATGGACACAGGGTGCGAAACTGGAAGCCAAGAATGCAGCGCCATTGTCCAAAACACTGGTATCCTTTGTGCTCATGTATCAGAATCATACCGCAAGAGAGGATACCATTGTCTTTCCTGCTTGGAAGAAGGCACTCACGGCCGAGGGATATGATGAGATAGGGGAAAAATTCGAGGAGATTGAGCATCAGCAGTTTGGAGAGGATGGTTTCGATAAAGCAGTCCGGGAGATTAGCGATATCGAAAAGGCCCTTGGTTTCTCCGATCTTGAACATTTTACAGCCCCTGCACCACCGGCACGCTGAGGCAGAAAGGGCTGTGGGGAAATGCGCGCTCACCTTGGCATATGGATAGGACTCTTTGCCTTGGCCGGCATCGTCACGCTGGCCATGAAATATTATGCCTACTTTCCCGGAGACGTATGTGTAGAAAGATGGATGCAATCCTTGCTCCCCCGAGATCTTAGTTGGGCCGTGGCAGTTTCGCGGACTGCCGAATCTCCGTGGGTTCTCCTGATCCTGGCGGTCGTTTTTACAGTTTCATGGATGGTGGCAGGATGGCGCGCCGCGCTTGTCTCCATCTTCAGCTTAGCGGGAATGTTAGCGCTCGGATATTGGCTCGGCCCGGTCATTGGCCGGCCCCGGCCTTCCCCGGACCTGGTTCACGTGACTCGAAGGCTTTCGGGCTACAGCTTTCCTTCGCTATTTGCGCTCAGATATGCCGCTACGTTTGGTTTCCTGGCGGTTCTGGCTGCGTGGAAAGGTTCCGGTTTAACACGTATCGGCCTGCTGATCTTGTGCAGCGGTCTTTTAATCCTTGGCTGGGTTGCCCGGGTCTCTTTGGCGGCACACTGGCCGAGTGACGTGATCATCTCTTATTACCTGGGATTATTGTGGGCGGCTTTCCTGATTCGTTTAGTTCAAGCCCGATAGGCTCATTCAAGACTCACGGTAATACTCGAATAGACTAATTGGAGGGGAGTGACCCACGATTTGGGAAGGCTTCTCTTGACAATATGCTTCTTTTAGCATATCGTCTGACCAAATTCTTTCTTCGGGAGGTTTTCAATGGAGATTAAGGCAAAGTTCTGGATCGAAAATAAAGGAGAGGTTGTACTAGGGGGTGGGAAAGCCGCCTTGCTTCAGGCGGTGGATCGGTTTGGGTCCATTCAGCGGGCGGCTGACGAATTTGGGATGTCCTATCGACATGCCTGGGGCGCGATTAGAAGAATCGAAAAGAGAGCCGGGTTTAAGATTGTCGATACAAAATTGGGTGGGAAGGAGGGCGGAGGGGCCCGATTGACCCCAAAAGGGAAGGTTTTCGTTGACAGGGTAGATTCCTTGTTAAGTGATCTCCGCGACGTGGTGGAACAGAGGTTCAAACAAAATTCCCGAAGACACTCATTTTGACAGGGCAAAAGACCATGCGTTTGTGGGGAAACGAATACAATAAGATGGAGTTTGCCGGCTCCTTTGGTGATCTGGGGACCCTCATTCCTTTTGCTGTCGGTTATATCACGCTTAATAAAATGGACCCATTGGGAATCCTCGTCGCCTTTGGTCTCTTCAAAATCTTCGTGGGTCTTTATTTCAAAACGCCCATCCCAGTTCAGCCTATGAAGGCAATCGGGGGAATGGCGATCTCCCATGCCGGTTCTGTTACCCCTGGAATGATCTGGGGGTCGGGAATTTTCACTGGAATTTTCTGGCTTCTTATGGGAATTACTGGAACGATCACCTGGATTGAAAAGGTTACCACAAAACCTGTGGTTCGGGGCATCATGCTGGGACTGGGTCTCAGTTTTGTAGTGGAAGGATTGAGCATGATGCGTGGAGGTCCGCTGTCCGCGATTGGCGGTGTCCTGATCACTCTGCTCCTTCTCAACAGCAAGCGTTTTCCAGCGATGTTGTGCCTTCTGGCATATGGAATCGTGGTAGCCTACGTTGAAAAACCGGAGCTGTTCCAGGAACTTTCCAATCTATCCTTCCGTTTTCGCTTTCCCGAATTAACGTTTGGAAGAATCTCATGGCAAGACCTTCTGGCGGGCTTCGTCATTTTGGGACTTCCGCAAGCTCCTTTGACGCTTGGCAATGCCATTATCGGTACCGTCGCTGAAAATAATCAATATTTCCCCAACCGAAAGGTAACGGCCAAAAAAATATCTATTGACCACGGAATGATGAACCTGGTCAGCGCCTTCATCGGAGGTATACCGCTGTGTCACGGAGCAGGTGGTATGGCGGGGCACATCCGATTTGGTGCGAGGACAGGAGGGGCTTTGGTCATTCTGGGTTTAATGGTGCTTCTGGCCGGACTTTTTTTGAGCGATTCAGTGGCTCTCCTCTTTCAGTTTTTTCCCCGTCCAATTCTGGGTGTCATTCTTTTCTTCGCAGGAATTGAATTGGCGCTGGTCGTCAAGGATATCAAACTGAAGAAACAGAATCTTTTCGTCCTGATCGTCACCGCCGGGACTGCCATGTGGAATATGGGAGTAGCTTATCTGGCAGGGCTCATTATTTATTACGGTCTTCAACGCCGTCTCTTCAAAGTGTAACAGGAGGACGCCGGGCACAAGTTCACTGTCCGCTAGAATCGAGAGAAAAAGAATTTCATTATAGTATTCATTTTCTCTTCGCATCGTGAAGAGTTCTGAAGGGGGCATCATTATTCTCTACTCACCTTTGTTTTCTTTCTTCTCAAATTCACTCAGTTTTCTTCGAAGGTACTGCTTCAGGGCATCTGGTTTCTCGCAGCATTTGACATCCCCTTCACAGGTCGTACTGCCGCCGTCTATGTCGCAGTAGCCGATCCCTTTTCCAAAGCTGAGGCTCTCTGGTTCCCTGAAGAGTGGACATTTCTTCTTTTCTTCCATTTCTTCCACCTCTTTTCGACCCCAAGATATCCTTTCAGGAGATCGGGTTTTTCACAAAAGTGAATATCTCTACCCTAAGTCGCTTGGTTAGCATTCCATGATCCATCACCGCTTCGATAAAACGAGCATTGCTTCGGAATGTTATTTAAAATCGTCCTTCAAATCATCGCACTGCCCTAAAAAGAAAAGCCCGTGTCAACACAGACCACGGGCCCTCAACATTCCCTTCCTGCCTACCGGAGGCCCTGGACCTATTATGGTGCAAGAGACCCTGAACCCAACGTACTAGAGGGCAGGCAGGTGCTTCGGCAACCCGGCTATCCCAGAAGCTTGGGACCCGTGGCTTTCCCCGTTTCCATGTCTCAGGAAGCGGGCCCTCCGCCATTATGGCGGGCAGGCGTCCCACGATCACTCGTGGTTTGGCTTTATCGGCAATCTATCTTAAATTTTTTCCTGTACTCATTAGGAGCAATTTTAGTGCCAAAAGCGATCGAGTCTTTCAGTCCTTTGATTTCTAAGGGTTTGCTCGAAAATTTAATTTTTATCGGAGAAGAAAAAGTGCCCTTTTTTGCCAGTCCGTCTCCGATCTATTGGCTGAAAATATCGATTCCCTTTAGCACCAGTTGTGTTAACATTTATTATCGCGAGACTGAGTTTTGGGGAGAACCTATGGCTGGAGAATACAAAAGGGCATATGAGGCATCAATTCATCAGCCCGAAGCATTCTGGGAAAAAGCGGCAAGAGAGATTCACTGGTATAAGCCCTTTGAGAGAGTTCTCGATGGGTCTAACAAACCTTTTTACCGGTGGTTTCCAGGGGGCGAATTGAACACCTGCTACAATGCAGTTGACTACCATGTTGATCGAGGTAGAGGGGATCAATGGGCCATCGTTTACGACAGTCCTGTGACCAAAGAGATGAGAAGAATCACATATAGGGAACTGCTCCATTCGGTAGCCAAATTTGCAGGGCTTTTGTCTCAGTATGGAGTAAAGAAGGGTGACAGGGTGATCATTTACATGCCGACAATTCCGGAGACCGCCATTGCCATGCTCGGGTGTGCACGAATTGGTGCCATTCACTCGGTCGTTTTTGGGGGGGTTGTGCCAAAGGAACTAGCCGTAAGAATTGACGACGCAAAGCCAAAAGTTTTGATATGCGCCTCCTGCGGCTTTGAGGGGGAAAAGGTTACCGAGTATAAGCCGCTGGTGGACAAGGCTTTAGAAATAGCCGATCATAGAGTGGAGAGGTGTATTATCTTTCAACGAAAACCATCCCTGGGAGCATTGATCAAAGGTAGGGATGTTGATTGGGAGGAGGCGATACCAAAGGCACCGATGGAGGATTGTGTTCCTGTTGCCTCCACTGATCCTCTCTACATTTTATATACTTCAGGCACCACTGGCGCTCCAAAGGGCATCGTCCGTGATCACGGAGGTCACGCTGTAGCCCTCAAGTGGAGCATGAAATATGTGTACGGGGTTGAACCCGGAGATGTCTACTGGGCGGCTTCCGATGTGGGTTGGGTCGTTGGCCATTCTTATATGATCTATGGCCCTCTGCTGCACGGATGTACGACTGTGATGTATGAAGGAAAACCCGTGGGAACACCCGATCCGGGAGCCTTCTGGAGAGTTGTTTCGGAGCACCGAGTGAAGGTTCTGTTCACCGCACCCACTGCCATCCGAGCGATAAAGAGGGAAGACTCGAAGGGAGAATTTATCAAGAAGTACGATGTCTCTCCCCTGAAATATCTGTTTATTGTGGGCGAGAGACTGGATCCAGATACCTACCATTGGGTAAGCGAGTTGTTGAAGAGACCTGTGATCGATCATTGGTGGCAAACGGAAACAGGGTGGCCCGCTGCTTCGAACTGCATGGGATTGGAATGTTTTCCTATCAAAGCAGGATCAGCGACAAAGCCCGTACCAGGATATCGGGTGGAAATCTTAGATAACGAAGGTGATGTCCTTCCGCCCGAGACAGAAGGGATTGTTGGAATCAAGTTACCCCTTCCTCCCGGAAGTCTGACCACTTTGTGGGAAAATGACTCAAGATTCAAGGAGTCTTATCTCGACATGTTCCCTGGATACTATTATACCGGAGATGGAGGCTATTTTGACGGAGATGGATATCTCTACATTATGGGCCGGGTGGACGATGTGATCCATGTCGCTGGCTATCAGATCTCAACTGGAAGAATGGAAGAGGTGATTACCAATCAATCGGACGTGGCGGAGTGTGCCGTGGTGGGTTCTGCGGCAGGGTTCCCCGTAGGATTTATAGTATTGAAATCAGAGGTAACAAGAAATCCGGACCTGATCGTCAAGGAACTCTTAACAATCGTCAGAGATCAGATTGGAACATTTGCTTCTTTGAAACAGGTGGTTGTCGTGAAACGGCTCCCTAAAACAAAATCGGGAAAAATCCTGAGAGGAACAATAAGAAAAATTATCGACGGTAAAAAATATGCCATTCCCTCGACCATCGATGATCCAGCCGCTCTAAAGGAAATTGAGAAGGCCATTAAAATGATTGAGCAGGAGGCGAGCTGAGTCTTGATTGTTCTTAGCCCTGCGTGACCACGATATCCAGAATCTTGGCCGCCGAGGACATTGTTTTCCAGTTGTGTTTTACTCCAGCGGGGATGAAGTAAGTTTCCATGGGTTTCAGTATTTTTCTTTGTTCCCTGATGGACATCTCTATTTCTCCCTCGATCACGACTCCACACTGATCGAAAGGATGGTCATGGGGAGTCCCTTCTTTGTTTGGAGCGATTTCCATAAAGGACATGGTTAAATTCGAACCCGATTCCAATTTGCTCCGGATGCCGGGCCGAAATTCATCAAGTTTCAATATCTTGAGATCCCAGAATCCCATTTTTTTCCTCCTCCTCTCGGAAACTTAACCCTCTTCATTTTAACTCTTTTTTAGAAACCGTCAAAAAGAGTTAGAACTTTGGCGTCAAAAAGAGACTTGACGAAAGGTTTCGAATTCGATATGAGATGCTTAGAAAATCGAAGTCCAGAAGGAGATGCCATGAAGGAAAAAGCTATTATCTACGGTAAAACAGGTTGACCTTATACGGAGAAGGCTAGGTCAGCCTATGGCGACAATGCTAAATATTTTGATGTTGAGTCAGACAGTAAAAAATTAGAAGAGATGTTAAAGTATTCCAAGGGTGTCCGGAATGTTCCCGTCATTGTCGAGGGGAGTAAGGTTACTGTGGGTTATGGAGGCTCCTGAGGAGTTTGAAGGAGCCGGTAGTATACCGGTACCTTTGACCTTCAGCATAAAGGGACCTGCCTTAAATTGGTCTGAGGGATGAGGTTCCCCCCTCAGGTTTGAGACGGAGTATCATTCCTTATTCTTCGGAATGCCAGGTCACGTGGTATTTTCACTCTGCAATCTGCATTCCGCAATCCGAAATCTCATTACGTGGTCATTCCAATTTCTTTCAACTTTCCGACAATCTTTTCTTTTTCCATTATTCCTACGTTTCTGAAGACTTCTTTTCCTTTTGAATCGAAGAAGACGAGGGTAGGGAGCATGAGAATTTTATATTCACGAGCGAGATTCTGATTTTTGTAAACGTCAATGGTCAGAATTTTTGTCTTGTCAGAATATTCCGTGCCGATTTCTTTAAGAACAGGTCTCATCTGGCGACAGGGAAGGCAAGAATTTGCTCCGAAATCGACAAGGATAGGCTTTCCGCTTGCCAGGGCCTGCTTCAATTCCTCCTCGGTGTTCATTTCAGGGGGCTTGACGGCAATTTTTTGTAATCGCTCCTGGTTGATATCTACTTTGGCATTTTTCCGAAGCTCTTCTAAGAACTGACCCAGGGCCTCTTGCTGCTTCGCTTCCCTGATATACTGCTCAATCGCCGGTGCCACCTCCTTCAGCGGTTTTCCTCCCATTCGATCCTTATAGACCCTATAGAATGCCTCCACCTCCTCGGATTTTACCTCTGGCGGGGAGGAGAACTTATTTCCAATAAATTCGACGATGATGGATTCCTCAGGTGGAAGAGGATTCTTTTCTGTATCCTTATAGGTCTTGGTCGGAACGGAAATGCCCTGTTTCTTTGCCTCCTGCAAAAGGATTGTCCTGACGATGATTCTTTCAAGAAGATTATTGGGTTCCTCTCGAAACATGTCTCTGATTAAAGGAGGGTCCACTTTGGCAAGTTCTTTGTTGAATTGCTCTACCGTGATTTTTTCATCATTCACTTTAGCCAGAACTTGTAGACTCGGGTAAAGGAGATACTTGAGAGGTTGACCGGCGAAGAAGTAAAAAAAGAGGGCCCCCGCCACCACAACGATGGCGATGGCGCCAAAAATAATGATTTTTCGTTTCTTCGTTCCTCCCTTGGATTGGGTAGATTGGTCTTGAGTGGGTTGTTCTTCGACCGTCTCATTCATCTAAGCAAACTCCTTTCATTATTTTCATAGCCTTAACTTTAAGACAATATAGGACTTTTTTTCAACCCCAGGGGGCGGTTACGGCAGATTCTATCCGGCCACCAGGAAGAGTCTCTTACATCAAGCTCAGAATCAGTATTCCTGCCAGAGCAAAAAAGAGCAGAGAGGTATAAAGTTTGATGGAGGATGCTTTTCTTTGGAGAAACAAGGCCAGCTGTTCTGACGTCACGCCCCAGTAAACAATCCCGAAAATGATGAGCAAGGGCACGATGAACATAAAATTATATAGAAGGAGATATGAAACAGCGCTCGCTTTGAGCGATGGAATGTTCGTTACAAAAAGAATCGTGGGGAGGTAAACCTGACCGGTACAGGTAAATTCCAGAATAGAGACGACGAATCCCGCGCTGATGGCGGCAAGGAAATAACGGGTGGATTTGCTTTCTTCGCGAATAGCTTGATGAATTCGTTTTTTTAAGAAATCCGGAAGTTGAAGCTTCATCTCGGAAGGACGGCCTCGCTTTAGTTGAATAAAGTCGTAGAGGCTTAGAATCCCCAAAATCACGGCAAAGACAATAGTGAGGATATAGACGATCCTAGAAAAGAGCGGCAGGAAGGAGAGGCGCTGGATGAAAGTCAGAATGCCGAAGCCGATCAGAAGATAAGTGATGAAGACTGCTCCCGAATAACCCATGCCCACATAGAAGATTTCACTCCTCTTGCGGCCGACAAAGGAAAGATACGAGATGAAGAAGATTAGAGTGGCGAAGGCACAGGGGTTTATCCCGTCGAGCAGCCCGGCGGATACAATCGTCAGGATCCCGAGGGACTTGAATCGCTCTATGATCGACTGCTCAGCCTTTTTGGTCTCTTCTGGTGTTGGAGCTAGAGACGGTGGGGGTGATGGTGACGGTAATGCTGTTGTTAAAGTGGGTTTACTTTCACCGACACTGACACTCGCACTCTTTTCACCATACTTCTGGATTAAGGCGTCGACCTTCGATTCCGTGATCTGGTCGGGGAGAAGGTAATCTTTTCCGATAAAGATGCTCGGCGCGATCAAACGCTTCTCTGGGGAGACATCGAGTCGGCTGCACAGGGTTTCGTTGAAGCGCTTCCCATCCGGGGTGTGGAGGTCGATCTCCTTGATCTTCAACTGAGGATATTTTTTGGCTAGATACTTGAGAAGGGCGTTGGCTCGATCACATTTTGGACATCCCTTCTGATAAAAATAGACGAGATCGACGGTGAAGCTCTTTGAAGAAGGTTTGGCCGTGGACGGGATTTCGAGAGGAGGAGGGGAGGCGCCCCCCTTTGCCTGAATCTCCAGGAGGAGGGGATTCAGTTTCTCCATGATCTCCATCTCTCCAGCGAGCATTTGATCTCCGACGAAGACGACAGGAAGTTCGTCGGTCGTACGGCCGAACTTTTTCTCGAGCTTGCTCAGCGCTTCGTAATAGATTGGATTGCCTGCATCGAAACTTTTAATTTCAATGTTGGGGACCATTGTCTTTAGTGTCGGGAGATAGTTCTGAAGAATGAGCTGGCAGGCTTGGCAGTCCTCCGTATAGAAAAAGTAGATTTGGACGGGAGGGGAGGGCTGGGCAATTGCGCAAATGGGTAATGAAAAAAGAAAAAAGGCAAAGAAGAAAATAGAAAGTTTTTTCACGAGGTTCTCTTTATGAAAATGCTGCTGGATCGAATCCTAGATCTACCCATCAATATTAACTTTGATAACACTTTTTGTCGAGAGATAAGAAATTGCGAAAGGACCGAATGAGGCCTGATCAAGGGAGTATGGTATGAGGCATACTTTTTAAGGGGCCTTATCCGCTTACGCAGAAGGCCACAGGCTTTACCCGTGTCGCTCCTTTTTCTGCTCCGCAACATACCCCCTGTACTCCTTAAGGAGCACACTCTTGTATTCCCGCCGGGCGGATGGCGGAATATAATTATTATGCTTCTCCAGCCGATCGAGAATTTCTTCGCCGGTCTCGATATTCGGCGCTCTGCCTTCAGAGTAAAGTTCGGCCAGTATCTCGTCTAAGCAATTAACGCGGACCTGTGTTTTGTCAGGAAACCTCAGCATGCGCCAACGAACTGTTGACCGGTCGGAATCGTCTCCTCATGTTAATCAACTTATATTTTCAAACGGTGACATATTATACCTCCTCAAGAAGCTCCTTTACTTTGGCCTCCAACATATCTCTGATCCTCCGGATTTCATCAATGGGTTTTCCTTTCGGATCAGGGATTTGCCACTCAATGATCTTTTTCGCTGGAACTGCCGGGCAAGTTTCTTCGCATCCCATCGTGATCAAATAATCCATCTCGGCAGGGGGAAGATCATGCAGTCCCTTTGGTCGCCTACCAAACAAATCGATGTTCTTCTCTTTCATGACTTCAATAGCCAGAGGATTGATTTGGGAAGAAGGACGCGATCCTGCACTGTATACTTCAACCCTTCCTTTTCCAAAGGCTTCAGCAAAGCCTTGTGCCATTTGACTCCGGGAGGCATTTTGAACGCAGACAAAGAGAATCTTCTTGGTTTCTTTACTCATAGTGTTAGCTCTCTTTCTTCATGGCTGGCAAGACACATGACACACTCCGGTCGGCGTTTCCACGGCATAAGGGAAATATTTTGTCTTGAACCGGAGGGCCACGTTGACCAGACTGATTAGGACCGGGACCTCTAAAAGAGGCCCGATGACGGCGGCGAATGCCTGTCCGGAGTTGACTCCAAAGACGGCTACGGCTACGGCAATGGCCAGCTCAAAATTATTTGAGGCAGCGGTAAAGCTCAAGGTGGTAGACTGTTCATAGGTGGCTCCTACCTTCATCGACAGGTAGAAGGAGACGAAGAACATGACCACAAAATAGATGAATAAAGGAATAGCTACCCGGACCACATGCATTGGAAGCTGAACAATGTATTCTCCTTTTAGGGAGAACATCACCAGGATGGTGAAGAGAAGGGCAATCAAGGTGATCGGGCTGATTTTTGGTATAAACTTTTCTTCGTACCACTTCCGCCCCAGCGTCTTCAGACCGATGAGTCTGGAAAGAACCCCGGCGATGAAAGGAATCCCGAGATAAATAAATACGCTCTCAGCGATCTGGCCAATGGTGATCTTCACCGCCATTCCTTTTAACCCCAGCCAGGGAGGCAGGACCGTAATGAAGAGATAGGCATAGACGGAAAAGAAAAGGACTTGGAAGATGGAATTGAAAGCCACCAGCCCAGCACAGTATTCTCTATCTCCAGAGGCGAGGTCGTTCCATACGATGACCATGGCGATGCAGCGGGCCAAACCGATCAAAATTAGTCCCACCATGTATTCGTGATAACCAGAAAGAAAGGCAATAGCCAAAAGGAACATCAGAATGGGTCCGATGACCCAGTTCTGGACTAAAGAAAGGGCAAGAACTTTATAATTGCGGAACACCTGCCCAAGTTGTTCATATCTTACCTTCGCTAAAGGCGGGTACATCATTAGAATCAACCCGATAGCAATGGGGATATTGGTCGTACCCACCTGAAATTGGTTCCAAAAGCCCACCACCCCAGGATACAGATATCCCCAGCCCACTCCCACAAACATTGCCAGAAAGATCCACAACGTCAGAAAGCGATCCAAAAAAGAGAGTCTCCTTGCAGCCTGTTCATCAGACATTTTCAATTTCCTCCTCTCCAGTCTGTATGCTTCGTTCCCATGCTGTAAACGGGTCAACGATTGTCTTAACAAAGTTTTCTATCACGATCCCTTTCTCTAACTTTTTTCAGATTCCAAGAACTCCGGAGGCACTTTAAGCCCGGCGTTCTGGAGGGTCTCAAGAAGCACTTTTCGTTTTGCTTTATATTGATCTGAGAAGAGGGGAAGGCATTTTACAATCTCAATCTTTTCATCGACTAATTTGAAGGCAAAGGCAAGGCAACTTCGGAAACCGCATTCCCTGCAATTCGTTCCCGGAAGAAGTTTCTGGATATCCGATGGTTTTAATTGGCCTCCATCAGAGTAGTTGGGCTCAATTTGGTCCCTGTTCTCGTAGGTTTGGTTAATCAAGTCTTTTAACCAATTTAGCACTTCATAGGCTTCCTTTTCATCTTCAATCAAGGTCATGGTTACATGATTAGCATGAAGGGTGATTAGTTTTTCTTCATTCCTTATGGTCAGGGTGAAAGCCGCGTGATTGTAGATGCACCCTTTAATAATCGCATTGAGATAGGGGAAGATCTCGTGGATTTCGTCCGAGACCTCAGCAATGACCCGGATCTTCTCCGGATCAGCAATGCAGGGAAGAATGCGAGTGATTTTACAGGAGTGAAGTAGCATCTTGGTCTCCTCAAAATGTCATCAAGTTCCTGAAGGTGAGTTCTAGCAATATTCTGAGCAAGAGGTCCGTCATCCTCTTTCCTCCTCCAGCCATTTCCTGATCATCGATTTGGAAGGTATGGTGCCTCTTGATTTCACCTTCCCGTTAACGATGAGAGCGGGTGGAGAGAGGATGCCGTATTGAACAATCATGCTTGGGTCGGTGATGTGACTGAAGGCTGCTTTGATTCCTGTTTCAGACAGCACAGCCAAAATATCTTTCTCCAGTTGGTTGCAGGAAAAACAGCCCGTACCCAAGATGAGGACCTCAAGAAACTCCCGTCTCTCCTCCTCTACCTTTTCACCCAAGGATTTTTTAAATTCCCTGAAAAGAGCTTTTCTGTAATCTTCTTTTATGGAGTCTGGGATATAATTCTTCTTTGCCGCCTTCTCCACCAACATCTCTTTCAATTGTGATTCGGGTTTCACTTTTTGACTCTCTAATTCCTCAAAGATTTCCTTGAGACCGACCAGACCCACTTGTGTGCTTCCAACGAAAACAAGGCGATAGTCCTTCTCTTCCATGCGTCTATCCTTTCCGAATGGTCTGCCAAGGGACAACTTTGATCTATGCCAAGAGCTCTCCTATGGTGTCTTCGATCGAACTTACGGATAAACCGCCATGAAATCGCCGTTCACCATTGATAACAATGAGGGGAAGGTGAACCATCCCCAACATCTTCGCGATGGCTGGATATTTTTTCATCTCTTTGCTTTGAATATCCACATAAGACAATCGCACGGCATTCTCAAATTTCTCTTCTAAATAATTTTTAAGATCCTGTGCCTGTTCTTCCATGGTCTTGGTTGGACAGCCGCCTGTTGTCTCTGGAGAAGGGCCTCATCCGCACCCACTCGAATAGTTCGGGTCATTTGTCCCAAAAACAATGGCTTGGATTTTTTTTAGCTTCTTCATTCTCTCCTCCTATTTAATCCATTCTTTGATCTCTTCCACCTTTGGAACCTTTCCCTTGGTCTTCACGACTCCGTCTAAGACCAGCGCCGGTGTGGACATCACCCCATACGCCATAATTTTCTGAATATCCTCAACCTTTATTACCTCGACCTCCTTGCCACTTTGTTTCGCTGCTTCAAGGGCGTTTTGGTACAACTTGTTGCAATTTGAACAACCCATTCCCAAAATTTCGATTTTCATTTCACACACTCCTTTCACTTTAGTTTTCTCTCGTAAATTGGAATTACAAAAGGGCATTAAAGAGGTAGCCCACAATGATAATTGCTACAGCTACAATTCCCGCAAAGATGGCGATGAGCTTCGGCTTGATAACCTTACGAAGAATAATCATCTCGGGCGTAGATATAGCCACAATGGACATCATAAAAGCCAGTGCTGTGCCCATAGGCAATCCTTTTTCTACCAAGGCCTGAATAACTGGGATAGTTCCGGCAGCGTTGGAGTAAAGGGGAATGCCGATCAAAACGGCAACGATCACAGCAAAGGGATTACTCGGTCCGGCGTACTTCAGAATAAAATCCATAGGGACGTAACCGTGAATCCACGCCCCAAGCCCGATACCAATGAGGACGAACAGCCATATTCGTCTGAGGATGTCTTTCGTATAGCCTCGTGCGTACCCTAACCTTTCTTTCCAAATGGGGACAACTGCTTGGCTTTCGCCCATCTGGATCCGGTAGACATAGTCTTCGACCAGATGTTCCAGCTTTAATTTTCCAATAATGATGCCAGCGAAAAAAGCAAGGATGACTCCAGTGGCAGCATAGATAAAAGCAATCTTCCATCCAAAGAGACCCCAAAGCATGACTAAGGCCACTTCATTCACGGTTGGCGAAGAAATCAGAAAAGAAAAAGTGACCCCTAACGGTAGTCCAGATTCTACAAAGCCAATGAACATAGGCACTGCAGAGCAAGAACAGAATGGCGTGACAATGCCTAAGCAAGCGGCCAAGAAGTTTCCCACATACTCCCGTCGATGGCCAAGGAGCTTGCGTGAACGCTCAGGAGGGAAAAAACTCCGTATAATCGCTACCCCGAATATAATGACGGCCAGGAGAAAAAATACTTTCATGGTATCATAAAAAAAGAAGTCAAGGGCTTCTCCTATCATTGTCCCAGGGTCAATTCCCATCAATTGGTACACCAACTTGTCAGCCAAATACTTGAACATAACCTTAAACTCCTCGTTTAATGGATCAGAGTGCTCTGATCAGCTTGCTCCGTTCGCTCATCTGATTTCTTAACATGATGCTGATGCTATCCAGGATTTCAAAGACCCTTGGATCTTTTACCTTCACCATCACCTTGACTCCGTCCTTACGGGTCGTCACCAGATTGCTCTTCTGCATCAAGGAGATATGTCGGGAGATATTGGACTGTTCTCCGTTAATGGCCGGGACAATTTCACAGATGCATTTTTCCCCGTTTCGGAGCAATTGCAGGATCTTCAATCGGGTCGGTTGGGCCAGAGCCTTTAAAATTTCAGCCTTCAATTCGAGAACTCTTTCGTCCATAAATTCCTCCATGCATATATGATTCATTAATCATATAATCCAGAACGAATAATTTGTCAAAGGGAAAAACGGCGCCGATTGAATTCAGGATTTTAAGCGATCAGGTTTGGTCTCGGGATTTCAAATTCGCAGGGAACGTCGGTTTGGCAAAGGCCACAGGAAGGAGGAGGGTTTTTCAGCCCATATTCTGAACGCTTTGCTTTCAGAGCCTCTGAGCCGATATATTCCTGACATTTATCTTTATTATGTCCTTTTTCCGTAATCGCACCGGCCGGACATCTCTGTATGCACTTCCCGCACTTTTCATTCCGAAACTGGAGACAGTTTTCTTTGTAGTGGCGATATCTCTTCTCGCTCGGTGTCAATTTTAGCAGGGTGACGACACTCCCGAAACGAACGGCTACTCCCTTGGGAGTGATCAGGCCGTCACTGAGGCTGAATGTCCCAAGACCGCAGGCATAAGCCACATGGCGTTCAGACCAGGGAGAGGCCCAGCCCACCTTCTCATCCCGAAGATACTGAAACGTTGGGGAGAGTGTCGGTGCCACAGCCACATGTCCTAAATCTTCCAGAAAAGCGGCAAGATGCTTCTTCAGGGCACTGTTACAGGCCTCCCCAAATTCCCTGGTGTAAGCCCAGAGTTTAGATGGGAATTGTTTCTCCTCACGATTGCTGGCACGAGTATTTTCAGAAGTGGGAAGGACCCATGAAATGACGCTGATCTGTTCGATTTCGGTAAAGAGAAGACTCCTTCCCCTTTCCTTTAAGGCTGCAGAGATTACCTCCCTCGGAGTGAGATGAAAGGAGCCAATAAGGGTTTTATACTCAAAAAAAAGGGAATCCATCCCTGAGGCAAATCCTACCAGAGGTTCTTCCCAATACATTCCATGGTCCAGTTGTTTTCTTTTGTTTGATTCGTTCTCGTTGATGAAGTTTTTTATGAGTTGCTCCAGAACCTTATTGGGATTATTAAGAAACACGACTTTTTCTTCCCTCGTCATAGCTGCTTCCTAATTACGAGATTAAAAAATCCAATCTGGTCTATTAGACTGTCAGGTTCTTGTCGGATATCCTAGTATCCCGATGCCCTGAATGCTGATTTCCTGATGTCCTGATATCCTTCTGTCCTAATCTCTTTCCATTTCACTGAGATCAAAGCCGCCCTTCTCGTGAACGCCTGCCTCTTTGCAACGGCACTCTTCGATGGCTAATTTCAAGGCGTCTGTGGCAAGAACGAAGCAAGGAATTTTTTCCTTCGGCAGTTGGGCAAGGACTTCCTTGGAAGTCTCCTCCGATATTTTCAAGGCTTCGTCCAGGGTGGCTCCCTTGACCCGCTCTGTCAGAATAGAGCTGGTGGCAATGGCAGCGCCACAGCCAAAGGTTTTGAACTTTGCGTCGACGATCTTACCGCCATTCACCTTGATAAACATCTGCATGATGTCGCCGCACGAGGCGTTCCCAACCGTGCCAACGCCGTCCGGGTCAGAAAGCTCCCCGACATTTCTTGGGTTTTGAAAATGTTCCATTAAAAATTTTGAATATTTTGCCATAATGGATCCTCAGTGGGAGCGATCTTTTTCTTCTTGATTCTCCAGTCGTTTGACTCTTTCCTCTAACTTATTGTGAAGCTGAAGGAGCATTTTCATGATATCGGATAAAGGATCCGGAAGATTTCCATGTTCGAAGTCGAGTTCTTCCCTTTCCGGAGTCAGGGATTCGACAATGCGGCCCGGGACACCCACTACTGTAGCGCCAGGCGGAACGGATTTAACGACCACCGAACCAGAACCAATCCTTGCTCCATCGCCGATGGTAATGGCTCCCAGGACGGTGGAATTAGAGCCGATAATGACACGATTCCCTAAAGTGGGATGGCGTTTCTTCTTTTCTAAGGTGGTCCCTCCCAGGACAACACCTTTATAAATCAAACAATCATCACCGATCTCGGTGGTCTCCCCGATCACCACACCCATTCCATGATCGATGAAGAGCCGCCTGCCAATTTTCGCACCGGGGTGGATCTCGATACCCGTGAACCAACGGCTAAAATGCGAAACAAGACGGGCAGTTGTGAACCATTCCCATTGGTAGAGGGCATGCGCAATGAGATGGAGCCAGATCGCGTGGAGACCCGGGTAACAGAGAAACACCTCCACCATATTTTTCGCTGCGGGGTCTCTGTCTTTTATCGTTCGAATATCTTCATTAAAACGCTCCAACATCGCTAAATTCTAACTTAAGAATTGATTGAAATACAATGGCGAAACAACAAAATCCCGATCAGAATGCTTCCCCAGCCGCTCAACATCGAACGGAACTGATGAAAGCAAGAAGTCAAAAGCCGGCTGAGTGCCGGCTTTTGAACGGTTCTTTAAGTGAGTGGATCTGGACAATCGGCAAACTGCCGACTACTACTTCCCCACTCACTTGTACCACAATTTGCCGTTAAAATAATAGTAACCACATGTCGGATTTGTATGAGTGAAGATCACAGTATCTGGAGGGAGATTATTTAAATCTAACGTGCCTTGTGTACCCCCTTTCACAATAGGGTCCTTCCCATCCTCTCTTGTAATCTCCATTACTTCGTTTTCTACTTTAACTTTTATCGTTTTTATCTTGTCGGGCTTATCAGTTTCTACCCCACCTTTAGCCATATCGCTATCCTCCTTTCTCTTGAATTCTGCTCAAAGTGATCACCTCATTTAATCCGTGTACTACCCATAACCACCTCCCTTCTTCCAATCTCTTTGCCCAACGGATTGAAAAAAAACATTTAGAACACGAGCGTGAACTTACCAAAAACCAGGCGCTTCGGTTGTATCGTGGGACTTAAAGCGGTATTGACCGCACCCTGATGAACATCCGTATCCTGAAACTTGAATGATTTGTTAAAGAGGTTCTTTACCCCGATGGAGATAAGTCCGTATCTCTTGGGCAAGCGATAACTGATCGAAGCATCTACAATACAAAATTGGTCGTTTCCTGGGATAAAGAAGGCCGAACCTTGTGGCTGGAATTTGCCATCCTGATTGATATAGGTTGCCTTCAACTGTGCGCTGAATCCCGAGGGGTGGTAAAAATTGATTCCGAGCGGAAAACGATGCGTTTTGACGTTTCGTATTCCAGCAACTCCTACTCTAACTGCCCCAAACAGAAGCTCACTATCCCTGTCAAACCTCTCATACTGATATTCCGCACTGAGTCCGAACCATGGGTGAGGCGTCCAGTAGAGATACGCCCGGACGAGTTGCTCTTTCCAATCAACCTCAAAGACCTGAGGAGGCCCAGGACCCACTTGCAATGAAAAGGGCACATCCAGTTTTCTTCCTGAATATTCCAGACCTCCATATAGGGTTTTAAAGAATTTCTGGTCAATTGCCGCGCCATAGCACCATGACTTTGTGGCGTCAACGTCATCAAAGAACTGATTAAAGCCAGCCACTTGAGTCGGTTCAAGGGTCTGGTCCGTAAGCAGTGTCCTCTTTAACACTCTGAACACCGCAGCGCGGAGCGTCGTCTCAGAAAAAGGGTTCCACGTTACGCCAAACTTTGGATTGAACTGATCCTCGTCGGTAATTCCACCACGATAAAAATCACCACTCCCACCAATGGTAAAGATAACATTTTTCGGATAATTGATCTGCGAATAAAGATAAAGATTGGTATGATGGATGTTGTTTTTTGTAATAGTAGGTGGTGCAAACGGAGGGACCAAAGGTTCGGACAAATCGGTCTGCTTGTCCTTTATGTAAAAATGTCCTGCTCCAGCGATGATGTTGAAATGCTCCGAACGAGATAGCCATTGAAGTTCACCACTGTATCCATCATCGTCCGCTTTGCTTTCTAAGTTAGCCAGTCCAAGAAATCCATAGATGCGCAATCTCGGGTTTGCATCCTGGTACACAAAAGACCCGATGAGATCCGAACCTGGTGAAAAGGCATGATGGAAGCCAAGTCGTATGGACTCCGTTTCATCTTTCTGACGGAGGAAAGGGAAGAAATCGTACGGAAAAAAATTGAGTGAAAGATCTCCATATCTTTTCTCCGTGGCACGAAATTCAGCTTGGACGCTTGTTTTGTAAGAGAGCATCCCCTGAACGAACACGTTGTATATATCCTCTTTCAGGTAATTGTTATCTCTGAATCCGTCCGTCTGATAGTGGAATTGGCCGATGCTGTACGAGAGCTTATCCCACACCCCGGATTGGACAATTTCCTCACCGAACGTGTTGTTTGTCCCAGCGATACCATTTAGTTGAAGGGCAAGCCGGTTGCGATTGAACAGCGGATTAAATTCATTAAATGAGAGGTCTGAAGGCCCTGTGCCATTCAGAATGAAGAGATTGCTTTCTGCGAGGTGCGGCTGAACCGGATTGATGTTGATCGGCTGAAGCAGTTGGGATTGAAGCAGTTCGCTCACCCTTGCTATCTGATGTCGAGGTAGGGCACTAAAGGAATCGGCTAGAATCCTGTGGGCAGAAAAATTAGCAGGATCGGTGTTCACTGATTGATATCCTTCGACCAGGGCAAGCCACTGGAAGCCAAGATTGTTATAGATTTGAGCAAGGCTCGCACTTCGTGCCGCGAGATCCGAATCAAGCAGTAAACGTGATCGGTAAACGGCTCGATTGTCATTGAGAGAGATCGATTCTTGAAGGTCCCTCAGTGCCTCGCCCGGCCGGTTGATGCTCTGTTTCCGGATGGCATCATAGAAGAAGGGGGTGGGGTCTGACGGGTCAAGTTCTTTGGCCATGGCAAGTTGATTTCCAGCCAGCTTATCGCGCGTCTCTTCATAGTAAGCCTTGCCGAGATAACTTCGGATAAGAGAATTGTTCGGATCAAGACTGACTGCGATCTCCAGTTCCCTTGTCCCTTCCAACAGACCCTTGTCAAGTAATTTTCCAAATTCCGGGTCCCACTTTGGTAAGCCTCCCTCGCGGATTTTCGCCAGCCCCAGTCCAAGTCGGGGCAGTGGATCAGCTTGATCCAGTTCAATCGCTCTTTCAAAGGCTTCTTTGGAGTTCTTTGTTTTCACTTGTGTGAGGTAGGCAAATCCCAAAACGGTTTGGGTTCTTGAAAGGTTTGGGTTCAAAGACACCGCTTCTTTCGCTGCGTTTAAGGATTTATCAAGATCTCCAAAAGAGAGCCATATTTCAGCCAGGCGTGCCCAGGCCAGCGCATTTTCAGGTTCCAATTTGGCAGCCTCTTTAACGCTGTTCAGGGCCCCCTTCAGGTCAAAATTGGCTTGTTGGGCATACGAAAGTGCAATGCGAGCTGCCCCGGATCTGGGATCTGACCCAACCGCTTTCTTCGCGAGAGTTAACGCCTTCTCCTTGTCGTTCTGTGCGACGGCGATGATGGATTGAAGTGCCAGTGCCTGAACGTTAAAGGGATCCAAGCCGAGGGCATTCTCAATATCTAATTTAGCCTCATCTATTCTTCCTACAGAAAGGAGCAAAGAGGCTCGATAGCTAAAGAAATGCGGGTCATTCTCCGCGACTCCCTCAAGGATCTCAAGGGCCTGATAGAGCTGGCCCTCGCTGTAGAGCTCCATTGATTTTCGAACCGTGGCTTGCCAGCCTGTAAGAGCCTGAAGATCGGAAGGATGAAAGTAAAGTACGCGAGGATAATAGAGCGTCCATTGAACCGCATCTCGCGGCCGTACGACCATCTGGTACGCAGGGGCCCGGTTCGCCTCGGCGACTGCCGATTGGCCTTTTGCAAGGGTGATGCTCCCGGCTTCATTAGTGAGGCCGAGGTGTCCTTCAAATAACGATATGAATGTTTTTCCGTTTTCCACCCTTGCGTAAAATTCCGTCCCCTCCACAATCGCATTCACGAACGGTGTCATCACTTTTATGCTGCGGCGAACGCGGCTGAAGAAATAGGCTGCTCCGTTGAGCAAATTCACCAGAAAGGGTTTTTCCTTTTCAGGTTCTGAGAAGGTGACTGTGGTATTCTGATCAAGACGAAGGATGGCCTGGTTACTCAGGACGATGTCCGCACGGCTCAGTCTCATGATCCGGATCATGTCACCGGGACAGAAGGTATCGTCGAGCCTGACTGCACGCCACTGTTTCTCACCTGTTCTGAGGATCTGGACCGCTCCTTGCACCGAGACCGCCTTGGCAACCCACTGCCCGCAAGGCTGTCCAAAAGCGCCCCCGGCATACAGGAAGCCTGTAAAAACCGTTACACAGATTATCGAAATGGCGGGGCCCCTTCGACTCATTGTTGCACCTCTCTTATTTTTCTTCCATGGAAACCACCCCACTCCATGATTCTCCAGGGGGATTCTTTCCATATTTTTTGCACAAATTCAAAAAGAAGTGAGACGGCCCATCCTTCCCAAGACTTTTGATCGATTCTTGATATGTCTCAATGGCTTCTTCTGCTTCCTCCCAGGAACCCCTCCTGAAGGGATCGAGAACCTTGGAGAACGAAACAGACTTTATTCTTTGCTCTTCATTAGACTCCTCCATGCGACAGATTAATTCATAAACAGAGATCGGATTTATTTTTCCCTTCAGCTGGAATTTCCCGAGCTCTCTGACAAGAAATCCGTCGATTCGATCGATCATCTCCCCGGATACCAGGATTCGTGTCCCCAAGGATTTATTCAGATTTTCTATCCGTTGCGCTGTATTGACGATATCTCCAAGGGGGGTGTATTCATAGTGATCGATGGCACCCACCGCACCCAGGAAGATGTCTCCGGTATGCAGGCCGATGCGAGTCGGCAGCCTCCATTTATCAGAGGGTTGAGATTGATTGAACTGATCCATCGCTCTGGCAATGTCGAGCGCGGCCTGACAGGCCCGATTCCTGAGGGCAGAATCCGGCTGCTGCGTTACCCATATGGCCAACATCGAATCGCCTACGATCCCTGATACGACTCCACCATGCTGTTTGATCGGCTTAAAAAGAACTCCGTAATATTTGTTCATGAGCTGGTGAAGCTCCATCGGATTCAAGGGCTCCGATACTTTGGTATATTGTTCGGCATCGGTGTACAAACAGATTCCATAAACCAGTTGCTTGCTGGCCTTGAGCTCTTCAACATTTCTTGCGAGCTGGTCCACCACCTTATCCGGCAGGTAATATCCAAGTGCCTTTCTGATATTTTTACGCTCTTTGTTCACTTCGATTTCCTTCCATACGACAGAGCTAAAGAAAGCAAGCGGAGCCTGGATCAATAAAGGCACGATAAACGTATACCACTGGCCAGGTGTTTTAAATTGATGCACCGCTAGGATGAAATAAAGCAGCATCAGCCCTAAGAGGCTCATGGATGCGATGAAAGTTGAGAAGAGATAACAAATCATTCCCACCATCACTCCCCAAAGCAAAATGAGACTGACGTGCGCCCAAAAGCTGAGAGGCTGAACAGGCTTGTCTTCTAAGAGGTTGGCGAACGCGGTCGCAGCGATTTCAACTCCGCTGATATCCAGTCCGGTCGATTCTGAGAAAACGGTGGGGAAGCCATCTCTCTGGTCGGAGGGGAAACGCTCAGAGAGTCCGACAAAGACCGCCTTTCCATTGAAATCAAAAGGCTTTTGTCCGGAGTCTTCTTTTCCTTGCGACTGTAAAACGCGATAGTATGGGACCGTAGTAACGGTGCCAGGAGGTCCGTAAAAATTGAGGTACGAGGTATTGGAGCCATGGTACATCTTGATCAGTGACCCAAGGATTTGGATCTTCTTTGGATCTGATAAAAGGTTTCGTCCCTTCTGCAACTCCTTTCGCATCTTCTCGGCAGCCTGTGGTTCGTTTTCAAAGATATCCCTTATCTCCCGAATGACATTTTCGAGACTTGGGTTGGTAATGATTGTTTCTTTATTGTGCGGTAGTTTCTCTGCATAGGTTCCAGTCGCCTTTTCCAGCAGTTTAATAAGTTCTTCATAGACCTGGATCCCGAAAAGTTGAAATACGACCACCGGCAGAGTCGGGGTATCACCGGCTTCCGTCTTAAACCTCCAATATTGACTTACCTTGAAAGGGACTTTTGGCAAGGGAAACGGAGCCGTAGCAACGGCAGCTTGTGCAAAGGGAGGAATCGGTGGTACCAATTTCTCAATATTAATATTCCCCTTGGGTGGTCCTCCCTGGGTAGCGAGGGGAACCTTCTCGCTTTTAAGGGACTCACAGAGAATAACATTCCGTGCCTTGCTGATTGTTTCTGCAAATAGATTATCCTCCTCGGGAGATTTCATCTCGTCGAAAATGAGGTCGAACGCAATAACGCGTGCTCCTTGTTTAACTAAATTTTCAGTGAGGCGTGCGTGGAGGGAGCGAGGCCATTTTCTCGGTGCTTGAGAGACGTTGAGATTTTCTGCAGATTTTTGGTCGATGCTGACGATAACGACATCTGACGGGGGTTGCCTGGCCCCTCTGAGGGTGAACAGTAAATCGAGGCCTATATTTTCCTCAAGGTCGAGTCCGAAAGGGGTAAGACCTATGCCCAGCCCCACGATTCCTATGATGAGGCCTAAGATCATGGCCTTGGGTAGGCGGGACATCATGGAACAATCCCCGAGTTAAGCTTGTTTCAAAAATAAACCGGTTAGGCCATTTACTTCCGGTCTTTGAGACGTTGCTGCACGATGTGCCGAAAGAATTTGAAATTCCCACCTTCAGGCTGGGTACTGAAGTTGATTTGAACCTACCAAATTCAGGGGAATGTGTCAACAGATTTAGGCAGAGGTCCGGAAAACTAATATAATAATTCAGTCTGAACAGAGAGCCGAGCCACAAAGCTCTTAGAAGGGGGATCGTTCAATGATTCAGAATTTGGTTATCCATGATCTTGTCTAAAAAAGGAACCACATCCCCGAGGCTTTCTTTGGAGAGAAAAGCTCGAGCCGCCATCTGAGTGGGTAATCTTGGGCGTTCATGAAGAATTGGGTAGGTTGTGAGTAACCCCACGCGCAGATGGCGACTCTGAGCAAGTTCCAACAATTTGAACCCATAACTACTCATGATGTCCAGAATGACCGCATCGTAATCAGCACCGATCATCTTCTCGATGGCCTGAGAGAATGTGAAGGCCTTTTCAACGTTTAGATCGGGATATGCAGCGAGAATCTCTTCTTCGAGTACCTCCAATAGATCAGGATCATCGTCGATGGCCAGAATCCTCTTGCCGTTTAGAGTTGAAGGTTTCATGCTTTCTCCTCCTCACTTGGTTAAGACCAAGTCGGCTTAAAATATTCGGTCTGGAACCACTCACCATCATCAACACTCCCCTACTCAATGACCAATGCTATAACACAGAAGAGGTTACAGATTGGTTACAGATTCTCGAATTTTTCAAATGAGTGCGTGAAATCTTCGGAATTGAGGAGAGTGAAATGATAAAAACTGAAAGATTATGAAGGCTTTTGGGCTGGAAGCCTGTCACGGAGAGCTGAATGAAAGTTGAATCGGTTTGGCAGTTTGTTTCAGCTTTGGGGACCCTTGATGGTTCTGAAAATCGCCTCCGTTTTGGCAGAGGGCTGAATACCTGATGCATGAAGTGTTTTTTTGCAGCGCCCATAGACCGCGACTGCTTTCGCGTTTTCACCAAGGTGGCGATAGCAGATCATGAGTTGCTGATACAGTTCCTCAGCGATTGGATTGATATTCAGGGCAAGTTCAAAAATTTCAAGAGCCCATTCCCAGTTTCCTGTTTCTTTAAAATATTCACCAAGTCTCGTGACGAGACTCAGGTATCTGCTCCGCAACCGCTCGCGGTAAGCGATCATCCAGGGCTGATCTTCATCGAAAGCTAAAAAATGCCCTCCGTAGATTTCCATAGCTTTTTTGGCCAACCGGATCGCCTTGTTTAAAATTTCCGACTCCCCACTGCTTTCTTCCTCGCGGCTTTTTCTGAGGAACGCATCAGCCCGGCTAGATAGGAGCTCAAACGTCGTCGTGTCAACCCAGCAGGAAGAGGGGTTCAGAGATGCCTTCCCTTCTTGAAACAAGATCGCTTCTTCACCGATAAGATGACGGAGACGGGATAGGGTTGTTTTGAAGGCATTATGCGCGTCATCTCCTTCCGAATCAGGCCAGATCAAATCTGTGATCTGTTCCTCTTTAATGTCCCTACCACCGAGCGCAATCAGCGCCTTAAGCAAAAGCAATGGCTTCTTTTGAATTTTCCGAGAGAAGGTAAGAGGTGCTCCATCCTTGAAAAGTTCAAATTTCCCGAGCGTATTGATTTTCAAAGGCCAGGGCCAGTTCGTTATGGCAATCGGCGGCTCGGCAGGAGAAAGGTGGTGTTTCCTAATGAGGTTTTGTGCATAATCAACCTCTATCCCCGAAATGAGTGCTTTTGCACAGAGTTCTGCGATCACGGACGGCTGCCACCACGGAAACAGATTAATATAGCCATGCTTTCGTCCCAGTTCCATGGCATTGCGGAGCGCTTTGATCCCCTGTTCCTTTGTCCCCTCTTCTCCCGTCAGATAAAATTGCGCCTCTTTGATCAGGCACATATAATCTAAAATCCGGCTTCCGGTTTGATGCGCGAGTCTTTTGGTATGGGTAAGCTGGGCTCTTGCTTTTTGGTATTCTTTTTTTTCGTACCAGACCTGCCCGATGAGAAGTCCGCACAAGATCTCAGTAAATAGCATCCCTGTTTCGCCAGCCAATTTCTTGGCCGTTTCTGCGTATTGAGCAGCAAGGGGAATATTGTCGGAAAGGAGGTGATACCAGCCGGTGAGGTACTGGTATTGACACATGCCATGGCGGCGCTTGCTTTCGAGAGTCGTTTCCATTCTCTTCAGGAATTCCTTCGCCAGTCGCATATCTCTCTTGTTGAATGAGGCATAGACTCCCTGTCCGAAAAGCATGTGATCCCAGACATGGACACCACTTTTTTTGGCAATTTCCAATCCCTCTGAAATGGATTGGAGAGAAACTTCGTGGGATTCTGCCGAACGGTTATGCATCAACGCCTCTAACCATTTCCATGTGACAAGTAAAAGCGGCGAGGCTGAAGGGGAGCGCGCCACCTCTCCGATTTCTTCAGCCGCCATCATGGATTCTGTCAAGTCACCTGTCCAGGAATAGAAGTTTACGGCATGAATATAGGCTTGTAACCGAAGGTTGATATCCTCCAGTTCATGAGACGATGACAATGCGCGTTCCATCCACCTTCTGATCCCGGGATGATGCGGTTTTCTATACAGGAGCGCTTGAACCATGCTTGAAGCGACACGGACCTCTATTTCTCGAGAAGGGAAACGCGTGTCAGATTCAACGTGGTCATCTAACCATTGGATCCAATGGTCCAGGGGGGTGAATTCATCCCATTCAGAGACGATTGCATCCACCACGCCGGACCAGGCGAGGAACACCCCTGCTGAGTTACCCTTTCTTTTGAACTGTTGAAATGCTCTCTCAAAAAGCAGACGGCTTTCTGCAGGGTCAAAAGACTGCCTGCAAACGCCGAGCCAGTAGAGGAGCCAGGGGTTCTTGTCACGCAATCCCTCAGGAATGCTTCCAATCCATTGCTCCAATGTTTTGTTCCTGCCATGTAAGATAAGGAGTTGTGCCTGTTCGAGAATGAGTTGAATCAAACCATCCCAGTCTGCGGCCTTTTGGAATAACGTCACCGCTTCTTCCATCTGACCGGATTCCTCCAGCAAGGCTGCTGCGCTCTTCTGGATGGAGGCTATCTGTTCCGGTTTCATCGAAGCTTCAACTCTTGAGATTAAAAACTCTCTGAAGAGCGAATGGTATCGGTAGACAGGGCGATCCCCAGAATATCTCTCTGTAAAATAGTGGTTCTCGCTTAAGTCGGAGAGTATCTGACCTGTGCGGCGAATTCCCGTGAGCTTTTCGGCCATTTGCGCTGTCATTCTCGGGAAATAAGCAGTCCTGTATAAGAATTCCCGCACCTCTTTTTGGGCTTTTTCAAAAATCTCAATTGCAAAATAGTCGTAAATTTCTTTCGTTGGGAATTCTTTCATCGAGTGCACATCGATGTTCACAATGTTTGAGCTCAAAATGATGAGAATCAGACCGGCAACCCAACCCTCCGTCTCCCTGTGAAGCTTCATGAGAACTTCATCCGGTAGTCTTTGCTCTTTTGTTCCGAACAGCTTTTTTGATTCTTCTAACGTTAATTTAAGCTCGTTCCAGGTGACAAACTTCATTTTATTGTTTGCCCGAAGGCGAGCGAAATGAGCCGGTGGTTCTTTTCGGCTTAGAACAAAGATATTGATCTCTTCTGGTATCAAATCAAGACCGTAACTGATAATTCTATGAAGGCCGGAACTAGCCGGCACATCCTGATAATTGTCCAAAACGATAACAAATTGTCCTGATTCGCTCTTTCTCGCCTTCTTAGATGAGGAGGGTAGGGCAGGACCCGTTTCCAGAGAAGTTAATCGGCTGAACAACTCCTCAAAGTAGCGTCTTGCGAAAGCGGGGACACCGCTCAAATACTCCCGGGTGAGTAAGGGCATGGGTTTTCTATTTTTTGGAGCTGCTTTTTTTGCTGCCATGCCCAGGTAATAAAAAAATGTTGCGATGTCAGCATCCCTTTCATCAACCTGATACCAGAGGCAAGGTGTATGCCGAGCGGAGAGGTAGCTTGTTATGAGTGATGTTTTGCCTGAACCCGGTGGGCCGGTGACCCAAATGATTGGAACGTCCCTTCCTTGATCTAGCAGGCGGAAGAGTCTTTCGCGAGGGAATATTCCCTCACTTCGAGGTGGGCTTAATTTGGTTATCCAAGGTTGCCTGGTTGTGGGCATTTTTAAATGAAAAAAAGGCTCTGCGTATGCGTAATTTTTCACTAGAATATGTAGAATAAAAACAATTGTCAATATGAAAACGAAGTAGATGAAGGCGAAGAGTGAAAGAAGTGAATGGCAAGAATAGAATCAAAAAGCCTGGTCAAAGTCGGCTTTAGGCAACAGCCCGTAGAGATTAGACACCATTGCCAGGTGGCAGCTCCGAAGAAGGGGAGGCAACATTAGGTAGGCAGGAGAATGAGAGGCAAAAGGTACTTCCTCCAGTGGACAGACAATCTTCGGGTTTTTTGCAATATTTGCATAAAGCTATTTTCCCGGGGCAGAGATCGCGTTGTTTCAGGAGATGTATACACCGCCGGCTCCCGAATGAAATATCGAATCCGAAGCGTTTGCAATAAAGCTTGATTTTGAGCAGGTCAAGACCTTTCCCTCCCGCCCCGAAATCGTAGGGTTTCTTGGTAGCATATAGCGCCGTATCCATTATATGGAAGAGACCATCAAAGAGATGTCGCTGGTTCTCCTCTGTGATTCCGACCCCAAAATCCTGAACTTTGAGTTGAATGTACTGGTTCTTTTTTTCTAAAACAACCCTGACCAACCCTCCATCAGGTGTATTCTCAATGGAATTTCTTAAGAGTCCCATCAGAATATCCCCAAGGACCCCGGCGTCCATATTCAAACTGAGACCATTCGTCCCATCGACCTGAATACGGAGATCCCGTTGAGCAGCGTCCTGCTTGACTTTATTAAGGATCTGTTCTATGAACGGGTAGAGAGAAATAGTTTTCATGGAAAGCGGCTCTTTTGAGCCAATTGTCTCAGGCGACGATGTCAATTCTAAGTCCTCGTAGGACCGGATGATCGCGTTTGTTTCACGTTCTATTTCGGAGATACGACGCAGGTTCCTCTCCATCAATTCAAAGACCTCTTCCTTTACGATGGGTGATGTTTGAGCGAGAACCTTCCGTTTTAAGATGCGAATATTGCCCTGGATCACTGCGAGAGGGGTCCTGAGTTCGTGGGAGAGATGATTTAGGACTTTGTCCTTAGCGCGTCGCAACTTCCTCTGCCGTTCCTCTGCTTGTTTCCGTTCAGTGATATCCCTTCCTATTCCAAAGAACCCAACCGGCTCGCCTTTGGGGTCACGCATCAACGAAACAGAGGTCTCAAAGAATCTTTTCGTGCCATCCTTTCGGATCGCTTCCCAATTAAACCCCTTGGCGAGAACGCCGGTCCGGTAGACCTCATTAAAAGTTTCATATATCTTTTTGGCGGTCTCCTCACTCACATACTTTCGGTAATTCAAGCCCATCAGCTCTTCTTCCGAATACCCAGAAAGCTTCGTTAAGGGATCGTTGAAGAAGGTCATGTTCCCAGCGAGGTCGACTTCATAATAAAAATCCTCGATGCTGTGAAGAATCGTTCGATATTTCTCCTCGCTCTTACGGAGTGCTTCTTCTGCTTGCTTTCGGTCGGTGATGTCGCGCCCGATCCCATAAAATCCTCTGGGGCGGCCTTCCGAATCTTGCATCAGCGAGATCGAGGTCTCAAGAATTCTCCTGGTACCGTCTTTCCTGATCAATTCCCAATCAAAGGCTTTGGCTGGGGCCCCAGTCCGGTAAACCTGGTTGAACATTTGATAAACTTTCTTGGATGTCTCTTCATCCATATATTGTCGGTTGTTCATGCCAATCAATTCATCTTTCGAATACCCAAGGATTTTACTCATGGAGTCATTGGAAATTGTCAAATTTCCAACCAGATCAACCTCATAATAAAGCTCCTCAATATTGTTGAGAATGCTCCGGTATTTCTCTTCGATTCCGAGGATCATACGTTCACCCAGAAGCTTCTATCTTTGGGAGAAGGTTCTGAGGGGGTGCGATTCACTTTCACTTTAGCCTCCCGGTGGCCTTACGAAAGTGGGACACTGGTGTGATCGAACTCCCATTTTCTTCTCCTATATTTTTACTTCGCTAATCTGAATCGTGGGCTGAATATCGGTGTAATTCGGGATATCTCCCGTAATGGCTTGAGCGTGTGGGCCGAAGGCAGTCTGAAATGCTTCTACCGAATCGAAATAGAGATGAAACATGATGAGGTAGGTTGCCCGTGATCCCGGCTCTGCGCCGGCCAAGCCCTGCTCAACAGCTAAATGCTTACAGGCTCTCCCTAATTTTTGTTGGATCATGGGAATGTGCTTTTTAAAATAGTACTCCGTATCAAATTTTTTGCCCGGTTCATTCGGATAAAGCGCACTGAGTTTGATCATTTATTTGTCCTCCTTTCGTGTGTAGCCAAACGGCTCTTAGATCTTGACCTCCGGCCTTGCATCTATACCGATCTCGCTTCTCAATTCAGGCCATTTCAGAATGATCTCCTTTCTCCGGGTTGGATTCAAAATAGCCATTGAGATGACTCTTCAAATTATCTAACGATTGTTTCCAGCCAGTGAAAATATTTGCTCTGTAAGTCCTCTTAAACGTTCGGGGGAGAAGATGAGAATCAGTCACGCCCCTGGAATGGATACTTTCTGATCGAGTGTTGAGAAGCTTTCTTACATTCTCAAAGAATCTCGCTAAAGGCGTTAATGATTCATACCAGACGATATATTCTAAGACTGGAACCACGCCGTCATTCTCCATCGAGAGAACAACCTTAGCGCCTGCTTCTTTGGTCAACTTGACGGTTTCCGGGACTGCCGGCCTAGGAGTAACAAGGGCAACGGGAACGGGAAAAGGCCTGTTAACCGCAAAGTCAAGAAGTTCACGGCTTCGCGGAAGTGTATTGTCCAAAATGAGCAAGTCATACATCAAGAAGACTAAATGCTCGAATGCGTCTTTGTAAGTCGTGGTCTTTTCAAAATGGCAGTTTGGAGCAGCCCTCTTGATTTTTTCTTCCAGGCTTTTCAGGACATCAGGATCGGCATTTACACCTAAAACCCACTTGCCGTTCAGAATAGATTCTTTCATAAGGCACCTCCTGAGCAGAATTAGAATCCGAATTAGAAAATCTGAATCGTAAGCAGCAGAATCCGTCCACAGATTAGATCCTCCACGATGTTCATGGCCAGTGTAATACCATGGAACCGGTTACAGATTAGTAACAGATTGGACTTTTTTTGAAGAAAATGTGGATAAAATAGAAAGGAAAAAATTATGAACAAAATCGGGGGGAATGGGAACTACTAGGCGGGTAAGCTTCTCAAACTACGTTTTTCGTATAGTTATGCATAGGTACATATAATTGAGGCATGTGAGTAGCCAAAAAAGCAAATTGCAGCAAGAAATCAGAAGACAGGGCTGCATCTTAAAAAATAGAAGTCGTATTTGTTAAAAGCGATTCCATCTAAAATAGAGTACGCTAAACATTAAGTCCAAAGATCATCGGAGAAAATAATCGTCCAAGATTATGAATAAATCTTATAATTTCTCGTCTGAGCTTATTTATTTTAAGGAGTCGTATTTGAATGTTTCCGTTAAAACCATCCTCTCGGGATGGATGAAAACCAAAATTGAGATTCTTTCCTCGAATTCAACAATTGGAAGACGTGACCCCAATCTGTTCTCCCAGAAATGTTCATCGCTCCATAGACCCTCTTCGCTTAAGAAAAGGTTAGTCCTTTTGGTGACGATTAGGATGGAGTTCCAAATACCGGGACAGTAATTGGCGCATCATAACTGGAACATCAGATCCGGGAGCAAATACCTCTCGCGCTGCATCCAGTGGGTTCATTTTACCACCGTACATCTCCAGGGCCAAACGGGTGCACTTGGCAATAAATTTCCCCACCTCATGGGATTGTATCCTCTGTTGATAGTCGTGGAAGGAAAAGTCATCCCTTTCGAATGCATCAATAATCGATCGGGCGGCAACCTCACCATATGACAGCGATATATGGATTCCTCCTCCAAACGCCGGCTCAACTCCTGCGGCGTCTCCGACCAAGATCACATTGGGCTGTGATAGGATGGCATCGTCCGAATGCCAGGGAATGGGGTGGCTGGACCAGGTTTTGGGGCCCTGATGAATATTCCGTCTCCTTAATTCACGGCCGAATATCTTCTTCATATCTGCCCTCGGCCTATTGGAACATACGCGGAAATCGCTAATACCATGGGCGATAGAAGGGACCTTATTCCTTAAACAAGGCACGTGCCATACATAGCCTTGCAAGCCCTCGTTTATGGGCGTAAGATCGACAATCATCTTCTTCTCAGTAAATTCAGTGTCATATCGGATGTCAGCCGGAGCAAATATCTGAAGCGTGGGGGCGAGATGGCGTCTTTGGGACGGGATCATCTTCTTGCGCACGGTGCTGAAGGCTCCGTCTGCGCCAATGAGGGCTTGCACGGCATATTTTCCTTTATTGGTCGTTACGATTAGGTTGCTCTGGGTCCGAAGCACATCGATGAGTATTTCATCCTCATGCAGCTCAAGCCCTCGCTTTACGGCTGCTCTTGCCAGGGCATGATCGAAATCCACACGCTGCACGACTCGAAAATAGTTGTCTTGATGATGGCGATCAATCTTTTTCCCAAATCTGAACTCCATATCAGAAACGGGCAGAGATGGAATATGAAGGTTCACTCTCAGGTTAGCCAACAACTCCGCAGCCCAATTGCACAAGCCACCCGCACACAGCTTGTCGCGTGGGAAAATGGCTTTTTCGATGATAATGGAACGGCGGGCTAATTCTGGGGACTCCTTTTGAAGGTGCAACCAAGTGGAAATCCCTGCAGGGCCCGCCCCGACAATCATAATCGGACAACTGCGTAAATTATCTTTCAACGCTAGCGAAGGCATCATAAAACCGGCCGCCTAAGCCGCCTAATAGGCGGCAAGGGAGTGATAATCTTACTCAAATATTTAAGAAGTTCCTGGCCATTCGGGACTCCCCAGCCGGTCACGGCATCAAACCCTGGGCCAGCCTGATAGCCCTGCAGGTTATAACAATGGTTGTCACCTTTGACGATGTCACGGCAGGAGGCTTGGCCGAGGGGTACACCGTTTGGCAGTTTTTGATAAAGCAGGGGAGTCAAAAACGGCAGCCTTTTGTGCAAGGGTAACTTGGCATTAATTCGAGCGATAAGCGCTGCCCAAACGGGTGCCGAGGCGCTTGTTAACCCCCCTGTCCACCACATATTCAAATACGATAGAATATAATATGGCGATCCCGCCAGGGCAGAAACATCAGGGACCACACGACCATCTATGCTTGCCGGGTTGATCGAGGCAATGTTAACGTTCTGCCAGGCCGGACGTTGAAAATACATGCTGACACCACCCCCGGTTGCCCCCCCTCCCCAATAATATTCATCTGGATGTTCCCACCAGGTAACTTCGTCGCCGGAATTATCCAGCATGGTACCACCAACCGCCAATACGTTCGGACTAGAGGCTGGAAAGTCAACAGTCGCCATCCAGCTATTATCCCGACAACCGTCGTCCCCTGCCGACACGCAGGTAGTGATACCCTGCAAAGCTGCCTGGTTTAGAAGCTCATCAATTTTATCGAGCGCATCCGCCGACCAATAAGGCTCATTCGGGGAAGAATTCTCGGGAAACCCCCAACTGATTGAAAGGACGACAGGCACGGGCCTCGCGGCGATCACGCTTGTGAGGAGATGGATCCACCCGGCCTGGTCCCATGTAGAAAAATAGACCGAGATACTCGCCTTGGGACATAAGCCTCCGATAAGCTCCACATCCGTCGTCACTTCGAAACTCTCCTCTAATTCAATTTTTCGCTGGTATGGCGATCGAATCGCGAGGATACCACTAAGCGTGTAGGCCGGGGCATCGGCCGAGAGCGAGATCGGTTTAATGCTCGGGATCGGCCGTCGGAACTTAGTGAAGTAGGCCTTCACGTCTTTGCCCAAAATGCCGCCGCCGAATTGGGCGATGGCAATGCTCTGGCCCGCACCATCCCCGCGGGGGAAATTGTAGCGTTGCTCGATTTTAGCCGGTGTTAACGGGGAACGCGCCCCAGAACCAGTACCTGACCTCCGGCGCACCATTTTTCTTAGATCGAGGCCGAAAACTCCCGTGACAATTCCCTCGAGTTCTTTAGGGATCTGGATCGCTCCGTGCCGGCTCCGATATGAGCGGCGGCAGTCAGGCGAGCGATAAATCGCCCACTCAGGTTTGAAAGCGGACTCCATGGCCTCGGCGGTTCCACTGACGCGCATGGTGCGTGTACCCAGTGAGACTTCCTCCACCTTTAGGCCATGCTTTTTGAGCGATTCCGCCACTTTTTTGGCGTCTTCTCGCCTGGCGCCAAATTTCTTTTCCAATTCTTCGGGCTCGAAGCGTTGGCCAACGAATTCGTCGGGGCCAGGGAGTTTCGGGCCTGAAAGCCCGATAATGACCGTGACCTTTTCCCTGGGATCGACCGCGCCGACTTCAAAGGCGAGGCGGTCCCTTCCTCGTTGGCTCCCCGACAGTTTCACATGCGTTCCGTTCGCCATGGAAGCCCTCCTTTCTTTGAGGAAATTGGTGGTTAATTCTATATACCCCGCATCGAGGCGTCCGTGAAGGTTCCTTGCGACCGATTAACATTTTCAACAAATCTCTTCCATTTCTCGTCATCCGTCATGAATTCTGCAACCTTAACCAATGTCCCTTTTATAACTGACCGAATGATAGTGCACATACTTTCTCGCGGCGCGCTTAGGGTTCCACATGCGGCAAAAGTGTCACCATAGCATGGAGAGCACACTTTCTTCGCCCAACATCTGACACACTTGGAAAAACTGTCCTTTGAAGTCTGGCGCATCAGCGCTACCACCCTTCTAAAATCCTCACCTGGGAACTCTCTGTCATAGACACTTCCCATGCATAAATTATTGCTCATGAGCGTGTGGCAAGGAAATACATTCCCGGAGCAGTCTACTGTAATCCCATCGTAGCCAGCGCCGCAGAAAAGGTTGCTCCCCTTCCGGGATATGACCGTATGTAAAATGTCTATCCAATGAGGGATTTTTATGGGAAAATCGGTTAGCCAACTGTCCATTATTCTCTCGGTCGAAGAAACATAGCTTTGTTCCAAATTGGCTAAGAAATCCCCACCAAGAGATTCGTCTGGTGATCCCCCTAAAGCAGGCGTTAAAGCAATGTCATGTGCCCCCAACGTAAGTAGGAATTCGTATGTTGATTCGATGGTCTCTTTACATTTCCTGTGGTGGTCCGTGAATACGGCTTGTATTTCGATCTCTACGCCCGCGCGCCGAAGCAAATCGATTTTCTTCTTTACTATATCGTAAGTACCTTTTCCTGATGGAAACTGTCGTTGTTTGTCATTAATGTGGGAGGGACCATCTAAACTGATAGTCACCGAGAAATGATGCCGCTTGAAAAATTCGACCATTTCTTCATCTATCAATGTTCCATTTGTGGCAATCGCGAAAGTAGGCATCTGGGATTGATCGGCCGCACAGTATTCTTCGCTGGCTTGCACTGCTTTCCTGATGGCGGGAAAACCGATTAGCGGCTCTCCTCCAAAAAATAAAATTTCAAGCGTATCCGGTTGTACACTCCTGAACAGTTTCTCAATTGTAATAAGGGCGGTAGCCGGGCTCATAACTCGATTGTCGGAATGTGATCCCATGTAAGGCTCGACAATACAATAAGAACATTTCATGTTGCACGTTTGTGTAATCAATAACACGAGCCGAGAAATTTTCGCTGGAGTCTCACTGTTACGATCGTCCTTAAATAGCTTCGGTAAATGTTCTGAAGTAGGCACCTCATCAGCATCAGCCGAAAAAAAATCGGCAACCCGAGCTGGCAACGGATACGAGTCCAATGATTCCGTATTGAAGGCAACGAAATTGGAATCTGACTTAAGAATTTTAATCACAAACAGATTCCCCTTCCCGGTCCGCGCCGATCTGAGAGACGAGTTAGTCACGTTACAGAAACCCTACCGGCAGACTGCACTACCAGTAAGGACCGCGGAAACACCGATATCGTGCTTCGCTACTCACTGCTGCTATTGAACTCGTCCGAACGCAGACTATTGATCGAAATACGAGGTCAACGCGACCGTGTAATCGAATAGACCTGCTCGCAGAATCTTAATTACCTCTCGTTTTTGCTTAGTATTCTTTTGGCCCACCATGTGGAGGACGGCTGGGGCAGACCTTTCTTGTACTTTGGCCTGCCTCTGGAACCGTATACCCTGCCATATTCTCCTTGGCCTTTATTATATCCCGGCAATCGTTGTAAGGTACGTCGCGGTACCCTTTTTCTTGAAAGAATTTGTAAAGGTCATTAGCAGTCTTTATTGACATAAACTTCTCGGTCAGTCTTGGTTTCTTTTCCGCGTCTATAAGGAAGTTTATAAAATCATTTCTTTCTCTCTTCGTGCGCATTTTTCCCTCCTTTTCATTGTCTTGAGAGTTCGAAATCATGGGTTTGCCTGCTCCAGAAAATTTTTGGAGCGGCCTTTTTCATGTCGGGCCACTTTCATCTAAAAGCGCCCTTGCTCTTCGCCAACGCCGTTGATGGTTTTGTCTTTTTTATTGACGCGGTATGTCCTCCTTTCTTTCTTTGAAACTATTGTACGGGGGTGTTTCTGGGGCCGTCTTTGATGCAGGCTTTCAGCAAACGCAGCCTCTTGTCCGCCCGCCTTGCCGCCTGAAACCTGTTGAACCAATGCAATCCTATCCAGTACTCGCCTGCAATAGGGGGCATCGATGTTATAGTCTCTGTATCCCTCTGAGGGTCGAATTATTCCGTTTTCCTTACATAAGTGAGCATACTTACACGATGGACATTTGGTTTCGTCCGGTCCAACGGCCCTTCGATAGGAGTCGGAAGCCAGCACTTTTCGAATCATACCAGGCCTATATCTGCCGAAGCTTTTCCTGCTGGAGTGCACCACACCAATATGCCTGTTTGCCATAACAACCATTCGCCCCTCGCGGTATAGGGGAGGGACTCGTGGAATCCACGGCATTTCCAACATTTTGGAAACGACGTTAGCCAAAGGATTCTTCTTCACAATGGCTGGAAGGCCGCCGACGTTCAAAAGCGCAACCATTCGTACCAGTCGTATAAAGTCTTGCGGCTCAAGGAGCTCTTCTGATAGTGCAAATGACCCCTTCATTGTGCGGATGAGCTGTATAAGAATGAGAGAGTCGATGGCGGGAAATTTTTTGTACAAATTATCTGCGAAACGAGGCAGCTCGGGAATTAGGCTTTTCGTAACTGTTGTGAAAATTGTAAGGTCGTTCCCCGCATTGAGCGCATTTTCTATACCCCGGATCGTCCTTCTGTATGATCCTTTTCCCCGTATGCGGTCATGCAGGTCTTCGGGTCCGTCTAGACTGACTGAAATCGAGAAGCTGCCGTAACCGGCAAGTCTCCTACTGATCTCCTTCGTCATAAGCGTTCCATTGGTATTCATGAAGATTGTTCCGTATCCTACACCGAAGCCATAGTCCAGGGTCTCGAATAGGCCTTCCCAGAGCAGGGGCTCACCCCCCGTAAAATGCAAGTGACGGTATCCTGCGTCATATCCCTCGGCGATGATCCCTTTGACGAGATTGATGGGGAGGCTGGAGCATCTGGAGATACCGGAACGAACAAAACAGTGCAAGCAGGAGCCGTTGCATCGTGTGGTCACCTCGATAGAGAGTGCTTCTTGCGCCGGCAGCCGGACCTGCTCTCCCATGTTCTCCTTCATGAATGATTCTCCCTACACTTCAGTGGTATCAAGAGACAACGAAGCTGATCAGCGAAGCCTGACATGCTGCACGAATCAGCTATAAAGGCGGCTGATTCGAGCTCACTACATGCCCTGTCCTTGATGGTGTCGATCACTTTTTTTTCCAGAACATACCTCAAAATAGTTTGTTTATACTTCTTATTCTGATCTTTTTTCTTTTCGACGTTTTTATCCCACCACCTTTTTAAATCCTTATTGAGGCAAGCATATATCGAAGAATGGATACCCCTCATCATATCTTTCTCAATGTCTTGCAGGTCATCGAGCAGCCTCCAGGCAATGCCGAAGGAGGAATAGGCCGCCTGAACGGAACGCACAAACTCTTCATTTGCGCATGTCCTTTTTGCCATCAGGACGGGGACGATCGACCAAGTGGCCATTTGCTTCCTAAAAAGGTCGCAGTAGCTATCAAGCGACTCCGCCCCATCGGATTTGCTGATGCTCGAATAATAGTCATCTATAAGATTAGAAACAATTTCCGGTCCCTGATCAACTCCCTTGGCTAACTTCTTAAATGCTTGGCTCATGATCATCCACGCCTGGCTTCTGATGAGTAAGGCCAAGTGCGTAGCAGGCAATTGACCATCAGTAAGATGGTCGTCGAAAGCATGAAGGAACATGGCCATGGTATGCCCGATCTTTGCATCCTTCACATAGTTCGGGTGCAGTTTCCTATTATCGGGGCAGGATCGATGGAGCCAAAAAAGGATAGACCATGCAGGCACGTAGAAGTAACCGACAAAATTCTGGCTGCCGTCAAAAGAGGTGCGCAAATAGTTCACCAAGAACAAGACTGCCTTGGTTTGCATGGATTGAGGCAAGTATTCACAGAGTGATAGCATTTCCCTGTTCAACTCCCCACGAAATGCTTCTTCTTCTCTAGAGAGGTTCACCGCACCAAAATTAACCAGGGAGCAAAATGACAGCAAATCAGCAATCCTGTTTTCCATCAAATGCTCCTCATCGCGAGAACTCGATCTACTTCCGCCAGAGATGGTCCCATTTTCATTTCTTCAAACAATGCCCTTGCCTTGTCCAGATACTCCTCTCCGGCGAGGTCATCAAGCTTTGTATATTGGCCGTCTTCGAGCAGACATCTGCCGATCTCGAAGTATAGCCTGGCCAACTGCGGGCGTGCCCCTAGGCATTCACCTTCATGGATCGCTTGATGCCACTTTCGGAAAGCCTTTTTCTGCTTCTTCATCGTCCAGTAACAGGTTCCGGAGAGCCTATAAAAATCAGTTCGATGATACGCCACTTTGCGTGTAACTTTTTGCAATGACTTTACCGCCTTAAAACTCTTCCTACGGAATTTGTCAATTTCTGCTCGATTTCCGCTTTTTCCAGCTTCCCTTAAACGGTAGAGGTCAAATTCCAATTGTGTTTTGAAATAGTATGATACTTGAAAAGGGGCCGTTTCGGTTTGAACCCTGATTCTATCGGCCTGTTCGAGGCATTCCTGTGCCTTCTGGATTGCACCCATCATGATGTGTATCCAGGCTTGGAATGTATAGAACCCCCCCCAGAAAACTGAACGTGCTTTTTGCCCAAAGGCAATTCCCTTTTCGCACTCAATCATTGCCTCGTCAAGCTTACCGGTTTCGATCAGCAGCCTTGCGTTCACTTCGTATTTAAAAACCTCGGAAAGACCGTTCCCGTAGACCTCGAAGAGATCATGCAATCTGTTCACGATCGCCCCAGCTTTATCGAAGGAACCCTTGCAGATATTGCCAACGGCATGCCAGTACAGGTATTGTGAAGCATCATATATTTCTCCGATCCTGCAGCTCTTGTCCACGAGATCATCATTATAATCCTTTAATATTTTCCAATGGCCTCCCAAGAAAACATTTACCGTTTCACATATCTCATACATTATGTAATTGATAACATCGCTTTGACTGACACTGTTTCTCACGGCATCCAGTACTTTTCTGCTCAATGCAAATGAGATTCCCGAGTAGGCAAACAAAGCACTGGACGTCACGAAGATTCCATTGCCCTCCTTAAATTTTCGAAGATCGAAGGAACTGATAAACCTGAACAAATAGAAATATTCTATGAAGAATCTCTTAGCATTGGTTAGGGATATAGAAGTGATTTTCTTGAAGAACAAATCGACAGTTTGGATATGTATCTCCGTAGGCGCTTTCCTGAACTTCAGGGACGGAAGGTACAGCGCCACGAGGAAGTGCACAAATGCCGAAAAGAACTTGATTCCCACAAAAACCGGGCTCTTTGGCAATTTCCCCCAATAATAATCCAGAGCCTTATCGAAATATTTGATGGCCTCTTGATGGTGTCCACGGTTATACAGGGCCAGGGCGATGTTCTTGTCAAGCATGGCCACCTTTTCGGGATCGGCATTGGGTCCAGACTTTTTAAGGTATAGTTGCAACGCTCCCTCATAGTAATGCAGGGCCTCGTCCGAGGCAGCCGACTGCAGGGCCTCCTCGCCGGCCCTGATTAGGTACTCCTCCGTCTTCTGCTGATCCTCTGCCCGGCTGTAATGATAGGCGAGCATCCCATAGAATTCATGGAGTCTTTCACTGAAAATCTTTTCGATAGATCGAGCCACGTTAAAGTGCAGCTCCTTCCGCTTCAATGGTAAAATCGATTCATATGCGGTCTCCTGAGCAAGGGCGTGGTTGAAAAGATACTCCACCTCACCCATTCTCCTTCGTTCCCGTATAAGCTGAATATCCATCAAATAGGCTAATCTGCCGTCTATATCCTCAATTTCGCTCGCTACCTCTGAAAGAATTCTCTGGAAGAAGTTTCTTCCAATTACGGAGGCCACCTTCACCAGATTACGCGTCTTCTCCTCAAGTCGGTCAATTCTGGCCATCAACACATCATGGATACTATTCGGAATGGTTATCTTTCCAATCTTCTCTGTCACCTGAAATACTCCGTTTTTCACAATCACCACACCCTCGTCAATGAACGATCGCACGACTTCCTCGATGAAGAATGGATTGCCACCGGCTCGCTCTATTATTTCCTGAATGATGGTATGGCGAAGCCCACCGACGTTCAACATATTTGAAATAAGTGTTTCACTCATTCGCTCATCGAGAGGTTTAAGCACTATTTCTAGATAGCACCCCGGGAGCCTTTCTTTTATGTAGCCAGCTATTCTGTCTCCTGTCTCCTTGTGGCCCGGGCGAAACACGTTGATAAAAAGAATGCTATGGTTCTCTGCCAAACCAAACAGAGACTCTAAAAGCTCAATAGAACTCGTATCAGCCCATTGCAGATCTTCTGTCACAATAACCAGGGGTGTCCGTTCAGTTGCCTTAATTAAGACCTCCCGTACATTCTTCAGAATCAATTTTTCAAGTGCCCCACCCTCTATACCCTTTACCCTTTCTGCGTACCTCCCCCACAAATTCATCCCCATCAGAGTTGCAACAAATGGAACCACCTCGCCTACTTCTTCCGGAAAGAGACTCACAACAGCAGCCTCCAGCTTGGCCAATGCCGTCGCATCCCGGTCATCCGCCCGTATCCCCGCCCATTGCTTCAAAAAATCAATAATTGGATAATAACTCAAATTCCTCCCCATCGAGATTGCCCTTCCCTCTAATAGGAATACCTTCTCTGCAACCTCACGTTTCTTCAATTCGGCCACAAGCCTCGATTTACCGATCCCGGCCTCGCCAATAATATTAACGACAGATCCCTGTCCGTTAATTGCCTTCATCACTTGGAGTTCAAGTCTGTTGAGCTCGCTGTCTCTTCCGACCATCCCGGAGTAGATCTGCCGCTCAGAACCCACCCGAGGACGATAGACCGCCTCTAGGGCTGATAACACCTTGTAAACAGATATCGGCTCTTCCTTGCCTTTAACCCTCTTTTTCCCCAGGGGGGCGAAATGAAAGAGGTCCCTGGCCAGCCGGTAGGTCTCTTCGGTCACATAAGTAGTCCCAGGTTCTGCCAACCCTTCCATTCGGGATGCCAAATTGACCGTATCGCCAACCGCCTTAAACTCCACTCGAAGATCATTGCCCAGTGTCCCCACAATCACTTGACCCGTGTTGATCCCAATCCGCATCTTAATGGGTAACATCTCCTTTTCCCTGTTGGCCTGAGCGCTGAATTTATTTATCTCTTGATGGATTGCTAATGCGGACCGGATGGCTCTCTGGGGGCCATCCTCTAAAGCGATGGGAGCCCCGAAAAGGGCCATAATGCCGTCGCCGGTCAATTCATTCACAGTACCTTCGTAATCATGCACCTGATGAATGAGAATTTCATAAACCTTATCCATGATGGAGTACATCTGTTCTGATCCGATCTTTTCGGTGAGCGAAGTAAACCCAGCCATGTCGCAGAACATCACCGTGACCTGCTTTCGTTCACCTTCGATCTTGCCTTTTTGTGCCAATATCTTCTGGGCCAGGTCCTTAGGGAGGTATCTTTGAATCTTGGCAAGCTTCTCATGGAAGGAAAGCTCCAGAGCAGTTAGTGCTACGGGAAAGGTTAAGTTGTTGCCACACTTGCCACAATATGTGAAGTCAGGTGGATTTGAAAACTTACATTTGGGGCAAACTTTTTCCAATTTCTCTCCGCATTTACCGCAAAATGTTAGCCCCTCTGGATTTTCAGAATGGCATTTCGCGCATTTCATCCGTTGGCCCCTCTATCTCAAAATACAACATACTTCGTTGAAGGAAATTTATCGCTCTTCTATTCAAGCAGGTGGTGAATGGCAATTATTCGTTATCGAAGGTTGACGAGCTTACCCGTTCCCCAGAGCTGTCCTATCGGTACTTAACTGACTGGGCTTGACTGGCTAGAGTCAAGGTAAGAGAGTGTTTTATATTGATAAAATATCCTGTAAAGTTGATGACATGGAAACCCTGCATCCGGGTTTGAAGCGAATGTATATTAGGGTGAGCCGATTCGTGGGCTTTGTAGGAGCTCTCGACGGTACTGACTGAGGTATAAGACTGGAAAGTAGGTACAACCTTATAGACCCGCAAGCTTCCCCTCCCCCGTCCCCAATCATAAAAAGGTTTAGCTTAATGAGGGTGGATACTAAAAAGCTTCATACCAAAAATGCAGTTTTTTGTCAACGAATTAAAATTCTCTTGACAACTAAACAAATGTATAGTATCCTCAATTCAGGTTATCAGGATAACAGATTATCAGTGACTGGTTATCAGAAGATCAGGATATCAGGTTTTCATCTGATATTCTGGTATCCTGATGCCTTGCATACTGATTTCCTGATGTCCTGATCTCCTAAATTCGTAACCCTTAATCCGGAATTCGAAATTAGAGGTGATTATGGAATTGACAGCCCGGCAGAGAGAGATCTTTAATTTTGTTACAGGATTTATCAAGGAGAGAGGCTATCCGCCTTCTGTAAGGGAGGTCGGTGGTCATTTCAATATTTATCCCAGGGCAGCCTTTGATCATCTCAAGGCATTGGAGAGAAAGGGTTATTTGAAACGGAGAGGTTCGATGTCCAGAGGTCTCGAGATTCTCGTCTTTCAAGGATATGAATCGCATGGTTCATCCTCACGGGCAGGACCGGATGGGGAACATTTAAAGAAGGAAGGGAAGCTGTTGAGCCGGGAGATTCCGATCTTAGGCAGGGTGGCTGCAGGGGAGCCCACCTTAGCCGTAGAACATGTGGAAGGGACGATTCCGCTTCCTGCGGAATGGGTGAAAGGGAAAGAGGTCTTCCTTCTAAAAGTAAAGGGTGACAGCATGTCTCCTTATATCCTTCCCGATGACTATGTCATCGTACGGTCTCAGCCCTCAGCAGAAAATGGAGATGTGGTGGTAACCTTACTGGGAGAAGAAGCAACCGTGAAGCGTTTTTTCAAAAAAGGGAGAAGAATCGAGTTGAAACCAGACAACGAGCGCTGGGAGACGATTCAGATCGAAGAAGGATCAGGAGAAGTTCTAATCATTGGAAAAGTGGTCGGGGTGTTCAGGAAGTGCTGACTGAGCTGAAAGCTCAAGGCTGAAAGTTGAAAGGAAAAGATCAGCGCTTTGTCCCTGTAGAGAAATCGTATGGATTATCCCATCAAACAATCATTCGATGAGATTTTGTTGCAACTGACAGGGGCCAGGCTAACCGCTCAACCCGTTTCTCCCCAAAAAGTTCTTTTTTGGAGCGAGAGGACAGGCGAGTTTTCGTCCTATGTGGCGGGGTGGTTGGCAGGGAAGGGGATAGATGTCATTGTATTGGACGGAGCTAATCGTTTCGATCCCTATATGGTCTCATCCTTCGCCAGAAAGATATTGATTTCTCCGGAGAGACTTCTCAAAAAAATTCGAATCGCGAGGGCCTTCACTTGCTATCAGATGGCAACACTGATCGGGGAGAAATTAAAGGCCCTTTTAGGGACGCTTCATGCTTTCACTCCGAATTCAGGCGTTCCAGTATGCAGGGATGAAGCGCCTCTAAAGCCGTGGGTGATTGTCCTCGGACCAATCAGTACCTTTTTAGATGAGGATGTGCCTGAGAGAGAGGTTCGACCTCTCTTCGAAAGATCTCTGAAAAAAATAGAAGAGATGGCCCTGAGAGAAGTTCCTTTTCTTCTGTTCCAATCGAACGGCCTCTCTGGAAATCTCCCCTTTCCCCCATTTGCTAAAGGGAGGGAATTAATGAATTCAAAGCGAATCTACCTCACGAGAAGGCTCTTTCAGTTTTCTAATCTGGTCTGGAGGATCGATTTGACCGAGCAAGGAGCGAATGTTGTCCCGGAAAAATTTCCAGAAAAGTTTTTCTGCCACCCTGAACTCAATTCAGGGCCTACTACTTCGGAGGTTCATCCCCCTTTTTTGATATCTGAACTGAATCTACCCTGAAAGATGCCGAACTCCGGCAGGCCCCATTCTTTCAGGACACACAAGGCGATGCCTGCCTACGGTAGGCAGGCGCTCTGCGCTATGCCTTTTGCGAGGGTTTGTCTATGGGCAGGACGGTTCTTCCTTTTAGCAGGGTTCTGGAACAGGAAGCTCAGGAATGGAGAAAGTTTCGGAGAGGGCTGAGAAAAGAAGATCAGCAGTTTCTTGACCGGCTCTTTGAAGAGGCGAGGCTTCACGTGCAAGCCGGGGTCTACGCGTCAAGGCCCTGGCCTTTTGAAACGATTCTGATCTCTATTCTCATCGAACATGAGAAGGCCCTGGTCGAACTGAAATCGAAACTGAAAATTTTAGAAGAGCGGAAAGGGTAAAATCCGTATCCTGACGTGGTCTAACTTTTTCCTGATCTCCGAACTCCGAACTGAATAATCATTGGGATAACCAATGGAAATTCACGGATGGCTTTTCGATCTTTATCCCCTCGAGTCCTCAATGATTCTATGGATCAAAGGTGAGGACGGGAGGCTGCATCGATTCGAAGATCCGTTCCGACCTCGATTCTATGCGCAAGGGAAGAAAAGTGATCTTCTCGCTCTCTTTCACTCTCTCCAGAAAGGACAGCGGTTAACAGGATACCAGTGGACCAGGAGGAAGGAATTCTGGAGTGGTGATGAGGCCGAAGTGATAGAGATCGAGGTTGCAGATTCGGAGCATTATGCCCAGCTCCCCAGAATTCTCCCTCAGTGGGAAGAGAGGATTACTTTCTATAATTGTGACATCCCTCTGCCACAGACCTATCTTTATGAGAAAAAAATCTTTCCAACGGGCCGATGCATCGTTGAGGCTGAAGGAAATCGAATCTTTGAAATTCATCCTGATCCATCCGAGTCTGTGTGGATGAACCATGAAGATCTTTACGACCTCCGGGTCATGGAGCTTCGAATGGACGGAGACTCGATTCGGAAGAGGTCTCTCACCCTGGAGTGTGAAGGGTATCGGGTGGAGATGGAGACGGTCGATATTAGAGAAATCGAGAAGTTTCTCGGGCGATTCGATCCCGATGTGATCCTCAGCGATGATGGGGATGCCTCTCTTTTACCTCTTCTCTTTTTTGAAGAGAGGAGATGGAAAACGTCCATCCCCTGGGATCGGGAGACTTATCCGTTGAAGAGACCTGCAAATCCAAAAGGCCTCTCTTACTTTTCCTATGGCAGGACCTATTATAAGGCCCCTACCCATCTCTTTCTCGGAAGATGGCACATCGATCGTAGAAATTCTTTTATCTTCGGAGAATCGGGAATGGAAGGGGTGGTCGAGCTTGCAAGGCTGGCTAAAATTCCCGTTCAACGAATGGCTCGCACTTCTCCGGGAACAGCGATCACCTCGATGCAGCTCGACCAGGCCTTTCAGGATGAGATCCTCATTCCCTGGAGAAAAGGGGAGCCGGAAAAATTCAAGACGGCGTGGGATCTCCTCGTTGCGGACAAGGGAGGTCTTGTCTTTCAACCAAAGTTGGGGATCTTCGAAGACGTGGCCGAGATTGATTTTGCCTCGATGTATCCTACCATGATGGCGATTCACAATATCTCTCCGGAGACCGTACTCTGTGGATGTTGTGAGAACCAGAGAGTCCCGGAGGCGGGATATACGATTTGCGAGAAGAGGGAAGGAATCGTTCCCAGGACGCTCCGGCCCGTCTTAGCGAGGAGGGCGTGGCTGAAAAAAATGGTCAAAGAATTAGATTGCGGAATGCGGAATGCGGATTGCGGATTGCCCCTTACCCCACCCTCTCCTCACGGGGGAGAGGGGAAGGGTGAGGGGGTGGACTGTGAAAGGAAAAGAGAAATCTACGACCGCAAGCAGGTAGCACTCAAGTGGATGCTGGTTACATCTTTTGGATATTTAGGTTATCGAAATGCTCGTTTTGGAAGAATCGAAGCCCATGAAGCGGTGACCGCCTTTGGGAGGGAAAGCCTTCTCCAAGCTAAAGAGATCTGTGAGGAGAAGGGATTCGAACTCCTCCATGCCATCACCGACTCTCTCTGGATTCGAAAGAAAGGGTTCAATGAAGAAGAGGTTCTTGAACTCTGCCAGGAGATCAGCGAGGCCACCGGGATCACCATGAGTCTGGAGGGGATTTATCGATGGATGGCTTTTCTTCCTTCAAAAGGGAATCCGGAAAGCCCGGTCGCCAACCGGTATTTCGGACTCTTTCAAAACGGGAAGGTCAAGGCGCGGGGGTTATCCTTTCGGCGAGGCGATATGCCTCCTTTGATTCAAGAGGCTCAGGTTCGGATGATCGGGGTTTTATCCACGACAAAAAATATCGAGGATTTTCAGGCGAAGATCCCTGAGATTTTAGACCTCCTTCTTGAATATAGCCTAAAATTGAAGGACGGCCAGACAAGACAGGAAGACTTGGTCATCGGGAAGAGAATTTCTCAGGAGCCTAACGCGTATAAGGTGGACAGCCTTATAGCTCTTGCTGCTCAACAATTGGAAGATGTGGGAATAGGGATCCATCCCGGAGAGAAGGTCCGGTACGTGATCAAGGATGCGCAATCCAAAGACAAGTCAGAACGGGTAAGGCCTTTTCCGTTAGTGGGACCAGACGATACCTATGATGTCAAAAAATATCTGGAGATGCTCGTGAAAGCGACTGAGGAAATATTAATCCATCTGGGTTACAACGCGAAGCGCCTGAAGGAGATGATCGATTCCAACTTTCTCCCTCTCTTTCGACAGGAGCGAATCAGGGAAAGAAAGGTGAAACACAATTGACATATTTCGCCATTATGATATTTTGTGCATCAAGACATACATTTGAGACTTCTCTCGAACAAGTATTCACCCATAGGCAGGACATATCATGACTGTCACTGAGATACCTTGGGTTATTGACGAACATACTCGCATTAAACACGCCCTGCTCGCAAAGTACATTGATCCTTGGATGGCGATATTTTTCAGAGTGCAGTCCACTCGAGGCAAGGAGCAGAAGGTGGTTTACTTTGATGGTTTCTGCGGCTCGGGGACATACTACAATGATGAGTCTAAGACAGATGAGTGCCCTGGATCTCCATTGTTGGTTGCTGAAGTTGCGAATAAATACCTCGACGAAGACCCGAGGCGGTCGGTCATAATACACTGTGTCGACAGAGATGCCCAGTGCACTGAGATGTTGAAAAAGAAGTTAGCCGTACTCAATAGACATAACCAGGATTGGCAGGTACACAATGGTGAATTTGATTACATAGTCCACAGAGTACTCAACTTATTCGACCAGTCAGATTTGCGAAATCAACCGCTATTCTTTTTCATTGATCCACGCGGTTATAGCGGGTACCCTATGAAAACTTTGGAACGATTATTAGCCTATCCACGCGCTGAACTGTTTATCAATTTTATGATTTACGATATTGTGAGGTTTTGGGAGCAGGAATTATTCGAAAAGGACATGATAGCCTTGTTCGGTACCGATAAATTTAAGAAAGTTTCTGCTTGTACTACGTCGGAGCAGAAGTACGCCTTCTTTGTCAACCTATACTCCTCCTGCCTTTTGGAAGCCGGTGGTAAGTACGTGATGCCTTTCAGAATTAACACACCCAGCCAGGGAACACGCCCCCGGTACTTTCTCGTTCACGCTTCGAAGGACATTCGGGCACTCAAGACCATGAAGGACAATATGGCAAAAATCAGCGATGTGCCCTACCGGTTCGAAGCGATTGGGTTAGTAACCGGGCAGATGAGTCTTTTTGAGGATCCTGACAAGATTGCACTGCGCGACCGAATTGAAGAGCTATGTTGGAATGCGAAGGGAGAGGTAGGTTACGATGACATAGAGAACTGGGCTTATGCTAATACTATTGGTGTGGCCAAGACCATAAAGGAGGCTTTGGTCGCATTAGAGCACGAAGACAAGGTGTCGATCATCCGGCGCCCTGGGCAAAGGAAGAGCACTGTTGTAAGCGGCGCACGGATTCGCGCCAACAAATAGGAACACGTATATGGGTCTGGTCTCGAAAATTGAATGGACTGAAGCCACATGGAATCCCATTACTGGTTGCAGCAAGATCAGTCCTGGATGTAAGCATTGCTATGCCGAGCGGATGGCTAAAAGGCTTCAAGCCATGGGGCAGCCCAACTACGCCAAGGGATTTGAACTTGCTTTACATGAGAAAGCTTTGGAACTGCCACTGATGTGGAAGAAACCCCAAACTATCTTTGTCAACTCGATGAGTGATCTTTTCCATGAGGATGTCCCAGCTAAATTTATTAAGAAGGTCTTTCAGATCATGCAGCAGGCCCATTGGCACCGTTTCCAGATTCTAACGAAGAGGTCAGACCGACTTCTTGAACTCAATCCAAAACTTTCCTGGAATTTCAATATTTGGATGGGAGTCAGTGTTGAAAATCAAGAATATAATTTCAGAATCAATCATCTGCGGAAGACCGGAGCAATTATTAAATTTATATCTTTTGAGCCACTTCTTGGACCTATGCGTGCTCTGAATCTCAGAGGGATAGACTGGGTCATTGTAGGGGGAGAATCCGGGCATCAGGCCAGACCTATGGATGCCTCTTGGGCTTTGAATATCCGTAATCAATGTCAGAGGGCAAAAGTGCCGTTCTTCTTTAAACAATGGGGTGGTCCAAACAGGAAGAAGACTGGTCGGAAGCTCGAAGGCAGAACCTGGGACGAAATCCCGACGGCTGTCGATATGACAAGGGCTGTATGCAATTATTGAGAAGGGAAGCAGCAGGTATCACTATTCTTAATTTTACTCTACAAATAATATGTTGTTATACCAAACCGCCTAATCTGTCCCGCCATGGACAATCCCAATGCTACAACCTCACCAGGTTGGCGCCATAAGTCAGGCCAGCTCCGAAACCGACAAGGATCACAAGATCCCCTGCCTGAAGACTTCCTGCTCGAAGGGACTCATCGAGGGCGAGCGGAATAGAAGCAGTGGAGTTATTCCCGTATTTTTCAATGGTAATGATCATTTTGTTTTTGACTGCCCCATCGGGAAGGCCCAGTCTGGATTCGAGATCCTCTGCCGCACTGTTGATGATTCGTGCGTTGGCCTGATGGGGAATGATTCTGTCAACCCGATTGAGGAGTGCACGAAGCTCTTTTTTGCTGGCCGTCCCGTCGGGGTCTAGCACCCGAAGACAGCTTTCCGCCATAGCTCCTTTGGCGAAAGCATAAACCCTCTTACCCTCCATCCACATGAATCGACGGCCATTGTCTCTATTTTTGCGAAGGACAAGATTATCACGCAATTTATATTCGCCACCGAGATGGGATCGGATGATGCCCTCCCTGGCCCTCCGTCGTAATATCACGGCTCCTGCTCCGTCTCCGAAAAGGACACACGTGTTTCGATCCTTATAATTGGTGATGGCCGAAAGCTTGTCCGATCCGACGACGGCAACGGTCTTATATTGCCCTGATTTTACAAATTGCTCCGCCATGGCGAAGGAATAATTGAATCCGGTGCACCCCGCCTGCAGGTCGAAGAAAGGTATGTTTTTTTGGAGATTGAGGAGACGGGCGATATAGCCGGCCGCAGAGGGCCAAGCCGGGTCGTTGGTATTGGTGCCAACGATGAGCATGTCAATTTCCGTTGGATCAATGCGTGCATTTTCTATAGCCCTTTCAAGGGCAAGCCGACCCATGGTCACATTGGTTTCTTCTTCCTCTGCAATCCTTCGCTCCCGGATGCCAGTCCTTTCGAAGATCCATTTATCACTGGTCTCCACCATCTTTTCCAGATCATGGTTTGTAAGAATTCTTTCTGGGACATAAGATCCTGTTCCGATGATTCCAACGTGATGCATGCATCGCCCCTTCCAAAGAGATTTGGGTTTAAGTGGATCGAGGATCTGATTCTGGGTTCTGATCCGATTTGATATTCTGCCAAAACTCTTTCTTTATCATTTTTACGGAGAGAAAAGAGGAAATAGCCACAGCGACCAACATTCCAAGCATAAAGAGTAGGATCAGCTTCTCTTTTAACACCGTATACTTACTTTCCAGGATTCCCACGTAAAGCATTCCGACAATGTTATTCTGGAAATCCCGTATGGGTTCGTAAGCGGTGATATACCAGTCATCGACCACATAGGCTCTTTGCATCCAGGGCAATCCGTTCTGGAGGACTTGTTCCTGGACTTCTCTCATCGCACGAGTCCCCACTGCTCGCCGTCCTTCCTTATCCATGACATTGGTAGATATCCTCCACTCTCCCAAAAAGATCGTGGCCGTTCCAATTTCCTTCCCTCTGTATTTTGCATCTCTAAAAACGATATTTTTGATACGATCCACAATTTCATAACGACGGTTGAGAAGGATTCCACCCATCAGAACGCCTAAAACTTGCTGGTTGTCACCTACTACCGGATAAGCCGATTTTAAGACCATTCCTGAGGTTTGATCTAACGCTTCAATCTGTTTCTCCTTGGGTGTCGGAACGAGAGAGAAAGCTGCTTGATCGGCGAAGGTTCTTCCTTCCTTTAATAATTCTTCTCTCGAGAGAACCTGCGTTCCTGAAATGGCATTATTCTTCAGAGCCTCTTTTACGAAAGGGTCTCCCGTCAAATTGTCCCCAGACATTTCAGGATGATGAAACCTCAACAAGACCGTTCCTGTTCGATCCACCAAAGCTAAGAAATCCAATCCTTCATCCTTCATGATCCTAGAAATATCATCTTTGATGGATATGGCCTTTTCTTCTCTGAGGGCCTCTCTCAATATATATCGGATTGAAGTCAGGCGAATGGTCCGGTCGATGTCGCTCAACTTAGAGGTGTAAACCCATCGGGCTGTATTCAAGGCCTCTTTCACCCGTTCTTGAGTTTCGTAGACCACGCGGTTCGTGATGACGGAATTGACGATAAACCCGATCAAGATCCCAGTCGAAATGGAGACGAGGACAAAAATCAATGCCATTCTTTTTAACAAAGATGTATTCACAAGCCATTCTCTTAACAGATAGAAGATTAAAAGTAAAGGAGAGGAGAGCTTTTGTAGGAACCGGAAACCCGATTTATATCTCGATCTTTGAGAAGAGGTAGCTTCCGATGATCAAGAGTATCAGTGAAACAGCACTCAGAACCAAATAATCATTTGACAATCCCAAATAACTTTCGCCAATCAGGGCGGCCCGGATCCCGTCAACTCCATACGAGAGCGGATTAATCTTTGCCAGGAAGATGATGGATGAAGGGGCCCCTCTAATCGGAAAAATGGCTCCCGATAGAAAGAACATGGGCGATAATTCTTTGAGAATATTTTGTTCAATCATAGGAGAGATCGTTCGAGGAGCCTTGGTTCTCCGGTATTGGACGGTGAAGTGCTGAGGGTTTTCTTTATACTGTTTCAAGAGTACGAAAAACCGTCTCCTCTTGATCCCCAGGATTTCCTGGATATAGGTTCGTTCGATTTCATTCTTTAAATAACGGTCAAGAAGCTTTTTGACTTGTTCTGAAGTGAATCGTTTATGCAATTGGGACATAGCCTAAAACCTCCTTCTTAGTTTTGGACTATATCCCTCAGGTCAAAGAGAATCGGAAGGTCCAGAAACCAGGAGTGCACTTTTAAATTTTAAATCCATAAAAATCGGTGCACTTTTAATTCTTAAATGACACCCGGAAGTCGAAGGGTTGACTTTCTCTACCGTTTGCCTTTTAATGAAAATGAGGGCAAGAGCTTTTGTTGGAGATGACCGGTGGATAGGTCTGGAAAATCAAAATCTATTTTTCGATCGTTTGTCCTGGCAGATCTGATTACTTTGGCGAACGCCAGTTGTGGAATGGCAACCATATTCTTATGTTTGAATCATGTAGCCGGCTTCCGTACGCCGTATCTGTGGATCGTATTTATCCTTATTCCTCTTGCCCTTGTCTGCGATATTTTGGATGGATTCATTGCCCGTCGGATGGTTCGGCATTCGTCTCTGGGGGCTGATCTCGACTCTTTGGCCGATATTGTTTCCTTTGGCGTTGCACCGGCTGTGCTGGGATTCACGCTGGGCTTGCGATCCCTGTGGGATGCGCTGATTCTCATTTACTTCGTGCTTTGTGGAATCAGTCGGCTGGCGCGCTTCAATGTAACCGCTGCCGCGCTTTCGGGCGGGTCGGGAAAAGTAAAATATTACGAAGGAACGCCCATCCCCACCAGTATTATTATTGTAATCATTCTTGGCATTGCCTTTTGGCAGGGGCGCATTGATCATTTGATTCCCTTTGGATCTTACCGCATCGGACCCTGGATGCTTCATCCTCTTGCCGTGCTTTACGCGATCAGCGGAAGCCTGATGATCAGCAGCACCATTCGAATTCCAAAGCCATAAGGAATTTATTTTCCAGAGAGGAGCCTTGTCTCATAGGGGAGGATGCCCTCATCCTCTTTGATCCCTTTCTTAATCCCTAGGTCGTGCACTCATCCCTCCCCTGATCAAGCAGATTAAAGGAAATCAAGTCTGCTTCGCCGGCAATAAGAATGTCGATGGCTGGGTCGCCAGGATATTCGAGGAGAGTGGTTGATCGGCTGTATTTCGAATCGAGAAGGACAACTTGATTTATAGAAAACGATTATGAATAATGAATTGAAAAAGAAAACGGAAAGGAGAATTGTTAATGAGAGCGATCGTGGATGAAGAAACCTGCATTGGCTGCGGGCTTTGTGCAGAGACCTGTCCAGAGGTGTTCGAAATGAATGATGACAAGGCTCGTGTCAAAGTCGATGAGGTTCCTGAGGATGTCATCGAGACTTGCAAAGAGGCTACTGAAAACTGCCCGGTAGAAGCCATCCAGATGGAGGAATAAATATCTCTAAAAAAAGGGGCCTTCCGCATTCGTCACGGAAGCCCCCTTCTTTTCATCGCTAGGAAATTATTCGAAGTATTCCCTAACTTCTTTATATCGCTTGGGGTCTCTCAATCGGTCGAGGGCTTTCGCTTCGATCTGCCTGATTCGCTCTCGACTCAGACCAAACTGCCTCCCGATCTCCTCAAGAGTACGTTCCCCATCTTCTCCAATCCCAAAACGAAGGCGGAGGATCTTCTCCTCCCTCGGAGAAAGACCGGATAAAAGCTTTTGAATTTGATGGGTTAAATCTTTCTCCAATAGAGAGTCGCTCGGAGAAAGGCTCTTATCGTCAGGAATAAGATCTTCAAGGGTGCTATCTTCTTCTCCAATCGTCATATCCAGGGAGATCGGTTCCTCGATCAAATTGAGAATCTTCTCCACATCATGCAAGGGAATTCCGCTGTCTTTTGACAATTCCTGCGAGGTCGGCTCCCGCCCCAATTTCTTTACAAGATCCTTAAAGGATTTCATCAACTTTCCTTTGATCTCAAAAAGATAATTTGGAATCCGGATGGTCCTTGATTTCTCAGCAAAGGCTCTCAAGATGGCTGCCCTAATCCACCACGAAGCATAGGTGCTGAATTTAAAGCCTTTGGTATAGTCGAACTTCACCATGGCTTGAATGAGTCCGAGATTTCCCTCCTGGATCAAATCGAGGAAAGAAAGTCCGCGATTCGCATATCGTTTTGCAATACTAACGACCAACCGTAGATTGGCCTGGATCAATTCATTTTTTGCCTTTTGGAGATTGAAAAGCTCGTGTTGATATTCGTTTAACATTCTCTTGTACAGAAGGTTTTTTTCCTTCATTTCTGAGGAAATAGATTTTAACTTTTTACCATTTTTGCCGTTCTTCGCCTTGATCTTATCTCGGCCATTAGTAGTGGTACACCTGCCCCCATTTTTTGGAATGGTAACGGGATAGAGCTGGATTTTCAAACGATTGATTTTACTCTCAAGAATCTTGACCTGACGCTCACCGTCTTTTATCTTTTTTGCTAATTCAACTTCTTTTTCTGGCGTAAGAAGCGATATCTTTTCCAGGCCCTTTAAATATTCCCAGGTGATATCTTGGGGTTGAAAAATAATTTCTTCTTCTGGGACCGGCTCAGGGGAGATTTCTTCCCCCTCCTCCGTCACTATCTCCGCCTCGTCAGGCTGAAGCTCAAAATCCTCCACCGTCTCATCTAATTCAGTTTCAATGAAGGTTGCGGATTGGATGGGCGGAACTGAAGTCGGCGGTTCAGCAAATAGGGAAGAGGACTGAACGGGCTCCAGGCTTAACCCCTCTCCTTTTTTAGCTGTCTTGTTATTTTTCACAGATACACCCCTTTCTTCTCGGAACAAAAAACCCTCTCCATTCTCTGTCCATGGAAAGGGTGAATTTATTCAATTTTCGCTTGCTAAACCCTTAGCTGGTAGAATGGCTTTTTACATCCTTTGCCCTCTCTTGCCATTTCTAATATTAGTATATTCAAACGGGTAGCCTTTGTCAAGGATTATTTTTACGTGAATAATACAATAATTTCATAAGCTTAGCCTATATAGCGTTGCGATTTCTAAATTCATATAGGTTTAATTCCTTCCTTGGGCATTTTGTACGAATGGACAAAACATAAATAGATTCCTTAATCGTCCGCTGGTAAGAAAAAAGGTAATAGTTTCAATTTGAGTTGTCCGAAACGTCTAACGTTGGGCTGCCTTGCCTTGCTTACGACAGGCAGGGCGCCCCTTTTGAAGCTCAAAAAGTTTGGTCCTAAGGTATGAGAAAAAGGCTTAGTCCCCGGTGCGAGGCCTTGGGCGAACCCAACCCTCAGTTCCGTCGGCCTGACCTCGGTCGAAGGTAGGGCCCTTCAAGCCAGGTCGAAGGGTTGACTTTGGGCAGGGCAATCAATTATAAAATTTAGATTGAATCATTATTCCGTTTCATCTAAAGGGGATTCGAAAAGCGCATGGGATACGTGGACCTTCACCTTCACACAACCGCCTCTGATGGAGTATTGAGCCCTTCAGAGATTGTGAGATATGCGATGTCAAAGGGGCTGCAGGCTATTGCGATTACTGATCATGATACCATCGAAGGGTGTGAAGAGGGGTTGTCTGAAGGAGAGAGAGTCGGTTTTGAGGTGATTCCGGGAATTGAGATTAGTGCAGAGCATTCACCTGGCTCGATGCACATTTTGGGGTTTTTTCTCGACATCCATCATTCCCTACTCAACGAAAGGCTGGAATATCTTCAGAGGGCAAGGGCAGAAAGAAATCCAAAGATAATTGGAAAGCTGAACGAGTTGGGGGTTGACATTACTTACGAAGAGGTGCTGAAAGCCTCCGGGGGGGGGCAGGTTGGACGACCCCACTTTGCCAATGTGCTTATCGAAAAGAAGTATGTCAGAAATTTTCAGGAGGCTTTCGAGCGATTTCTGAAAAAGGGGGCCCCGGCCTATGTGGAGAAGGTGAGGTTTACGTCGAAAGAGGCTCTCCACTTTATTAACGAAGCGAAGGGGGTGGCAGTGCTTGCTCATCCCAATACCTTGGGTATGAATGGATATTCAGATTTGGAGAAACTGATCCTCCGGCTTGTCGGAGAGGGACTTAAGGGGATTGAGGTTTATTATCCAGAGCACTCGGCCGCAGAAATTGGGCAGTACAAAGCCCTTGCACAACGATGTGGGCTCTTGTCGACAGGGGGGACTGATTACCACGGGATGGAAAAAAACGGGTTGGACATCGGAGTCGGAAGGGGAGATATGAAGCTTCCATACTCCATCGTCGAAAATCTGAAGGCAGTCCGAACCCGGTCTTTGTCCGGGGGGTAGGGAGTTGGTTTACCTTCTATTGATCACGACAACTTTGTTGTGGGGATCCACTCCCATTCTTGAAAAAACGGGTTTGGCAAAAGTGGATCCTCTGATCGGTGTCACGATTCGGAGCGCCATCGTCACGGTGGGCCTTTTCTTGCTTACCTTTCTTTTAGGTAAGGGCAAGGCGTTGATGGAATTGGACGGGAAGACCATTTTTCTCTTTGGGGCAAGCGGCATGATGGCTGGCCTTCTCGGCATGTGGACTTATTATGGTGCCTTGAAAATTGAGGCAACTTCCAAAATTGTTCCCATTGCAGCCTGTTATCCTCTGGTCACCGCGCTTCTGAGTGTCTTGGTTTTGAAAGAAGGAATAACCCTATATAGAGTCATTGGTACGGCCCTGATTGTTTCGGGAGTCTGGCTAGTTAAGTAAGGTTTCATTGAGCAAATGATTTTTCAAGGAGGAAAACATGAGGAGACCAAAAAAGACCAATCGCTTAAAGGCAGCTTTGAAAAGAAAAAATGTGAAGCACTCTTTGAGGAAATCCAAAGGAGAAAGAAAGTATCCAACGTAAACCTGGTAGGAAATAATGCGTGGCGTGATTGTGTCCGTAAACTATTGAGTTTTCATTCTTGATCCGAGCCTACCATGACCTCCTCTGAATATCCCCGGCTCGTTTTGTCAGACCCCACGGGGAATATCTTTGATCATCCCTCATTGAAATTATTAGGCCGGTCTGGGGAGCGTTTTCTCCTGCCGCATTCCTCAGAATTAGTGCCTCTTCCAAAAGGGAGCCAGCTCTTTACTCTGCCCGGAAGGATTCCAGTCGGGTGGGATGAAGAAAGAAGGGCTTTCGTCTCATCGAGAAAAGTTGAAATAAAAGGTAGAAAAATAGATTGTATCGCTGTAGCTGCCTTCCTGCCGCCAGGATATGTTCGTACACTTCTCCCTGCCACACGACTGAAATCGAAAGCGCCTGCGCTTCCACTCTGGGCATACAGTGCGGTGGGCTGGAAAGACGGAAAATTCTGGGCAACAGGACGGTTCATTGATTCCAATCCTCACTGGGATCCGAAATATTTTCAGAATGACTCTTTTTTGAAAAGAAAGGTTCGTACCTTTCTCAGTAAGAATCCTAAAAATCGCCTTCTTCGGCAACTCTCCAGTTGTGCTCTGGAATATCACTGTTTTGCGGCGAAGAATGTTTTTTTTCGAAGATGGGAATGCCCCTTACCTACTTCCCCTTCTTGTAACGCTTCATGCATCGGATGCATTTCGTTACAACCGTCTGAATGCTGTCCTGCTTCAATGGAAAGAATTCGGTTCGTGCCCTCGGCGGGTGAAGTCTTGGAGATCGCTTTTCCCCATTTGGAAGAGGCGAAAGATGCGATCGTCAGTTTTGGTCAGGGATGCGAGGGGGAGCCGTTGATGCAGTGGCGACTTCTGGAGAGATCGATCATCGAACTTAGAGCGAAAACAGATCGCGGAACAATTAATCTCAACACCAATGGCAGCTTTCCGGATCGGGTGGCAAAGCTTTGCGATGCCGGTCTTAACAGTGTTCGTGTGACGCTGAACAGCCCTCATCGGCAATATTACAACCGTTACCATAAGCCGAAGGGATATACGTTTGGAAATGCCGTGGGTTCCCTGATCAAAGCCAAGGATAAAGGGATTTATACTTCGATCAATCTCCTGGTCTTCCCGGGGTTTACGGACAGAGGCGAAGAAGTGAAAGCATTGATAGAACTGATTAGGAAGACGAACCTCGATCTTATCCAGATGCGGAACCTAAACATCGACCCAGACCTCTATCTCAAAGTCATGGGAAAAGGCGAGGGGATGGGTATTTCTCAGATGATCGAGGTTCTCAAGAAAGAATTTCCCTCTCTCCAATTCGGTTATTTCAACCGCACCAAGGAGAACTTTTCCGTATAAGTTTCAGATTGTGGAGACGAATCTGATTAGATCTTTTCTGCAACAAGGCTTGCCACTGCTTTCCTTTTTCCGCCTTCTCTGAAGGTTCCTTCACGATAGAAAAGGATCCTGAAGTTTTTAAAGAACCTGATCAGTTCGTTCGGTTTTAAGAAATACTTGGCCTGCTTGGGTCCTCCGGTCCCGAGTTCCCTATGATCCAGGATGTAAGTCTCGAAGATCACTCTTCCTCCCTTTCTGAGGCCTTTCTTAATTCTCGGGATGAGTCGACGTTTGAGAAAGTAGAAGTTGGCGATGAGGTCGTATCGTTCTTTTTCAATCTGAAACCGGTCGAGATCGACCGCGAAGGTGTTAATCTTAACTCCCTTTTTTTGGGCCAATTGTCGAGCTTTCCTTAAACCCTTCTCAGAAATATCGACGGCGTCCACCTCAAATCCATGTTGGACCAGAAAGACCGCGTTTCTGCCTTCCCCTGTCGCGATATCAAGAGCTTTTCCTCTTGGAAGGAGATGGATATTCTTTTTCAAGAAGGGATTAGGTTCTTTCCCAAGAGCGAATTCTTTTTCCCCGAATCTCTTGTCCCATCGTTTCTGATCAGCTCTCATCAGTACTCCATCTCTCTCGAGCATTACTATTGGATTTTACAGGAGTTAAAAGAAATTTCAAATTGAAAAAAGTTTTCTCTTGACATTAAGAAAGGGTGGGAGTATAAATGGTCTACAAATGTAGACCTTATTAATAGTTCAAAGTTTAAGGTTCAAAGCTCAAAGGGAAAGCAAAAGAGGCTCAAAGCAAAAAGGAGAGAAAACAAATTGGAAAGCAGAAATGAACTTACACCAACCCAAGAGAAGGTTTTTGAATTTTTAAAAGATTTTCTTCGAGAAAGAGGGTTTCCCCCTACGCTCCGTGAAATTGCTTCTCACTTCGGGTTAAGGGGACCGAAGGCTCCTCAAAAAACCTTAACTATCCTGGAGAGGAAAGGTTACATCCGTAAAGTCCCAGGAGTTTCGAGGGCGATTGAAATTTTAAGCTACCCACAATTCAGTCTCACTCATATGCTTTCCGTTCCTATTGTGGGAAGAGTGAGAGCAGGGGAACCGATTCTCGCAGTCGAGAATATCGAAGGCTACATCAACTTCGATCGGAGTCTTGTCTCTTCTAGAGATGTCTTCCTCCTCCGAGTAGTGGGCGATAGCATGGTCGATGCCCACATTCAGGATGGAGATTTTGCTCTGGTAAAGCCCCAACCCAATGCCGAGGATGGTGAAATTATCGTGGCCTTAATCGAAGATGAAGCCACGATCAAGAGGATCTTTCAAAAGAGGGATTTGATTCGTCTTGAGCCAGCCAATCCCAAAATGGAACCCATTGTCGTCAAAAAGGGAGAGAAAAAAGTGACGATTGTTGGAAAGGTGGTAGGGATTTTTAGGAAGCTCTAATATCTATTGTGGATTGCGGAATGCGGATTTCGGATTAAACGAGAAGAGTAAAAAATAATTTTGATTGGGTTAAAAAAGAAATGCCCAAAAGGAGGAAAGATATGAATCAAGAAGAGATGAAACAAAGGACAAAGTTTTTTGCCCTCGGTATTATTCAACTGGTGGAGTCACTTCCTAAAGGAAGAACGACCACAGTACTTGGTGGACAATTATTGCGATCAGGGACTTCGGTTGGATCAAACTATCGGAGTGCTTGCCGAGCCAAATCTCTTGCAGACTTTATTTCTAAGATGAGCATTGTTGAAGAGGAAGCGGATGAATCGCTGTATTGGATGGAATTACTAATCGAAGCTGGAACAGAGATTAGTGTAAAAATGGATGCGTTGATGAAGGAAGCAGGGGAACTTTTAGCCATTACGGTTGCTTCAATCAGAACAGCAAGGAAAAGAAAGACCTTAAGCAATAAGCGGGCGTAAGTTATTTTTTTAGCATTTAATCCGCAATCCGAAATCCGATATCCGAAATAAATATGGATCGCATTATTCTTCACATTGACATGGATGCTTTCTTTATTTCAGTTGAGCAGAGGGATACTCCCTCGCTCAAAGGAAAACCGGCAGCGGTCTGTGGCTCCCTTTCCAGAAGTGTAGTCACCTCGGCTACCTACGAGGCAAGGCCGTATGGAATTCGGGCAGGGATGTCGACTCAGGAGGCAAAAAGGCGATGTCCCCAGTTGATTCTTGTGGAAGGGGACCATTCAAAATATACAGAAACGTCCGCCCGAATTTTTTCTACTCTGAAGGAATTTACCCCTCTCGTGGAAGTGGCTTCTATTGACGAGGCTTATCTCGACATCACCCAGTCCATGCTCCTCTTCCAGTCTCCATTTCATATTGCCAAATCGATCAAAGATAAAATTCGGAAGAATGAACAATTGACCTGCTCCATTGGAGTGGCTCCGAATAAACTCCTCGCAAAGTTAGGGAGCGGCCTAAAGAAGCCTGATGGCTTGGTGGTCATTCGGAAAGACGATGTTAGCGAAATCCTTGAGGATCTTCCGGTATCCAAACTTTTTGGGATTGGCCCGAAACTCGAAGAGGCGTTAAATTCGGTAGGGATTTTTACCTGTGGCCAATTGGGAAGGTTTCCATCCAATGCTTTAGCAAAGAGGTTTGGGGTCATCGGCGAGAGACTTCATGAGATGGGATTGGGATTGGATGATAGCCCGGTTGTTCCTTTTGATGAAGAGGAAGATGCAAAATCCATCAGCCATAGCGTTACTTTAGAGGAAGATACCTCTGATCCGAAGATGCTGAGAAAGGTGATGCTTCAACTTTCTGAAAGGGTCTCCAGAAGGATGAGGAGGGACGGGTTCTATGGAAAGAGGATTGCCATTACCATCCGTTATTCAGATTTTTTTACTTTCTCAAAACAAAAGACATTTTCCAAATGGATGAACAGCGGTAATGAAATATTTCGGCACGCCTTTGAGATCTTTGAATCGATCCCCCATCCCAAGCCGATTCGTCTTCTCGGAGTGGGGATGTCCCAATTGAAAAAGGGATGGTGTCAAATGGATCTTTTTGAAAAGAAGGGGAAAAAGGACAACCTGCTCAAAGCAATGGACCGAGTGAACGAAAGGTTCGGAGATTGGACCTTAACCTGGGCCGGACTTTATTAGGCTCAAAGCTCTAAGGTTATAAATCTCTTTTCACTTGTAGAGGCAAATATCTTTCTTCTGAATACACAGTACCTAAGCCCGCGACTTTCACCTACAAAGAATTGGGATACGCTCTCTACCTACCCTGAAGATTTACGTTTGAAATCGAGTATAACATTCCCGATACCCGGCGTGCGGCCAAGTATTCCAGGGAAACGCCGCTACGCGTCCTCGCGCGGCCCGGCTGCCTGGGTGGTTATGCTACGGCACTTTGAATTGTGATCAATGACACCTGAGTTCCAGACTGTCCTTAGTGCCCAAGTTGGTTCTGGTGTTGGAGGAAGCCATTTGGCGAAAAGAAGCTTGCACAAATACCAAAGGAGTTCAAATGCTACGCATCAGAGTCATCGCCGCGCCAGTTACGAATGTCGAGTGTCATACTACCCACGTTCAGATAGTACCGCAGAGAGTATGAATAGTGTGTTGTGGAAAACATCAAGTCTCCCTTTCCATAGGTTGTGCAGATTGCACCTGGCCGTTCCTCTCTTCTCGGCAAACGTCCGTTGCGAATGACGGTAAAGAGGTCCGTTAGAAGCTCTATTTTGTACTGCGTTTCCCTATCGAGTTTATACGGCTCTCTTAAATAGCCGGAGGCGGAAATCCCAATTACTTTTTCGTTAATCAGCAGAGCATAGTTCTTCAAAGGGTGCGGCATCTCTGTTCTGAACACGCAGTAGTGATTTCGGAAGCTCAAGATGTTGGTCGTTATATTCGATTGCAGGTAAAAGCTAAGCCTGACACGGAACCACCCGTCCCGTTGCCAATCTGTGCAATGTACAACATTATAATTGAGATCTGGATTTGGGCTGAAGACTATCTGTTCGGTTGGTTTTTCAATCTCTTTAGCCAGTCTTCCTCTTATCTCATTGATTCCTCCCATGATCTCAGGTAGCAGTTTTATCTTCTCGTAGGTGTCGAGTTCGTACAGTTGTTTTGTGGTTACCATTTCGCGGTAGATGATTAATGCTAATTTTTCAAGATGGTCTCTCACATCTTCGTCAGCCCGCTCGAAGAACGGTACGGGATTAGTTCCCTCGCTTCGGCATAGATAAAGAATCTGGTGTCTTCTATCGTTCAGCACCCGAGCTATTGTTTCGACCGAAGGTATTTGCCCGCTTGCCAATAGATTTCTAAGTTCCATCTGGCCTTCTGATAGCCCGATTCGCTCGTCATTGGTGGACGCAAAAAAGACGGAGACAAAAGGATATTCTGCTGCCAATAGGCTATCTGGCAACTCCTTTGTCCATTGACTAATCTGCCGTTTTAGGCTTCGCTCAAGATCTTGTCTAAAGATCTTCTCCAATAAAAATCCGCTGGCCACACTCGCTGAGAAACCAAGCAGAAATTCGATCACCATCCGCCTATGACCCCTCTTACTTGTGTATCTGTTTTTGCAATATAACGATTTAAATTAGGCGCAGCAGCAACCAACCTTTGCAAGAATCCAAAGAGGCTATTCGCTGTGGCCTCGATTTTATTGTTGTGATCAAAAAGATGCGGATTTCATCCCCATTTTTCCAGAAAACGTGGTTTTAACGATATTATATAGAATCGAGTTAATTTCCAAATGAGTTATCCGAAGAGTGCGAATGAAATGTCTTGCTGATTTTCAGTTGTAATATACCCCTTTTTCTAAAATTAGGAAACAGAATGTTTCAGAGGAAGTACTCTCCGGAAGCAAAAAGGCAGTGACATTTGATCTGTCTTGCTCTTTACCAATTGAATATTGATTCTCTCTCTAAGGTAGCTGGATTCTTGCGCGCTCCCTGGCTTTCTTTTTACAAACCCTACCGTGGGATATATATTCAACATCAAGATTTTTTCCCACACCGGGGGCTGGGTCACCCCCCAATAATTCATTAGTTACAAAGGTATCAATACGGTTCCCCTTAATCTGAGAGGTTAGTTCGGGTGTTACATCAACGGGGTTGTCGGCTGTGCCATATATAGCTTTAATTATCTTAAACGGTATCTCAGAGATCGCTAGTCTATAGCACGGGAACTCACCACCTCTTATTATATTTTTTAGCCTTCGGTGTACTAATTCGGGGTGAAAACTCTTCAGTTGATTTTTCATGTGCTGAAATAGCATATTTGACATCATTACTCTGTATCCAGAAGAGATATCGGTATCCTGAATCGTTCCTTGAAGTCTTGCTGCAACGTTAATTGGACGCCCAACATATTCTTGCCTTTCCATCATTTCAATAAAGACAAGTCGGCCAGAATCTAGCCCGAACGTGAATCCGTCTACATCTGGGGGCTTTTCAAGGTAAGGGTAAATTGAACCCCGAAATTCCTTTTCAAATTTGTTTGATAAGTCAACGAGAAAGTTCAGAAGACGTTTGCCATTATAGTCTTGCTCAAATAGTAATATCCATCCATCGCCGATAAATTTATAAACCGTGAAGGCTAATTTTCTTGATTTCGCTACCATGTAATCTTTTAAAGTGATTAAAAAATTCCGCCACCTAACTATATCTTGTGTTCTAAGAAGATCTTCCATTATTTCGGAGGATGAACAAATATCTATGACGAGAACAATCTTCTTTTCTATTCTGAGCTTATGCGTTGGCCTACTCATGGTACCTCCTGATAAATGATATTTCGGTTGTTTCTTATTTAAACTCCCAAGAAGGCCAATTGTTTATTTTTGAAACAAATCTACACCTTTCAGTAGGATTTGTCAAAATTGATTACAGGAAGCAATCTTCGGAAAAGCGACCCCAATATTCCGCCGAAAGATATTCCGGTAGGTCATGAGTTCATGGTCATCTCGCTAAAAACCAGATGACTTCTATTGATAATCGGTGAGATCATTTCCCCACCTACTTACTAATCAGAGCATAAAATAGTTTGCATTTGTTAAAGAGAAATGCTATGCTCAAGGCATGAGAATGCGAGATGCCCGAACGCTTCCCTCCGTAGCCCAGGAAGATCTTCGTCGGAAAGTCTT
>Ga0335070_10000240_pt1 | contig 63102 bp, 56 predicted proteins | sample Lox_Sample_13_FD_206722 | JGI IMG/M metagenome (GOLD analysis project Ga0335070, IMG submission 206722) | Soil microbial communities from Loxahatchee National Wildlife Refuge, Florida, United States - Lox_Sample_1.3 | ecosystem: Environmental > Terrestrial > Soil > Wetlands | place: USA...
TGGCTACCTGAGTTTGAAGGGGAAGAGTAGGTATCCATGTCATGACGGGCGTTGATCCCGGTTACCCTCAACGCGGGCCTTATGAAGGCTCGGAGGGGACCTCCCCTGGTCGCACGCAAGGAAAAACTGGGGGTGGGCAAGTTCGACTCCCCGGACTGAAGGCCTGGGATTGCCTTCGACCCGAACCTTTCGACAAGCTCAAGGCCCTGAGTTTATCGAATGGGCTTTTCCCTCTCAGAAGGCGGGACTTGGCGCAACTGAATGGATCAACCGCGAGTTGGAGGCCATGCTGAAACGCCGTTCATCTCTTTCAAATGAAAAAAACTCTCCGATTTCAAGCTTGACAAACCTATTGGGTTCATTTAGTTTTTAAAAAATGAAGAACCGGCTGATTCTGGCCTCTGAGTCTCCCCGTCGGTATGAATTGCTGAAACAAATAGGCCTTGATTTCAAGGTGGTTCCAAGTAGGGTCTTGGAGGAATTTGTTCGAGCGGAATCCCCAAGAGATCATGTCATCCGATTGGCTGAAGCGAAGGCCCGGGAGGTGGCGAGCAAATATCCGGATCGCTGGGTGGTTGCTGCGGATACCATCGTATGTATCAACGGGTCCATTTTAGGAAAACCCAAGGGTCGCGAAGAGGCAGCGGAGATGTTGCGCCGTCTAAGCGGCCAGGACCATCGGGTGTTGACCGGATTTTCTGTTTGCCATTTGGAGAAAGGAGAAAGCGATAAAGAGGTTGTCCAAACGGTGGTGCGAATGAAGCCCCTGACCCTTGAGGAGATACAGTGGTATGTGCATACCAGGGAGCCTTTTGATAAGGCTGGAGGTTATGCCATTCAGGGGATCGGTTCCTTTATGATCGAATCAATCCAGGGATCCTATACCAACGTCGTTGGGCTTCCCCTCTGCGAGTTGGTTCAGATGCTCACCCGGTTGGGTGTGATTACAATTTCGGAATTCGGGGTGCGGATTGCGGAATGAACAAGGAAGGTCAATCGGTCATTACTCATTGGGTTATTCCATGATGTAATCACTCCATGATTAAATCACTTCATCATTCACAAGATGTCAACGATCAGAGATAATCTATCACGGGTGAGGGAGAGAATAGAGGGAGCGGCTCAAAGAGCAGGAAGAGACCCAAAGGGGATCAACCTGGTTGCAGTCTCGAAGACGGTTGAAGTTGCCCGAATCAAGGAAGCGATTGAGGCAGGGGTCTTGATTCTGGGTGAGAATTATATCCAGGAGGCACAAAAAAAAATAGAAGCCATCGGGAAGCCTGTTTCCTGGCACTTCATCGGCCATCTCCAGACGAATAAGGCGAGACATGCGGTTCGCCTCTTCGATGTCGTACACTCCACGGACAGCATCCCTCTGGCGGAGGAATTGAATCGGAGAGCGGAGCAAGAAGGACGCGTGATCAGAGTGATGATCGAAGTGAACCTTTCCAAGGAAGCCACGAAATTCGGGACCGATGAAGAGAGGGTGTTCAGCCTCGCCAAGCGGATTCAAGACCTGAAACACCTCTCTTTAGAAGGATTGATGACCATGCCACCCTATTTCGATTCGCCAGAAATGAGCCGGCCCTATTATGTAGCGCTTCGAGAGCTGAAGAAGAGGATGATCAAAGAAGGGGTTCCAATGAAAGAGCTCTCCATGGGGATGTCCAATGACTTTGAGATCGCCGTTGAAGAAGGAGCTACCTACGTCCGGATTGGGACGGCGATCTTTGGACCACGTAAATGAGAATCAATATCAAAACACGAAATCCGAAATTCGAAACAATTATCAATGCCCAGAATAATGATGACACAAGCAGGAAGGTTTAGAATTTTGAATTTTGGATTTGGTTCGGATTTCGATTTTCGGATTTGTAGTTACATGCTTGAATAGGAGCCACTCTTGAAAAATAGGATATGGATACTTCTATGGGTCATGGCTATCCTGGCGGGTGGTTGTGCAAAGAAGGCTCCGCCGGTGTCCTGGGATACAATCGTTCCTCTGAGAATTGTTGACCTTGTCGCCACTCCGAGAGAGGGGCGTCTCCTTTTGCAGTGGACCATCCCTAAGAACAATACGGATAAAACGCCTCTTACCGATTTGGTGGAGTTCAAGATTCTGAAATCTGAAGGGGTTCTTATTGGGGATGAATGTAAGGGATGTGGAGAAAAGCCAAAGGTTTTCCATGAGATGAAGTTGACCAAAGAAAATGCGGCCCCGGGCAAGAGAATGATGATTTTTCTCGATGATCAAGAGCCGAGAAAGGTCTATGTCTACGAGGTTGTCTCCGTCAATCACAGGGGAGACCCCAGCGCTCCCTCCAATCCGGTTACGGTCTACTGGGACCATCCCCCTCAAATACCAGGAATAGTCACGACGGAACCGGGGGACAAGAGAGTAAACCTCTCCTGGAACCCTGCAGAAGGCGCCACAGGTTATAATGTTTACAGGAAAACGGAGGAGGAGGAAGGATTTCCGAATAATCCATTGAACAGGGAGCCGCTCGCAGTAACCCAGTATACCGATCTGACCGTGCAGAATGATATCCGATACATCTACTCGGTGAGGTCCGTGAAGAGGGTTGTCAAAACCGACGTGGAGGGAACGGGATCTCCGGGCATTCCCGCGACTCCGATCAAACTCGCTCCGCCGAGCGTTCCTGTCGGATTAATGGCCATTCCTCTCAAGGGAGGGATGGAACTGACCTGGAGGAAAAACCCGGAGCCCGACCTCCTGGGGTATAATATTTACCGACGAAAATCCGGGGAAGAAGAATTTAAGAGATTGAACGAGAGCCCTGTGACAAAAGAGACGTATCTCGATACCAGCGCCGTTTTAGACGAAGAATATGAGTATGCCGTTACGGCGGTGGACAACTCTCCGAGAAGAAATGAGAGCGCTCGCTCCGAAGAAGTGAGGGTGAAATATCTGTACTAATGCGGAATGTAGAATGCGGATTGCGGAATATAAGATTTTGATTTTGATTCCGTATTCCGAAATCCGAACTTTGCATTTGAAGGGGAGGGACGATGCATTTTTTTGAATATAAAGATCATAGGCTTTACTGTGAGGAGATTCCCATCCAGCAGATCGCCGAAAAAGTGGGCACGCCCTTCTATCTTTACAGCTATCATACCCTCGTCAGACACTTCACCGTTTTCGATGAGGCTTTCAAAGGGATTCCTCACGTCACCTGCTATTCTGCGAAAGCGAATTCCAACCTGACCCTTCTTCGTCTCTTTTCGAACCTGGGAGGGGGAGTGGATGTGGTCTCGGGGGGCGAGCTTTACCGGGCTCTCGAGGGCGGAGCGCTTCCGCAGAAGATTGTCTATTCAGGGGTTGGGAAGAAAGATGACGAGATAGAATATGCCTTGAAAGCGGGAATTCTGATGTTCAATGTGGAGTCTTCCCAGGAGCTCGAAGCGATCGACAAGGTGGCAGGCCGGATCGGGAAGAAAGCGCCGATTGCGATCCGGGTCAACCCCGATATCGATCCCAAGACGCACCCCTATATCTCCACCGGGTTGAAACAGAATAAATTTGGGATTGACATTCTTCGTGCTCCGATGGCGTATCGTCTTGCCTCCCGGCTGCCCAACCTAAAGATTGTGGGAATTGATTGCCATATCGGATCCCAATTGGTCGAAGTGGAGCCTGTCGTTGAGGCCCTGAGGAAACTGAAGCAACTGGTCGAACTCCTGGGAAAGGAAGGGATCGAGATTCAGTACCTGGACCTGGGAGGAGGTCTTGGAATCACTTACCAGGATGAAGAACCCCCTCATCCCGTAGAATACGCCTCCATCTTGCTCGATGAGATCCGGGGTTTCGGCCGAACGCTGATCCTGGAACCCGGCCGTGTCATCGTCGGGAACGCAGGCATCCTCGTATCGAAGGTTCTCTACATCAAGGAGAATGAAGAAAAGCGATTTGTGATTGTGGATGCCGGCATGAATGACCTGGTCCGGCCCAGTTATTATGGTTCCTTTCACCAAATTCTGCCCGTGAAAGAGGAGGACCGGGAAGAGATTCTGTCCGACGTGGTAGGTCCCATCTGTGAATCGAGCGACTTTCTCGCAAAAGGGCGGAAGCTCCAGGACCTTCGTTCCGGTGAACTGATTGCCGTGATGAGTGCCGGTGCGTACGGGTTTTCGATGTCGACCAATTATAACTCACGACCGAGGGTGGCCGAGGTCCTGGTTCGGGATGACCAGATGTTTGTGATCCGCCAGAGAGAAGGCTACGAGGATCTCGTCCGGGGAGAAGAAATTCCGGAATTTCTGATGAAATAATAAATTCGAAGCACGAAATACGAAACTCGAAACAAAGATGTTAAACCCTAAGCTCGAAATCCTAAACTCTAAATAAACTCAAATGTCCAAAACCCAAAACTCAATACCATATGAATTAGAAGATTTCGATTCAATGGTTGAGGTGTTAGAATTACCTTTTGAGTTTTATATTTTGGATTTGTTTAGGGTTTAGAGTTTAGTGTTTAGAGTTTAAACAACCTCGATCTTCGATATTCGAATTTCGGATTTTCAAAACCGGAGGCTTTGATGAAGATTCCTTTTATGAAGATGAGCGGAAGCGGCAACGACTTCATCCTCATCGATCACCGGAAACCCTTCCTGAAAGAGGATGGTTTGAAGGACTTCATCCGAAAAGTGTGTCAGAGAAGAATTTCCGTCGGAGCGGATGGCCTCATCCTGATCGAGCCGTCCCAGAAGGCCGACTTCAAGTGGCGCTTCTATAATGCCGACGGAAGCGAAGCGGAGATGTGCGGAAACGGAGGCCGTTGTGTCGCTCGCTTTGCGAATTTAAAAGGGATTGCAGGCCCCTCTTTGAAGTTTGAGACATTGGCCGGGATGATCTCGGCCGAGGTGAACGGAAAAAGCGTGAAGCTCCAGATGACAATACCTCATGGCCTCAAACTCGACCAGAAGATCTCCGTCGAAGGAGAGGAGCGGATCATCTCAACCATCAACACGGGCGTTCCTCATGCGGTTATCTTCGTGGAAGATCTCGAGGGAACCGACGTCTTCCGCATGGGAAGGGCGACTCGCTGCCACACCCATTTCGCACCCGCGGGGACCAATGCGAATTTCGTCCGTCTGGAGGATCATTCCCGGCTGTCGATACGGACCTATGAGCGTGGGGTGGAGGATGAGACCCTGGCCTGTGGCACGGGCGTGGTAGCCTCGGCATTAGTGGCCGGCTTCAAAGGGATGGTCAAGTCACCCGTATCCGTCAGAACAAAGGGGGGAGAGATCTTGACGGTCCATTTCGAGACCGAAGGGAAAGAGGTGAAGAAAGTTCTCTTCGAGGGGGATGTCCACATCATCTACGAAGCCGAGATGTGGGAGGAGGCATATCAATGAAAGAGGTTAAGGCCGTTGTCATTGGGGCAGCCGGGAAAATGGGCGGCCGGATCATCCACATGATTAAAGAAACGCCGTCGATGAGACTTCATCAGGCCGTTGAAAGGCCGGACCATCCGTCGCTCGGAAGAGACATCGGAGAAATCATAGGCCTTGGGGCAATCGGCGTCCCCCTGGAGGGAGGACTGAAGGGGAAGGGCGGCGATGTGATCATTGACTTTACCAGTCCCCAGGCGTCGTTAGCGAGTCTTGAGTTTGCGAAGGAAGCCGGTCTGGCGGTCGTCATCGGCACCACGGGTTTGAGTCCCCAGCAGATCGAAAGAATCAGGGATCTTTCTAAAGGCGTCCGGTGTGTTTTCTCACCCAATATGAGTGTCGGAATGAATGTTATGTTTAGGATCGTCCAGGAGATTGCCCAGGTTCTGGGCCCCGATTATGACGTCGAGATTGTTGAGGCCCACCACCGTCTAAAAAAAGATTCGCCCAGCGGGACGGCGGTGAAATTAGGGGAGCTGATTGCCAAGGCGATCGGAAGGGATTTTGGCAAGGTTGGCGTTTACGGCAGAAAAGGGATGATCGGTGAGCGGACGAAAGAAGAGATCGGGATGCAAGTGATTCGGGCAGGCGATATTGTTGGAGACCACACGGTTCTCTTCGGAGGAATCGGTGAAAGGCTGGAGATTATCCACCGGGCCCATAGCCGAGATAACTTTGCCCGCGGAGCGGTAAGAGCAGCCCTCTGGATCGTGAATCAGTCAAACGGCCTTTATGATATGCAGGATGTGCTGGGACTCAAACTTCCGCATCCTTAGCTCCTGGCACGCGGAAAGGCGCGTCAATCCTTCGTAGCTTAATCCCCATCGCATTCTGGCCCACCGCAGTGCCGTAAAGTTTCACCTACAACTCTACAGTTTGAGATGGCGCTGTGGGTCAACGATTACGAGTAGAAATGTGCATGATTGAAGGAAGCAGGTCATGAGCCATTAGACCACCTCACTCCGTCTTTCTACACCGCTGTCTATGGCACCATATAACTTTAATAACTTCCGGGTTTGACCCAAATCCCACTCAGCACCGATCTCAGCAAAGATTGCTTCGGCTTTCTCCAAATGTGTGCGGTCTTTCTGCCGCATGCCCATTTCCAGATAAATCATCCCCAAGTCGTAGCGCATACCCATCTCTTCTGCCGCTTTCAGACTTTTTTGCCACCACTCTTCTGCAGAGGAGGGTTTCCCTATTAACCAATCACAAGTCCCCTGTAACCTCATCGCTAATGGTGAGTTATAACGCATTAGTTTTGTTGACCTCAACGCTTCTTTGCAGGCCCGCTTGGCTTTCCTCAACCACTCTTCTTTTCCCTTTTCGACCGCTTGCTGAGCAGCCGCTAAGTATGCTTCGAGAAACCCAATCTCTAATAAAGAGTTAATTCCCTTTACACGATACGTGGCTCTGTAGTTATCAGTATCCGTCAGTATTTCCAAACTCTTATCTAAATCCCCTAAGCGACGGTAACATCTGGCCAAATCGCAGTCGGAAACGATACGATAGATGTGATTCGGGACTGCTTCAGCTAACTCAACCGCTTTGTTCAGATTGGCAATAGATTCTTCAAACTCACCTTTTCGATCTTGGATTTCTCCCAACCCATTTAACCCCACACACCAGATATTAGGAGCATTAGCGTCCTGTCCCATGCGCACCACCTCCTGAGCAATTGCCAGAGCCTTGCTATGGTTCCCTTGAAACAAGTACGCTAATAAAGCAAAATAGTTCGAAAATCCCCAATAATTCAGGTTCCAATAACCACCTCCACGGCAAGATTCGGCCGCCTTGAGGCCATGCTCTATTGCTTTGTCGAACTGCCCCGTGAAAATCTCAGTATAGGCCACATTTTGATAGAGTACGGCTAAAGCTCCGGGGTGCTGAGTCTGCTCTGCCAAAAACATAGCACGTTGCTGAAAGAATCTGGTAAGACCAGAGAGAGAGAAGAAAAAGGCAATAAGCGCCAAATTAGCGTATACTGAAACAACCCCAGGAAGATATCCTTTCCGCTCTGAAAAATTGAGCCATTTGAGAGCAGTCACTAAGAAATGCTCAGGTGCCGTTGTCGCATCTATACTCGCGACGATCTCGTATATGTGCGCCACCTCTTCAACAGCTTGATCCACTGGCTCATATGTTTTCTTAACAAGCCAGCGAGAAAAGATATGGTGGACGATCTGCACGGCTATCTCTCGTAAAATGCCACGTCCTACCTCTGAGCGAGAGGTCGGCAGTTTCGGCCTCCCAAGATAGACCAATCCCCGCTGTAAGTATTCCATGGCCTTTTGCGTATCTCCCCGTCTATAGAATGCCTCCCCCATTTTTCGCTCAAGTGATCCTCTATGCAAGGGGTCCCATTTATCTCCGAAGACACGGGTATATGACTCAATGGCCTCCTGATAATGCCTTAGTGCCTCTGCATCCGCAGCGATCTTTCCTGCCTGGTCACCCGCTTTGAATAAATACTCCTGGGCCTTCTCCCAGTTCTCGGCTCTCGCATAATGGTAGGCCAAAAGACTATAGAATTCTTCCGTCCGATCAGGGAATAGGCCCTCTATCGCCTGTCCCACTTTTGAGTGGAGCTCCCGCCGCCTCTGCAATAGGATGCTTCCGTAAGTTGTTTCCTGCACCAGCGTATGTTTAAAGATATACTCTAATTCAGGTATCTTCTGTTTTACTTTGATCAACTCAACCGCCTGAAGCTGATCAAGATCCCGGTCAAGCTCCCGGACTTCCTCTGTAATCGTCTTTAGAATTCGATACAGGAAACTCCTTCCTATCACGGCCGCTGTTCTTAAAACTTGCTTTATCTCCTCATCTAAACGATCCACACGGGCCATGATCACTCCTTGAATCGTATCCGGGATAATAAATGTCTCGGTTTTCCTGGTTGCCTTCCATCGCGCAGTTTCTGCGTCATGCACTACTACTCCCGTATCAATTAGGGACCGCATGATCTCTTCAAGGTAAAATGGATTTCCATCTACCTTGTGCACAATCTTCTCTCTCATCGTTGAGGAGAGGTTATCAATTTCCATTAAGTTATGCATCATTTGAAGGCTATCGCTCTGAGACAGAGGGGAAAGGCGAAGTTCGGTATAGCGCCTCTCGTATTCCCTTGTTGCTATCTCCCGTATCCGCTCAATAGCGATCTTAGGGTCCGTGCGACTGATTCCACAGATCAAAAGGGGTGCCCGTATAACAAGGGGCAACAAATGCTCAAGCAAAAGCATGGAGGATTCGTCCACCCAGTGTAAATCTTCAAAGACCAATACCAATGGCTGGATCCGGGCAAGGCGTTCAAAGACCCGGCGGGAGGTAAGATAGATCTGGCTCCCCATTGATTTACCATCAAGGTATTTAAGCCCTTCTGCGTACTGACCCTTCACCTCCAGTCCAAGAAAACTCGCTACGTAAGGTAAGATCTCATCAGTCTCCTCACCAAATAACGAAGAAATCCTGCTCTCCAATTTCTGCCTGGCCTCTGCCTCACTATCGTCTTCAGTTATTCCAGCATATTGCCAGAGGATCTCTTGAAAAGGCCAATAGCTGATCTTCTGGCCATAGGAAGGTGTGCGACCTTCCAACCACTGTATAGAAGAGCTTGCTTGGATATTCCTGAGGTAATTGCGAATCTCTGCCATCAGCCTCGATTTGCCAATGCCAGCTTCTCCGATGATACAAACAATCCCACCCTGCCCATCCAATAGTCGATTCAGACAACCCTTGAGTGCCACGAACTCAGCATCCCGGCCCACAAGCGGTGAGCTGATCACTTGTGTTGCGAAACCCCGTATGCGCCCAACTTTAACTTTCTCCTCCACCACCCGATACACGGACACTGGTTCAGTCTGGCCTTTGACCTTCGTAGGTTCAAGCTTTGCAAAGGCAAAATATCCCCGCGCCTGGCCATAGGTTTCTTGACCCACCAAGATCTCACCGGGCTTTGCGAGACCTGACAACCGTGAGGCAACGCTTACGGCATGGCTTGTAACTCCAAGGGTTCCCTTTTCCGTTGTCACTTCACCAGTCACAACGAGACCTGTATTGATACCTGTATGCATCGACAAGGGCCGTCCAATCCTGGCCTCAAACTGATGACTCATGGCGTCAATTATTCCATGGATTTCTTTGGCTGCCCGAATTGCCCGCATCGGATCATCCTCATGGGCCTTCGGCACCCCAAAGAAGGCCACCACAGCATCGCCAATAAATTTCTCAATAGACCCATCGTATTTCGCAACCACCTGGGTTATTTCTCCAAAGATACGGCTCATGAGGTTTTTCACCTCTTCAGGATCGAGCTTCTCCGACATGGTAGTATATCCCGAAAGGTCAGAAAAAAGGGCGGTGACCTGTCTACGCTCGCCTTCAATGGATGGTTTTATCTTTGGGGTTACAGGTTCTTCTAATGGATGGCCGCACTTTCCACAGAAGTCAGATTCGATCACGTTTGAGAAATTGCATTTTGGGCAGACTCTCTCGAACTTGCTTCCACACTTAATGCAGAAGCTCATTCCTCCTGGATTTTCAAATTGGCACTTTGGGCATTTCATTTGCTACGCCACCGCCAGAGATTCAGCCAGGCAATTCTAAAAGTTTTTAGTTGGTTGGGTAATGTAATGGGAGAACTTACGATTTGATAAAAGGCTACTACGTTCAAAAAGAAAGGTCAACAAGAATTATCGATTACTACTTTAAATGTTGTATGTGGGACAAAAATATAAAAACGAGGAAGAAAGCAGCGAGTTGAAAGATCATCCACAAGAGTCTTTAACCCAGTTAGATTCTGGCTATAAAGTGGGGAGGACTTGGAAAATAGCTTAAGAGGGGATAACAGAAGCCTGGAAAGTCTACTTTTTGGGCATTTTCTTGATTATATCGGCAAGCATGAGTTTAGCCATTGGTTCAGGGTTCGAAACATCGTGCAGAAGAACCTCCTTACATCCATGTTCACAAAAGACTATGAGCACCTCCGACCTTTCATCGAAAGCATATTGTCCAGAGTACTCCTTTCCACCATTTCCCAAAGTAGTAACTATAACGATTCCTTCTTTTTGGGCGGCCATTTGTTTTCCCCAAAGGTGCTTAATATGCAGTATACACCTTTTCCGAACTTTCTTGAAACGATAATTGATGAAAGTGGGGTTCAAATACTTCTAAGAGGCCATTTTTGATTTGGATCGTTCTTTGACAACTGAATATTAATTTTCATTTTTTGCGGAGTACACAAAGCCGCAGTTGCAAGTTGATTTTAGATTTGATGATTACTTCCTCAGGGCAAGATGATCTGGGAGTTGACGATTACGGACAGAAAGCAGCAATAAGAAAAGGCAGAACCATTTCTGACGCCGCCCTTGAGTTCACTTCATACTCCCTTTTACAAGGTGGGTGTGGCGTTGCCTACTCAATTTTCTCGTACACCTCTCGACGGATCATCGTTTTGGATGGATCTCTGGGAAAAGACATAGGACCTATTGTAGTCGTGAGACGGTTCCCCGAAAGTTGGAACGTTTCCACGTGAACCTTTCCGTTCTCGGTTTCGGTCTACGAACCCTCCGAAGTGTGGATTAACTTGTCTCCCGCGACACGATACACCCTTACATAACCTGCCAACGCATCGAAAAGTGCGGCTTTCTCATCCACAGAGGTACCGAATTTTCTGTTTTCTGCCGTAAAGAAAGTGATCAAACGGGTTAGCGTGAGCACGAGGTAACCACGAGGAGCCTTCCCCATATGGTAGCTTGGCGTGCCATCCACCTCGAAGACCAGGGAGACGAGCTTGTAGGTTCCGATGAGGGATTGTTGTCCTAAGCCTCCTTAAATTCTGCATATACATTGAGTCCAGAGAAACTTATTTTCTTTCAAGGGTTGCCTTGGCTACATTCCCTTCGCTCAATATTATTCTCTTGCAGTCATTTGTTATTTTGCCTTGGCAGTCTCTCCATCCCGTATCAGGTCGATAAATTTGACCCTTGATGAACCCCGTCTTATCTAATTCACCCCTTATCGTCTCGGGCCCCTTTGCGGCTAATTCCCCGTCAACAACCCTTATTCCAACAAATTTGGATCCTTCCTGTTTTACCTTGACTATGTCCTTGTTAATTCCTATCCATTCCAGCGATCCATAATGTTCATCATACTGTCTATGTATAATGTTCCATTCTCCAGTGAGGTCATAAACAACCTCTCCACTTTGTAGTCTTATAGTTTTTTGTTCCCCGCTCTTTTCAACTTGACCAAAAACAGCATAAGAGAGAATGAAGATGGTCAAAAGGCTGCATGGAATGAATATCCTTTTCATCTTTTTCTCCTTTCGTTTTTTTTAGTGGGCAATACGATAAAAAGCTATTAGAAATTATTAGTAAATCGATCCTCAAATAATTCAAAAGCCCCCAAAGGAAAGACTAAAAACCCCTTTTCGCTTAGTCGGTAAAATGCCTCATCCTTAGGAATCGGAAAACTCTTAAAACCTCCGTTGGGCTTCAGACCTGATCAGAGCTTTCCCCAGTCCCGCCAGTGAAGGCCAGCTTTCCTCTCCAAGTCTGACTCAAAGGGGGCGTCGAAACTTGCTTTCAACCCATTCAGAAAACGTTTCCAAATGCCCAAAGACTCCGCTTTCGACATATGCTGAATTCCTTCACCTGGTTTTTCTCTTGCACCTGTAACCACATCGCCGGTTAAACTAAATTCTTCCATACCCTTCCTCCTTTCTCTCGTTGCTGTTTGGGTCTCAGCACAATATCCCAAAGAATAGCGTTTCATCGTGTATCGGAACGTTTGCCCCATTCCCGCCAATCTAACCCCGTCTTCTTCTCCCAGTCAGACTCGAATGGTTCTTCGAAAAATCCTTTCATTTTCTCAAAGAGATGCCCCAAGACCGTCAACACCCTCAACTCGTTGTTTACAACGACATTTGTCTCGCTTGTTAAAATGGATGCCTTCATGCTTATCTCCTTTCGTTGATTTTACCTCTGCATACCATAGCAGAGGTCACAGATCGGTCACAGATTCGGTCGAAACTAAGAAAAAAGTAGTTGAATGATATGGTTCTTTTTGAAGGAATTTGGATGCAGGCTTTGTTATTTTCGGTTGGATTGCAACCACTTACAGGGGTGTATGAATTTCAGAAGTCAAGAATTGGTCAGAGGTCAAAGATTACCGTTTGAAACATTGCATCAATAACGTCTATCCGGGTTTGGCGAGTACAGGAAGTTATCTTCGGGAAGAAGGATGCGGATAACACCTTCAAATGCTCGGCTACTTCATGTTAGATCGATTGAAGATTACTGAGAGAAAGAACGGTAGCTACCACGGTAAGGGAATCCTCCTTACATCGGTTTCTCTTTGTTGGAGGTAAAAACTTCATGGGTGGCGGGCGGATCATATTGGCCACAAACTCTTGCCAGCAAATAGCAACTTCACCCCTGCGAAGATACTTGATACTTCAAGTTCAAGGTCTGACACGGTTCGGATGGGTCATGCTTCTTGATAGAAACAGACACCTTAAGCCTCAAGAGGGGTCGATTATATGCCCCATGCTCTGCCGATGGATTCCTGGCGGTTACAATTTATCTGATCACCATAAACCGTATATTTAATATTATTCTTACCGCTATTCTTAGCCTCGTACATGAGAACATCGGAGAGTTTCAGTATTTTATCAACCGTTGTCGGGGGGCTAATAAAGGACACCACTCCCGTGCTTAATGTTATAGGCCATCCTTCTTTCTTCATAACATCAAGATTGAGTTTTTGAACCTTTTCAATAACCATGTATGCGGATTCAGGCCCTGTCTCGGGTAACAAGATAGCAAATTCATCGCCTCCCAGACGTGCGACGGTGTCGGTTGCCCGGATATTCCCTTGGGTCGTCTTGGCCACTAAACGCAAGATGGTATCGCCTCTACCGTGTCCAAAATGATCATTTACAGTCTTGAAATTGTCCAGATCAAATTGGACAATTGTAAACGAATGTTTATATCTTATTGCCCTATTCATTTCCGCACCTATTAATTCCAAAAAGAATCTTCGATTTGCAATCCCTGTCAAAGGGTCCAACCGGGCTAACTTCTTCTCCTGTTCCAAGGCACTTCTCACCGAGGATAGAATGAGAGTGGTGAGCAGGAATGTGATTAGGCTGATGCCCGTATTCCACCAAGGAATGACGGGATGCGGAGAAGTAAACACTAATGCACGATAGAAATAATTCGACAGCAGCCACGCTCCAGCGCTTGCAATGGATAACATAATTCCAATTTTTCTCTCAGTAAAAAAGAGAACCAGAAAAATGGGGATAAAGTAGAATATGGAGAAAAAAAATCCTGGACCAATAAGGTGTTCAACAATTCCTAACAACACCAGGGTCAAGAATCCCAAAACAATCAAGTAAGATTTAGGTTGTTCATGAAGGTAGAATATTAACTTTCTCATGGCCTTTGACAACCCGGCTTTCCGAGGGACCCGTGGACCTCTGACTTAACCTTACAGGCGTACAAAAGACGTCTCCAAAGTCAATTTATCATTTGATCACACTACTCCCCGTGAGGGTATACAAATTTGGGCTTCTAAAAACTCCCTATTCAGAGCAGCATGATGAAGAGGGAAACCTGATTAACTTAATAATGCCACTTAATACTGTCTTCGCAATTAGTATACCAAAAATAAGGAATATTCTCTTATCCATGCAACTTCTTAGAATTATAGGGTTGTTTCTGAAATCCGGTTTAATTAATCTAAAATAGTTTGTATGGATTATCAGACGGTGAGCTGTACAATTTTGTTCAGGAAGAATGGGATCAGTTCCTCAGAGGAATCCCTTAAACCGTGAAAATTTTGTCTGCACTTGGCCAAAACTGAAGACATCTGGTTGAAATCTGCATTGAAAGTAGAGAGGGCCATTCTATTGATTACAGAAAGTAAACCTTGGCTACAACTTACCGTAATGAGTATGTTTTAGAAAAGGTTTGGTATGGCGTAGAAGGCATCATGACTACTCACCGAGTTGGAGGGTAGGTCTTGACAGCAGAGATCCGGAATCTATACTGAACGAAGTAAATAAATTGACATAATACGCCCTCTCCTTCATCCCCTCCCTTCAAGGGAGGAGAAATAAAATGCGTCCCCTCTCTCCTTGTAAGAGAGGGTTAGGGTGAGGGGTGTGCAAACTTATTTTTGACGTTTGGTACAGTTTTGGATGTCATAGTTTAAAGAGTCTCTCGGCGTTTAAATGGCAGACTTTTTCCTTGTCGCCTTCACTGATCGGAAGCACATCCATGAATTCCACTGCTTCCTTATTCGACTCCAGCGGGTAATCCACAGCAAACAATATTCGATCGGCCCCTAATTCCAAGTAGGCACAGAGAAATGCCGGCACCGAGAAATTACCGGCCGTGGTAATAAAGAAGTTATCCTTGATATACTGGCTCGGTTTCTTCTTAATCGTCATCCCCTGTGGCATCCTGGCCCAGCGATTGTCCAGCCGCCATAACCAGAATGGCAGAGCTTCCCCAAGGTGCCCGAGGATAATTTTCACCCCGGGATGCTCGTCAAAGAGACCGCTCAAGATGAGACGGAGCGCATGTAAGCTCACCTCAGCCCCAAACCCATTCATGGCGGTAGCCAACGCCGGATAGGTCAGATAGGGCTTAGCCATATCGGGCGACGGCATCCTCGGATGAAGGTAGATTGGCACCCCCAACCGTTCTGCTCTTTCGAAGATCATCCAGTACTTCTTATCGTCAAGGTATTCTCCTTTGGTGTGTGAGTTGATGGAGGCCCCCTTCATCCCGAGGTCCTTCACAGTTCTTTCGAGTTCGTCAGCAGCTCCCTTTGGGTCTTGCGGAGCAAGCGAAGCCAATCCCGCAAACTTTCGTGGGTATTTTTGGACAATCCGGTAAAGCTGGTCATTGACTTTCCTGGACAGAGAGGTACCCGTTGCAGCGTCAAATACCTGAACCCCTGGAGCAACGAGGGAAAGGACCTGCATATCAATGCCATCCTCCTCCATTTCCTTAATTCTCTGTTCTCCCACCTCAAGAATCTTACCGGACAAGATGTCCGCGTTGCCGGTCGAATATTTGGAAGCAGCAAGCCACCTCACCTCGACGTGAAGCTGCTGCTCTGCCTCGACGACTTCTCGTACGGGGTATTGCCTCGCTAATATGAGACGAAATTGTTCTGCATGTTCTTGTGTGGAAAAGTGCTCTTCAACGGCGATTCTTTTCATCCCAACTCTCCTTCAAATCATGAGGGTTCCGCATTCCTTCGGACTTGGCTCTTTATTTCTGATCGCCTATTTTCTGGGCGATGGACATGGCTGCCTCGAAACCTTCGATCATTATTTTTTTGTGCTCTGCGGGGGATTTGTAATCCACCACAAATCCCATCCTGTCGATTTTTGTTTTCAATTCCGGGTTCCTGGCTACTTTCTCAAAGGCTGGCACCAATACCGTCTTTACCTCATCCGGCACCCCGGCGGGAGCGTAAAATGCGAACCAGCCTGAGTCCAATTCCTTTTTGTACCCCATCTCGGTGAAGGTAGGAACATCGGGAAGTTCAGACCACTTTCGAGTGATCAGGAGAACCTTAATTTTCCCTTCCTTGACATGGGGTAGCGCCAACCCCACGCCAATGAAGGAGGAATCGACGTGTCCTCCCAGGATTGCCGCCAAGGCTTCGGTGGGGCCCTTGAACGGAACCAAGTTGAATTGTGTGTCCGTCAAAGATTTTATGATTTCCATGTTGAAGCGCTCGATTGCCAGCGCGCCGAAGATGCTCATGCTCACTTTTCCCGGATTTTTTTTGGCGTGATCCATGAATTCAGGGAAGGTTTTCCAAGGTGAATCTTCTTTTACGACAAGAATCATGGGATTCCATGCATGCACCCCCAAGGGTTCGAGATCTTTGACCGGGTCGTAGGGGACGGCATCCGGGTTCGGAACGCGGGAATAGATGATCGCAGTACTCGGGGTATAAAGAAGCGTATACCCATCCTTTTTGCTCCTGACAACCGCATCTGTCCCTGTCGTAAAGGACGCACCCGGCTTGTTGATCGGCACAATCTGCGTTTTCAGGATCTTTCCCAGTTCCTCGGCTACAAGCCTGCCCACGATATCCACACCGGCCCCGGGGGTCGTGGGAATAACGAGTTGGATAGGGCGATTGGGGTAGGGTTGTGCTTGAACCGTTGGAATGAGACCGGGAGCAAAAAACATCGAGATAAGTGCGATGAAAAGAATAAAACGGCTCATACCATCCTCCTTTGCAAAGCCTCAACGATCGTCGGCTCTCCGGATCAACTCAGGGACCTGGATCAGCTTCTGGACTCATTTCCGGGTAAACATGATACCATCTCGACAGGTCTTCATTCGAAAGAAAGGAGTGGGTCACGAGGAGAGCTTTGACCTCAAAAGAAATTGCCAACCTGAATATCGCGCTCAATCGCTGAATAAGGGGCGAGATCCCCCGCCGCGTCTGGAGTTCAGACGCGGCGGGGGCTGCATCAGGGCTGATGATTTCACACTTCCTGCACCACGGGAACTTCAGCTATGAACGATGACCTTTGAGCTATCTTCGCTCCACAATGGTGCAGATCCCGAGCCCGCCGCCGCCGCAGATGGTCAGCAGGCCGTACTTGACCTTTCTTCTCGCCATCTCACGCAACAGGGTTACCAATCTCATGACACCCGTCGCCCCAATCGGATGGCCGAGAGAGATCCCTGAGCCGTTGACATTGACCTTCTTTTCAAGGTCTTCGCTCTTGAGACCCATCAGTTTCGCATCGGCCAGGGTTTGGACGGCAAAGGCTTCTTGAATCTCGATCAGGTCGATCTGGTCAATGGTCAGACCAGCCCGCTTGAGAGCTTTGGTTACCGCAATCGGTACAGCCGGATAGGTAAGTGTGGGGTCCGCCCCGCCAATTCCGAAGGATTTGATATAGGCCAGCGGTTTGGCGCCGTGCTGACTTGCCTTCTCCGGTGTCATCAGAACGATTGCTGCCGCCCCGTCGTTCTCGCTCGACGAGTTGCCCGCGGTACACACACCGCCAGGGTAAACGGGTTTTAGTTTCGTAAGCTGTTCCAGCGTCGTCTCGCGACGCGGAGTCTCATCCACGTCAAACAAAACTTCGCCGCTTTTTCCGGGAACGGGAACAGGGACAATCTCCTCCTTGAATTTCCCCGAGTCCATGGCAGCAATCGCTTTCTGATGGGAACGAAGCGACCAGTGATCCGCCTCGGATCGGCTGATGTTTTCGTTCTTCGCGGCTGTTTCTGCCCAGGTCATCATCGAGTTGAGCTCGCCAAAACGCTCGATGGGTTGATGCATGGGGCGGCCGCGTTGGATCCTGTCGTAGAAGGGAATTCCCCACAAATTCAGGCTGCCGTGCTGTCTCGGGAAAAACCCCCACTTAGGGTCGGTTTTGCCGCCGATCCCCCACTTGAGGAACTCGCCCGGAATATAGAACTCTGCACGGCTCATGCTATCCGCCCCGGCGGAAACGACGATCTCCGCGTATTCTGCCTGTATTTCCATGGCCGCGGTCCACAAGGACGCGACGCCGCCGCAACAACGCCTGTCCACCGTAATCCCCGGAACCTCAACCGGCCAGCCTGCCTTGAGCAAAGCCAACCGTGCAAGGTTGGGCGATTCCCCGCCGGCGTAGGCCTGCGATAAAACGACATCATCGACCTCAATCGGTTTAACGTTTGAAAGCTTCACGACCTCATTCAGGACCGTGGCCGCCAGTTTCTCTACCGGCACTTCGCGCATTGTTCCGCAATAAGCCCCGATCGGTGTTCGTACAGCTGCAGTGATGACGACTTCCTTCATTCGGATACCCTCCTTGTCAACGTTAGATTATTTGAATTTCGTGCGGCTCAGGGTGACGCCCGAGTTGAAACCTTCGTCCTTCCCCCGACGCGCACAATGGCTGAATGATATATACACAATTTACGAAATTTGTTCAACCCGAACTTTCAGTAATGTAAAAATGAAGTACGTTCATCAAAAGAGTCTTGGACGGTTGGGTCTTGGAGGACGTTTTTATTTCCACTTATAAACGATGCCCTTTGAATCGACGAAGAACGTATTCGTCCTAAGCTCGCGGTTATACCATCCCGTAGAAACCCATTGTTCCCAAACATAGACACTTCCACCCTTGCCATCAGGAGTGACTCGCGTCGGGGGACCCATCCGATCTGTTACCGTAGAAATGGGTTGACCAATTCCATCCTGCGTGAGTTCGTTGATTGCGGAGCAACCGAAAGTTAAGACCAGCAGTGATAAAATGACCGGTTTAGCAATTATTGATTTCATTCAGATTCCTTCTTCTCCTCTTAATATATCCGTTGGACCAATCATTATCAATGAGGAATAGAAAACCCCATTTCCCACTCAGAAATAGGGTCCTCATTTCGCCTCGACGACCTTTCTGGCAACAATGACGAAAAATATCACGCCTTGGTCATTCTGCAGGGGACCCCCCTGATCTGTCCGGCGCCATCAATCGGATCAAGCGGGCCGTCGAGCGTGTGGGAGAGGTTGATATTGGGCTGCAACCTCTTGACCATTTCGCGCTCCTCCGCCTGGTGGAAATGTGAATTGCCCCAGATGACCTTCGGATGGAGTTGAGGGGCAAATACGACTTTCCTCCTGAAGCGGTTCTTGTTTTGATGTGTCTCAATCCACACCCACTCCCCTTCCATTATTCCCAGCTCTTTCGCTGTCTCCGGATGAACCTCGATGATTGCATCCGGCACCCTTTTTCGGCGGGTAGGCAGATTCAGGCCGAGCCCGTGGTAGATCTCCAGTGTTCTTCCGTCCGTAAGGATGAGAGGATAAGCGTTCAAGAGATCCGAAGAGGGATACTTCTCCTCGTAGTAGGGGAGGGGATGATATCCGTAATTTTCCAGTTTCGTTGACCAAATTTCACATTTCCCAGTCGGCGTGTCGACGCCCGGTTTGCCGTCAGGTCGGAGGAGCCCCTTTTCATACTTTTTCTCGACAAGAGGGACGGAAAGAATGCCGCGTTTCTTCAATTCGGAGAATGTGATTCCTGCCTTTTTCAGCCGGAGGTTGAAGAGGTCTTCAGGGGTCTTGACCGACTCCCCAAAAGGGAGAGGTACTCCCATCTTGTTGAGAATATCGAATAGCACTTCGTACTCGTCACGGCACTCCCCCACAGGCTCGATCACCTTTTGCCGAGCAGCGATGAAGTTGGGATAGTTCTGGGCGTCGGCAATCTCATCCCGTTCCAGCCAGGAGGCGGGAGGAATAATATAATCCGCAATATCGGCCGTGGGCGTTCTGAAAAAATCGACCACAACAAGGAGATCCAGCTTTTTCAGCGCTTCAATCACCCTCATGCTGTCCTCGGAATGGACCACCGGATTGCTGCTCGTCCAGAGGGCCTTGATCAGGCCGCCTTTTTCCAGGTCCTTGTACCACAGTCCGGGATGGACCTTCGACCGGATCGAATCCGGTCCGGCAAAGAGAGGATACTCCGCCGCTCCGATCTGTTTTTCCTCAGCCTTTCGGTTTCGCAAATCCTTTGACGTTTCGAGATAGGAGCTGATCGGAAACTGGACGACCCCGTTTCCTTCTCTGGCATCAAAGTTCCCGGTGACCGTAATCAACAGGCTGAGAAGACGCGTTGTTTGGATGACATTGTTATGCATCGTGGTTCCCATGTGGGACAGAAGCGCGGCGGGTTTGCTCGTAGCATAGGTCCTTGCCGCTTCGATCATCTGCTTCGCGGGAACCCAAGTGATCTCCTCCACTCTCTCGGGCGTAAATGGTTCAACGGCCTTTGCGAACCTTTGCCAGACCGTCTCACAGGCGATCTCTTTTCCGTCCCTCAAGGTAATCTTGAACGTACCGGAAAGGGCAGGCGTCATATCGGCTTTGACATATTTCACATCTTTGGTGTCATAGACAACCGGACGGTTTGATTTCAGGTCCCAGGCAAAATAGTTATCAGGCTTTCCTCCCTCCTTCATATCGCTCTCACGAAGAAGTTTCATTTCGTCGGTTCTTACGAGAAAGGGCGCGTTCGTCCAATCCCGGACAAAAGGCTCATCGTACAGTTTCTCCTTGATGATGACATTCAGCCAGCCCAGGGCAAGGGCGTCGTCCGTGGCAGGTTTCACCCTCAACCATTGATCCGCCTCTTTAGCCACTTCGTTTTTCCTTGGATCGACGACGATTAACTTGGCTCCCTTCTTATGCCCTTCCTGGATTCTCCACCACTTCGGCGGAAAGGAGACAGCCATGTTGTGTCCCCACAGGACAATCGCTTTGCTGTCATAAAAATAGGATCCAGTCAGCTCGCATTTCACATTGATTCCGTAGGTGAGGACGTCGGCCATAATGTGGGGTGTGAAGCAATAGGGGCCGTCGATCGTCAGATGTTGCGGAGATCCGATGGCCTGGCAAAACATACGACTGGGAATGGCTCCCCCCTTTGGATAAGTCCCGAATCCCGCGGTAATCGATTCCGGGCCGTGTTTTTTGATGATGTCGTTCAATTTCGATGCAATCTCGGCCAGCGCCTGGTCCCACGATATCTCGACCCACTTCCCTTCCCCCCGTTCTCCCACACGCTTCATAGGGTGCTTGATTCTGTCCGGATGATAGATAAGCTCGTCGTACGTCAAGCCCTTAATGCACAGCCTGCCCTTGTTTTGAGGGTGATCCGGGTCGCCCGCAATCTTAGTGACCTTCCCGTTTTCCTTATGAACCAAGACGCCACACCCGGACATGCAACCCTCACACACCGTCCTGACGATCTCTTTTTCCATGTTTCTCCTCCTGGAAGTAATTCTGGTCTTCATCATATGCTTTTTCTCCCGGTTTTTCAATGCAACTTGGGACTTCCATAATCCGTAATCGTCATGGTTAAACCTTGGACTAATGAAGATCGGGCCAGATCCAAGATCTAAGGTTAGTTTTCCTATTTTTTTTCAGATCGCCCCCTCATTTTCTGATCAACGCATGCTAACATCCCGACTTCAAAACTTTCACTTCCAAGAAAACAAAGGGTAGTGTATATTGGAACGGTTGATGAGGAAGTTCGCCTTGTCCTGCACCGTAGGAGGGGAGGCTGTACCATGAGAGTGTTCGCCTCGATCAGTGTGGTGGTCGTCAGCCTGTTTATTGTCGTTACGGTTCTGGTCGCCGTACCCGATGCCGGAACATTACGCTTTCGGAAAGTCAGTGTCATTGACCGGCCTGACATGATCGGCGGTGAGGTGGAGACCTTCCTCTGCCCAGCTGACTGGCAGGTGGAGGGCGGTATCATCTGGCGGGAAAATCCGACCAGGCCAGTTACCTCCCACCTGCGCGTCTTCAACCCGGGAGGACTTGAGCAGCTGGAGAGTTTTCCCACACTCATGTTCAGCTATGGTGCTGGGCTCGGTCCCAGCACTTCCTTCCCCATCGGCTCCAATTACATGGGCACAGAAGTTCGCCCACCCGCGCGTAACGCCATCCAGTATATCAAAGAGATCCTCTTCCCCCGCTACCGCGCCGGGGTGGGGGCCGAACTGATCGGCGAGCAGGAGCTGCCACAATGGGCGCAAGCGGCTGCTGCCCAGACGGAACAATCACCGGGTACGCAGATTGTCTTCTCCGCCGGCAGAGTCCGGATCGCCTACACTTATGCCGGCCAAGCTGTTGAAGAAGACCTTTACTGTATCGTGCAAACGATGTCCTTTGGGGCCGCAGGCAGGATGAGTTATACGCAGAACGGCGAACGTGCCCACGGTATGCGCGCCGCCAGAGGTCAACTTGACCAAAAGACTCCGATCATGCAAACTATCGTGACTTCTGTGCAAGTCAATCTGCAATGGTTCAATAAGTACACCCAGGTCTGGCAGGCGCTCTATCGGATGCAGATGCAACGCATCAAAACCGCAGGACGTATGAGCCAGATTATCAGTCAGACTCACAACGAGATCAGCGACACGATGCATCAGTCGTGGCAACGCCGCCAGGCCTCTGAGGATAGGATCCATAAACAATGGACGCAATCTATGCGCGGCGTGGAGGAATATCACAACCCAATTGAAGGGAGACCGGTTGAACTGCCGGGAGGCTACCGTGAGGCTTGGATCAACGGCAATGGCGAGTACATCCTTAGCGACAACCCAAACTTTAACCCAAATGTTCAAGCGGGCGGCGACTGGCGGAAGCTTCAACGCCAAGGACGATAACCGTCCAGAATTTCATCCTGTGATTAGCTGATCAGGGCCTCTGCGCGCATGGTCTGAGGCGCAGGGGCCCTGGGAATCATTAAGACCCGGTAGGTTGCTCAGAACAAAGCACGTTTTGGGAGGGCAAGACTGATGAACATGATTGAAGAGATCAAGAGGAGTCTATGGATAGAAACCAGACCCAGTTCAAGGGAATCGGAGTATCTTGAAGGGGTTATTAATAAGAAGGATCTTGAATTGCTTAACTCCTTATTAGAAAAGTACTTGGGCCCAGCGGTTAAGGAACCCGGAAGAGAAGCGTATCTGCCGAAAGAAGTTCAGAAAATAGTGGATGCTTTGGGTGGTTTGCGAAACGAACAATCCTTTTTCTACAGGCAAGAGGGTAATACGGTTATGTACGCTTGTATTTGGCCTTGGGCATCCAACCCTGATAAGATTACGTTAAAGTGTGGCGTAAGGGAATTGGCTTTATCGGGCTGACAATTTCTTTGGGCACGGTTCTATCTTAATCGTTAAAAGAAGGAAACGTTGCTTCTAAAGTGTTTTGGGATAATTGCTTGCATCCGCCAACAACCAGAACCTACGATTTTGATTGAATAGCCCTCATCACCTTTAACATCAGCCGGAACGGTTTAATCTTTGAATCTACCTGATTGATAGATCCTGCCATGTAGAGATTCAGATCCTCGGAATAATAAAGGAAGGAGCCCGTGGAGCCCGAATGACCCCATAAAGGCGATGCTTTCATAACTCTACTCATCAACCTGGGCAGTTGGAAGTACATCGTTCCGTACCCATATTGAAGCGGAAATTGCAGTTTGTGCCAGTGGTGCATCAAATTGAGCGTGTCTCGACTAACAATTCGCCCTTCATTTAAAGCTTTCAGGAAAACGATCATTTCCTCTGCGGTCGAAACAATGCCGCCCTCAGCCCAGTACGCCCCATTCGAACGGGTTTTGGTAATGTCGATGTCTTTATAGAATACGTTGGCTGGAGTAGCGGATGGAGCGAGTTGTGGCTCAGAATGGCCGATCAGCCAGGTATGCTTCAGATCCAGAGGGCTAAAGATAAATTCCTCATAAGCGATATGGAGGGGCTTACCGGTTATGGCCTCGATGACCTTTCCCAGTAACTGGAAATTAGTGTCCGAGTAGGATGCATCCGTCCCCGGCTGAAAATTAGGTCTCAGGTCGCTTCGTGCCCTTTCGATCGTCTCATCGACCGTCCATGCCCGTTCCGGTTTTTCGAGGAACAATTCAAAAAGACTTTTCCCTCCTTTCGGTTTCTCCGCATAGTAATCTGCAATACCCGAAGTATGCGATAACAATTGTTTGATGGTAATTTCGAAGGAATAATCCTTCCCCTTATACACATGAATACCTTGAATAAGTTCCTTGGAGAGGTATTTCGACATTGGATCATCTAAAGCGAGTGCTCCCTTCTCATACAATCGCATGATGACGGTTGCAGTATAGAGCTTCGTGATACTGGCGATGTAAAGAGGAGTATCTTGGGTCATAGGCACCCGGCCCTCTTGACTGGCGATTCCAGCTGCGCCTGACCAGGAGAAGGAACCATCACCCTTCGTCACAGAGAGAGCACAATTTCTAATCGGCCGGCCTTCCTCGACCAATCCAGAAACCAGGGACTCCATTTCCCGATTTAAATCATCAAACTGTGGGGTTGAACATCTTGACTGTGTGACGAATAATCCCGCAGCAATTATCAGTATGGCAGATAGTTTTATTATTCGTTCCATCCCTATCATACCTCTCCAGCATCGAAATTCTTAGAGACATTCCCAAAGGTACGCGGAAATCATTTATCGGAAGCGCTTGTCCGGCCGTTCTGGCGCTCCTCACATTTGCAAAACTCCAAACAGGGTCACTTCCTCCCGCGCAAAATGCCCATAGTCCCCACCATAAACGGCAGTTTGAGTGCCTTGGGGATGAACTCAAAGTCGTTTGTATTGATAAACTCCACTCTCTCAATTCCCCAGCCTCGGACCGTTTCAACCAGATCCTCCAATTCACCATACACTCGCTTCCAGAGAAACAGATCCTGGAATGCAAAACTCCCTCCCTTCCTGACCACCCGCAGGGCTTCCTTGATCAAAAGCCGCTTGTCCTTCACCTCCCGTACCTCGTGAAACGTCAGATTGCTGATCGCAGCGTCAAAACAGGCATCGGCAAAAGGCAATGAGGAAGCACTCGCCTTCTGAAAAACGATTTTCTCTCTCACCCCTTCTATCTCCGCATTCCTTTCACAAACGCCCTTCGAATACTCCCACGATTCTCCCCAATTGTCGATGCCAGTCACTTGTGCGTTGGGGTATTTCTTCGCTACCCCAATGGTCAACGGTCCATTACCACACCCGATGTCGATTGCTTTCCCCTCTCCATTCCATTCAAAATGATCCAGCACCAGAGCTTGAATCTTGGCTTGGATATTCCCTCCCATGATCGAGAATCTATACCGTGCGTAAGCAAAGTAAGCAAAACACAAAAAGGGGATGACCGCAAACACAGCTAACACAGGAAGCAGAAGAGACAAACCTGCGAGGAGAATACTCATTGCGATTGGAATGTAAAGCAATCTCAAAGATACCCAATTCCCATAGTTTGGCCTCGGTGCTGTTAATCCACTCACGCCTTGTTCTCCCTTTCAATTCAGGGTTGCTGGGCTGCCCGATCCGACCGCGAACCTACATGAGCGTCCGGCGCGGTTTTAATATACACTTTTTGCGAGGATTAGAGAAGAGATCATTTTGAAAGTTTAAAAACATCTAATTAACGCTGAAGCGTAAGAAATACTCTCGAACTCAGGATTCATCAGATTGCTCGACATGAGGGCGGTGAGCGAAGATGGTTATCTAATTGGAAGTGTTTTCGGAAGATCGATCAGCAAGAAGCCTGTCCACCAGTTGAAGAGGATGAAGGACTTGGATGCGGTCTTTGTCGTTCATATTCCCACCGATGGTGACCCGGCAGCCGGGGCACCCCGTCACGACGAAAGAAGCGCCTGTCTCCCGGATGTTCTTTAACTTGTTTTCAGTAATTCCTTTGGAGATCTTGGGAAAATCGAACTGAAAAGAGCCTCCGCCTCCGCAGCAGATATTGGGATCTTTCATTTCGACATATTCTACCCCGGGCAGGGCTTTCAGTATTTTTCGAGGCGGCTGGCTTATGCCTTGAGCCCGCACCAGATGGCAGGGATCGTGGTAGGTTACCCGAATCTTCTCCTTGTTTCCATTTTTTCGAAACGGGAGGAGATGGATCCTGTCGGCAACATATTCCATGACGTCAACGGTTTTCTTACTCAGAGCTTCGGCCTGGATTGTATCCATCCCCTTTCGCTTCAGCAGGGCGATATACTCTTTTTTAAAGGCAGCTCCGCAGGTGGCGCAGTCAACAATCACGGTTTGGATCTCATCCCGCGCCATGGCCGCGATATTCTTCTCAACATTGCTGAAAGGGATATCCGCTTCTCCTGATAAGATCGGCGCAATTCCGCAGCAGTCCTGGTGAGATGGAATCTCTATCTGTAATTGCAATTTTTTGAGGATGTTTACGACGGCCTGCCCGACACCCTCTGCAAAGTAGTTGGTATAACAACCGGTGAAGTAGTAAACCCGGCCCTGGGGTTCTCCTTCGGGAAGGATCATTCCGTCAAAACGGTCCCGAAAGGGCTTCGGGTTCACTTTTGGCAGCTTCTCGATGGGGATGTTTCCAACCCTCATGCTCTTGGCAAAAGTTTCGAGCAGCCAGTTCCGTCCGAGTTTGGCGAAGATCTGGGAGGAATGGAGAAGCTTCTCGTTTGTCAGCAAACGGAAGATGAGCTGCTTTTTCCAGTTCAACCCGTATTTCTTGATCAATTCGGTGCGTAAATCCGTGAAGACGTGATCATGCCGAACTCCGCTGGGGCAATTAACAACGCAGTTTTCACAGAGAAGACAGGTCAGGATGATTTCCTTGAAGCGCTTTGAAAGCTCGACATCGCCTTCCAGAAAGTTTTTTACCAACTGGACTTTTCCCCGGGGGCTTGCAGCCTCCATCAGGACCTGCTGGTAGACTGGACACGCAGGGATGCAAAGGCCGCACTTATTGCACCGATCAACCAGCTCCCGTGTCTCTTGCAATTCCATCCAATTACCCCAAAATAATTGCCTGTCCGTGACCCGTGTCCGGTCCCCCTCACCCCCGCCCTCTCCCGCCAGGGGAGAGGGGATGATCAGTTCATTTTCCGGGCGACGCGGCTGAATCGGTACCCGCAACGATCAGAATCTATATTCTTACAGACACGCGACACTGACACTGTCACATTATCTTCTACGTAAGCCGGACAACTTTATCCGGGTTCAAGATATTGAGCGGATCGAAAACTTTTTTCAGATTTCGCGTAATTTCCATAGCCGCCTCGCCAATCTCAAATGAGAGGATCTCCCTTTTTGCGATTCCGATCCCGTGTTCTCCGGTCAAGGTGCCGCCCAATTCGACCGCTTTGAACGAAATCTCATCGATCGCTTTGACCACCCTCTCCATCTCTTCTTTGTTGCGGATATCCGTCAGGATTTGGGGATGCAAGTTTCCATCACCGGCATGGGCCACGATGGGAATCAACAAGTTATGCTTTTGCGCGATCTTGCCGACTTCCTGAAACATGGTCACCAGCTTTGTCACAGGGACGGTGCAGTCTTCTGCGATGGCGGTTGGTCTTAACCGGGCTTCGGCCCCGTAGGCGGAGCGCCTGGCCCTCCAGATTTCTTCATTTTCGGCCGCGGTCTTGGCGAGCTTCACCTCATGAGCCCCCATCTCCCGGACGAGTTTGGTCAACCGTTCTGCCTGGTCAATGACGCCAGCCTCTGGTCCGTCGACCTCAATCAAAAGCAGGGCTTCGGCTTCCCGAGGGAGACCGATATGGGTATAGTCTTCTATAATGTTGATAAACGTTTTGTCTAAGAGCTCCAGTGCCACAGGGAGAATTCCCATGTCAAGGACTTTGATAACTGTCTTCCCTGCGTCGGCCAGATTCTTATAGGCGGCCTGGAGTGTTCTTTTGGCCTCCGGCAAGGGAATCAGCTTCAAGACAATTTCGGTGATGAGACCCAGGGTTCCTTCCGAGCCACAGAAGAGTTGGGTCAGATTGTATCCCGTGACATTCTTAATCGTCTTTCCACCCGTCCGCAAAACTTGACCCGAGGCCAGGACGACCTCCATTCCGAGAAGGTAGTCCTTGGTCACACCATATTTTACGGCTCTCGGTCCGCCCGCATTTTCCGCTACGTTGCCTCCCATGGTTGTCACAGCCATGCTTCCGGGATCGGGAGGATAGTAGAGGCCGTATTTGGCCAGCTCCTTCTGAAAATCCATGTTGACCACACCGGGCTGAACGACAGCAACCCGATTCTCTTTATCGATGTCCAGAATCTTGTTCATCTTGGTAAAAGTGAGGGCGATCCCTCCCCGGATGGGGACCGATCCACCGGTGAGGTTGGTTGCGGCCCCCCGGGGTGTTACGGGGATCTTTTCCCGGGTGGCCACCTGCATGATTTTGGAAACCTCTTCGGTGGTTATCGGGAAAAGAACGACCTCCGGTTGGCTTTTTACCATGAAGGCGTCGTAGGAATAGATCAAGAGATCTTCCTTTTCGTCCAGATACCTATCCGGTCCCACAATACCTTTGAGTTCCTTTTTCACTTCTCCGCTCAGCATGAGCTCCACCCTCCGCGTGACACATGAAATGTGTCAAATTCCAAGCGCCAAATCCCAAACTCCAGATAAGTTCCAACCAAAAATATTTCAAAAATTCCCGAATAATCCCCTCCCTCTTTCGATGGGGGAGGGTACGGGTGGGGGTGGAAAAAATAGAGACCGTCTGGGCCCCCCCTCCCCTTCATCCCCTCCCGCGTTGGGGAGGGGAATTTCTATTAGACATTTCGAGAAATGTTAGAAATGAATTCTCTCACCCTTCCCCTTTCCCCCAGAGGGGGGCGATGCGGTGAGGGAACAACTGAATTGAGATTCTGAATCTACTTTTTCGTTGCTTTGACTTCCTTAACGATCTTCTTAAACTCGCTCTCTTTCAGCGTTCGCTTGAGATCATGGGCCTTGAGCTTTACCCGCATCAAAACCTCCATGCCTTGTTCATCGGAGAGGTTGATCCCCAGCTTTGCCGACCAGAGCGCGATGTTGTCCACGCCGCTCTTCTTCCCCATCAAGATCTCGGGCATGTCATGACCGACGAATTTCGGGTGTACCGGGAAAACGATGGTAGGATCCTTCTCAAAGGCATTCTTAAACCAGCTGGTGACGATCCCCGATTCAACCGAATATGCTTTGCTGCCGATGAAAGGCCGGTTTTCAGGAGCCTCGATACCGGAAAGCTCCATGACCAGGTCAGAAAGCTCATTTAGTTTCTTATAATCAATTCCCACATCGATCCCGTAAAAAGTTAATAGGGCCAAAACTGTTTCCTCCATGGGGGCGTTGCCGCATCGCTCGCCAATTCCCCCGATCGTTGTATGGAGCACTTCTGCTCCGGATAGGACCGCCATAAGAGTGTTGGCGACACCAAGGCCGAAATCGGAGTGAAAGTGGATTTCAAGAGGCTTCTTCACGTTTTCTTTCATCTTTCGGGTGAAATAAGTTGCTCCTTGGGGAGAAAGCACACCGAATGTATCCACGAGCGTGAAGGCGTCCATGTGTCCTTCCGTGGCAACCCGATTGACCAATTTGAGCAACCAGTCCATGTCCGTTCGGGTGCCGTCGATCGTGAAGAAGACCGTATATAGCCCCTGCGTCTTGGCGAAAGAAGTGGCTTTGATCGAAAGGTCGATGGCCTTCTCAAGGGGCCACTTATAGGCATGCTCGACCAGATGGGCGCTGGCAGGAATTTCGATGACGATACCCTTCACACCGCAGTCCACCGCCTTTTTCACATCGTCGACCATGCAGCGGGTGAAACAGAAAATCTCTGGGCCCAGGTTCCGCTTCACGATCTCTTTGATCGCCGCCTCATCGGGCGGGGAGACGGCCGGCATGCCTGCCTCGATTCGATGGACACCTACTTCAGCCAATTTTTCGGCGATACGCACTTTATCGTCTTTGGTGAAGATCACCCCCGCCTGCTGTTCTCCGTCACGGAGCGTAACATCGTGGACAATCACCTTCTTCGGGGGGGTGAAATCCTTGGTCACTTCGGTCAAGTAGTTCCAAGGGCTCACAAACCAATTGTCAGTCTTCCAGGGTGTACTCATTCTTCAAATCCTCCTTTTTGATTTTTTAAACTATAAATCATAACATAGCTCAGATGATCTCCGCTATGAATGGGCAGGGTGAATCGTTAAAAATAAAATGCTGGAACCAGTTCTCCATGGCTCGAAAAAATACGTCATTGCGAGCCCAGAGTCTGACAATTCCTTTTTTTCTTGGATTGCTTCGTCGCCCTGCCAGAGCGGAACTCCTCGCAATGACAACTTCTTTTCTGCCTTCAGCATGATTTAAGAAATACTTTTTCGGGTAATGAACCTTCCCCAGCCCGGCTCTCCGATCACCTTCCCATCACGCATGACCACTTTCCCCCGGACCATGGTCAATACAACATCTCCCGTCGTTTCCTTTCCATGGTAGGGAGTCCATCCGCATTTCGAAAGGATCTGCCTGTCCTCCAGGCGCCGTCTGCGTTTCATGTCAACGAAGATCAAATCTGCATCACTGCCAACCCGCAAAAATCCCTTCTGCCCGACCAAGCCATAAATCTGGGCAGGTTTCTCGCTTCGGACCTCTGCCACCCGAGAAAGCGTCCACTTCCCGGCGGCAACGCCATCCAACAAGATGGCCATTGCTGTCTCCACTCCGGGAATGCCAAAAGGAGCTTGCCAGATATCCTCCATCCCGGCCTCCTTTTCGGAGCGGGGGTAGGGGCAGTGATCGGAGTTGACCATGTCGATCAGGCCTTGAGCAAGACACCAGCCCATCTTTTCCACTTCTTCCTTTCTGCGCGGGGGCGGGGTGAACTTGGCAAAGGGTCCTTTTGACTTCAGGTCCTCCTCGGTTAAGCAAATATACTGGGGACATGTCTCCGTGTAGATGGAAACTCCCTGGGCCCTTGCTGCGGCGAGGGCGAGAACGAGAAGGGGAAGGCTGGTATGAGCCACCGCAACCCGGGCCCCTGTCTTCTTTGCGGCATAGATCAGGGTCCGAACGGCGACCTCTTCTGCTTCGGGCGACCGCCACTCCGAAACGAGCAAAGGATCCTTTCGGCCCTCTCTCCGGAGCCTCTCTTCCGCTTTCTTGAGAAGGGAATCATCTTCGCAATGGAAGAGAGCAATCCCGTTGAATTTCCGAATCTCAGATAGGATCTCCATCAGATTGCCCATCCTCAGAGCTTCGGCCTCATGTAGTTCGCATGTGAATCCCTTGAAGCCCAAAGCCCCTTCCTCCCACAGGCCCTTCAGATTTCCAAGATTGCTCAGGCTCAAACCGCCCAATAGTCCAAAATCGACGACGGAACGATCTTTCAGGTATTCCTTCTTTTCCAGAAGTTCCTTCCGTCCGAAGACCTGAGGCTTTGTGCGGTGGTGATCGATCACCGTGGTGGCTCCTCCTCTGGCGGCTGCCATGGTTCCCTTAATGAAATCTTCGCGGTCGGTATAGCCCGGGTCCATCATATGGACATGTCCGTCGATTGATCCGGGAAGAACGTAGAGACCTTTCGCATCGATCACTTCCTGAGGGGGATTCTCCAGGGATTGGGTGATCCCGATGATCTTTCCTTCTTTGATCGAGAGGACACCCGGCCAGATTGTTGTAGAATCGACCAGAAGAGCGTTGGTGATCGCAAGATCCGCTTTCATAATATGATCTCCGAATTCTCTTCCCGTATTCCACGAAAATTAAGAAGTTAAAAGTCCCTCTTTCGGAAACACGGATGTTTTTGCCTTTAAGTGGAAGGTTCTATGAGAAGTATGGTCTTCATCAAAAATTCTCGAACTCCAGAAGTTCAAATGTCTCGGTCTCTCCGGTGGGGAGAGGGGGAAGGTGAGGGGGTGAATTAGACTCCCAGATAGTGCTCTTTGGTTTCACGATCTTCCCAGAGTTCTTTGGGCGTTGAGGAATGAACAATTTTCCCCTTGCTCATGACGTGGGTGTAGTCGGCGAATTTCATGGCAAAGGAGAGGTTCTGTTCAACAAGAAAGATGGATAACCCTTCCTCTTTGAGCCGCCGGATGGCGTCCCCCACTTCGCGAACCAGAACCGGCGCCAGTCCCTCCGTAGGTTCATCCATGAGCAGAAAGACGGGGTTGGATATCAAGGCCCTGGCAATGGCCAACATCTGCTGTTCACCGCCGCTCAGCTCGTTTCCCCGGTGATGCCCCCTCTCCTTGAGACGGGGAAAAAGAGCAAAGACCCTCTCGAAATTCCATGTTTGGCTGCCCGCACTCCGTGCGGCAATGGCCAAGTTTTCCCTTACCGTCAATGACGGGAAGATCCGCCGGCCTTGAGGAACAAGACCCATCTGCATGCGGACGATTTTGTAGGCAGCCACGTGGGTGATGTCCTTACTGTTGAACAGGATTTGACCTCGCCGGGGAGGGGTGAATCCAACGATGGATCGGATGAGCGTTGTCTTCCCCACTCCGTTTCGCCCCAGCAGGGCGACAACCGTTTCTTTTGCAACCTCCAGACTGACTCCCTGGAGGACATAGCTGTTGCCGTAATAAGTGTGAATATCGACAACCTTGAGCATAGACGCTACTCCGAGCCCAAATAGATCTCCTGAACGGTCGGATTATTCTTGATCTCTTCCTTTGTGCCTTCGGCAAGAAATTTTCCTTGATAGAGAACGGTGATCCGTTCGGCGAACTCGAAAGCCACGTCCATATCGTGCTCGATCAACAGAATCGTAATGGACGGATCAAGTTTCTTGAGTAAAAGAGTCAACGCGTGGGTTTCAGCGGAGGAGAGTCCGGCGGCCGGCTCGTCGAGGAGGAGAAGGCGAGGCTTTTCGGCGAGGGCCAGAGACACCTCAATCTGCCTTTGATCTCCATGAGAGAGGTTCTTAACCAACTCGTTCCGCTTCTCCCATAAGCCAAACCCTTTCAAAAGTTCATTGCACCGATCCATCAAGCGATGATAGGAAGAAAGAGGTCGGAACATCACAAATTTCGTCTGAACTAAAGCCTGGCAGGCCATAAGAATATTGTCCAGCACGGTTAGGTTCGGAAAAAGATTCGTAATCTGATAGGTCCTTGCGATTCCCAGAGCTGCCCGACGGTAGGAAGGTAACCCGGTGACATCCTTCTCAAAATAGAGGATTCGTCCCCCACTTGAAGGATAGATCCCACTGATGAGATTAAAGAGCGTCGTTTTCCCGGCGCCATTCGGTCCCATCAGGACTCGCCTCTCGCCCGATTCAATCCTCAAATTGACCCCGTCCACAGCTCGAAGGCCGCCGAAGTCCTTTGTCAGATCCTCAACAACCAGGCAAGGCGTCCCGTCCTTTCCAGATACGACGCACTCTCTTCCGTTTTCTGTTTTAATGGTTGGCATGAATTCTTACGCTACCTTTGCAGAACCACTATTGTTGAAACTTCCACGTGCACGCGGACGTAAAACCCCCGCCCTCTGGTTAGAAAAGAGGGCAGGGGAGTTAGAAACTACGGTTTCAGCGGAGGATATTCCCTCGAGTAAACGGGTTGCTTCAAGAACTCCTCCGGTTTGTATTTCCAGAACTGCGAAACGTTGGGATACGTATAGATCACGGTATTCTGAAGCTCTCCTCCTACCCGCTCCACTTTCCGGATATAGACATTTTGAACGGGATTCCCGTAAGCGTCCAGCTTCAAAGGTCCGCGGGGGACATCCTTCAGCTCAACCTTTCTCAAAGCCTCCATGAATTTGGGTCTGTTCTCGACATCGCCATTAACGGCCTTGATCGCCTCCACAATCCATTTGGCTCCTGTATAGGTTCCCTCCGAATAGTAGGAAGCAGCCTTCTTGGCCTTTTCGCGATAAGCCTTCACGAATTTCTTGTTCGCCGGGTTATCTAAAGCTTCGCTGTAATGAAGCGTCGTAATGACCCCGATCGCCTCATCACCCATCTGAGGTAGGGCGTGTTCGTCGGTGGTTGTCCCTCCTCCGATCAATGGGATTTTTCCCTTGAGACCAAATTCCTGATATTGCTTGATGAACTGAAGTGTTGACCGGCCCGTAAACATCGCATAAACCCCATCCGCCTCCTTCGAGATCTGCGATAAGTAGGGACTGAAATCCTGGACGGTCAAAGGGGTCCATATTTTCTGGATGATCTTACCTCCTGCATCCTCAAATGTCTTCTGGAATCCTCCCGAGCATTCCCATCCGAAGGCATAGTCCAGCCCTATGATGACGACCTTTTTCATTTTGAGGGTTTGGTTGGCGTACTCTCCCAGGGGATGATTCGGCTGGCTGCTGTTCCAGCCCGTGCGGACAATCCATTTGGCTCGCTGCCTCTGGGTCAAATCATCCGGAGCCATGATCGGATAGGTCATCGGAATTTCCTTGGAGTCAATGTAGGGCATGAGGGCATAGCCGGTGGAAGCCATCAACCCTCCCGTCATGACGTGGACCCCATCCTTTTCCACCAATTTCCTTGTCTTCGTCAGACCTGTCGCCGGAACAGCCTCATCATCCTCCACGATGAGCTCAATCTTGCGGCCAGCGGCCTGGTATCCGATTTCTTCAAGGGCGAGTTCGATCCCCGCAAGCATGTCCTTTCCATTTGCCGCCATCCCGCCGGAAAGGGGCGAGATGAAACCAATCTTGATCGGACCCTTGGCCTGTGCGCACGAGGTCGAGGGGTTCAATCCGATTAAGCTGGCCATCGACACAAAACAAAATACCAAACCCAAAACCTTTTTCATGATTTCCTCCTTTTTTTTAATGAAGATTAGTTTAGAGCATGGCGCATAACGTAAATCAAAAAACCAAAATACATTCATGATTCAGAGGCACACTTCGAGGATATCCCATTCATTTTTTGGTCAGGCGAAATCCTTGCCATATGCGCTCCTCTCTTAACCCGTTTCCTCGACCTGGGTTTTCTTCCGGCCCCCTTTGAGCCAGTCTTTGACGAGGTTCATCAGCCCCTGCGGAGCGTAGAGGATAGTGAGGATGTAGATTGTTCCCAGGATGAGAAGCCAGCGCTGCGTATAGGCGCTGATAAAGTTCTTGAGAAATACGATGATGCCCGCCCCCAGGGCCGGACCGATCAAGGTTCCCGGGCCACCCAGGATGACCATCAGGATGATTTCGATCGACGCGGTCAGATCCATGTTATAGGGACTGATGAACCCATCGAAATAAGCCCAGAGGCCTCCGGCGACACCTGCAAAGGCTGCTGCAGAAACATAGCTCAAGTACTTGTGGAGCCAGGTATGATAGCCCAGAACCCGCATGCGGGATTCGCTCTCCCGAACCCCCTTGAGGCTGTGGCCGAAAGGAGACCGGACGTAAATCGCCATCAGGAAGAGGCAAACCAAAAAGAAAATGAGAATGAAATAGTAGAACGTGAGAGGATCCTTCAAGGAGATCGGCAATCCCAGATCCGGCCTGGGAATTCCGGAAATGCCGTTGTCGCCGCCGGTCATATTGACCCACCGGAAGGCAAGGCCCCAAAGGGTCATCCCCAGCGCCAGCGTGATAATCAAAAAATAGACACCCGTCGCATGGGCCACCAGGAGGCCGAAGATCATGCTAATTGCTGTTGCCACGGCGATCCCGCTGACAAGGCAGGTTAGACATCCCATCTTATACCGGGCTGCAAGGATAGCCACCACATAGGCCGAGGATCCAAAAAAGCCTGCATGGCCAAAGGAGGACAGCCCTGTATATCCTATAAGGATGTCCAGACTCATGGCGAGAATGCCATAGATCAGCATCTGAGTGAACAGGGTGATCCAGTAAGAAGTATAGAAGGGCGGCATGACCACCAGGAGAAGAATGGCAAGGATGACACCGATGATTTTTGTTTTTGAAGCCAAAAAATTCCCCATCTTTCTATTCTCTCCCGAATAGTCCGGTGGGCTTGAAGGCAACGATCAGGGCCATGGGAGCAAACAACGTGAAATAGGAGAGTTCGGGGACGAGGGCCTTGCCGAAATTGTCGATCAGGCCAACCAAAATGCTCCCCACTGCGGATCCCTTGAGACTTCCCCTCCCGCCCACAATCACGACAACGAAACCCAAAGAGAGGAGCTCGAAATCCAATCCCGGATAGACGCCAAAGATGGGGCCACCCATGACCCCACCGAAGGCAGCCAAAAAAGCCCCTAAACCGAACATACATCCCGAGATCAGAGGGACGTTGAGACCCACTCCGCTCGCCATCTCGTGATCGTCCACTGCCGCCCGCAGCTTCGCTCCGACGAGAGTTTTGTCGTTGAAGAGCCAGAGAGCAACGGCGACGAGAGCAGCGACACCAATCACGAAAAGGCGGTAGACTGGAAACACGACTTGATAGATTTGCGTAGATCCCCTCAAGAATTGAGGGGCAGGAAGCGTGTAAGGGTCCCCTCCCCAGATCAAAAGCGCCAGGTCACGAAACACCAGGGCGAACCCTAAAGTGATCATCATTTGCGGGAGAGCCTTCAAAGGAAATTTTCTCAAAAACCCCCGCTCCATGATCAGACCGACTACCCCGACAACGAGGCCTCCGGCAAAGGCTCCGAGAATGAAGCTCTTCGTACGCAAGATGACAGAAAGACCGACATAAGCTCCCAGCATAAAATACGATCCATGGGCGATATTGACAATCTTCATCACCCCATAGATCAGGGAGAGCCCGCTCGCCAGCAAAAAAAGAAGCGCTCCGAAGGAAAGTCCGTTGAGTGTTTGAACCAATAAAAATTCACTCAAGATAAATTCTCCTGCCAGCGGGAGCAAGATACGGATCTCCATACCTTGCTCCCGACACGTTCGAAATCATTTCGAGCGCTGTCTTTTCTCTCTTACTCCCCGCTGCAAGGACTTTAGGGCTTTACGGGTGGATATTCACGCGAGTAGACAGGCTGCTTTAAGAATTCCTCGGGTTTATACTTCCAGAACTGGGAAACATTCGGAAAGGTATAGATCACCGTGTTCTGGAGTTCTCCGCCCACTTTCTCTACCTTTCGGATATAGATGTTCTGGATCGGATTTCCGTAGCTGTCCAGCTTCATCGGTCCCCGGGGAACATCCTTCAGCTCGACCTTTCTTAAGGCCTCCATCAGCTTCCCTCTGTTCTCTACGTCGCCGTTGATGGCCTTGATAGCTTCCACAATCCACCTGGCCCCCGTATAGGTCCCTTCGGAATAATAAGAAGCGGCCTTCTTCGCTTTTTCACGGAAGGCCTTCACGAACTTCTTGTTGGCCGGATTGTCCAGGACTTCGCTGTAATGAAGAGGAGTGATCACTCCGATGGTTTCATCCCCCATCTGAGGGAGGGCATGCTCGTCCGTGACCGTTCCTCCGCCGATCAAAGGGACCTTTCCCTTGAGGCCGAATTCCTGATATTGTTTGTTGAACTTAATCGTCTGTATTCCAGAGAAGACTGCGAAGACGGCATCAGCGTCCTTCGAAAACTGGGAAAGATAGGGGCTGAAGTCCTGGGCGGTCAAAGGGACCCATATTTTTTGAAGGATCTTTCCCCCCGAATCCTCAAAAGCCTTATGGAAGCCTCCGACGCACTCCCACCCAAAAGCGAAATCGTATGCGATCACGGCGATCTTCTTGTATTTGAGGACATTATAAGCATATTCTCCAAAGGGCTGGTGAGGTTGGCAGCTCGCCCACCCTGTCCGGATAATCCACTTGGGAATCTTTCTCTGAGTGATATCATCGGCAGACATGATCGGGTAGGTCATGGGGATCTCTTTGGAGTCGATATACGGCGCAAGGGCATAGGCTGTGGAAGCCATGAGCCCCCCTGTCATGAGGTGGACCCCATCTTTTTCAACCAGCTTTCTCGTCTTTGTCAGGCCCGTTGCCGGATTGGCCTCGTCGTCCTCCACGAGGAGTTCAATCTTGCGACCCGCAACCTGATACCCAATCTCCTCAAGGTAGAGCTCAATACCCGTCAACATGTCCTTTCCATTTGCCGCCATCCCGCCAGAAAGAGGTGAAATGTAACCAATCTTAATGGGGCCCTTGGCTTGAGCGAATGAGGCCGAAGGGCTTATCATGATGAAACTGACTGCAACGACCACCCCCAAAACCGTCAACAACGTTTTTTTCATCCTTCTGTTCCTCCTTCCTTGGTTTCGGTAATGACCTGACACAAACTCCCAAAGGTCAAGGGTTCCTTTCTACAAGCCTCTGGAGCGACTTCGGCATTCTGCATTCGGGGACGAGTTGGGGCGCGGAGAGGGCCACCTCAACGGCCAGCTCAGCCCCCTTTTTATAGATCTCCCTGCAGGAATTCTCCCTGTCGATCTTTTTGTAAAAGGGCCGGAGCATGGCGCAACACTTTCCTCCCAGCTCTTCCTGAAACCGGTTGTGAAGATGGGCTGATAAATGACTGATGCATCCATACCGGGGCCCCGCAGGCCCTGTCCTGCCGTAGAGGATACCGAGGATCAGAACTCCTGAAGCCAGAGCCCCGCACATACATCCCGTCGGAGTTCCTTCCATCCCCTCTTCGTCAATCTTTACAGCTCCACCCCCTCCATGGAATCCGGAGGCCATCTTTGGGGGAGCAGGCTTCACCTTCAGTTCGAGAACCTCTGCGACCGCAGCGAAAACGGATTCGCTTCAATGGTATCCCTGCTTGCGGTTCGAATTGGCCAGCCGGCCTGCTTTTTTTGCAAGGGCGGCGATTCGACGGGCCTTGATCTGATGGACCGCTGATTTTGTTTTGATCGGTTGATTCACTTCAGCATCTCCTCTTCATACGGAAAGATCGTGAAGACCTCATGCCCCTTATCCGTAATGAGCAGGTCCGATTCCAGGCGGACCGTTTGCTGAAGCAAAGGATGTCCCGCAAACGTCTCCACGGCGAAATACATATTGGGCTTGATCTCAGCGGGATATTTCAGAGAATACGCCCTCGAAATCCACATCCCTTCATACAGTGTTAACCCGATGGAGTGGGCAAACTGTTGAAGGGTGACGGTCCCGTACTTGTCATCATCGTAGACGGGGAACTTTTCGGCCACATCCTTGCTGGTCTTGCCGGGTTGCATCATTTCAATGGCCGCCTGAAGAGAATCATAGCATTCCTTATAAAGGTCCTTCTCCTTCGGGGTGGGTTTTCCTTCGACCTTCCAGCAGCGCACGTAGTCCACGAAATATCCGGAGGGCCCCACGGTATTATTATCGATAATGATCAAATCTCCTTGGCGGATGATCTTGTCCGTCGGCCAGCGACGGTAAGGGCTCGTGTTTCCGCCGGAAGCGACGATAATCTCGTAGACGATCTCGCATCCTTTTTCGTACATGTACTCGATCATTTTTCCGGAGAGCTCCCGCTCGGTGACGCCTGGCTTGGCCCACTCATAACGTGCCTTGTAGGTGCAGGCATCTGCAATAGCCGCGGACTGTTTCAAGAGCTCGATTTCATCCTGGGTTTTAACGACGCGGGCAGCCGACATGGCGGGCATGGCGTTCACCACTTTTATCCCCTTCTTCTGAAAGGCCGCCAGGGAGGCCATGTCGAGAGAATCGATTCCGATCTTCTCTTTCTCTACCTTGTGTTCCCGAAGAACTTCGAGAACGCTGTCGACCATGCGATCCACCATGTATTCGACAGCGCCTTCCGACCATCTCCAGGTGATGGCCGGACGGATTCTTCCTTCCATCCACGGGAGGTCCATCTTAGCGCAAACCAGGTCAGACCCTGCCGTTTCGAAGAGGATGGGCTCTCCCCCTCTCGGAAGGACGGCATAGCGGATGAAGATGTTATACTTCCAATTGCCCTGGAATGAGCTGGTTAGGTAACGAACGTTCGCTCCGTCGTAAACCACCAGGGCCCCCAGATCGTGTTTTTCCATCTGCTCCTTAGCCTTTGCGAGGCGGTCTTTCCGGAGCCGTTCGAAATTGACCCTCTCCTGCCAATCCGCACCTGTCAAAGAGTAGACCCTCCTGGCATCATACTCATGAGGTCTGCCGATAAATGAAATATCCTTTACCATGATTTGTCCCTCCTTATGTGTTTGATAATCCAAACCTCCTGCGTGTCACGGAATCAAAAAAAATCATCATTTCAAATACCAAATTCCAAATCCAAAATTTCAAACAAATTTCAATCTCCAATTTCCAATGATCAAAAGGGTTTTGTCCTGGATTATGGCCATCGGTGCTTATTTGGGATTTGGTGCTTGAGAATTGGTGCTTCCATTCCCATGTTCAGAATAATTTGGCCTCCCTCTAACTTCTGGGCGCCTGAAATATTCTTCCCCGCTCGGAGTGAGGTCCGTCTCTCAGGTTTTCCTCTTTTCCACGGAGGCCATCAGAGCCTTCTCCTCTTCGAGCATATGCTGCTTCATCGCCTCCACCGCTTTCCCGGGGTCTCTTGCCTCCAACGCGCGATAGATCTTCTTATGGGCAGCCAGGGCTTTCTTGGGCGATAGGGGGATGCGGTATATTTTGTTCTGACTTGTTCGAATGAGATTGGCCAGCATGTCCCAGACTAAGATGAGAACCTCATTCTGGCCGATTTCTGCGATCAAACGATGGAACCGGATCCCCGAAGAGATGAAGGCATCCTGATGATCGATGTTCTTTTTCATTTCCTCGATGCACCACCAGAGGCTCTTCAAAAAAGAGTCGTTGATCTGTCTAGCGGCGATGTCCACCATCCCCACCTCAAGCATGCGTCGAGTCTCCCACAGTTTGACCAGGGTATCCCGCTCGATCTGAAGCCGGGTCTTTATGGAGAAATTCAAAGATTCGATGTAAGGGAGAAAATTCACCTCTTTGACATAGATGCCGTCGCCCACTTTAATCTCGATCAGCCCCATGACATCCAAGATGCGAAGGGCTTCCCTCAGGGAGTGCCGGCTGATGTGAAATTGCTGCGCCAGACTCCGTTCGGAAGGGAGGCGGTCTCCCGGGGCGTATTTCTTTCTAAGGATCAACGTCTGAATCTGGTCGGCTGCATTTTCATAGAGCCGAACCCGCCGGATGGGCTTTAACAGGATCTCGCTCTCCGGCTCGAGGCTTTTTGAGGGGGGAGATGGGGGATGCGCTTGAACCCGACGGTCGATGACTTGATTCACATCGAACCCTTTCTTTTTCCTTCCAAGAACTCACGGAGGGGGAGTGCTCTTCCGGAAAGTCACCTTTCAGAAGATGAAGCGGTCAAGTGGTTAGACCAATTCATAGTATGCCTGAAATTTTTTGTCAAGAAGAAAATCAGCCGGCGTGCATCGGATCTTCTGTTGGTTATGGCATCGGGGAGAGCTAGGAACTTTCCTCCCCCTTGATGAGGGAGGATGAAGGTGAGGGTGATCATAAGATCATTTCCCCCTCACCCTAACCCTCTCCCTCTGGGGGAGAGGGGAGGTTATTTATCCCCAGGCGACGCTGAGGAGTGTTGGGGTTTTCTTATAAATAATTTTACCGTTCCTGCAGGGGTCTGTTCCCCGAACGCACCGTCTTATCTCTTCTCCTTTTTTCTGACCACTTCGTCCCAGTTGATGCTATAGGAGGGTTTTCTTCCCTCCAGCACATCGATGACGTTTTGGGCCGCCCCCTCGGCAAGCTGTGCTACCGCATCCCTTGTCAACGCACCCGTGTGTGGCGTAAGGATCACATTTTCCATTTGGAAGAAAGGATGGGAGGCCTCCGGAGGTTCTTTCGCAAAGACATCGAGTCCTGCCCCGGCGATCTTCCCCTGCTGAAGGGCTTCGATCAGTGCCGGCTCATCGATGATCTCCCCCCGTGAAGTGTTGATGAGAAAAGCCGTAGGTTTCATCCAACTCAATTCTTTCCTTCCGATCAGTCCCTGCGTTTCACTGCTCAACGGCACATGGACGGAGAGAAAGTCAGATGTTTTGATCATCGCTTCTCTCTCTTGGGTAAACACGAGACCGGGAAGATGGAGCTCCCCGGGGTTGAGATAGGGATCGTAACCCCAGACTTCCATCCCCAGGTGAAGGCAGATGTCAGCGACAATTCTGCCGATCCTACCCAGACCGATGAGGCCAACCCTTTTCCCGAAAAGGCCCACGGGGCGATATTCGTACCGTGATTTGAAGTTTCCTTTTCGGACTTCCCTGTTGAGATAGAGGATCTGTTTTGACAGAGCCATGATGAGGGTGACGGCAAGCTCTGCAACAAAACGATCCTGGGGTCCCTTGACGCCGCACACCACGACGCTGGATTCCGTGGCGGCTTCGATGTCTACGTTATCGAGTCCTCCTCCGGTCCGAGAGATCACCTCGAGCCGGGGTGCTGCTTTGATCATCGATCGAGTGACTTTCGTCGCCGTGCGGACGATGAGACCATGGGCTTCTTTTAATAGTTGACCCACCGATTCTCCTGAGGGGCCCGGGCTGATCATGATGTCCACTTTTCCGGCAAGGACTTTCATGCCGGCCTCATCAATGGCTTCTGCCAGGAGTACCTTTTTCAACGTCAACCTCCGAATTTTGTCTCTTACCGACTAGAGCAATTGGTCCAGAAGATCCATGAGTTCTGGATCGCCGCCAGCTGGCGGGGTCCAATTAACATGAATGACTTGTGATCCTTGCGTCTGCAGGGCTTCAGCAAAATCTGCCACCCCGATATTGACTGCGATCGGACCCTGGTGAAGAAGTTCGTCCAGTTTATTTGGCATTCACAACCTCCGAAAGGCTTGCGGTGAGCAGCGCACAAAATTGGGCTGCCTGGGCGCTGCTCGGAAAAACGATGACCCCTGCTTCTTCAAGGACCTTCACTTGGTGGGGAAGGCGCTGCGGGTCGTCTTCCGTCCCACAGATTGATGCAACCACGCTGAGGGATCCGCCCCTTTTTCTGGCGCGGCCTTTGGCCTCGTCGATCGCAGAGACCAGCTCGCCGGCGGGATCAGGGGAGGAATTAAAACCAAGCACAAAATCGAGGAGGAGAATTGCTACCTGCGGATCCTGGCCCTCTGCCAGAATGCGCTCCTGGCGCAGACGGGAGTCAATCATGGGATGGGGTTTCCCCACCGTAAAATCATCCGCTCCCATGTCCACGAGGGTGTTTTCTTCACTTCTCATGGGATCGGCCAATTTCAAATTTCCATGAAGCGGGGCATTCGTGTGGACGACCAGTCCCGCCTCCTGGAGAATCTGCTGGGCCTGGAAGCAAAACGTGCCGCCGGCAAAGATTCCGCGGAGGTATCTCTGGTCCGGATTCTTGTTGATTTGTTCTCGTCTAATAAGTTTCTGAATATCAGATGAATTGGCATCAAAGCGCGGCGGAGCGCGGCCGGTAACCATTTGGACGGCTATCGCGGCCGCATCATCCAGAGTGCGAGCTGTCCTATGGCGGAGGTCAGGAAAGAGAGACATCTGTTTGAGCCCCAGAAAACAGGCCACGACAGGCTTGCGACACTGGAGAATTTTCGGCGTGAGATTGGCAAGCGTGCGTTCTCCTGGCGGCTTGGATATAACCGTGATGATTTCGGTCTGTCTGTCAGATTCGAGGGCGTCTAAAGCAGAAAGGAGAGAGAGGCCGCCAACAGCATCCGACAGGTCCCGGCTGCCGACGCCTATGGCGTGAGAGATTCCCGAACCCGTCCGATGGACGAGGGAAGTAAATTCCTGGATTCCTGTGCCGGAAGCGCCGATGACACCGATGGGGCCGCGACGAACAGCGTTGGCAAAGCCAATTCCAATGCCTCCGATGATGGCTGTGCCGCAATCCGGCCCCATGACAATGAGACCACGTTCACGGGCAAAGTCCTTGAGGGAGATCTCGCTCTCAAGTGGAACATTATCGCTGAACAGGAAGACGTTTAAACCGCGCTCCAGCGCCTTTCGGGCTTCTCGGGCCGCGTAAGCGCCTGGGACCGAAATAACCGCAAGGTTGGAATGAGGCTGCAAGGAGACGGCTTCGTCCAGCATGCGGATGGTGCAGGCAACGGGAGAACCCAATTCAGGGTTTAACCACTGGTCAACGTTTTTAAGAACGGAGGCAAGAGCTTCTTGACTGTCCGCTTTGACCGCTACAATAAGGTCGCTGGGTGTGGCTGCCGAAATTTCCGGACCTCTTACTTGAATTTCTTCGAGCAAGGTCTTGTTCTTTTCCGTTCCCATCAGAGCCGCGACCTGCAGAATCCCTTTTTGTTCGGAAAGACGCTTCGCCACCCGCATCAGAAAAACAGAATCGTGATATTCATTCTTTCGGATGACCTGTCCTGTCACCATTCATTCTTCTCCAGCTGCTAAAAGCACACTCAATAGATTGTCTTTGCGAGGAATGAAATGACGAAGCAATCCCGTATTTGCGGAGGGAGATTGCCGCGCTCTCCCACAAAAGCGGGATCGCTCGCAATGACGATATCTAAACCTTTAATGCTTCTATATTGATTTCAGTGTCCCTATTCCCGCCGGCGTGTTCTGCACTCGAAATCAAGATCGGCCAAGTCCGTATTTTTTACCGAAGCTTAACAGGGCCTTCTTGAAGCATTCCATCGGAGCGCGGACCATCCCCGCTCCGATAATGGAATGACCCGGATTCTTGTTGGCAATCGCTGTATCGATGATGGGAGCAATGCCAGTCTGCACCACTTTACGGATGTCGATGCCAACCGGAGCCCCCTGAAAACCGAGTACAGGCATTCGGTAGTTGGGACTGGTGGTCACTGTGATCTGGCGCATTTCCCGGTTATACGCCATCGCTTGCTCAGGCGTGCCGCCAACCAGACTCAGAATTCCTGTGGCGCCGCAGAGGACAAACCCGCCCCAGCCTACCGTCTCCGTGATTGCGGAGTCTCCCATATCCGCGCCTGCGTCTTTTTCGCTATAGCCGGGGAGGTATAGCCCATCTACCTTCGGCGACGGCGCTGTGAACCATTCATCGCCAAGGCCGCTGACACGGATTCCAAACTCCGTCCCATTCCGCGCCATGGTCACAACAACTGTGCTGTGCTCAATATTCATTGCCGGATCCACAGAGGCCTTGCCGGAAGCCATCGATAGGCCAAGGAAAATGAGTTCATGGTGCGTCACGTAATTAATCGTATTGACCAGGTGATCTGTTGCAACGGCCGATTGAATCATGGGAGCCGTCACCGCATTTGCGAATAGACTTGAGGCAGCCATGGATCGATTGTGCAGCTCATCTCCCATTTGCAGCGCTTTAGCGATGATAGGCTTAAGCGGAAGACCTCCCATATGAAGGAGACCTTTTCGGAGTGAAGGGGCCCAGATATCTCGCCAAAGGCGCAACCCTTCGAGGGCTGAATCGCTGTAATCGCCAAACTGCTGACGTCCTTCCACCTGGCGACAGAAAGCCTGATTCCCGAAGGCTTTATTCTCGACGACCCACACGGGCATCGATGAAGAGATTGTGCCCGCCATCGGACCGACGGCGTGGTGGTGATGATTGGGCTCAATCTTGATGGCTCCGCTCTCAAGGAGCTTCATCGCTTCCTCTCCGTTCTTGGCCCAACCTTCGAAAAGAACGACGCCGATCATCGCGCCCTTCTGAGCGCCGCACATGCGATGCCAATCGATAGGCGGTCCGGAGTGCAGGATCATTCGACCTTCAAGATCCGGGATGACTTCTCCTGCGGGCGCGATATCCACGAGGACGGGATCGGCGGCATTGATCCGCTTCACTGTCTCTAAGTTGGCGGCTTCAATCTTCTGTTTGATGTCTTCTGCAGGTGTCAATGGTCTCCTCCATTCGTAATTCTCGACCGTCCTCTCTCAAAAAGGAGGAATGGGGTAGGGCGTGTATTCAGCTTTTCTTCGACAAAGAGCATGCCGGTCAGCATTCCCGCCAGGATGTCCCATCCGGACGTGTCGCCAATTCCGATCAAACGCCCGGCTCCTTCGAGGGTGCGACCCAAATCCCGCCCCTTCAATAACGACGACGCTAATTCGTGCAGTGGTTCCGGGCCGTGGCCCGAGGCATGATCCCTGAGAATAGCATGACTGATGGGATGGGTTTCTGTGAACGCCCAATCGATCAGGGCCTCCACAGGTTCCTCTCCCCAGTTAAAGTCTTGCGGATAGGCTGTCTTCAGCGAATGAGCCGCGAAGAGCAGACCTCCAAGAAAGTCATCTCCCGAGGGCGTCAGCCCTGGACCCAGACCAATCAGTTCCCGGCCTCTCTGCGTCACCGCTGTCATATCGAAGTTGCAACACGCCGTTGCAAGATTAAGAATCGAATCGCAAGCCTTGGCAAGCAGGGGGTCTGCGATAGAGGTCGGCTGCTTGTTCCTATCAACGAGCGATGAAATGAGGGGAATCATCTGGCCGAAACCTTTTGCATCCCCGATCCTCGTAATAGCCTCGACCAACCGGTGGGTGCATGCATTAACGACCACCAGCGGCTCCGCGTCCTTGGGCCCGACGGGGGAGGGCTTCCATTCGGTAGCGGGATCCAAATCAATGGTTACTCCCCCAAAAAATTGCAGAAATGGACCTTCAACAAGAAAGTTTTGGCCGACGCAGATAGACCTCGGCTGGAACGAAGCCAGAACGCAGCGCCTGTGCATGGCCAGCCCATTCTGTGACAGCCACAAGATCTCTCCATCTCCACTCACTAAGTAGATCGTCGTAGAAAGGACGGCCAGCACTTTCCCGGAAAAACCGGGTCGAGTAAGCAAAGCCTTGGCGCTGGAGCCAATTAACGTTGCAAGACAGAGAAGAGGCCTCTCTTTTTGGCATTGATCCAAGAATTTCGCAGTGGCCTGCATTTTACTTCGGCTGACCCACAACGCCCTCGACCAGCCAGTCCATTTTCCCCAGGGCCGCGGTGGGAAACGCCTCGCCGGCCTTTACCCGCTCAACACCCTTGTTATCCTTGATCGGACCCTGAAAAACATTCAGCTTGCCGCTGATGAATTCCTGTTTTTTTGTGTTGACCAGTTTTATGGCATCCGGCGGGACCCCGGGACCGAAAGGTGCGACGGCGAGATAATCACTCGCAAGGTCGCCTAACAGGGCCTCGCTTTTCCACGTACCGTCCATCACCTGCTTGGCAAAACGAGTGTAGAGTTCACCCCACGTGAAGGCAACGCCGCTGATCCAGCCCTTGGGAGCAAACTTTTGCACGCCGATGTAATGGTAGCCGACGGAGAAGGCCCCGCGCTTTTCAGCAGCCTGCACCACTGTAATCGGAGAGTCCACAATCACGCCGAGGACATCCACGCCTTGATCCAAGAGGGCGTTCGCGGCCGTCGCTTCCTTTCCTGGATCCATGAAGGTTCCGGTAAAGACCACGCGTGTCTCCACCTTCGGATTGACGGATTGTGCCCCGAGATGAAAGGCGTTTACGTTCGCCAGAAAAAAACTGATGGGAAGGGCGACCACATAGCCCAGCTTATTTGTCTTCGTGGTTTTAGCGGCGGCGATGCCCATCAGATAAAAGGCCTCCGGCGTGCTCGCCCAGTAGGTGCCCAAGTTCGGGGCGAGTTTGTATCCCCCGGGGTGTTCAAACTTGACGTCCGGGTATTTCTTGGCCACCTTCAAGGCTGGGTCCAGATAGCCAAAACTTGCGGGGATGACGAGTTGGGCTCCTTGCCGGATCATGTTCTCCATCACGCGCTCCGCGTCGGCACCTTCCGGGACATTCTCGACTTCAATCAGTTCGACGTTCGGAAGATTCTTCTTCATGATCTGCACACCTTCGGCATGGGCCTGGTTGTAACCCGCGTCTGCGATAGAGCCAATATGCAAGATGCCTACCTTCAATTTTGGTTGTGCGGATGTGGCTCCGGCAAAGTTAAAGACAATAACCATGACGAGGCCGGTTAAAAGAGCCAGAAGCGCAAACCCTTTGCTTGATCTTTTTCTGTCCATTTTCTCCTCCCCTTTCTTGATGGCTGGATGTTCCAGCACAATTTTATAACAAATCCTAAACTCAAAATCCTAAACTCTAAATAAATTCAAAACCCAAAACAACCTAAAATACAAAACTTTCAAATCCAATTTGATATAAATCCCAAGAAACCTCCCCTCCCCAGGTGGGAGGGGATTAAGGGGAGGGGGCCCAAATTCCTTTTGCCCACCCCCACCTTAATCCTCCCCCATCATAGGGGGAGGAAATTAAGTGAGGAAATTTCAAATCGGCTTATTTAGCATTTGTTGTTTAGAGTTTAGGACTTGAGTCTCTCCCCTATATAAAGGATAAATTCCAGACTTAAACCAACTGGTGTATTGGTGGCGGCTCATACTCAGTATCTATTCCGTCCCTCGGAAAATCTGACCTAAGCTGGCTGGGGCTACATGCCGTCGCGCACCGCCCCAGACCGCGAGGACTCCCAGGCTCAAAAGGTATGGAAGCATGTCAAGCAGGAAGGGTGAAACGGGCACCCCCCTTGCCTGCATCTGAAGCTGCAGGGCAATCGCACCGCCGAAAAGCAATGCCCCGGCGATCGCCCGGAGCGGATGCCACTTTGAGAAGATGACCAAGGCGACGGCAACAAAACCTCTCCCTGCGGTCATCCATTCTGCCCAGGTTTTGGCCACGGCCAACGAGAGGTGCGCTCCGGCGATGCCACCGAGGAGTCCGGCGATGAACAGGGCCTGGTACTGCAATCTATACGGGTTTTTCCCTGCGGCAAAGGCGGCCGTTGGCTTTTCTCCGACCGCCCGCAAACTCAGTCCCCATCGCGTGTAGAAAAGTGCCCACCATACCAGAATGGCGATCGGGACGACAAGGTAAACCAGTATATCATAATGGAAGAGGGTTGTACCAGCGACGGGAAGATCTGAGAGGATTGGAATTCGGACTTCATTCAAACCTTTAATCTGACTACCGATGTAAGGGGCGCCGATAAGAGCGCTGAGTCCGACGCCGCAAAACATCAGCGCCAGGCCGCTCGCGAGCTGATTCGCCCTGCGCTCGATCACCAGGAACCCGAAGATCGTGTTGAAGAGCGCTCCTGCCAGAGCCGCTGCAAGGACACCCAGCGCGGGATCGCCTGTCTTGACCGTCGTGCTGAAGCCCACCACCGCCCCCATGAGCATCACGCCTTCCAGACCCAGGTTGACAATGCCTGCCCGCTCACCCATGACCTCCCCGAGGGTGGCATAAAGGAGCGGTGTTCCCGCCATGATCGACCCTGAGAGAAGACCTTGCAGCGAAGATCCTATCATTTAACTCCACCCTTTCCGCCCTGCCGAGAAAGGACGACGAACAGGATGAGGGCGTTCAGAATGTTTACCGCCGAGCCAGGGAGGCCATGGGCCATCTGGAGAATGTCGCCTCCTGCCGTGACGATGGCGAGGAGAAAGGCCGCAGCGACGATGCCCAGGGGATTTCCGCCGGCCATCCAACTGATCAGAAAACCGACGAACCCGTAGCCCGGCGAGAGACTTGGTCGAAGACGACCCTGGATCGCAGAGACTTCGATCATTCCTGCCAGCCCGGCGAGCCCGCCGCCGATAAACATGAGTAGGATCATGTAACGGCTGATTGAAATTCCATTGCGCCGGGCCGCTTCCGGATTGCCGCCGATGGCTCGCATCTCCAGACCCCACCGCGTCCTGGAAAGGACAAAATAAAGCAGGATGAGGACGGCAAGGGGAAAGACAAACCCCGCATGGACCCGGGTGCCGGCAAACGAGGGCAATGTGGCGGCAGAAACGAATTCTGCGGTCTGCGGGTAATTCGCGCTTTCCGGGTCTTTCCAGGGACCGAAGACAAAGAAGTTTACGAGGAGGATGGCGACGTAGTTCATCAACAAGGTAGAGATGGTCTCGCTCACCCAGCCCCTGGCGCGAAGGATTCCCGAAATCGAAGCCCACAGCCCGCCTCCGAGAACTCCAAGAACGCAAAGTAAAGGCAAGAGAATCCATGCGGGGAGGGTGTTCAAGGTGAGGGCTCCCCAGGTGGCAAAGAGGGCTCCGATGTAAAGTTGCCCTTCCCCTCCCACATTGATCAACCAAATTCTGGACGGAACTGCGACAGCGGCGGCTGTAAGCGTGAGAGGGATCATCTTGACCAGGATTTCAGAGAAACCGTAGGTGCTCCCGAGGGTGCTGGAAAAAATATCCGCATAGGCCTTGACCGGATTTTTGCCAAAAGCCAGCAATAGAACGGCAAAGACTAAAAAGGCGAACCCGAAGAGTCCGAAGAAACGGATCGATTTTATCCACCATTTCTTTCGGGTACGGAAAGCCTCGTTGGCCTGTTCAGCTGTTAGGCCCATATTTCCTCTGGGAACCGGTCATCAGATAACCGACCTCGTTGAGGCTGAGATCGTGCGGCGTGCCCGTGCCCGCAATCCGTCCGCGAAACATGACCACCAGACGATCGCTCAGCGTGAAAAGTTCTTCCAGGTCCTCCGAAATCAGGAGCAAGCCCGCTCCCCTGTTGCGTGAAGTCCTGAACAACTCCCAGGTTGCGGCCGCGCTCTGGACATCCAAACCGCGCGTCGGGTAGAAGGCGAGAATCAACTTGGGATTCCGCGCCATCTCCTGCGCCAGGATCACGCGCTGGAGGTTCCCGCCTGAGAGGGTACCCACCGGTTTTTGCAAGGATGGAATTTCAAAGCCCAGGAGCGTGAGGGACCGTTGGATGTCATCCCGAACCAAGCTCCAGTCCATCGAGAGGCCGCCCTGTCGGGCATACCTCTGGGTATTACTGAGCGCCATATTCTCTTCGACGGTTAGACCTGAGACGGCGGCCATTCCGAGCGGATCTTCAGGAACGAAAGCCACTCCGCTCGATCGTATTCGAGCAACAGGCCAATGAGTGGCATCTTGCCCCCACAGGTATTTGACCCCGCTTTCACATCTTTCCAACCCCAGGATTACGTCTCCAAGCTCTTTCTGCCCGTTTCCCGAAACGCCCGCAACACCGACAATTTCGCCCGGCAGAATAGTCAAATCGATTTCTTTGAGGCCTGTCGCTTGGCCCTCAACACGCGTGCTGACCTGTTTCAATTCGAGGAGTGGCTGAAGGTTCTTTTGGGAACTTTCGCTCGATTCGCGCGCTGATTGAGAGATCCGTTTGCCAAACATCAAAAAGACGAGTCCATCTTCCTTCGCCTCGGACCCATGGAGTGTGCCGGTGACTCGACCGCGGCGCATCACCGTGATGCGATCCGCACAAGCAAGAACCTCCTTCAGCTTGTGGGTGATAAAGACCACGGCATATCCGTCGCGGCGCAATTGGGTGAAAACTCGGAAAAGTCCTTCCACTTCGTGTGGTGCCAGGCTCCGAGTCGGCTCGTCGAGCACGAGAATCTGCGCATCTGCGAGCAGCAGTTTGAGCACCTCCACTTTCTGCCGTTCCCCAACGGAGAGGCGCCAGACCAAGGCAGAGGGGTCCACCTGAAGGTCGAATCGTTTCGAAATCTCCTCGATCCGTCCGACCATCCCTCTCTTATTTAGAACAAAGGGCAGGTTGGGTAGAAAGAGTGAAATGTTTTCAGAAACGTTCATTGCGGGAATCAGGGTAAAATCCTGAAAGACCATCCCGATCCGTAGTCGCTTGGCGTCATGAGGCGAGCGGATCTGCACCGGCTGACCGTTCAATCGGATCTCTCCTGCATCCGCCCGGTAAAAACCGTACAGTATTTTCATGAGTGTACTTTTACCGGCTCCATTCTCTCCCAGCAGGGCATGGACCTCGCCGCCATAGATATCCAGATCGACGCGATCGTTGGCCGTCACACCTGGAAATGACTTGGTTATGCCCCGCAGGGCAAGGAGAGGGGAAGATGGAGTCTCAGCAAGCACGGAAAGTTTTTAGCACAAAATCATTCGTTTGTTAATGAAAAAATTTCAGTAGGGATTCATTAATCGGTCCATTCTCTCCAATAATTCCCTCCCCTTTCGATGGGGGAGGGTGAGGGTGGGGATGGACTCCTTATTACTTCGTGATGGTCGTTCCAGCCTTACCTTTAAACGCGCTTAGAAGATTTTCAGGCGATGTGATGATTGCCTTTTCACCTCCGTTTTCGAGGAAATTGATGACGGCCTCGATTTTTGGCTTCATGGAACCGGGCTTGAAATGCCCTTCCTCCAGGTATCGCTTGATCTCAAGGAGCGAGACGCGGCTGAGTGACATTTGTCCCTTCTGGCCAAAGTTGAGATAGACAGCATCTATCGCCGTAGAAATAATAAGCATGTCCGCGCCGAGGCCACTCGCCAGGACAGCGGATCCCAGGTCCTTATCAATGACGGCCTCGACGCCTACGATCTCGCCTTGTTCATTGAGGATCACGGGGACACCGCCTCCGCCCGCGGCGATCACCACATATCCACTTCGTACCAACAATTGGATGACGTCCAGTTCGATGATTTTCTTCGGTATCGGAGAAGGGACAACCCGTCTGTAACCCCGGCCCGCGTCCTCTGCAACCTCCCAACCGACATCCCTCTTGTGAGTGAGCGCTTCTTCTTCGGACATAAACGAACCAATGGGTTTGGTGGGGTGTGTAAAGGATCTATCTCCTCTATCGACGATCGTTTGGGTGACGACTGCGGTCACTTTTTTATCAATTCCTCTTCTCCGAAACTCGTTCAAAAGCGCCTTTTCGATCATATACCCGATGGCTCCCTGGGTGTCTGCACCACATATATCCAACGGGATCAGAGGCAGTTCGCTCCGGGATAACTCGCCTCTTCGATAGATGAATCCGACCTGCGGGCCATTCCCATGGGTGATCACCAGATGGATGCCCTCCGCAATCAGTTCAGCAATGTATCTGGCCGTTTCCCGGACCATTTCATACTGGAATGACAAGGCGATGTGGTTCTTATCCCTGATAAGAGAATTGCCCCCCATCGCCAGAACAGCGAGATGAGATCTCATAGGCGAACCTCCTTCTCAGTCAAATCGTATTGTCAGGAGTCATCCCCGCTCTCCCCTTAGGGGAGAGTGGCAGGGTGAGGGTCTAGCTATCCCTATCTTGCTGCAGTGTCTGCCAAAAGGTTGAGTCTAGTATCGTATACCAATTGTACTATACACACTTTTAGGACTTTGTGGAAGTAAATGCTTCTGAAAAGGAAGAAGAAGATAGGGGGTGGGAATAACACCTACTACTCTGCAAAATGAACCAACCTTCAACCTTGATGATTACGGGAAGAAAGAAAGTATAACATTCGGCGCAAAAAATAATTTGGTATTACTCATTTAGGTTTAACGTTCACAGTGAGTGGCGCGCTGCTTGCAAGGGCTTGTTAGCCTTTTACTATTTCAAAGACATGATCCATTCAACAATTTGAGAAGCAGCGACCACGGGCGTATTGGCGTGGTCGGCATTTACAACCAGGTACCTGTTCCTCGTGTGCTTCGGAACCTTATTGAAAACATAGTTTTCCCCGTAGCGGTATATCCGGTCATGCGTTCCGACGACCCAGAGGAAAGGCACCGGCTTTGGTATTGCCGCAGCACTCTTTGGCATGACCCCCAGCCCGTCCGGATCGAAAAACGAGAGGTAAATCTTTGCGGTCGTCCTGATAGTCCTGTGTTGTCCCTGAGGGTTGTCATCGAATGAAGCCGTCTCTTCGGCCTTTCCCTTCGCTATCATTTGGCGGGCTTTCGCAACACTGGCACCAAAATTATCTAGATCGGGACAATGCCCAGGCGCGATCGCTATCACTCCATCTACCTCCCTGCCGGAGGCAGCGTAAGCTATGGAAGCATTAGCCCCAAAACTATGGCCGGCGACAATGATGCGCTTCGCCCCTTTCTTGCGAAGAATCTCCACCGATGCTTCGATCTCCGAGAGGGCCGTTGGGTAATCGGCGTCGTACAGCCGTTTTAATCCCCAAGGCATGACGGGCGTAATTACCTTGAAGCCCTTGGCACTTAGCGCTTTTGCAAGACCCTGGATTGGAAGGGCGGGTGGACCTGCCCATTTCCCATGCATGAGAACAATGCCAACATGGGATTCATCGGACTTGGAAGTTGGTGTGGTTGTGGTAGCAGGCGTAGGTGCTAGAGTAAGACCGAATAACTTTTGGGCATTCTGGAAACCAATCTTCTGTGCCGTTCCTAGAGATAGGTCTTGTAACATGCTTCGGAAAGCAGCGATCTGCCTGATGTATCCTTGAGGATGAGCCCAACCTTCCGGGTGGGCCATGTCAGTACCTACGCCTATGATTCTATCTGGATATTGCTCAAAAAACGTTTTCCACTCGGGGCGTAAATGTCCCGTGCCATCTTCAATAGGATTCTTCACAAACCATGTGAACTTCGTGTCGGGTTGTGATGTGCGACCGTACGCACCGAAATCATTCATGCCGGCCCAGTCGATGAGGAGGTTGGGATATTCTTTAAGGAGGGTCTGGAGGGTAGCAAGGGCGGGCCTGCCACCATTATGCGCTAAAATAATGGTGGTGCGACGGCCATACTCCAGCATCCTTTTCAAAGAAGGAAGGGACTCCTCGTCTATCTCGTAGTGGATTGTCACCGGGACATGGTATTTCGCTGCCAGATCCAGGAACCTTTTCATCAACGGGGTATCAGCAGGGATTCTTATTGTCCCCCCCTGAGCTCCTGAAGGGAATGAATAAGAGTAATGACAGAGAATGAATTCCCCGATACCTCTGAAGGATCCAGTGCTGAGTTGGGATTCAGCAAGTTGGAAGCAACGCTCCGCTGCCGTGTCAGGTTGCTCCCAACGTCTTTTATCGAGCAGAACCGGACGCTGCATTCCAAGGAAAGGAATAATTCTATCCGGCCGCTTCTGGTAAAAGTCCAGTACAAGGTTCTCATCCGATATTCCCTGGCCTTGAGGCTTGTCTCTTTCATAGAAAACAGGCATCAACACGGTCATCTGTACACCAGTCTCATCCATGAGCTTGACCAAATTATCCAGGGTTAGCCCTCTTGGAAGATGATTATGGACATCTATAAGCTTAAGATGAGATATAGGCACTGAAATAGATGTTGGCCTTGCACAGGCCAATATTAGCACAGAGGCTGCAACTAATACGACAAGATGACCTAACTTCAAATCTAACCCTCCACATCTCACGAACGCATGGGGAGATCTGGGCCGCCTTTCGATATTATACCAACGAGCCTAAGATTACTTTGTATCCTCTGGGTTTGAAAAACATAAACTTGCTGTCCATGCAGAAAACAGTCGTCTTTGAATGCAACAAACGTCAAATGCTTATCACTGCTCTGCTGCACCCAAAAATTTGTCTGTGGTTCATCTGCTCTAAATGCTCATAAGATGACAAGAACTCACTTTAGGATGAGTCGAATATAGAGTGAAGGGAGTTGTATGTCAAGAAAACAGACATCCACAACTACCCAGTGAAATCAAGTATAATTCGTAAAATCCAGCGTTATTGATTTCAAGAAGTAACACTGCATCATGGAACCCTTATTTGCCCAAGAAATAGGCAGGGAAACCTACCACGGATTAACCGGGGAACTCCAGAAGAGTGAAGATTTCTTTTGCAAAGTCATAGGGCAATGTCCTCTTCCAGCCATGCAGACAAACTTCGTACAGACCTCAAGCGGATGCACTCCTAAGACTCAAAGAATAAACTTTTGAATTGTTGGCACACAATAAAAAGGGGTAGCTCCAATTCAGGAGCTACCCCTTTTCCTGCCATCCGGTAACGGTAAGCTTACTTCTTTACGTGACACTGGGTGCAAGAGGTTGGTCCGGCAGGTTTATTTGCCGCTTTGAGGTCTTTATGACAACTCTGGCAATCCTTATGGAACGCATCCTTTGCTGAAAGTGTTTTCCCCTCTGTCTTGTCCTTATGGCATTCTAAACACAGCTTGCCGCTCGTCTCACCCTTCTTCCAGGTGTGATGACATTTTACGCAATCGCCGCCAGCCGCTTCACCGTGCTTCTTGTGGTTGAAGGTCACGTCGCCATTAGAGGCCTTGAGCGTAATGGTATCTGCCGCAAAGGCACCCGTAGCCATGAGGATCGAAAACAGAAAACCGACGATAATGATGCTGATCAAACCTTTCTTCATTCGAGTCTCACCTCCTTTCTTTGTCATTTAACTAAACAACCTAACAGATATTCGTCTTGTTTTCAATCAGGAGAATTAAAAATTCTTGCATAGTCCTCTTGGGAGAAGCAATAGCAAAAGAGGTGCCAAGGGAAGTCATCTATAATCGGTTTTTAAGTGGTTGAAATGGCTAAACCTTTTTCTTGGGATGGAAGTTTAGTGGGAAAGAAGTGTTACAAAGTTCAACACAATCGGAAAAGGCGATGCAAAAATCTACACGCTCTCTTTTTCATTGAATTACCTTTTTTGAGTCCTTTATTTAGATCGACCGGTCATAATTCCTTTCTATTGACCTATCTCCTGCCCCCAGACGTCATACCGGCTCGCTTCAGAACTTTTTTCACGTAAAGGTTCGTCACCTCTCGTTTTGAATTTGGATTGCCACTATGATAGTGTCGCAATACCTTTTCCCACGACACGTACATCTTGTAAAGATCCCCCAAATATCGGATCCCGCAACGCACGTTCTCTTCCGGTGTATATGCCAAATTCCAACTCTTCCCCATCATGAAAATGTTCCAGACTTCTTCGGATATTTGCATGAGACCCCGGCAGCCGGCCTCCGACTTGGCAAGGGGGTTACCGGATGACTCTGTAAGGATGACCGCATAGACTAAGTTTACGGGAACATGAGCGGCCTCTGATTCAACGTTTATAATATTCGCCCAAAACGTTTCTTGCGTTGCCACTTCTCTTGTCCCGATCAATACAAGAGCGGGAATGAGAAAAATGATTGCTGTCACCTTCATCGTTTCGCCTCCTCAGCCGTGGGAACAAAGCCAATACCCTTTCGTTGCATCCTGAATCACTCGTTCTCTCAACTTCCGCGGCGGTTTTGCTTGCAAGTTTCCCCAATACTGTTTTCCGAGATCATTTCCAAGGCCCTCGAAAGTTTCCTTCTCCCTTCAGAACAAGAGAGATAGGAGCAAAATCGGTACCAGAATTGGATTGTTGGTATTGCTGTAAACGGGCGTTTAGTTGATACTGTTGAGTTAAAATTGTTGGAACTCTGAAGTGGAAGTACTTTTCACAAAATTCCCGAATTGCTTCCCTCGAACAGGTGAGAAAGTCTTCCTTCCGTTCATTAAAGCTCGTAATGTTGGATTGTAGGGCGAGATTTGAGAGTCACGGTTTCAGCTGAAACTACATCTTTGGCTGGAGTCTGTCTGTCCTGTTGGTGGCGTGTCTCATGAATTCATTGAATAAGTTAGGTTATAGAGAGCCTACGAGCTTGTTAACACAAGACAATGTCACTCCGGCGAAAGCCGGAGTCCAGAACCCAGTGAAAAGACTGGATTCCTGCTTTCGCAGGAATGACGGGAGCACCTTCAATATACCTCACAAAAGATTATACCCGGCCGAGGAGACTCAGGATTTCTTGGGGATAATCGGGACGAGGACAAAGGAAGATGTCTTTCCGCCTGCATGGATCGTTGTTTTGCCGCCGAACAGAGTCTTCGGGCGATCATCGGGATCGTCATGGAGAAAGGGCCCGCATCCTCTCAGTTCATTTGCAAAAGATTTGATGCGTATTCCCTCGCCCGGGTGCTCGTAATCTTTTCCTCGAACGGTGAAGGCAATTCGGTACCCGGACGGCACCACGATGCAGGTAGGCCAAATCTCGATATCGAGCTCATACACATTTCCAGGGATCAGGGGTTCTTTCACATCGTGCGTGTGATAGGGACGGTATCTGGTGCTCATCGCAGGATCCAGTTTACGATGGGATGCCCGGAGCCATCCCTGGGCAATGGGTGTGTGTGGGTCGAGAGCACCCTGGAAAACGACCTCCTTGAGGTCGGGGGTGAAAACCCGGAGAACGAGAAAGAGATCGGCGTCCGTTGTGGAAGAAGAGATGAACAGTTTTGAAGCGACGGGTCCGGTGATTTCGGTCTCCTCCTTTAACGGGGGCGTCATGAAAGTCACGCCATCACCGAGAGCCTCGAACGGGACCTTTCCCATCTGCTCCGTCCGTTTCTTGCTGAGACTACAGTCCGCGGGGTTGAGGTAGAGCTTGGTCCAGCGGGTCCTTGCCAGAGGCCACTCTTTTTCAGCGCGCTGGACAAAACCATCGATTTTTCGAACCTGAAGCTGGACCCTCGGCTGTTTCTTCCAATCGTTGTCCAGGCCTTTCAAAAATCGGTCGAAGAAGCGTTTCTGCAGGGTCACGCCATAGCGGGTATAGAATTCCGTCCAGTGTTCTATGCCGTGTACTTCCAGCCACTTCTGCTTTGAGGCGGATTGCGTGAACCCCTCGAAATTTCCCCGGGGATGAAGTCCCTGGCCTCCCCAGTTCGCCGAGGAAAGCAGAGGAACCGTGATCTTTGACCAAATTGGCGATCTGTCTATGTGGTACTGGTCATCCATGGGATGAGCCTTGATCGCTGCTCCCAAGTCTGTCCGGTTCTTGGCCAGTTCTCCATCTGACAGAGTTTCAGGACCAGACACCAGCTCTCCTGTATTGGGATTGACGTACCCCCTTTTTCCGAGGCCATACTGGACAGTCATCACCTGCTTGTTGTACCAGTTCGCCCAGAAGGTGCATAAAATTCCTCCATGATAGGCCATATCTCGGTACCAATCAGCTGCCCCTTCCCAGGGGATCATGGCTGCAAGGTGTGGAGGCTGGAGGGAAGCCACATGCCACTGGTTGATGGCATAGTAAGAGATTCCGAGAAGGCCCACTTTACCGCTACTCCATGGCTGGATTCCAGCCCACTCAATACAGATAAAAAAATCCCAGGTCTCCCTTGGTGAAAAATGGTCAATATATCCAGGCGAGCGGCCGGTGCCACGGGAGTCGACTCGCACACAGACATACCCATCCGGCACCCACTTTTCCGGGTCCACCACCTCCCAATTCTGGTATTTGTTGGTCGAACCCTCGGTTACATCCGGGTGCTGTGCAGCCATCCTCTGCCATTGATCGGGATAACCCTCCTGAAAGGCAAGACCCTTTGCATATGGCCCGTAGGTCAGAATGACAGGATACTTCCCTTCCTTAGGCGGACGGTAGATATCAGCCCGGAGTACCACCCCATCGTCCAGTGTGATCGGAACATCCCAGTCAATTCTCATCCCATCTCTCAGCTCGCTTTTCCCACTCATTTTATCTCCCTCCTTCACGACAGCAATTGGAACAGAAATCCATCTTGATTAAGGGGGAAACAGGTGCCTCAGAAAAGGTATTATAGGGGGACCTTGATTTCTTTGTCAATCGACCCGAAAAACTTAGTAAGCTCGGTCCGGCCCGTTCCCGGCTCTTATCGTCCGCGACCAGGGTCAATGCCCCCCGAAGCTTCATATTGGGGCCAGCGGAGAGTAACCCCTAAAACAAAAAGACCCCGGTGGGAAAACCCGGGGTCTTTTTTGTTTTTAAAGCCTAATGAAATTCGATTTAGCTCACTACGACAACGTTGGTTGCCTGTGGGCCCTTCGGACCGTCGGAAACCTCGAACTCTACCTCATCGCCTTCATAGAGGGATTTAAAGCCATCTCTCTTAATGGCAGAAAAGTGAACGAAGACATCATTTCCGTCGTCTCTGGAAATGAACCCATAGCCCTTCTTCTCATTAAACCATTTTACACGACCTTTGGCCACTACAACTCACCTCCTTTCTCCGTTTAAACTTAAGTAAGTTGTAATAGCCTTTGGCCCTAAAAAAAAAGCCGCAAAAGTTTTAAGAAGCACTTTTACGACCTTTTGTGATCCAAACAGATACTTCTTACAACCTACAAATCCACTATGGCACTTTATTTCTTGGATGTCAAGTCTTTTTTTTGACTCTGAACTTCCTGTCCGGAGGGGAGGGTGGACTCATCCTTCTGAATTCTCGAAAAGCGCGTGTGGTTAAGGGTTTCTTCAATGATTTCCGTATCAAAGGTCACGGCGTGAAGCTTTGGGAGACCGTCCCCTTTTCGAATAAACTGCCCTGGGTTGACCATGATGGTTTGTCCGAGTCGAGCCATGTAGGCGCCTGAGAGTTCGGGCGACTCATGAATATGGCCATGAAGCGTTATAAGCGGTTGATTCTTTTCAATAAAGGTTTTGATGGATCGGCTTCCCCCAGACTTCCCTCCCTGGATGAGATCCAATCGTGTGGAGAAAGGAGGGGAATGCATCACATAGATCGCTTTTTCCGGATGCAGAGGTTTTGGAAGTCGATCCAAATCTTCCTCAATTGTTTCTCGCCCTCTGAGATAGAGATAGGGATCGATGGGAATCAATCGATCCGCCAGATCAGGGGATCGGATATAACACGGATTCTTCTGAGGAGGCCAAGGAGTTTCCCTATCATCCATCTTCTCATAGTCTTTTGGACGAAACGGGGTCGGAGGGACAAAAGGGTATCCGATAAGTTCGTACCCGTTCTTGAGTCGATAACCTTTCTGATTCAGATCGATGATCCTTTCTGCTGTCTCCCTGAAGAGAAGGGGATAACCGAGATCCCAATTTCCGGGGATGAGAAAAATCTGTTGAATTGGTGTGGTTTCGAGCATTCTTTTAAAGAAAGGGGAAAGGAATTGGTCGATGAAGGTTTTCTGATTTGGGACCATATCTTCGTATTGTTTTGTCGGGGGGAGGGAGGGAAGAAGGTCACCCCCGATCGCCAGGATTTCGGATGAGGAAGAAATGGCCAGCGAGAGGAGTTCCTGATAGAGGCGAATTTCCCCATGGAGATCCGAAGTGTATAGGAATTTCATGTCAATAACCGGATTCCCTTCCCACTACGAGCACGCGAGCGCCGATCTCTAGGTAATATTCGATTTGAGCATTGATCGGATAACAGAAAATCGAAACGGAAGAAGCTTCCTGATAAATTTGGGAAGTAACAGCTTGGAGCCTATTTGGATTTTGAAATTTGGAATTTGGATTTTCCGTCCCACAAGGGACGGGTCTATTCCTCAAAGTCGTCCGAAAGGATCCACTTATCTTTCGTGCTTATTATCTTGAAGCTTACCTTGCAGTAGGAACAGAGAACGAGATCCCCTGGCCTTTCGTTTCCCTCAAGGGGGATGTCAGCATCACAGATGGGACATTCCAATTCCGTGGACATGGATGGCCTCCTTTGAGTTATATAAAGGTTTTAATATTTGAAATTCAAGAAAAAATCAAGTCCCTCAATCCCCCAACGGTATCCCCTGCGGGGAGATAGAGGGGGAAATTTGATTTTTCTCTTGCATCGTCTTTGAAATTCATATAAATAATGATGGAGTTGAAGGGAGGCTTAAGAAATGTTTGGATTGGGTTTGCCGGAAATTCTCGTTATTCTGGTCATCTTCTTTGTCTTATTTGGGGCGAAGAGACTTCCTCAAATAGGGGAAGGTCTGGGAAAGACGGTCAAGGAATTGAGAAAGATTCGCGGTGAAAAAAAGACGGAAAAAGAGACGGTGAAGGGAAAAGAGGACGGGGATCAGAAAGGAAATGTGATTTCGGATCTGAAAAAGGAAGTTGAAGAAATTCCGGGATTGAAGGAAGTCAGGGAACTTAAGAAAACGGCCGATCAAGTCAAGAACATTACCAAATTTCTGAAATGAACTTTCCTCCGGTTTGCGTTAGTTGTGAAGGTCAGAGTTCGATGGTACACACCTCGCCGAATGTGCTGGTGACTTCTTTTCTGTAATCGTGTTCTCCGATTCATCATCCGCGATATCGCTTTTCAATCGATAACCGATCTAAAGTCTCTCGCCTTTTCTATCAACTTCGGCGGATAGAGAATCCAAGGCTAACCTTGCCAAAAAACTCTCGCCATAGAACTTAAAATGCTTCATCGCCGCACCCTCCGGTTGCCCCTGCTGTTCCCTGATCTAGAACATCCTAGACGCTACCCGGTATACTGCCGAAGAGAGCATTTCTGTTCGCGGAGGTCGCTTGGCTGCCGGCATTCGATCCAATGAAGCCAGTCTATAATCCGGCGAGCCAAGAATGTGGGTTAGTTATTGTCAGCACAAAGGTGCACTCAGGGCCTATTCCCTTCTCGGAGATGGCCGGAGCGAAACTGAAAGGATAGAGAATGTGGAATTGATTGTGAGACTTGATAGACTTCTGGCCTTTTTACTCATTGCGGGTGTGGTCGCCATCCTGACGCGCCGGCTTCGAGTTCCCTACAGCGTCGGATTAGTTCTGACCGGGCTCATCCTTTCCCTGTTCCCGATTTTCGCAGAGGTACCTTTCACGAAAGAAGTCATATTCAATGTCTTCCTTCCACCTCTCGTTTTTGAAGCTGCTCTTCAGATCCGTTGGAAGGAATTACAGAGAGAACTCCCCGTGATTCTGATGCTGGCAACCGTTGGAGTATGCCTGTCGTGGGGTGTCACAGCTCTGGGGATGCGGTATCTTGCGGGCTGGGAATGGATGAGTGCGTTGTTTTTTGGCGCTCTGATTGCTGCCACGGATCCTGTTTCTGTAATCGCTACCTTCAAAGAGGCCAAGGTTCGTGGCCGACTCAGGTTACTGGTCGAAGCGGAAAGCCTGTTCAATGATGGTACGGCCGCCGTTGCTTTTAGTGTCATTCTTGTCGCGGCGACAGGAAGTTCCCTGAGTGTGAGCGGAGTTGCAAAGACGCTGATGGTGAGCATTGCGGGTGGCATACTCTGGGGCGGGCTGATGGCCGGCATCCTTTTGCTGCTTGCAGGGCAGACGGAGGATCCTCTCGTCGAAATTACCTTCACCACTTTGGCTGCTTACGGTTCCTTTCTGCTTGCCGAAAGATTTCATTCCTCTGGTGTACTCGCCTGTCTAACCGCCGGGCTGGTAGTGGGTAACATTGGACCGCTCGGAACCATTTCTCACCGGGGAAGAGAAGCGGTTGCGGCTTACTGGGAATACCTGGGTTTTGTCACGAACTCTTTAATCTTTGTGTCTGTTGGAATACATTTGTCGCGCCAGGATCTGGCAGGAACGCCGGTACCCGCGATCATAGCAATTCTGCTCGTGACACTGGGACGAGCGTTGGCAGTCTATCCTTGTTGTGCCATGTTTTATACGTCGCCGCTCCGTGTTGAAGGTCGGCATCAGCATGTCTTGTTTTGGGGAGGTCTTCGGGGAGCACTCGCGCTCGCATTGGCGGTGGGACTGCCGGCCGATGTGCCTCATCGGGAAACGATTATCTCGCTCTCTTTTGTGGTCGTTTCCTTTTCCATTTTCGTGCAAGGTTTGACCATGACACCGTTGTTGCGGCGGATGGGTGAGATACCGCTGCCTCACGGTCATTAGCACCGAGGTCAACCGCAGGCTTTGTCCGGGACTCCTATCGTTTGACATTTTCGGGAATAGGGCTATTCAATTGACTCCACCTGGTTAATGATGTATTTTATGCGGGTATGGAAGACTACCCGCGCACGATCTTGGAACTTGAAGAACGGTTTGCG
>Ga0335070_10000241_pt1 | contig 63007 bp, 68 predicted proteins | sample Lox_Sample_13_FD_206722 | JGI IMG/M metagenome (GOLD analysis project Ga0335070, IMG submission 206722) | Soil microbial communities from Loxahatchee National Wildlife Refuge, Florida, United States - Lox_Sample_1.3 | ecosystem: Environmental > Terrestrial > Soil > Wetlands | place: USA...
CGTAGATGTCGCGCTGCATCGCCGCCAACTCGCGTTCCGCAATCCCGATCTCGTCACGCCGCGCGGTTGCCGCCACAATGCGCGCCGGATCTTCCGGGTTTTCGCGAAACCGCACCATCGCGTTGGTGATATGGCGCATCGGCCGCACCAGCACGAAATACAAACTCAAAAACACCAGCACCGCCGCCACGATCGAGATCAGCAACCCCACCAGCAAGGTGCGTTCGGAATAAACCAGCAGTGCCGCGCGTATCGGCGCCTCGCCGACAATCACTTCCACCGTTTCGGCTTTGGGTATCTGCGTGGCGGAGATGATGCGCAGCATCCGGTCCCCGCCCATGAAGAGACAGTTCAGCGCCTCCTCGATCTCATACCAAAGTCCGGGCCGCGAAAGATCGATGGTGCGGTCCAGCGTCTCCGGCATCCCCTGCACCAGAAACAGTTCGCGCTGCTCGCGCCGTTTCAGCATCACGGCATCCGCGCCCGCGCGCATCAGCAATTGCCGCCGCAAGCCGGGCGAGAACTGTTCGCCGCCGATTTCGGTGAACGGCAGAATCGCGATCTCGGCGGATTCGATGTGCGAGACCAACAATTCGCGGTGATAACGCGCGATGGTGGGCACCGAGATCACCGCCTCGCTGATCAGCACATAGAACAGCGTGAGCAGCAGCAACCGCCCGGAGAGCGAGTGCGAGACCAGCCTCAGGGGCCCTCTCAATCCGGAGCGAGTGGGGCGATCCATCCGGCAGGAAGAAAACAGGCAAGCGGCGCGGAAATAAAGTGGCGCGCCGTGCCTTCATGCGCCCCTTCCGAACCGCGCATGGCTCCCCAACTAGTGGCAGGGTGCGGAGGTTGACAGCCCCGCTACCCCTCCCCTAGAAGCACCGCTCTTTTACAGCCTAGACCCAATTGGCGAGCCAGACCCATGAAGCGCCCTTTTCAGCCCTCGAAGATCGTCCGCAAGCGCCGCCACGGCTTCCGCTCGCGCATGGCGACGGCGGGTGGCCGCAAGGTCCTGGCGCGCCGCCGTGCCCACGGCCGCAAGAAGCTCTCGGCCTAACCATTCTATCCCATTGAATCGGCTGAAAAAACGTGCCGATTTCCTGCGCGCCCAAAAGGGCATAAGGCAGGTCCGTCCCTCCGTCACCCTCGAACTCTGCCCGAACGCGGAAACCGATCTGCGCGTCGGCTTCACCGCCACCCGCAAGATCGGCGGGGCGGTGGAGCGCAACCGGGCCAAAAGGCGGCTCAGGGCTGCGGCGCAGGCGCTTCTTCCCCTTTATGGGCTGAAAGGCCATGACTATGTTCTGGTTGCCCGCGCCGGCACCTTGACCCGCGACTATCCGGGCCTTCTGGACGACCTGAAGGCCGCCCTGGCCCAAGCTCACCAGAGGCTTGGCAAAAAGGACCCCGCAACCTGATGGCCTGGCTTCGCACCCTTGCGATTGAAGCGTTGAAGGCGCCGATCCGCCTTTACCGGCTTGCCGTCTCGCCGCTGCTTCCGCCGTCCTGCCGTTTCGAGCCGACGTGCTCGGCCTATGCGCTCGAAGCGCTCGAAACGCATGGTCCCTTCAAAGGCCTTTATCTCGCCGCGCGGCGCATTGCGCGGTGCCATCCCATCACCTGGCTCGGCGGTTCGTCGGGCTTCGATCCGGTCCCGAAACGGTAGCCATGAACGACAACAAGAATCTCATCATCGCCATCGTGCTCAGCTTCGCCGTGATCTTCGGCTGGCAGTACTTCATCGCCACGCCCAAGATGAAGGCGGAGCAGGCCGCCAAACAGGCCGAGATCGCCCAGCAGCACAAATCGCCCACGCCGCAAGCGAACAACGCACCGTCCGCGCCGAAGAACGTCGCGCGCAACACCGGACGGCGCATCGTCATCGACACGCCGACGGTCGATGGCTCGTTCAGCCTGGTGGGCGCGCGCTTCGACGATCTGCGCCTGAAGAAATACCGCGAAACGGTCGATCCCAAATCGGCGGAGATCGTGCTGCTGTCGCGGCAGTCTTCGGAATATCCCTATTACGCCGAATTCGGCTGGCTCGCGCCCAATGGCAGCAAGACGCCCGTGCCCGGCGACGACACGCCGTGGACTTTGAAAAGCGGTGACAAGCTCACGCCCGGCCACGCGGTCACGCTCGAATGGAACAACGGCCACGGCCTTGTCTTCACGCGCACCATCACGGTCGACGATCAATACATGTTCAACGTGACGGACAGCGTGAAGAACGCGGGGTCCGCCGAAGCCACGCTTTATCCTTACGCCACCGTCGCGCGCGACGGCCTTCCCAACACGCAGCATTTCTGGGTCGTGCACGAAGGGTTCGTGGGTTATGCGGACGGTGCGAAATACACCAAATATGCCGATCTCAAGCCCGAAGAGCCGTCGCAGAAATTCTCCGCCACCGGCGGCTGGGTGGGCATCACCGACAAATACTGGATGGCGACCGTCATCCCGCCGCAGAGCGAAAAGTTCGAAGCCAATTATTCGATCAGCCAGTCGAACGGCCGCACCGATTACCAATCGGATTACCGCCTCGATCCGCGCAGCATCGCGCCCGGCCAGACGATCAGCGTGAAGCAGCAGCTTTTCGCGGGCGCCAAGGTGGTCAAGACCCTGCGCGATTACGAGAGCACCTACGGCATCCAGGGCTTCGATTATGCGATCGACTGGGGCTGGTTCTTCTTCATCACCCGGCCGATGTTTTTGGTGCTGGACGAGTTCTACAAACTCGTCGGCAATTTCGGCCTCGCGATCCTGTTGCTCACCGTGTCGGTGAAGATCCTGTTCTTCCCGCTGGCGGATGCGTCCTACCGCTCGATGAGCCGGATGAAGAAGCTGCAGCCCAAGGTCGAGGAAATCCGCACCCGCTTCGCCGACGACCGCACGCGCCAGCAGCAGGAGATGATGGAGCTCTACAAGCGCGAGAAGGTCAACCCGGTTTCGGGCTGCCTGCCGATGCTGATCCAGATTCCGGTGTTCTTCTCACTGTATAAAGTGCTGTTCGTCACCATCGAAATGCGCCACGCCCCGTTCTTCGGCTGGATCAGGGATCTGTCGGCGCATGACCCGACCTCGATCATCAACCTGTTCGGCCTTCTGCCCTATCATGTACCGAGCTTCTTCGACACGCATCTGACATTCCTCTCCATCGGCATCTGGCCGATCCTGATGGGCGTCACGCAATTCGTGCAGACGAAACTGAACCCCGCGCCCGCCGATCCGGTTCAGGCCAAGATGTTCCTCTTCATGCCGCTCATCTTCACCTTCATGCTCGCCACATTCCCGGCGGGCCTGGTGATCTACTGGACGTGGAACAACCTGCTCTCGATCCTGCAACAGATCGTGATGATGAAACGCACCGGCACACCGATCCAGATTTTCGAGGATTTCAAGTCTGCGAGGGCGAAGGCGCAGGTGGGGGAGTAGCGACGGCCAACGCTCCGAATTATTTTTGTCCTTTATCTAAGATGTCGAACCACGACCTAAGGTTACGTTGCAGATAAAACAGAGAGACAAAAATCATTTCTATTGACCACACGGCACCGAACAGCGACATGAAACCTGCCCACGGTGCATCGACCAGACCAATCGAAAACTGCAGAACTGCAGAAAGGAAGCACAGCAAGATTGCGAGAAACAACAAGTACGAAAAATTGTCTAACGGTTGATATCGCTTTATTTTTGGGTTGAGCGCCTTCAGTTGCTCTACTCTATCTGCGTATGCTTCTGTATCATACACATGCTCTTTCATAGTCACGACTATGAATGTCTGAAGAGAAAACAAGAACGCCGCCACTGTGAGAAGCCCCACAAATAACGGTTCGCGCAGATGCTCTTGGAAGAAATTTAAGACGAGTGTCCGGCTCCTAGTATCAAGTTCCGAGAAGCCAATAATTGCAATACCGGCCGACACTGCTCCAGTAACAGCCAACCATCCTCTTGCTGTTAAAAACGTCATTCGCAAAACAGAACCTTGTTGGCACGTGCCGCCTCGAGAAGTTTTTTAATTACCCACGACTCCGAAAACTTTTCGAGATCCAAATCGATCTCGGCCGCCACATCGTCAAACTCAAATTCGCCAAACCCTTCTACATTTCGCTGAATATCAATAGGGCGATCGACCCCTATATTATCGACAGCAAATACCTTTCCCTTGGTTATATGTTTGTCCTTTACAAATTTGGAAAACTTGTCAGCTATTTGCTCGATATCTTTTTTTTGCTCAAAAACAATTTTTCTCTGTATTCGCTTCAATGGAATAGTGTGCGGTACAAACGCGTCATTACTGACCGCCTTGGTGCTTATTTCATATTGCGCGCTCCGAATTTCTGACATTGATTTCAATATCTTTGAGAAGTCGTCTGGTTTGTAATATAAGTCGAAGCGCAATGTTTTCCGGAATTTCTTTTTGGCAAGCTTTTCAGCAACGGCAGGCTGCTTTCCGGTTTTTATCAGGCGCGCCGTTTCTTGATCGCGACGTTTTGTGCGCTCCGGCCCCCAAAAAAAATGTTTGGTGAAATATCCGAACTGCGGCGCACTGCATGACGCATGATAATGCTGATAGACGCCTGCGAAGGTTTTTCTATGGAGTACGAAGAAATTGAAATCCATGAGCTGAGAACCTTTCTCGAGCTCCGAAACTTTGATCTTAAATTTCCCGCCTATTTCTTGTAATTCACAGAATGTCTTTTGGTCTTTAATTGTTATCATCAACCCGGTGTAGAACTCGGCATCGGACTTATTCTCGAATAGAAAAATGCGGTTATGTTCGTTGAATAGGTGTTGAGTTTTCTCGCTCGAATTTCCGACTAAAATATTGGCGAATTCGTCCAAGGTTATGCCATCACCCGCATTGAATACGAACCCTTGGAATCGCACTTTCATTTCTCAGCCCCCCGTTATTCGCCCGCATTCCCTAAACTATACTCGCACCCAGTTCTTCATATTCACTTATGACTACTCCGCAATAGCAGCATGACTTGCAAACCATTTTCACCGCTCTATAGGCTTGCAATCCCGTATAAAATTCCTATACTTCTTTCCCTATGAAGGAGAGAAGTCATGTCACAAACCGCTATTTTACCGCCTAATGCCCGCTCCCGGGCCGAAATCGAGATCGAGGCCCAGCTTGGGCTGATGACCGCCGCCATCGCCCGCTGTTTCGAGCGGTCGGAGAGGGATACCCCCTCCCACCCCCCTGTTTTCAAAAGCTGAGGTTCAAAGGAACTTTGCTGCCCCCGCCCCACCTGCCCAAGCGCGGTGCGCCCTTGCGCAACCGGAACCGGCTGAAGCACGGCCGTTACAGCGGAAAGATGATCGCGCTCCGCAAGGAAGTCACAGCACTCATCCGCGAAACGGACACGCTCATCCGCATGGCAGACAAGCTGCACAAGCCCGACCAGACCGTGTAAGCAGCGCGCCATGACACTCGACGACGACCACACGATCGATCCCGAAACCGCGCGCAAATTGTTTGCGGGCGCGTGCGATTTCTTCTGGGGTGCGACGAGCGCGGAAAACCTGCCGCCTGTCTCGCTTCCCGAAGTGGCCTTCGTCGGCCGCTCCAATGTCGGCAAATCCTCGCTCATCAATGCGCTGACGGGACGAAAGGCGCTGGCCCGCGTCTCCAACACGCCGGGCCGCACGCGCGAGATCAATTTCTTCAACTTGGGCCAAAAGCTGATCCTGGTGGACCTGCCGGGTTACGGCTACGCCAAGGCGTCCAAAACGCTCGCCGCCGAATGGCAGCGGATGATCTTCGCCTACCTGCAGGGCCGCGCCAGCCTGAAACGCGTGGCACTTCTGATCGATGCACGCCGGGGCGTGGGCGAGATCGACCGCGCGGTGATGGACCTGCTCGACAAGGCGGCCGTCTCCTATCTCATCGTGCTCACCAAGCTCGACGAGTTGAAGCCCGCCGCCGCCGCGCAGGTTCGCGAAACCACGCTTGTGGAATCGCGCAAACATGTTGCGGCCTACCCGGCGGTGGAGGGCACGTCCGCCCTGAAAGGCCAAGGATTGGAAGGGCTTCGCGCCCATCTGGCGGCGCTGGCGGCCCTGTGACTTTGCCGCTATAACCCGCCCGCTTTTCGATCGGCTCCCCCCACATGGCGCTTCAGGACGAAACGACCCAGGACCGGAACTTGCGGGTGATGGCGCGCTGGCGTTCCACCGCGCGGGTGCTGGTGGAGGCGCTGCCCTTCATCCTGAAATACGACAACAAGACCATCATCGTGAAATATGGCGGCCACGCCATGGAAGGCGGCGTGAGCCAGCATTTCGCGCAGGACATCGTGCTGATGAAACAGACGGGCATCGATCCCGTGGTGGTGCATGGCGGCGGCCCGCAGATCGGCTCCATGCTCAAGAAGCTCAACATCGCATCGAGCTTCGTGGACGGTTTGCGCGTCACCGATGCCGCCGCCGTCGACGTGGTGGAGATGGTGCTCACCGGCTCCATCAACAAACAGATCGTCAGCGGCATCAACGCGGCGGGCGGCAAGGCCGTGGGACTTTCCGGCAAGGACGGCAATCTGATCGTTGCCCGCAAGATCGATCACGTTGCCAAGAACGGCGAGAAGGTGGATCTGGGTTTCGTCGGCCAACCGGAAAAGATTTCGCCCAATATCCTTCGCACCATCATCGCATCCGATCTCATTCCGGTCATCGCCCCCATCGGCGTGGGCGAAAAGGGCGAGACCTACAACATCAATGCGGACACGGTGGCGGGCGCGGTCGCCGGCGCCATGACCGCCGAACGCCTGATCCTTCTCACCGATGTCGAAGGCGTGCTCGACAAGGAAGGAAAGCTGATCCCGAAATTGACCGTGGCCGACGCGCGCGCGCTGATCGCGGACGGTACGATCTCCGGCGGCATGATCCCCAAGATCGAAACCGCGATCGATGCGGTGGTCTCCGGCGTGAAGGCCGCCGTCATCCTCGATGGCCGCATCCCGCATGTGCTGATGCTCGAACTCTTCACCGAGCACGGCGCCGGCACCATGATCACGGCGGAATGAGATTCTTTATGGAATGATTGGGCGGCGCACACCCCTACCCCTTCTTTTTTTCGCCGCCCTTTTCGCGGCGGCGCCCGCCAGCGCAAGCCTCAAGCTCTGCAATCGCACGAGTTACATTCTCTACGCGGCAACGGCATATGCGGCCAAACCCAACATCGCCACGCAAGGCTGGACGCGCCTTCAACCCGGCGCTTGCGCAGATGCGATCTCCGGCCCGCTGAAATCCCCACCTTATTATGTCTACGCGCAATCTTCCCGCTCGCATTCCGGGCCTTCGCGCGCCTGGGGCGGCAACGCGAAGTTCTGCGTCAAGCACGGCAATTTCGCGTCCACCGCGCCGCCGCTTGGCCGCTGCACGCAAGACGATGCCTTCGCCGTAGGTTTCAGCCAGATCAACACCGGCCGCAAGACCGACTTCACCGAAACGCTCACCGGCAAACCCGACATCACCACCCTGTCGCTCGCCCGCATGGCCGGCATCCAGCGCCTGCTCTCCGACAACGGCTACAAGATTCCCAAGATCGACGGCACCGACGACAAGCAGACCGAAACCGCTCTTTCCACTTTCCGCGGCAAGGCAAAGCTGCCGCGCAAATACACCGACGACCAATTGTTCAAGGCGCTGGAAGATACGGCCGTCAAAACCGCATCGCCCGCGGGCTATTCCGTCTGCAACGCAACGACCTCGCCCTTCTGGGCCGCCATTGGCCAGAAGAACGGCAACAACTGGGTGAGCCGCGGCTGGTGGAAAGTCCCGCCCGCCAATTGCGCCACCGCGATCAGCGATCCCTTGAAGACCGACCGTATCTATGTGCTGGCCGACATTCCCGGCAAGAAGCCGCTCACGCCGGGCGCGATGAAATTCTGCGTCGCCGACATCGCTTTCGAAATCCAGGGCAAGGACAAGTGCAAGGAGCGCGGCATGCGCGAAGCGGGCTTTGCCGAAACCAATGTGAAAGGCCGCGACGGCTATGTGGCGCGCGTTGGCCCCAAGGGACTAATCACGTCCCCACATTGAAATAGCTGAGATGCCAGCGCATCTCGTCTTCGCTGAGCGGAAACCGCACCCCGTCCCGCGCCGGCAAAAGTTCGGAGGCCGGCAATTTCATCACAAAACGCTGAATCCGAAACGCCACCCGCATGCTGAGCTTGGCGCGCCACACAAGGGCTGTGATCGGTTTGGCAGAGCGGAATTGCAAAATCTTGCGAACCGTCTCCACCGGCACATGCCCAAGCGAGGATAGCGACAGCACGACAACCTCGCGCTTGCCCGCTTGCGCCGCGCTATCGACGAACGCGTCGTCGAGCTTGCCTTTGCGCCTGGCCGTTTCGACTTCGTTCGTCGCCAGATCTTCCTCGCTGCGATGCGCATCTTCGCCCGACTCGATGCGCCGGCGCATCTGAAGGTTCAGGTGATTGCGCGTTCCGGGATCGAGCTTGTGGTTCTTGCCCAGCATGTCAATCAGCGCCGCGCCCACGAACGATGCAATCCGCTTGATCGCCCGCTGCGAGAGATCGGCCCGCATGACGAGCGGCTGGTGCCACGACCTGATTTTCTCCGCCCGCTCGATAATGTCCTCCAGCGCCTTTGCCCGCACGTCCGCATCCGGATTGGCGAGCAATGCGGCAACCGCCGGAACATCGAGCGAAGTCACGATCGCATCGGCCACATTGGCGCTCAGGAATTTGCGCTTGGCGATCGCCGTCAACGCCTCGCCCGCCTTGGCGGTGGCGATCACTTCCATCAGATCGGCATCTGAAAGCAGCGGCGAATATTCCAGGATCGGCGCCGCCACAATCATCTCCAGATCGACGGCCAGCTTGCGGATCACCTTCTTCGGCACGCAGTCGAGCGACTTGATCTCCTCCGCCAGGATCGCGCGCACGCGCGGCAACTGGTCGTTGGCAAGTTTCTCCAGAGTTTCGATTGTGAGCGCGCGGAGCTTCTCGTTCTCTTCCTTGTTGAGGTCCGGCATCAATCGGCCGATCTTGCGCGCCAGCTCGACGCGCACCTCGTCATCTTCGTCGTCTGCCAGAAGGCGATTGGCCTGTGCGGGCGTCGCCATATTGGCCGCCACCGCCCGGCGGATCACCGCCGCGCCCTTGGTCGCCAGATACAGCAACACGTCCGGCCCCGCATCGATGCGGCTGGCCAGTTCGTGATGGGTGGACTTCTCCCGCTCCTCAAGGATCTTGAGGATCTCGTCCTGCGAGAGTTTGTCGGGCGCCTGTGGTTTGGCGCCGGAATTGGGCATATCCGCCTCCCGGATGGCCCAGTTTCCCTGTCCTGCCCTTAAGGTTCCTTGAAGGGACTTGGTTACCGGCTGGGCCTTGCGGGCCGAACGGGCTTCGCCCATCGTCCGCCGCCATGCCGACCGCCCCCGATTTCCGCCATATCCGGACCTGGGTCTTCGACCTGGACAACACCCTTTACCGGCCGGATTCCGACCTCTTCGCCCAGATAGACCGCCGGATGCAGGCCTTTGTCATGCGCTTCCTGAATGTGGACGCCGAGGAAGCCCGCCGCATCCAGAAAGCCTATTACCGCGACCACGGCACCACGCTCACCGGCCTCATCAAGCTGCACGACGCCGACCCGGAGGAATTCCTGGCAGAAGTCCACGACATCGACCTCGCCGCCATCGATGTGGATGCCGATATGATCGAGGCCATCGCTGCACTCCCCGGCAGGCGTTTCATCTTCACCAACGGCTGCCGTCACCATGCCGAGCGCGTGCTGATCCGCACGGGCCTCACCGACTTCTTCGAAGACATCTGGGACATCCGCACCACGCGCTTCACGCCCAAGCCGCTCGCGGAAGCCTATCGCCACATCCTCGACCATTCGGGCATCGACCCCAAAAAGGCCGCGATGTTCGAGGACATTTCCCGCAATCTGGTGCCGGCGCACGCTCTGGGAATGACCACGGTCTGGGTAAAGAACGATTCACACTGGTCGAAGCAGGGCCCGGAATTTCCCGTCGCGGGGCCCGAGAATATCGACTATGAGACCCACGATCTCGCCCACTTCCTCAGGACCATCAGGACATAGACCATGACATCGCTCGCCGACGCCGAACGCATCATCGAGGACGCCTGGGAAAGGCGCGACACGCTGGGCTTCACCACATACGGGCCAGTGCGCGATGCGGTGGAAGCCGCCCTCGACGCGCTCGATTCCGGCAAGGCGCGCGTGGCGGAAAAATTCCAGGGCGAGTGGCATGTGCATCAATGGCTGAAGAAAGCAGTGCTGCTGTCGTTTCGCCTCACAGACATGAAACCCATCGAAGGCGCACCGGGCGGCGCGCATTGGTGGGACAAGGTCGATTCCAAATTCGTCGACTGGTCAGAGCAGCGCTTCCGCGACGCAGGCTTTCGCGCGGTGCCGGGTGCCGTCGTGCGCCGTTCGGCCTTCATCGCCAAGGGCGCGGTGCTGATGCCGAGCTTCGTCAATCTGGGCGCCCATGTGGGCGAAGGCACGATGGTCGACACCTGGACAACGGTCGGATCATGCGCGCAGATCGGCAAGCATTGCCATCTCTCCGGCGGCGTCGGCATCGGCGGCGTGTTGGAGCCGCTGCAGGCCAATCCCGTCATCATCGAGGACAACTGCTTCATCGGTGCGCGTTCCGAAGTTGCCGAAGGCGTGATCGTGGGCGAAGGTTCGGTGCTGTCGATGGGCGTCTATCTCGGCCAGTCGACAAAGATAGTCGATCGCGAGACCGGCGAAATCTTCTACGGCAAGGTCCCGCCCTATTCCGTCGTCGTTGCCGGCACGATGGGCGGCGGCAACGGCAAGCCGTCGCTCTATTGCGCGGTGATTGTCAAACGCGTGGACGAGCGCACCCGCGCCAAAACCTCGATCAACGAATTGCTGCGGGACTGAAACGCCGCCATGCCCATCGACGCCGTCGCTCTTTCGCAAGCCCTGATCCGCTGCCCGTCGGTGACGCCGGAGGATGCGGGCGCACTGGCTGTTCTGGAAGCGGCGCTCAAACCGTTGGGCTTTGCCTGCAAGCGATTGCGTTTCGAAGAAGCGGGCACGGCGGCGGTGGAAAACCTCTATGCCCGTATCGGAAGCGGCGCGCCGCATTTCTGCTTCGCCGGACACACCGACGTGGTGCCGGCGGGCGATGATACGCAGTGGAAACACGATCCGTTCGGAGCCGAGATCGCGGACGGCATGCTCTATGGGCGCGGTGCGTCCGACATGAAATCGGCGATTGCCGCGTTTGCTTCCGCAGCCGAACGCCATCTTGCGAAAGGCACGCTCAACGGTTCGATCAGCTTCCTCATCACCGGCGATGAGGAAGGCATCTCGATCAATGGCACGAAGAAGATGCTCGCCTGGCTTTCGGGCAACAACGAACCCATCGATCATTGCATCGTGGGCGAACCGACCTCTGCGGTCACCTCCGGCGACACGCTGAAAATCGGGCGGCGCGGTTCCATCAATTTCCGCGTGGCCGTGCGCGGCGTGCAGGGCCATGTGGGTTATCCGCAGCGTGCGCTCAATCCCATTCCCATTCTCGCGGTGTTCATCAACCGCGTGTCGGGCGAGCCGCTGGACAACGGCACGCCGCATTTCGAGCCTTCGACGCTCTCGTTCACCTCCATCGATGTGGGCAATGACGCGACCAACGTCATCCCGGCGGAAGCCACCGCGCGCTTCAACATCCGCTTTAACGACCTGCACACGCCCGACACGCTGAAGCACCGCATCGAGACCGTGGCAAAAGACGTGGCGCACGAAATGGGCGGCGAGATTTCGATCACCTCGCAGACGAGCGGCGTCGCGTTTCTCACGCAGCCGGGGCCGTTCACCGAGCTTGTTTCGCAGGCCGTGACAAACATCACCGGGAAAGCGCCCGAATTTTCCACTGGCGGCGGCACGTCGGATGCGCGCTTCATCAAGGAGCATTGCCCCGTTGTGGAGTTGGGTCTTTCCGGTTCGACCATGCACAAGGTGGACGAGTGCGTTCCCGTTTCCGAAATCCAGCGACTGACCGACATCTACCAAGCCGTGCTCGACGCTTATTTCGCCAATCCGCCGAAATGAACGACTCTCCCATCGGCGTGTTCGATTCCGGTATGGGCGGGCTCACGGTGATGCGCGCGCTCACCGAGCGACTGCCGAAGGAGAGCTTTCTTTATCTGGGCGACACCGCGCGGCTTCCTTATGGCACCAAGAGTGCGGACACGGTGAGGCGTTATGCGCTGCAGGCCGCGCGCGCGCTGATGGACCGCGGTGTGAAGATGGTGGTGATCGCCTGCAACACGGCATCGGTCGCGTTGCCTGCGCTGCGCGAAGCGCTTTCGCCCCTGCCGGTGATCGGCGTGATCGAACCGGGTGCGGCAGCAGCCGTTACGGCGGCACCTGACGGACCGATTGCGGTGATCGCAACTGAAGGCACGGTCAAAGGCGGTGCCTATCGCGCCGCCATCCGTGCACTCGGCACCGATGCGCCCATCGTGCAACAGGCCTGCCCGCTTTTCGTGCCCATGACGGAAGAAGGATTGGTCGCCGGCCCCATCGCCGATGCCATCGCGCATCGCTATCTCGATCCGCTGCTGGCAACCGTTCCGAAACCCAAATGCCTTTTGCTTGGCTGCACGCATTATCCCGCGTTGAAGCCGGTGATCGCGCGCGTGGCGGGCGATATCGAACTGGTGGACAGTGCGGTAACGACGGCGGCAGCGGTCGAGACATTGCTGAAGGAGAAGAAAATCGAAGCCAGCAATAGCTCCGTTTCGCACAAATTCCTCGTGACCGATGCGCCGGACCGCTTCGCAAGGATCGGCGAAATCTTCTTCGGCAGCGCCATCAACCCCGGCGATGTCGAACTGATCGATCTGCAACCAACCGCTTAGAGCAACATTCCAATCAATTTTAGCGATTCTATAAACGCGCCTTTCAGTCAGCATTTCTACTCTTGCGAGCAGGCTGGAGGAGATTTCGCGATGATCAAGTTCGGGATCGCGGCCGTGGCACTCGCGGGCATGGCGGCCATGGCACTGGCGCACTCGTCTTCGGAGACGGTGAACGGTCAGGTGGGCGAAAACGCCACCGTCGAAGGCGTTGTCGATGAGGTCTACACCGCCCATCGTTCCGGAGCCACGTTCGTCGACATGGGCGGAACCTATCCCGACAACGAGTTCACCGCCGTCATCTGGCCGGAGGACGCGGGCAAGTTTCCGAATATAGAAGCGCTGGAAGGGCAGAAGGTCGTCGTCACGGGGCCATTGCAGCTCTATCGCGGCAAGCAGGAGATCATCTTGCGCAGCGCAAACCAGATCAGGTCCGAATAGCGGCGCTGCTCAGTAATCGACTTTCACCAGATAGAGCCCTTCCGCTGGCGCCACAGGCCCGCAGGCGGTGCGATCTTTTGCTTCCAGTGCGCGCTTCATCTCGCGCGGATGCCATTTGCCTTCGCCGACGAGTTTGAGCGAACCCACTATCGAGCGCACCTGATGATGCAGGAAGGAGCGCGCTGACGCGCGGATCTGGATTTCATCGGCAAGCCGCGAAACGTCAAGCACGTCGAGCGTCTTCAACGGCGATTTCGCCTGGCATTCGGCGGCGCGGAACGTCGTGAAGTCGTGCGCGCCCACCAGCGATTGGGCGGCTGCGTGCATCGCATCGGCATCGAGATCTCGCGAAAGATGCCAGGCATGGCCGCGTTCGAGCACCAAAGGCGCACGGCGGCAGACGATGCGATAGAGATAGTGCCGCGCCTTGGCCGAAAAGCGGGCATGGAAATCCGCGTCCGCAACGCTTGCCTCAAGCACGGCGACCGGTGCCGGTTTCATGTGATAGTTCAGCGCATCGCGCACCTTGTCGGGCGCAAAGTCTTTTTCCAGATCGAAATGGGCGACCTGACCGAACGCATGCACGCCGGAATCGGTGCGGCCGGCACCGGTGACGGTGACGTCTTCGCCGGAGAGTTTGAAAATGGCCTCTTCCAGCGCGCCCTGCACCGACGGCCCGTTCTCCTGCCGCTGCCAGCCGGAAAACGGCCCGCCGTCATATTCGATAGTCAGGCGATAGCGCATCACACGAGCTTCGCGCCGCGCGGCAATGAAAATCCACGCAACAATTCGTCCGCATTCATCGGCGCACGGCCGGCGCGCTGCAAACGCAGGAGTTTCAGCGCGCCTTCGCCGCAGGCGATGGTCAGTCTGTCGTCCAAAACTTCACCGGGCGCGCCGTTTCCATTCGCTGGTTCGGCGTAAAGAACCTTCAGACGTTCGTCGTTCGCGTCCGTCCATGCGCCGGGAACGGGGGAAAGCCCGCGGATGTGGCAATCGATTTCGCGGGCCGGTTTCGTCCAGTCGATGCGGGTTTCTTCTTTCAGAATCTTTTTTGCGTAAGTCGGTTCGCCGGATTGCGGCACCGCTTCGATGCTGTCCCGCTCCAACGCCGCCAGCGCGCGCACCATCAGATCGGCGCCCAGATGCGAAAGCTCGTCATGCAGATCGCCATAGGTTTTGCGGCCGATGGGCGTGCGCTCGGCCATCAGCACCGGGCCGGTATCGAGACCCTCTTCCATGCGCATAGCCATGACGCCGGTTTCGGTATCGCCCGCCATGATCGCGCGCTGGATCGGCGCGGCACCGCGCCAGCGCGGCAGTAGAGAACCGTGCAGGTTGAAACAGCCAAGACGCGGCGCATCGAGGATGGCTTTGGGAAGCAGCAAGCCGTAGGCGACGACCACGGCGGCATCCAGTTCGAGATCGGCAAAGGCGCGTTGTGCGTCTTCGCCTTTCAGCGAAACGGGATCGCGAACCTCCAACCCATGCGCTTGCGCCAGTTTGGCGACCGGCGAAGGTTCGCTGCCAAGCCCGCGGCCCTTCGGGCGCGGGGGTTGCGTATAGACGGCGGCAATGTCGTGACCCTGCGCGATCAGGCTGCCGAGCGTAGGCACGGCAAAATCCGGCGTGCCCATGAAGGCGAGCCGCAACCCCATAAGCTCAGCCCGCGTCTTTCAATCGTTTCGCTTTGGCGAGTTTGCGCAGCGCAATCGAACGCTTGAGCTTGGAGAGATGATCGAGGAAGAGAATGCCTTCCAGATGATCCATCTCGTGCTGCAGGCAGGTGGCGAGCAATCCCTCTGCTTCCAGCGTCTGCTGCTTGCCGTCGTGGTCGAGATATTCGGCGCGGATTTTTGCAGGCCGTTCCACATCGTCCCAGATATCGGGGACGGAAAGGCAGCCTTCCTCGAACGTCGCCATTTCTTCCGACGCCCAGACAATCTTGGGATTGATGAAGACCATCGGCTCGCGCTTGCCTTGCGCCTGCGCGATGTCCATCACCAGCATGCGCTTGGGCACGCCGACCTGGATGGCGGCAAGGCCAATGCCGTCGGCGGCATACATGGACTCGATCAGATCGTCGGCCAGCTTGCGGATCTCGTCATCGACCTTTTCGACGGGTTCGGAGACCGCTTTCAGGCGCGGATCGGGCGCGGTAAGGATGGGGCGTATCGTCATGGGCTGGAAATAGGCGCGAGTGGCCGTCCGGTCAAGATAAGGCCGCGGAAACGCTTAAAAACGCTATGGAAATTGCACTCTTCGCCCTTGCCGCTGCCGTCGTGGCCGCCGCCCTGATTCTGGCTCTGGCCCGCAGGCCGCGAGCAACCGCGGAACCGCCGAAACCCGACCCGCGGCTCGACACGGTGATCGCGAGCCAGGGCGGCATCTCCGAACGTTTCCAGCAGGCCATCGAAAGCCAGACGGCGCTGCAGAAATCGCTTTCGGAACGCATCGACGTTTTGAACCAGCGCCTCAACGAAACGCTTTCCACCAGCGCCACCAAAACGGCGGAGAGCCTGGCGGGAATCCAGACGCGCCTCACGGTGATCGACGAAGCGCAGAAAAACATCACAGCCCTTTCCGGCCAGGTGGTGAGCCTGCAGGAAGTGCTGTCCAACAAGCAGTCGCGCGGCGCCTTCGGACAGGCGCAAATGGAAGAGATCGTGCGCGACGGCCTGCCGCCCACGCTCTACGAATTCCAGGCCACGCTTTCCAACGGCAACCGGCCCGATTGCATCATTCGCCTTCCCAATGCTTCGGGCGTGATCGTGATCGATTCCAAATTCCCGCTGGAATGCTTCACGGGCCTGAAGACCGACGGCGACCGCAAACAGGCCGAAGCCCGCGTGCGCACCGATCTCGCCAAACACATCAAGGATATTTCGGAGAAATATCTCATCCCCGGCGAGGTGCAGAACCCGGCGATCATGTTCGTGCCGTCGGAATCCATCTATGCCGAATTGCACGACGGATTCACCGACGTCATCCAGCGGGCTCATCGTGCCGGCGTGATGGTGGTCTCGCCAAACATCCTGATGCTGGCCATCAACACGGTGCAGACCGTGGTGAAGGATGCCAAAATGCGCGAACAGGCCCACCGCATCCAGCAGGAAGTGGGCCTGTTGTTGCAGGACGTGCAGCGTCTTGGCGAGCGCGTGGAATCCTTGCGCAAGCACTTCCGCCAGACCGACAAGGATTTCGACGACATTGGCGTTTCATTGCGCAAGATCGATTCCCGCGCGCAGAGCATCGCCAAGGTCGAACTGTCTCCGCCCGAAGAGCACAAGGCGCTGCCCAAAGATTGAACGCTAAGCCGAAACCTTCGCGTGTGCCTCCAGCTCCGCCGTCATCGCCTTAGCGCCTTCGTCCATCTGGGCCGAGATGTAGGGCGCCATCGCATCGGGCAAGAGATCGGTGATCCAGACGAAGCGGCAGCCTTTGCCATCGGGGAACACCTGCGCCGAGGCGCCGTGATAGGCGAGGCGCTCGCTGGGGATCGTGTAGACGATGCGTCTGCGATCGTCGTCGATGCTTACCAGCACCTCACGCGTCACCGAGCCGTTGGCGAAGGTGAGAATGCGCGCGCCCTCTTCCTTCTGCATCGCGGTGAGGAAACCCGGCGCGAGGCGCTCGTGCACCGCATAGAAATCGCGCAGCGCATCCCACACGTCTTCAACCGGCGCATCCACATGAAAATCCTTGCACACACTTGCCATGGCAGCCATCTCTGTTGATCCGCAGCGATGATGGAACGGCAGCCGCCCGCGGTCTGGCCGGATTCGGACATGATCGATTTTGGGGTATGGTTTGCCGCCCGCCATCGAGACACCCCATGGACAAAGCCAATTCCGCCTATAGCGAACTCGCTTCCACCTTCGCGCACATCGCCCATCTGGGCGCGGCCGAGAAAACGCTGGAATGGGAAAGCCGCACCATGATGCCCGCCGGCGCGGCCGAAACGCGGGCGAAGGTTCTTTCTGCACTCAGCATCGCGATCGGCGACAAGATGGCGGACCCGCGCCTGGGCGAATTGCTCGACCGCGCGGAAGCCGAAGAAGCACAAGGTTTGAGCGAATGGGAAACGGCGAATCTGCGCGAAATGCGCCGTCGCTGGCGGCAGGAAGCGATCGTGCCGGTGCCCCTGAAAGCCGAAATGTCGGCTAGGGCATCGCTCGGCCAGCAGATCTGGCAGGAGGCGCGGGAGAATAACGATTTCAAAAGTTTTCTGCCAATTCTGAGCGAGATCGTCACGCTGCAACGCGAGGTGGCGGCGATCAAGGCGGACGCATTCGGGCTTTCGCCTTACGACGCGTTGCTCGACGAATATGAGCCGGGCGCGCGCATGGCCGCCATCGATCCACTGTTCGACGATCTTTCGGCATTCCTGCCGCCCCTGATGCAAAAGATCATGGACCGGCAAGCTGCCGCACCGATTTCGGAATTGACCGGGCCGTTTCCGGCCGCGCAACAGCACGCGTTCAGCGAGACGCTTGCGCGGCAGATCGGTTTCGATTTCCATCACGGACGCATCGATCCGACGGCGCATCCCTTTGCCAGCGGTATTCCCGGCGACGTGCGCATCACCACGCGCTTCCACGAAGACGATCTTCTGTCCGCCATCATGGCGACGGTGCATGAGACCGGACATGCGATGTACGAATCCGGCCTGCCGTCCGATTGGGCGTTTCAGCCGGTGGGTCTGGCGCGCGGGTTTGGCTTGCACGAAAGCCAGTCATTGCTGTTCGAGATGCAGGCGGGCCGCAGCAAGCCGTTTGTCGGTTTTCTCACGCCGATGCTGCGCGAGAGCTTCGGCGGCGACGGGCCGGAATGGGGCGACGACAACATCCTTCGCATCTATCGCCGCGTGCGGCCAAGCCTGATCCGCGTGGAGGCGGACGAAGTCACCTACCCGATGCATGTGATCCTGCGTTACCGGCTGGAGCAGAAATTGTTGAGCGGCGAGCTCGCCCCCGCCGATCTGCCGCAAGCGTGGAACGAGGCCTATCGCGACATGCTGGGCGTCGTGCCGCCAAACGATACGCTGGGCTGTTTGCAGGACGTGCATTGGTCGGCCGGATTTTTCGGCTACTTCCCGACCTACACGCTTGGCGCGCTGTCGGCGGCACAGTTGTTTGCACAAGCGACCAAAGACGATCCGAAAATCCTGCCGCGACTCGGGCAGGGCGATTTCGCGCCCCTGCTCGCCTGGACACGCAAGTACATCCATTCGGTGGGAAGTCTCCATGCCTCGAGCGACGAAGTGATGCAGCGCGCCACCGGCAAGCCGCTTTCAACCGATGCGTTCAAGGCGCATTTGACGGCGCGTTATCTGGAAGAGTGAGTCTTAAAGCGGGCGCCGCGCGCGAAACGCGGCGTTAAGCGTGCCTTCGTCGAGATAATCGAGTTCTCCGCCGACGGGTACGCCGTGGGCAAGGCGCGTGACCTTCACACCCTTGGGCTCCAGTGCATCCATCAGATAGTGCGCGGTCGTCTGGCCTTCGACGGTAGCGTTCATGGCAAGGATCACTTCGTCCACACCCTCCAGCCGCGCCATCAATTGCGGCACGTTGAGCCGTTCGGGCGTTACGCCGTCGAGCGCGGACAATGCGCCGCCCAACACATGGTAACGCCCCCGAAACACGCCCGCGCGCTCCAGCGCCCAGAGATCCGCCACATCTTCCACCACGCAGAGCACGTGGGAATCGCGGCGCGGATCGCGGCAGATCGAACAGGGCGAGGTGGTATCGAGATTTCCGCAAACCTCGCAGGTGCGGATGGCAGCGGCGGCATCGCGCAAGGCCGCGTTCAACGGTTCGAGCAATGCTTCGCGTTTCTTCAGCAGCGCCAGCGCCGCGCGGCGCGCCGAACGCGGCCCCAATCCCGGCAGTTTGGCCAGCAACTGGATCAGGCGCTCGATTTCCGGACCGGCAGGAAGAGAGGCCATCAGCCGAACAATCCGCCAAGCCCCGCAGGCAGCCCCATCTCGCGGCTCATCTTCTGCATTTCATCAGCCAGGCGGCGCTCCAGTTTTGCCTTCGCATCGGCATGCGCGGCGCGGATGAGATCTTCGAGAATGGTCTTCTCTTCCGGCTTCAACAAAGATGGATCGACCTCCAGCCGCTTGAGATCGGATTTGCCGGAGAGTGTGAGTCGCACCATACCGGCACCAGACTCGCCTTCGACCTCGATCTGCTCGACGGCCTTCTGCATTTCGGCGGCCCTAGATTGCATCTCCTTGGCCTGTTTGAAGAGATCACCGAGGTTCACGTCTCGTCCCTCTCTTCGCTGGGCGCTGCAATTTCTTCTTCGGCCAGATCGCGCACCGCCACGATTTCCGCACCCGGAAACCGGTCGAGCACCGCGCGCACGAGAGGCTGCTGACGAACATTGTCGAAGATCGCATCGCGTGCAGCACGTTTGGCTTCGGCCAAAGTGGGCGCACCGCCTTCGCGCGCCACCGTCACCATCCAGCGCGTGCCGGTCCAGTCTTTCAGTTTCTGTGCGAGATCGGCGGCAAGCGTGCGCGGCGCACGCGCCGACGGACGAAATTCAATCTGTCCCGGTTCGAGGCGCACAAGGTGCATGTCGTTTTCGATATTCACCTTCAGGATCGGCGAGTTGTTCGCCAGCGCCAGTGCCGCCAGATCTTCCAGCGAACGAATAAGCGGTGCCGATTGTGCGTTCGCTGTTGGCCCCGGCGCACGCTGCGCGCTCGCCGAACCTTCTCCCACCCGAACCGCTTGGGCCCGCACACCGCCACCGGAAGGTGCGGGTGCGGACGCGCCACGTTGCGGAACCGGCGCGCCACTGTCCAACAAATCCCGCACCAGCTTGTCGGTCGGCGGAAGATCGGCGGCATAGGAAAGGCGGATCAGCGCCATTTCCGCCGCCGCAATCGGGCGCGTGGCGTCGCGCACTTCGAACAGGCCTTTCAACAGCATCTGCCAGGCGCGCGTCAGCGTCGGCACGGAAAGTTTCGCGGCCATGTCGGCCGCGCGTTTGGCTTCCGCCGAGCCGCCATCGAAGAAGCCTTCGGCACCGGGCGCCACCTTCACCCGCGTCAGGAAATGCGTGGTCTCCAGGAGGTCCTGCATAATGGCGAGCGGATCGGCACCGCGATCGTAAAGCTCGCGCAAATCGGTCAGCGCTTCGGCGATCTGTCCCCCCAGCGTCTTCTCGAACAGGTCGAGGATACGCCCGCGATCGGCGAGACCGAGCATGGCTCGCACCGACTCCGCGTCGATCTTGCCTTCCTCATGCGCGATGGCCTGATCGAGCAGCGAGAGCCCGTCGCGCACAGAGCCTTCGGCGGCGCGCGCGATCAGCGCCAGCGCATCGTCGGCAATCGTCACCTTTTCCTGTTCGGCGATCTTTTTCAGATGCGCCGCCAGTTCCGGCGTCTCGATGCGGCGCAGATCGAAGCGCTGGCAGCGCGACAACACCGTCACCGGCACTTTGCGGATTTCGGTGGTGGCGAAAATGAACTTCACGTGCGGCGGCGGCTCTTCGAGCGTCTTGAGCAGCCCGTTGAACGCCTGCTTCGACAGCATGTGCACTTCGTCGATGATATAGACCTTGTAGCGGGCCGAAGCCGGGGCATAGCGCACTCCTTCGATGATCTCGCGGATGTCGTCGATGCCGGTGCGGCTGGCGGCGTCCATTTCCTGCACGTCGACATGGCGGCTTTCGGCAATCGCCATGCAGGGCTCGCACACACCACAGGGGTGAATGTTGGGCTCCGTGCGCTTGCCGTCCGGGCCGATGCAGTTGAGCGCGCGCGCGATGATGCGCGCGGTGGTGGTTTTGCCGACACCACGCACGCCCGTCAGCATGAAGGCATGGGCGATACGGCCCGTGGCGAACGCATTGGACAGCGTCTTGACCAGCGCCTCCTGCCCGATCAGGCCGGTGAAATCCTGCGGGCGGTATTTGCGGGCGAGCACACGATACGCCTCCTGTTTTGGGGGCGGCATGTCGAGGCCAAGCGCGTTTTCGGTCTGATCCATGGCGTGACTATAGCAAGCGGACGGCCGGGGTCGCCCCAAAGCTTTCGGCTAATTTGTGGAAAGGTGGGAGCCCGACTGCGACCCGAAGCGGATTCGGTACGGCTGCTTCCTTCCGGACCTGACCGGGTTGGCGAGCGCTTGCGTCCGCCGCCGGACTCCCGCGGCCGATATAGAGGCTACATCGCGAGATTGCGAGTCAAAGAAAATAGGCTTTCAGCCGGTACGGCGCTCGCGGCAATCGCGCTGACGCGCGCTTGCTTATCGCTCGCCCTTCCGGACCTGACCGGGTTGGCGAGCGCTTGCGTCCGCCGCCGGACTCCCGCGGCCGATATAGAGACACCGCTCCCGAAATGCGAGTCCGCGGATGAAGCAGGTTTAACGCCAGGAAGGCTTGACCTTGCCGCTTTGTGGATTAAATCCCACCCGTCCGCGGGGGAACTGTCCGCCGCGCACAAGAGGATCCAATGCCAACCGACAGTCTAAGTCGATCGTGTCTGCCGTCTGGACGGTAGTGGGTTAAGGCATTGCCGGCTCACTCCCGCCCAAGGCGGCGTCAAAGGATGTGAGCCATGTATCAAGGAACGCTTGTCTATCAGGGCGACGCGCAGGTCTTTGCCAGGACCGCCGAACACGAACGCACGCCCGACGTCGTGGACGCGCTCAACGCGCAGGAACACGACGATGCCATCAAAATCCTCACCGCGCTGCCGGATGAGAAAGCCATCGCGGTTTTCGACCAACCGGGCCTCGATTCACCCGGTGACTTGATCGCGAGCCTGCCGAAGCCCAAGGCCGCGCGCATCCTGACCGGCATGTCGGCCGACCGCGCGGCGGAGGTTTTCCGTCAGCTCGCCGAACCGGTCAGAGGGGCGCTGTTCAAACTGGTGGATGCCGATACCAAGGCGTCGCTCAACCGCGTGCTGCGCTATCCCGTGCACAGCGCGGGCTCGATCATGACGACCGAGTTCGTGAGCGTGCCCTGCAACTGGACGGTGGCCGAAACGCTCGACTATGTGCGCCGCGTCGAACGCAGCCGCGAGACGGTTTACGCGATCTATCTGCTCGATCCCGAAAAGCAGACGCTGGTGCAATCGGTCTCCCTGCGCCGCCTGATCGCAGCCGAGCCCACCGCAACCGTCCAATCGGTCACGCAGGAAGGCCAACCCGTCACCGTCGCACCGCTGACGGATCGCGAAGAAGCCGCGCGCCTCATTTCCAAATACGATCTCCTCGCCGTACCCGTCGTCGATGACGGCCATGTGATCGGTATCGTCACCGTGGACGACGTGATCGACGCCATTCTCGAAGAAAGCGCGGAAGACGTTCAGAAGTTCGGCGGCATGGAGGCGATCGACGAGCCTTACATGCAGATCGGCTTTACCCGCATGATCCGCAAGCGCGCGGGCTGGTTGTGCGCGCTTTTCCTAAGCGAAATGCTGACCGCCAGCGCCATGCAGCATTTCTCGGATGAGCTGCAGCGCGCCATCGTGCTGACGCTGTTCATTCCGCTCATCATGAGCTCTGGCGGCAATTCCGGCTCGCAGGCGACATCGCTTCTGATCCGCGCGCTCGCACTTCAGGAAGTGCGCCTGCGCGACTGGTGGCGCGTGGCGTTGCGCGAAATTCCGACCGGGGTTGTGCTTGGTGCGATTCTGGGCGTGGTCGGCATCGTGCGTATCGTTGCGTGGCAGAAGCTCGGTATCTACGACTACGGCCCGCACTGGCTTCTGGTGGCGATCACCATCGGCGCGGCGCTGGTGGGAATCGTGCTGTTCGGATCGCTGTCGGGATCGATGCTGCCCTTCATCCTGAAACGCTTCGGCTTCGACCCGGCGAGTGCATCGGCCCCGTTCGTCGCGACCCTGGTGGATGTGACGGGTCTCGTGATCTATTTCTCCGTGGCGCTGATGATCTTGCGCGGAACGCTGCTTTAGTTTCTGTTCTGGAGTCATGATCCCCTTCACCGGAAACCCGCTCGACCGGGCGAGCGAAAAACGCCCCGACGCCGGATGGATCGAGGCCAAGCGCCGCGATCCGTCCACACTTGTCCTGCCGATGTGGCGCTTGCAGCCGTTCCTGCGCGGACCGGACACGGCCGAGCCGCCGCTCGAATTGGGATTGATGCGCCCCGGTTTAGCGGATTCGTTAGCCGCGCCGGATGCACCTTGGGTGTTTCTGGGTCTGGAAGGCAGGAATGCGATGTTCGCGCTCGACATCAGCGCGGCACAGGACCCCGCCGCCATCGGCCCGCTCGCGGGGCTCGGACATTTCCGCGAAGCGCGGCAGGCAGCCATGATGCTCGACCCGCGCGATGCCGCGATCATAGGCCAGGCCAAGGCGATGATCGACTGGCATCAGCGCCACGGTTTCTGCGCGCGCTGCGGTTCACAAACGACAATGGCCGATGCGGGCTACAAGCGCGTTTGCCCGAACTGCAACGCCGAACATTTTCCACGCACCGATCCTGTTGTCATCATGCTGGCAACCCATGGCGATGCCTGTCTCGTCGGTCGCGGCAAGCAATTCCCGCGCGGCATGTTCTCGGCGCTCGCGGGTTTCATCGAACCCGGCGAGACAATCGAAGAAGCCGTTCGGCGCGAATTGATGGAAGAAGCGGGCGTGAAAGTGGGCAAGGTGACGTATTACGCCACGCAGCCCTGGCCGTTCCCCTCCTCGCTGATGATCGGCTGTTTTGCCGAAGCGGAAAACCGCGACACGCGTGTCGACGAAACCGAGATCGCCGAAGTGCGCTGGCTCGAACGCGACACCGCGCGCCGCATGATCAAGGGCGAGGGCGTAGACGGCGTCTGGGTGCCGCCCTCCATCGCCATCGCGCACCATCTCATTAAGGCATGGGCTGAGGGCTAGTTTCTATTTTGGCCGTCTGGCGAAATATTCCGCGTCCAGCTTCCATGCACCATCGGCCTTCGAGGCTTCGCGATAGACCACGAAGGACGTGTCGGTCACATCGGTGAACGTCTGGCGCAGCGATACCCCTTGCGTGTTCACGCCCGTCTGCACGACGTTCTTGCCATCGCGGCGCGCGATCAGCGTTTCCTCGCTGCGGTCTACCGGATTGAAATAGTGCACGCGCCACGCACCGCTTCCCGGATCGAACACGCGCAACGTCGTGGCGCAGCGATTCTTGCGTACCGGCAAACCATTGCGGCGTTCGCCGCGCGGCGGCACGATGAAAACATCCTGCACGGCGCGGCCTTCCAGCACCCAGCCGAAATGCCATTCGCCGCGCGAGACGCGGCGCGCACCATCGCCTTCGAGATCGAAGATCTCGATATCCCACGGCCCCATGAAGGGCGCGAAAATCGCGTGACCGCTTTCCGCGATATCCGGATGCGGACCGCGCGCCATCAAGGCATCGAACATCCCATTCCCGTTCATCCCAAACCTCCTTGCACGCGCGCAAACGCAAAGCCGCGAACGGCCCTTTGCGACGTGCCAGTCGTGAATCCTTGCGAGCCGATGGCGCGGGCTTGAAAAGCCCCGCACCGACCGGAGAAACCCGGCGCTCGGGAATAAAACGGTTAAACTGTTTTGGAGGTTCCGTATCGGATCAAGACGGTTCCATGGCGGAACCGTGGCAAGGTTGCGTTTATGCAGCCTGCGGAACGTGATGCAGGACGATCAGGTCGTCCATCTCACAGGGTACGACAGCGTAAGCCTGTCCTTTGTCGTCGCTGAATTCCACCAGCACCGTTTTGCCGCCCAGATTTTCGACGACGGTTCCGACCTGACCGCGCACGAGTTTGTCCATGGGGCGATCAGCAAGAAGCGCCACAGGATTCAGAATTTGGATTTGCTTCTTCGTCTTCATCACAACACCCAGCACGTCACGAAACGGAGGCTCTCTTCTCCTGTTCGGATGATCCACAATGTTCTTACCACAGCCTGCTTCCGCTGTCGCGCCAACTTTATGTCGATCCGCCATCGAGTACCAAAGGCATCATTTGCTATTTCAAGGGCATCGGCCGTCGCCAGGCCCTCCAACAGATGATCCTTTAACCATTGAGCATGCTCACGACCAATGCCCAGCGCTTCGCGAAAGACGCGAGCCTTGTGCCGACCTTTCAGATGATCCGGACTGAGGCAGTAGTCTTCGAGCTTGCGGAGATCGATAACCGGATGATCGATGCCCAGGGGCCGGGACATCTCAGGGCATGCTCTCGCGGAACGGATGCGCTTTATAGACGCCCAGCACGGTGAGCTTGCTGGTGAAGAATTGCAATTCCTCCAGCGCGAGCCGCACCGAACGATCTTCGGGATGGCCTTCGATGTCGGCATAGAACTGCGTGGCGTTGAACGAACCGCCGAGTTGATAGGATTCGAGTTTGGTCATGTTCACGCCGTTGGTGGCGAAACCGCCCATCGCCTTGTAAAGCGCGGCCGGGACGTTGCGCACGCGGAAGACGAAGGTGGTGACAACGCGCGATCCGTCATGCGGCGCGTCGTCGGGCTCGCGCGCCATGATGAGGAAGCGCGTCATGTTGTGGCTCTCGTCCTCGATGTTCGGTTTGAGGTTGTCGAGTCCGTAGATTTCGCCCGCGAGCGAAGACGCGATCGCCGCCAGCGAACGGTCCTTGGTTTCGGCGACGTAGCGCGCCGAGCCCGCCGTGTCGTGCCAGTTCTGCGCCGTCCAGCGCATCTGGCGGATGATCTTGCGGCATTGACCGAGCGCAGGCGCCTGGCTCATCACCGTCTTGATGTCGTCGAGGATCGCGCCCTTCACGCCCAGAAGCTGGTGATGGATGCGCAGGAAATGTTCGCCGACGATGAAAAGACCCGCTTCCGGCAGCAGATGATGAATGTCCGCGATGCGGCCGTGCAGCGAATTCTCCACCGGGATGATGCAGAGATCGGTGTCACCGCTGCGCACCGCATCAACTGCGTCTTCGAAAGTCGGTTTGGGGATCGCGGCCACATGCGGCAATGCCTCGCGCGCGGCGAGGTTTGCGAACGCGCCGGGCTCGCCCTGAAAGGCCACGCGCTTTGCATTTTCGATCAGTGTGCTCATCCCCGCCCCAATAGCGCGCGTGCTTTTTCCAGATCGGCGGGAGTATCGACGGAGAGGGGCACGCTGTCCACGCGCGCCACCCTGATCGTCATGCCCGCTTCCAGCGCCCGCAATTGCTCCAGCTTCTCGCGCTTTTCAAGCGGCGATGGCGCAAGCGCCACGAAACGCGCAAGGCTCGCGCGCCGGAACGCATAGATGCCGATGTGGTGGAACAGCGGCCCGTCACCCGAAGGTACTGTCGCCCGCGTGAAATATAGCGCGCGCCCCGAAAGCCCATCGGCGTCCCAGGCAACCACCGGTTTGACGACGCTCGGATTGGTGCGCTCCGCCGGATCGCCGATCTCGGCTGCCAGGGTTGCGATATCGGCATCGCCCAAGACGTCTGCCACCGCACGTATCTGCGCCGGATCGAGTGCGGGCAGATCGCCCTGCAGATTGACGACGACATCGTGCTTTCCACCCGGATCGACCGCGTTCAACGCCGCGAACACCCGGTCGGAACCCGAGGGCAGATCCGGATCGGTCAAAACCGCCTTTCCGCCTGCCGCTTCCACCGCCGCCACGATCTCCGGTTCGGCGGCGGCCACCACCACGGGACCGATCCCCGCCGCCACTGCCTGACGCCAGACGCAGACGATCATGGGCACGCCTGCGATGGTGGCCAGGGGCTTGCCCGGCAGGCGCGTGGAGGCCATCCGGGCGGGGATGATCACGATGGGGTTCGGTGAGGGGCTCATCGGCTTTTCCGCCAAATCCTTCCGCTACTTATGCGACGCTTCGCCGCGAGAAATGCCGGGCGCACGGCGGCTAATGTCGCCTCGATTTTCGGGTGGGCACCTTATGGATTCCTGGGAGTGGAACAAGATCGCGGGCGCAGTGCTGGGCACGCTGATCTTCGTCATGGTCGTAAAGATCGTCAGCGAATCGATCTATGAGGTCGAGCCGCCTGCCAAACCCGGCTATGTGGTCGAAGGTGTGGAAGCGACGCCCGCGTCCGGTGCGGCCGCTGCCCCTGTCGAAGAAGCGGTGCCGGATTGGGGCACGGTGCTGGCCAGCGCCGACGTGGCCAAGGGCAAGGCCGTCTCGCAAAAATGCGAGCAGTGCCACGACCTTTCCAAAGGCGGACCGAACAAGATCGGCCCGAATCTGTGGGCGATCGTCGACTCGCCGCGGGGCGAAGATCGTGGCGGTTTCGCTTTCTCGTCTGCGATGAAAGCCAAGGGCGGCACCTGGACCTATGACGAACTCTTCCGCTTCCTGAAATCGCCCGGCAGCTACATTCCCGGCACCAAGATGAGCTTTGCCGGCCTCAGGAGCGCGCAGGACCGCATCGACCTGGTCGCGTTCCTGCGCACGCAGGCCGATACGCCCGCGCCGATTCCTGCACCCGCACCTGCCAAACCCGCCGAAGCGGCCCCGGCTGCTGCACCGGCGGGAGGTGCTGCCGCTCCGGCTGCCGATGGGAAGACTCCGGCAACACCAGCACCGAAGACTCCGTAAGGGTTGAAGCCCAAACGAAAACGCGGGAGCGTGTGTTCCAGGTCGTTGTTCGGTCGCGGTTCCTAACGGAAAACCGCAGCACATTTTTCCTGGAACCGCTCCGATGAGCGCACGCAAGAGAACCCTGCTGTTCGTGGTGCCGGTGAATTGGGCGCCGCTCTGGGAAACCCAGATTCAAGCCGCCGATCCCGACCTGATCATCAAGGTACAGGGCCGGGACGAATACACGCCAACCGATGTCGGCTATGCGCTGAGTTTCCGCCCGCCGCCGGGCTTGTTCAAAACACTGCCCAATCTCAAAGCCGTGTTCTCGCTAGGCGCAGGGGTCGACGGCTTCCTGCTCGACACCGATTATCCGCGCCGCGTGCCGCTGGTGCGCTTCATCAACAAATGGCTTTCGCTGGAGATGGCACAATACGCGGTGCTGCACACGCTGATGCACCATCGCCAGCAGCCCATGTTCTATGCATTCCAGAAAGCGCGCAAATGGCGGCAGGGCGCGCCGCAACGCAAGACCGCCGACACGCGCGTGAGCATTCTGGGCTTCGGCGAAATCGGCCAGCTCGCAGGCGAACGGTTGCGCGATCTCGGCTTTCCCGTCGCCGGTTGGAGCCGCACAAAGAAAAACGTCTCCGGCATCGAGAGCTTTGCGGGCGATGCAGACCTGAGGCCGTTCCTTGCGCGCAGTGACATCCTGATCTGCCTGTTGCCGCTGACGCCGGAGACGCGCGGCATCCTCAATGCCGAAACCTTTGCGGCCATGCCGGTAGGTGCTGCCGTGATCAATGCCGCGCGCGGCGGCCATCTCGTCGAACGCGATCTGATCGCCGCGCTCGATTCCAATCACCTTTCGGGCGCCACGCTCGACGTGTTCGAAACCGAACCGTTGCCGCCGGACAATCCGCTGTGGGACCACCCGAAAGTCACGGTGACCCCGCACGTAGCAGGCATTTCCGATCCCAGGGAAGCGGCACATTTCGTGATCGACGGCATCGCGCGCATCGAACGCGGCGAAAAACTGGAAGGCGTCGTCGATTTCGACCGCGGCTATTGAACCCGCTTCACGCTCGTCACTTCGCTGCCGGATTTGGCGATGCGGGTGATCGCTTCGGAAAGCCGTTCCACTGTTACGTTCATGAAATGCGCGTTGGCGTGAATCATCCGCGCGCCGTCGAGCATGATGCCAACATGGCCTTTCCAGAAGACGAGGTCGCCGCGCTCGGGCCGCGACAGGTCTTCGACGACTTGCCCGAGGGTCTTTTCCTGCATGTCGCTGTCGCGCGGACAGGGGACGCCCGCCGCCTGCAACGCCGTCTGCACCAGCCCGGAGCAATCGAGCCCGGCATAGGTCTTGCCGCCCCAAACATAAGGCACACCGACAAAGCGTTCGGCGAAGGCGACCCAATCCTTCTGCCTGCCGTCCAGCGGCACGAGATGGTCTGCAAACACGAACCCACGCGTCGAGATGCGGGCAAACTTTCCCTCATGCCCGGTTACCTGCACGCGCGCATTCATCGGCAACAGATCGAGCGTCGGCCGCTTCACATCCGGCGCAGGCAAAAGCGGCGTGGAGGTTGCGATCACGCGATGGGTTGGCGCGAACGCTTCCCCAAGCCCTTCTTCGCGCACATAGCCGACATACTCATCGATCCCGGATTGCACCCAGGCCCAGCCGTCGCGGCGCTCGTAGACGGTGAGGCTTTCGCCGAACAACATTTCGCTTGCCATCCCGGAGGTCGGCGAGGGGCCCGCGCGCAACGCCGTACGTCCGACACCGATCGTCTGTACCGTGCCATCGACGAAATTTTTCGCATCGACCTTGCCGCGCAAGGATGACGCCACGAGATCGCCGCGTGCCGGTGTGATGCGGGAATCGAAGCTCATGCGTAGCGCGATTTCAAAAGCGCATAGAGCGCACGCACGGTGTTGGCCTCCGCGCCCTTGCGCCGTCCAGGTTTCGGCCGGTCGTTCCATCCGGGAATATCGAGATGCATCCAGCTTTTCGATTTCTCGACAAAGCGGTTCAGGAATAGTGCCGCGGTGATCGCACCCGCCAGATTGTAGTTCGGGTTGTTGGTGAGATCGGCGACATCGCTGTTGAGTGCGGATTCATAGCCGCGCCACAACGGCAAGCGCCAGACGTGGTCGTTCGCACTTTTCCCGCAAGCCGCGAAATCCGCGGCAAGCGTTTCGTCGTCGGTGAAAAACGGCGGCAGGTCCATGCCCGTGGCGCTGCGCGCGGCGCCGGTGAGCGTTGCCAGATCGATCAGCAATTCCGGCTTCTCGTCATCGGCAAGCGACAAAGCGTCGGCCAGCACAAGGCGGCCTTCCGCATCGGTGTTGCCGATCTCCACCGTCAAACCCTTGCGGCTGGCAAAAACGTCGCCCGGGCGATAGGCGCGACCCGACACCGAATTCTCGACCGCCGGAATCAAGACGCGCAGCCGCATGTTGAGCTTCGCATCCATGATCATATGCGCGAGACCCAACACGGTCGCGGCACCGCCCATGTCCTTCTTCATCGTCAGCATCGCCGACGACGGTTTGAGATCGAGGCCGCCGGAATCGAAACACACGCCCTTGCCCACGAGCGTCACCTTGCGCCCGTTCGCTGGCCCCCATGAAATGTCGATCAAACGGGGCGCACGTTCCGATCCCTGCCCCACGGCATGGATGAGCGGAAAGTTCTGCTTCTTCAGCGCTTCGCCCTCGATGACCGAAATCTTCGCGCCGTGGTCTTTCGCAAGCGCCTTGGCAGCGGCGACAAGCTCTGCCGGTCCCATATCGTTGGCCGGTGTGTTGATGAGGTCGCGCGCAAGAAAGACGCCTTCGGCGATGCGCGTGGCCTCGTCGACATCCGCATCGCCGGGCACCGCAAGTTTCGGCCGCTGGCGTTTGGTCTTGCGATAACGATCGAATTTGTAGCTGCCGAGCGCCCAGGCGATCAGCGCGGTTGTGCCGCCAAAACCATCCGGCACCTCGCCCAACGCATAGGTGCGCGCGGGCAGGGTTTCGGCGAAGGCGGCCAGCGCCAGCGAATCCTCGCCCCTGCCGAGCCCGAGCACCGCGCAGGCGAGCCCGCCCGAGGCATCCGGCATCAACCGGATTTCTCCGTCTTTCGCGGCAAAGCCAGAATGCCGGAGCCAGTTGGCTTCCCGTTTGGAACGCCCGGAAAGGAATTTCGACAGTCCCGCGGCAGTCACCGCATGCAGCGGCACGGCCCCCTTTGCGCGCGCGGCAAAGCTCTCATGCATGAAGATGCCTTATGCTGTATCTCCCCAGAGTCTAGAAACCCAAACGCGCCGCCGCAAGGAGACAGGCATGACCGCCCGCTACACGCTCGTCGTCGGAACGAAGGAGTGGTCGAGCTGGAGTTTGCGCCCCTATATGGCGCTTCGCCATATCGGCGTTCCGTTCGAGGAGGACCTCATTCGGCTGCGCTACGACACGACCAGCGAAGAAGTGCAGAAGCGTTCGCCTTCGGGACGCGTGCCGCTTCTCAAGATCGCCGAGAACGACGAAACGACGCTCATCTGGGACAGCCTTGCCATCTGCGAAACGCTGGCCGAACGCCACCCGGAAGCAAAACTCTGGCCCGACGATTGGCGCGTTCGCGCCGAAGCCCGTTCGGTGTCCGCCGAAATGCACTCCGGCTTTCCGGATGTACGCGATCAACTCACCATGGATTTTGCGCGCACGTTGCCGACGCCGGACCTTCGCGACGCAACCAAAACGCAAATTTCCCGCATCCTGAAAATCTGGACGGATGCACTTGCCCAGCATGGCGGCCCCTATCTCTTCGGCGGCTTCTCCATCGCCGATTGCATGTATGCACCCGTCTGTTCGCGTTTTCGCACTTATGGCATCGCCATGCCCGACGCCGCAAAAACATATGTGAATCGTATTTTCGCGCTTCCTGCGATGGTCGATTGGGGCAAGGCCGCGAAAAAGGAAGTGGAAGAAGGCGCGGCCTGATGTTTCATCCGCCAGCTTTTCCGCGCTCGCGATAGAATTTTGCGGCGCCCGGATGCAGCGGTGCCGGAAGATCGCGCGCCGCCATATCCAATGAGATGCGGCCACCACTGGCATTCGTCTGGTTGAGCGCCTTCAGATTGCCCGGATCGAACAGCGCGCGCGTCATTTCATAGATCAGATTGGCAGGCTGGTTGTCGTTCACAATCCAGACCGCGCGGCTCCGCACCGTTTCGATCTTCCCGATGCCGGGATAGGTGCCGGCAGGTATGGCGTCGGCCGCAAGCCCCGGCACCGCTTTCAACAGACGCGTGCGGCCCGCGCCATCGAGCGGCACGAGGACCGCCTGCCTGTTCGCAAGCAAGCTCTGCAGCAGCGGCACCGGCGGTCCGCCGACAAAAAAGAACGCATCGATCTCATGCCGCGCAAGCTTCTGCGCCGCGATGTCCGGCGGATCGAAGCTCGTCTTCAGATTGCGTTCGCGGATGCGCCATGCCGCGAGCACCGCTCGCGCTGTCACGAGATTTCCCGAATTCACCGCACCCAGCGAAACGCGTTTCTTCTTCAACCCCGCCACCGCGGCGATCTTTGCGTCCGCGGCCACCACGAGATGAATGTCTTCAGGAAAAAGGGCGGCAATCACCCGGATGTGCGTCAGGGGCCCGTCCTTCTTGAACGGCCCCGTACCGGCCACAGCCAGCGCCACCACGTCGGACTGGGCAAGACCGGAGGTCACGAGCCCGGCTTCGACCGCCCGGACGTTGGCCACCGTCCCATCGCTGGTCCGGGCGGTGACGATCAGGCCGGGAGGGCCACAAGCTATTGATTTATCACATCTTTGTGCGCCAGCTGGGTGGCTCAACAGGCCGGCGATGGCCTCACCCACGGGAAAATAGGTGCCCCCGGTCGAGCCGGTGGCGATCTGGAAGGCTATGCGCGCGGGCTGGGCCGCGACGGGTACCGGCCCGGCGACCAGGAGGGAGAGCGCGAGACCCGCGCCCACAGCCGCTGAAGGGGCGCCGCGTGGCATCATGGGGCCAATTCAAACCCTTGGATTGCGACAGGATTTGGACCCTCGGCGCACCCCGCGCAACCCCTAGAATTCTGCCGGTATGCTTAAAGGTTTGTTGACCGCCCCACCCCCATGATCGGGCCAATCCGTTCGAAGGGGAAAACCATGCGTTCCTTGCGTTCCGGCGTCGCCGCTGCAGCCATCGTGGCCATGTGGTCGAGTGCCGCCTTCGGCTTCAACCTGTTCGGTTCGTCCGACGATTCCGACAAGAAGCCCGCGCCCAAACCCCAAGCCCAGCAGCAGGTTCAGCAGCCTGCAGCTCAATCCGATTTGAACGGCGATCAGACCTCGGTCGCCAAGTCGCTGGCAGCCAATCTCGACGTCGAAATCGAGAAAGCGAAGACACAGCGCGCGCTCGGCGATCTGGGCGGAGCCGCACATGCGCTTGCACAAATGATGCTGGTTGCGCCCGACGACGAACGCGTGATCAGCGAATACGGCAAGGTGCTGGTGCAGCTTGGACGTTCCGATGACGCCGTCGCATTCCTCAAGCGTGCGATCCAGCTTTCGCCCAACGACTGGACGCTCTATTCAGCCATCGGTGCGGCGTTCGACCAGGAGAGCAAATTCGCCGAGGCGCAGACCGCCTATCAGCGCGGCTTGCAGATCAAGCCGGACAGCGCAGCGCTCCTCAACAATTATGCGATGTCGCGTATGCTCGCGGGCGATCTTCCGGGCGCACAAGCGCTCATCGCGCGTGCGCAATTACTCGGCAACGATCCCAAGATCGTGCACAATGCCAGCCTGATGGCCAATCTGCGCGGCGAAAATGCGCCACAGGCCGCGGCCAGTCAGCCCATTGTGGCTTCTGCCATTCCCGTCGCGAAAGAAACACCGAAAGCAGTAATGCCGGTTGCGGCTCCCCAGGCGGCACTTCCCAAACCGGTCTCCACTGCCTCCCTTCCCCCCGCTGCAACGCCGGCGACGAAGGAAGTGAAACAGGCTGTCGTCACACCATCCGTCATCCCTGCCGTGAAGCCCGTGCCGGTCGCAAAGCCGGCACCAGTGAAAGCTGCAATCGTCGTCAAACCCGAACCCGTGAAGACGGCCTCGGTCGCGAAACTGGAACCGGTGAAAGCAGCCGCGGTTGCAACGCGCGCACCGGCGAAAACGGCCTCGGCGCCAGTGGCCCAGCCCGTTCCGGTGAAAGCTGCTGCCGTCGCAACGCCTGCGCCGGTGAAAACGGCATCTCTTCCCACCACGGAAAAGCCTGTCATCGTGAAGACCGAAACGGGCAGCGTGATGATGCAGGCCATCCCGAAGGATCCGAAAGCCGGTCCGGTGAACGCCACCGCATCGGCCGAAGCGCCCGAGCCCGCTCCGGTGCAGGAAGCCAATGGCGAAGCCACGGCACCGCCCCGCACGCTGGCCCAGGCAACGCCTGCGCCCACACAGTCAACCCCGGACCTGCGCGCGGCGGCCGATTGAATCCACTATCATTGCTGAAAGAAAAAACGGCGCATCGAAAGATGCGCCGTTTTCTTTTGCCCCTCAGCCCCGGCCCCTGCGGGCCAAGCACGTCAATTGTGATGCATCACGTGCATGATCTTCATGATCGCCGGGCCCATGATGACGACGAAGAGGCACGGCAGGAAGAACAGGATCATCGGCACGGTAAGCTTGGCGGGAAGTGCTGCCGCTTTCTTCTCGGCATTGGCCATGCGCTGCTCGCGATTTTCCTGGGCGGTGACACGCAACGCTTGACCGAGCGGTGTACCGTAATGTTCGGCCTGGTTGAGCGCTGTAGAAACCGCTTTGACGCCGGCATGGCCGGTGCGTCGTGCCAGATTGTCGAAAGCCGCGCTACGATCCGGCAAATAGGATAGCTCGGCAGTGGTCAGTCCCAATTCCTCGGCAAGTTCGGTCGAGCGTGCACCGATTTCCTGGGCAACGCGGGTGAACGTCGCTTCGATGGACATGCCCGCTTCCACGCAGATCAGCATCAGATCGAGCGCATCCGGAAACGCCTGCATGATCGATTCCTGGCGGCGCGATATCTGATTGGAGAGGAAAAGGTCGGGCAGATAGTAGCCGAGGATGCCCACACCGACAGCGATGCAAAATTTGGTCAGTCCCGGATAATGCAGATGCGAGACGCCGAACAAATAGATCAATGCGATGACAAAGATGACGAACGGCATCACGAAGCGGAAGAACAGGAACGCGATCAAAGGCGCCTGACCGCGATAGCCGGCCTGCGCCAGCTTGTGCTTGGTGTCTGGCGACTCCAGCATGTTGGTCAGATTGAACCGCTCCAGCGTCTGTTTCATGAAGCCGACAGGTTCGGAACGCAGGCTCGCGCGTTTCTGGAGCGCAGCATGATGGCGTGCACGCAATTCCTCGCGCCGTTCGGAAACGGATTTGAGACGCTTGGTCAGCGTCGAGCGTTCCATCATCGGCAGCCCCAGCGTGACGATGGTGGCAAACGCCACGATCGCGGCAAGAGCCGTCGCCACGAAATTGGGATCGAAGAGGACTTCGAAGATGCCGACGTTCAACATGGGTCTTTCGGCTCCTCAGTGCTTGAAACTGATCATCTTGCGCATCACCGCGATACCGATCGACATCCAGATGCCGCAACCGAGGAGCATGAGATTGCCCATCCGCTCGGTGAACAACAGCTTGATGTAGTCCGGCGTCGTGAAATAGACGAGCCCCATCACCACAACCGGCAGCGAACCGATGATACCGGCCGATGCTTTGGCTTCGGACGACATCGCCTTGATCTTGCCTTGCAGACGCTTTCGATCGCGCAGTACGGCCGAAAGATTCGACAGGGCTTCCGACAGATTGCCACCCGACTTCAGCTGGATCGCCATCACGATCGCAAAAAAGCTCACTTCGGGCGTCGGCATATTGTCGTACATGCGCTTCAGGCCCTGATCGAGCGACACGCCGATCTTCAGCCCGTCCAGCAGGGTGCGGAATTCGGAGCCTACGGGCTCGGGCGATTCCTTGCCCACGATCTTAAGAGCTTCGTTGACCGGCAAGCCCGAACGGACGGAGCGCACGATCACGTCGATGGAATTGGCGAATTCTTCGGTGAACTTCTTCTGGCGGCGCTTCGTCATAAACGACACGACCCACCGCGGCAGACCGAGCGCAGCACCAAACCCCGCCAGAATGTCAGCATACCACGGATACCCCATCGCGAAGCAGAAGAACAACACGACGAAACCGGTGACGCCGCTGACGATCCAGAAGGTGCGCGGTTCGATGGTAAGTCCCGCGCGGATCAGCCGGCGGCGGAGCGTGGGACGCTCCTTTTTCTGCTCCTGCTGCTTTTCGATTTCCTTGAGCAGGTTGGTGACATTCTTACGGCGCGATCCGGGATCTTCTTTGCCCTTCAGCACCTGCGCCAGTCGTCCGCCCGTCTGCACCTTGGCAACGGCAGCCACGCGCTTTTGCGTTTTGCCGCTCATGCCGCCGACAAAGGCCCATCCGGCGCCGCCCACGGCGCCGAAGATCAGGAGAGCCGTCAGACCGTAAAGAAGTACTTCGGTCATTCCACTTGCCCTTTACGCCTGGCAGGCGTCGAGCGCCTCGGCGAGTTCGCGTTCCAGACCGAAATAGCGTGCGCGCTCCCAGAAAGACGGCCGCACGATGCCGGTGCCGGCGTGCCGGCCGCGGATACGTCCGGTTTCGTCTTCGCCCAGCATCTCGTAGGTCAGAAGATCCTGGGTGATGATGACGTCGCCTTCGGTACCGATCACCTCGGTCACCCTGGTGATGCGGCGTGAGCCGTCGCGAAGGCGCTCGGCCTGCACGATCACGTCGATAGAACCCACGATCATTTCGCGGATGGTCTTGGTGGGAAGTTGGAATCCGCCCATCGTGATCATCGATTCCAGACGCGACATGGCTTCGCGGGGGCTATTGGCGTGGAGCGTACCCATCGAGCCGTCATGGCCGGTGTTCATGGCTTGCAGAAGGTCGAACGCTTCGGGTCCGCGTACTTCGCCGACGATGATGCGTTCGGGGCGCATACGCAGACAGTTTCTTACCAGATCGCGCATGGTGATCTGGCCCTGCCCTTCGAGGTTGGGCGGCCGTGTTTCGAGGCGAACGACGTGGGGCTGCTGCAGTTGAAGTTCGGCCGCGTCTTCGGCGGTGATGATGCGTTCTTCGGCGTCGATGTAAGCGGTCAGACAGTTGAGCAGCGTGGTCTTGCCCGAACCCGTACCGCCGGAGATCAGCACGTTACACCGCGACCGGCCGATAACGCCCAATACGCGTGCACCCGCCGGGCTGATCGAGCCGAAACGCACGAGATCCTCGAGCGTCAGCTTGTCTTTCTTGAACTTACGAATGGTGAGCGTGGGCCCATCGAGCGCGAGCGGCGGGGCGATCACGTTGACGCGGGAGCCGTCGAGCAGACGCGCATCGCATATCGGCGAGCTTTCGTCGACGCGCCGGCCGACCTGGCTCACGATACGCTGGCAGATGTTCATCAGCTGCGCGTTGTCGCGGAAGCGGATGGGTGTGAGTTGTACCTTGCCGCCCACTTCGATGAAGACGCGGCCGGCGCCGTTGACCATGATGTCGGCGATGTCGTCGCGTGCGAGCAACGGTTCGAGCGGACCATAGCCCAGCACGTCGTTGCAGATGTCCTGAAGCAGGTGTTCCTGCTCCGCGATGGACATCACCACCGCCTTGATCGAAATGATCTCGTTGACGATGTCGCGGATTTCTTCGCGCGCGGAATCCGGATCGAGCTGCGCCAGTTGTGCCAGATCGATGGTGTCGATCAGCGCATTAAAGATGGTGGTCTTGATCTGGTAATAGTCTTCGCCGCGCGAAGTTTCGGCGACCGGACGGGGGGTCGGAGCCGAAGGCGCCGGCGCTTTCTGCGCCGGACGGGGCTGCGGCGCGCTCATCGCGGCCGGTTCCGTGCGGGGCGGCAACTCGAGCTCGGACGTCGCCGCTTGCGTACGCGCGGGCTCTGCCTGCGGCGGCGCTTTGGGCGGGGTTTCCTGAACTGCAGTACGTTTACCGAACATGATTAGGCCTGTTTACGCCCTTTGAGAAAACCATCGAGGAACGGCAATACGCTTTTGGGCGCCTCAGCCGGCGTGACGCGGCCCGTGACCAGTTCGGAAATCCGGCGAACGGTTTCGGCAACCGGATTCTTCGGCTGCATTTCGAAGAGCATCTGACCGTTGTTGGCGGCCTGCCCGAACAATGCGGGATCGAACGGGACGACCAGCGACGGCTGCAGCCCCACCGATTCTGCAAAATCCTTGGTCGGGATTTCGGGACGCTTGGGGATGCCGATCTGGTTGAGCACGAGCTTGGGCAGTTCGTCGTTCGGACGTTGCTGCTTCAAAAGTTCGATCATGCTCTTGGCGGTTCTGAGGCTCGCAAGATCGGGCGTGGCCACGATCACGATGTCATCTGAGGCGACCAGCGTGTCCTTCACCCAGCGCGTCCACAGATGCGGCAGGTCGACGATCACGCAGGGCGTGGTATGACGCACCGCATCGATCACGGATTCGAATGCCGAGGCCGGCGCATCGTACTCGCGTTCGAGCATCGCGGGCGAGGTGAAAAGCGACAGATGATCGCTTGCCTTGTGCAACAGCCGGTCGAGCAATACGTCGTCGAGACGTTCCGGCGCGGTCAGTGCGTCGGCCACGCCTTGGGTCGTCTCTTCGTTGAAGTTGAGTCCCATCGTGCCGAACGGCAGGTCGAGATCGAGAATCGTGGTGTTGATCTTCATCAGTTCCGCCACACACCAGCCCGCATTGTGGGCAAGTGTCGAGGAACCGACGCCGCCACGGGCACCGATGAAACTGACGACGCGGCCGATCGGATCGGACTTGGGATCCAAATAAAGGCCCGAGATCACTTCTGTCAGGTGCAACGGATTGAGCGGGGCCACCAGATATTCGCTGGCGCCGCGGCGCATCAACTCGCGATAGAGTTCCACATCGTTGACTCGCCCGACCACGATCACCTTGGTTTCGGAATCGCAGACCTCGGCCAGACGGTCGAGTTCTTCGAGCGCTTCCTTGCCCTGCAACCGCGTTTCGACGATCAGCAGGTTGGGTGTCACCTGACCGCGATAATGGTCGATCGCCGCCTGCAGGCCACCGAGCTGGACGGTCAGATGCGCCTTCGCCAGACGGCGGTCGCTGCCTGCGCGTTGCAGGGCGGCACCCGTATCCGGGAATTCGCAGAAAGCATGGATGGAAATGCGCGGCACGGGGCGTTCGTGCGGTGCGGCACCGAACGCATCCTCGCCGTTCGCTTGTGTCTTGTCCGGCGTCATCGCCCTCACCCTTTCGATTAGTTGTTCGAGAACTGCGAAACGTTCGCCGATTGATCCTGCGGCTTGGATGCAGCGGTGACGTCGCCCTTCTCGTATTTGCCGACAACGGTCGTGCGGCGTGTCGCGTCGGCCGTGCCCATCGTGCGCGGCCCGAGCAGATCGCGCGGATCGGAAACCATCGCGGCGATATTGTGCTGCGTGGCACAACCGAAGTTCGGCGACGGCAGGTTGGACGCCGTTTCCGACTCGTCCTTGCCCCATGGATCGTTGCAGTTTTCGGTATGCGCGACGTAAGCGACGTAGCTCACCTCGACTCGGCTGTCGCCGCCGCTCACATCATGGGTGCCGACAAGGATGCGCGACCGCGGCACACCGAGATTGGCAAGACGTTCGCCGAAGAAGCGGATCGCCTCTGCAGCGCCTGGTCCCGACGGCGCCGAGATTGAAATCGAACCATTGCCGCGCGCCTGATAGCCCGCGACGAAATCGTCGAATTTGGCGGCTTCCTCGTTGGACATGCCGTCGCCGACATACGATACGTGCATGGTGCGCATGTCGGGCGCCACCGAGATCGGATGATTGGTTTCGGGATCGGCGGTGATGCTGGCATCGTTCATGGGCGCGGCGCAGCTTCCGGCGAGAAGGACGGCCGCCAAGGCCCCCATGCACATCACTTTATTCATCTTGGTCATGGCTCTCACCCCTTACTGCACGATGTAGCCGACGGGGCCGTTGGAGGCCTGACGGACCTGATCGGGCGTCTTGTGGTAGACGGTGTTCAGCTTGCCGAGCAGGATCGTGTCGAGATCGGCAGGCGGTACGAAGCCATCGGTCGGCGCAGCCAGTTCCTGGCGCGCGGTCGGACTTACGAGATAGGCGCTGACCAGCACGACGAGTTCGGTCTCGTTGTTCTGGAAGTCGCGACTCCGGAAGAGCGCGCCCAGCACCGGCATCTGTCCGAGGCCCGGAAAGCGGTCGATCTCCTGTTTGGTGGTGTGCTGCATCAGACCGGCGATGGCGAAGCTGCCGCCCGACGGCAATTCGACCGTCGTTTCGGCGCGGCGCACGTTAAGTGCGGGAATGGTCACACCGGACACCTGCGTGACGCTGCCGTCACTGTTGGTGACCGAGCCGCCACCAAGCGTGAACGCACCGGTGTTGGTGAGTTCGCTGACTTCGGTCGATATCTGCAGCGAGATGCGGTTTTCGGCCAGCACCACCGGCGTGAAGGCAAGGCCCACACCGAACTGCTTGAAGGTAACGGTCACGTTGCCGTCACGGTCACGCGAAGCCGGCACCGGGAATTCGCCGCCGGCGAGGAATTTCGCCGTTTCGCCGGACACAGCCGTCAGGTTCGGTTCGGCCAATGTGTGGATCAGGCCCACCGTTTCGAACGCCTTGAACGCGCCCTGAACATTGTTGGGTCCGATCGGGCACGTACCGCCGAGGGGATTGTTTCCGGTCGTGCAAACCTGGCCGATTTGACCACCGGCCAGATCATTCAGCGCACGTCCTGCGAGTCCGAAGGGATTGGACGACGAAATTGCGATCGGCACGCCGTTGGCAACAGCGGCAGTGGCGAGATCGATACCGAACTGCTTGGCGACCGAGCGCTGCATTTCGGCGACGCGCACCTTGAGCATAACCTGCTCGTTGGCCGCGATCTTCAGCATGTTGACGACCTTGTCGGCGCCGCCTGCGTAACGCGCGGCAAGATCGCTTGCGCGCGTGGCGTCGGCCGCGCTTGTCACCGTGCCGCTCAGCACGACGCTGCCGTTGAGTGCCGACAGCCGGATGCTGGCATCGGGCATTTCCTGATGCAGGATCGCCTGCAGATCGGCCGTGTCGCGTTCGACGTTGATGTCGAGCGAGAGAATTTGGTGACCGGCGCTGTCGAAGAAGAATGCGTTCGTCTGGCCGGGTTTCATCGCCAGCAGGAAGATGCGGCGCGGACTACGAACGACTGCGTCCACAATTTCCGGATTGGAAACAAGCACGTCACGGGCATCCGCATTCAGTTCGATGATCGCGGCCTTGTCGAGCGCGAGGTTCATCTTCTGATTGACGGTCTGTCCCGCGCGCGTGGCGATAGAGATGACCTTGGCTTCCTTCGGTGTCGGCTTGGGAGCCGCTTCGGCTCCGGCGAACATTCCGCTCAACCATGCAGCGCTCAGAAGAACGCCCGCTATTACGCCCCTACGCATGGCTCTTTACTCCTTGCCCTGGATCGCGGCTTCGGCGCGCACGACCCCGTAACGAATGACCTGAACTTCGCCGCCGCCGTAAGACTTCATGTCTTCCTCGCGCGCAGTTTGATCCTTGTTCTCGACCGCAAGCGAGCGCAACGCCAATGTCAGCGTTCCGCTGGCGGCCGCGCGGGCGATTGCCTTGGCTTGATCGGGCGACAGTTCGAGTGTCGCGGTCTTGCCGACGACATATTTCTGATCCTTGTCCTCGCGCGAGGTCTGATCGATGGACAGCACACGGACATTTTCAAGGATGGTCGAGGTGCGATAACGGCGCGGATTTTCGGAAACAAGATCGGTCTTCATCACGTCCACGCGATCGTTGGGAAGGATGAAGCCGCCCGCGCCCGTTTCCGTGGAGATGCCAACAGAGACCGCGCGCATGCCGGGCGTCAGCGTGGCGGCCATGAAGCCCGCGGTATCGGATTGCACGACTTTGGTGTCGGTAATCGGTTCGCCCGAAACGAGCGGCGCGCGCACGACGGCCTTCTCCGCGAACTTCGCGATGTCGGGCGTCGTCTCGTGCGTCAGGAACGACGCATCGACGGATTTTTTGGGCCACTCCTGCCAATGCACCATGGAAGGATCGAGCTTGGTGCCAGGCGAAAGTGCGCCCGAAGCAACCAATACTTCCGTGGTCTCGACCTTCGGCTGCGGTGCAGCCGCGACTTTCGTCGTGCCGCCGCCCAAAAGCGCGCGCATCAGAAAGATGGCGGCAATGGCTGCGAAGGCTGCCAGACCTACGACAACAAGACGGCGTCTATCCATGGGGAAGGCTCCTTTGGACGGAATAGGAGCACGTGACCCTTTAGAAATTACTTAATAAGGCGCTGTGAAATCGTCATACATGGGTTGCCGCAAGACGAAAAACTTCCGTCTGCGGAAGAATCAGGAAAAGACCGGCGGCAAGTGCGACGCCATAGGGCACGCCGGATCTGGAATCATGAAGTCTTAACACCCATGGATACTGCGCAAGCGCGGCGGGCAAAGGAAATTTCCTTGCTGTCAAAATCGCAAGCGACAACCCGCCGCCGAGAACACAAGCTACGAGTGAATATGCGGGCAGATCGCGGAAACCCAGCCACAGCGCGACGCAGGCGAACAATTTCGCGTCTCCGCCGCCGATATAACCGAACGCGAACAACGCGAAGCCCGCAGCCAGCCCTGCAAGGCCCGCAAGCAGATGATTGCCTGCAACCGGCAACGAGATGCCGGTGGCAAGCGCAAATGCGGCAAACGCCAGTATAAGGCCGATCTGGATGAAGTTCGGTATCGTATAGCTGGCAATATCCCAGCCTGCGGCCAGAAGCAGGAAAACGATCAGGGGCAGAAGGGCAAGCCAGGGCGCGATCATGCGCCTAAAGATCGTTTGAAAAACTGAAGATGCGTTTAAACACGAATGCGAAGAGCCGGCACAAAAGCAAACGGCCGCCCGTTGGGGCGGCCGCAAGCTTTTCGCACTTTGCCGGCAATTACGAGCCGGAAAGATTGCTCGAGACGTCGCGGAACGTTGTCGACAGGCTCGAACCAACCGCCTGCAGTGCGCCGATGATAAACACCGCGATAAGAGCGGCGATCAGGCCGTATTCAATGGCCGTCGCGCCGGATTCGTCGCGAACGAAGCGCGAGATAAGATTGTTCATAAGAACCTCCACTTGAGTGACACCCTAGAAATCCATCGAGCCCGGTCTCTCTCCGGCGCAGGTTTGGACATCGCAACGGTACGCGACGTCGATTAATGCCGATTTAAAGGGCTTTTCGGAGCGTCCGCGATTCTGTGCCGCGGTGGCACAAAAACGGGCAGTTGGAACCAAGGCGATGGTTTTCTTTCGAAGCTCGTTTACCAGCGCGGACAAAATTGGCCGGTTCAGTGTGCAAGAAGACGGGTTCCGAAGATTTCCAAGAGCGCGGCGATGACGACGATCACCAGCACGACGGTCAGTGCCAGTTCCACCGTGTCCGCGAGAGACCGTTCCGAAGAGGGCGGAGTGGGCGCGTTCGGCCTCATGGGTTCTCCATTCTCAGGCGAAATTCTTCGACGCCGTGTAAGGTTCTAACGAATACGAATTAAAGACCGCTTAAACGGCAGCGCAAACCCTCTCGGAAATCCGCTCCGGCGGCGCCCATTTAAGCGTTCCTTTACGTGCCGTGGATTAACCTCGCCCCGGATCGTCTTCCACGAGGAACTTCCATGCGCCGCGCCCTTGCAAGCCTGATCGCCGCCACCGCCTTTGCGGGCGCGGCCCATGCCGCCGAAATCGCGGTGCCTATGGACGAGGTGCGCATCGTCGCCTTCAAGCAGCCGGTTTCGACGGTTTATATGGGCAATCCCACCATCGCCGACATCACCACGATCGACGCCCAGCACGTTTTTGTGCTCGGCAAATCGTTTGGCGCGACGAACATGATCGCGCTGGACCGTGACGGCCGTCCGATCGCCAACGACCAGGTTACGGTGTTCGGCCGCAGGACCGGCGCGGTAACCGTGCAGAAGGGCGACAAGCAGTACACCTACAGCTGCACCGCTGCGCAGTGCCAGCCGGCACCCGTGGTTGGCGACTTCAGCGACTACAACAAGAGCATGCACGAGGAAGTCGCAACCCATTCCGACGCGCTGCAGAAAGCCGCCGACGCGAGCAAGTGACGTGTCGGCCTCCGGTGAAGAGGCGCGATGCGCGAATTCCGGTTTCGCCCATTCGGCGAGATCGATAACGTCGAAACAATTTTTTTCCGGACTTACGGACGGAGTGCGTCGTTCCTTCGCCGCTCACATTCCGCTTTATGCGGCATCGGCAGCGATCTTCGGTTCGCTACTGCTGCTTCTTTCGTTTTATCATGTATCGATGCCGCTCAGCTCTGGCCTTTTCTTTCTGAAGCTCTTAGCCCAATTGCTCTTGCTGGCAGTCCCGCTCGTCATGGCGCACGATCTCTACGATCTATGGCGATCGGGCGCCCCGAACGGATTGGCGAAAATTTTGGCCGTCCGAATGGCTGAACGCATCTTGAAACATGACCGATTCGGCAACGGTGTACACGCGATCATCACGCTCACACCGATGATGATGGTATTCACCGTGGTCAAAGAGAACATCACAGCCATCAATCCGTTCTCGTGGGACAAGACATTCGCGGAGTGGGACGTTGCGCTGGGTGCGGGCCACATGCCATGGCAAGCTCTCCAACCGCTACTTGACCATCCTGTGATCGTCATAGGATTCAACCTGCTGTATCATCTCTGGTTTGCGGCGATGTTTGGGCTGCTGATATGGCAAGCGTTTTCGAAACATGCGACGGCGCTGAGGCTGCAATTTCTGTTGACCTTTTGCTTCGTCTGGTTTTTCGGCGGATCGGTTCTGGCAATCGTTTTTTCGTCAGCCGGTCCTTGCTACTATGCTGACCTTTTTGCTGGTCCCTCTCCGTTTGCGCCGCAGATGACCTTTCTCGATCGTATCGGCCCGGACTGGATATGGTCGCTGGCAGTCCAGCGTGATTTGTGGACGAGTTACGTCACAGGCAGCGGCACAATCAAAGGCATCTCGGCGATGCCTAGCATGCATGTGACGATCGCTGTGGTGAACGCGCTACTTTGCTGGCGTGTGGATCGCAGGCTGGGAATCGCTGCGTTCGTGTTTGCGGCGCTGATCTTTCTGGGTTCGATCGTTCTTCTGTGGCACTACGCAGTCGATGGCATTGCAGGCGCCGTCATCGCGTGTCTGTGCTGGGCAGCCGCCGGCACAATCGTGCAACGCTGGCACGCCTACGTGCAACGCCGGCGGGATGCCGGCGGGGAAATAGCCATTCAATCGGTGTGATCTGCCCCGTACCGCGGGCGGCTGCGACGGTTCAATAAATCCCCGGCAATATCCGCCAAGTGCGCTTCGCATAACTTTGATATTCCGGAAACGCCTGCGCAAGAATCTCTTCCTCGCGCGACATGCGATAGAATTGAAAGCCGAGCTGGACCGTAAAAACAAGAAGGGAAAGCGTCGATATGTGCTGCAGCACACTGCCAGCGATTGCGATCTCCTCTCCAAGATAAAGCGGGTGGCGCACGAGGCGGTATGGCCCGCTGGTGACGAGCTTTCGTGCCTCCGCTACCAGGCTGATCGATCGGCCAAGGTGGAAAATCGCATATCCCGCAAACAACGTTCCCAAAAAGATCACCACCGTCGAAATCGCCATTAATTCCTTCGATGCGGCCTGCGGCACGACGACGAAGAGAGCGACGGTGAGATAAGTGCCAGAAAACGCAGCGATGCGCGGCATCATTCCGGGGATCCGCGCGATGGGTGGAGGCCGAAACGTCACACTCACAACGAATACCAACGCCACCAGCAGAACGCTTGCATTCGAGAGAATACCGAGGACAACCGCATAAGATAGATCGTGCAGACCTAGCCTCGATAAATCTTCGATTAGCCCGTGAAATCTGGTCCAGCTGACAAGGGTATAGAAAAATATCAGCGGCATCCCCATCAGCAGATCGTAGAGTTTGGTGCCGCGCCGGGGAAGCGCGGGCCACGCGAACGGGGCGCGAAGCAAGAAAGGTTGTTCCATAAGGAAAATCTAGCGGACGATCATTAAGAATTGCGCAAAACAAACGCCCATACGGAGCTATCCGTATGGGCGTTGGGCTGCGTTAGAGCGAGACGCGCAGGTTGGTGATCTGCGTGCCGATCTGCTGGAACGTATTCACGATCTGGTCGGCCGCGGTGAGCATGAAATATTTGCTCGTGTCCGAAGCGCAGTTCAGCAGCACGCTCGACTGCGGATCGCCGCCTGTGTTCACCTGAACCGTATAGACGGTTATGTTGTCGTCATTGATATTCCGGCAAACGGCGGCGGTACGATCGTTGATCGAGCTTTGGGACTCGGACCAGCGGTTCTGCGTGTTCAAGCCGTCGGTCAGCAGGATGAGCACTTTGCGCGTATCGACCGGCAGTTCGCCGGGATCGTAGGGATCGCTGTTGGTCAATGTCTGCCAGCCCCAGGCGAGACCCACGGTCTGGTTGGTGTTGCCGTTCGCCGTCATCGCATCGACCTGACTCGAAAGCGTGGACCAGTCGTAACCGAGCGGCGTGATCGTTCCCGGCAGGCAATAGTCTGTATTCTCCGCCGGGAATTTCGAGGAGCCGGACGGCGCGGTGTTTTCCGTGTCGTCGTCCTGCGAGCGGTCCATGATGCAGCCCGTCCACGTGGAATGATCGTTGGAATGCCACGTATGGTTATACGGCGCAGCACCCGTCGTGGTGACGTCGTTTTCCGTCACGGGCGTCTTGATCGTGCGCGTCCATGTGCATTTCTTGTTGCTGCCCGAACCGCTGCAGTTCTTGGTGCCGTCGGAAGGAGAGCCCGGAGTGCCGTCGATGGGCGCGCCGGGAACGTAACTCGCGACGGAAAAGCCCGATTGCGTGACCGTCGAGCTGCTGGTGCTCGACGACCCGTTCGAAGACGAGGACGGATTGCAGGTGATTGTGCCGCTGCCCGTTTGCGAACAACTGTACTTGTCCGTGCGGGTATACGTTGTCGTGGCCGTCGTTACGGAAGAGTTGGTCGGTATGCTGTCGTAGCAACCGTTGTAGTGATGAGAGCCCGCATCGAGCACCGAAGACCCGTCGCCACTATTGTATTTGCCATTGTCCGTGCCGGGGCAGATGTATCCGGTATAGTCGGCATTCTGCAAAGCCCAATACGAACCGCCCGGCGTGTGATTGCTGCCGCTTTTGATGGCGATGTAGATACTGCCGTTGTAGGTGACCTGGTTGCCGGTGCTGTAGCTCTTCGAGGAGTTCCAGGCGAAAGGATAGTCCGGCACCTTGCTCACGGTTGTGCTGGAGTTGGCGGGATTTGTCATGCAGCCGTAGCCGTAGGGACTCGTGTTCGTGCCGTAAGGGCAGCTCGAGCCCCAGCCCACGCTGCTGTCCGGCGTCGAGCTTGGCGGTGCCGCTTCCCAATTCGTCCAGTCGATCCAGCTTGCGCCGACATTCGTCGTGCCGACATTCACGTCCTTGCTGAACGGAATGATCGAGACTTTCACGTCGCCGTCGTTGGCGGCCGCGTTCTGCAACATCTGCAACAGATTGTGCGTGGCCTGCTTCAACGCATAGATCTTCGATGTCGTCAGCGGATTGGGACAAGGCTGGCTTCCCGGCTCGCACATCGAACCGGTGTTGTCGAGCACCAGCGCCACCCACAATTTCGTCTGCCCCCAGGTGATCTGCGAAGTCGCGGCCACGCTCATCGTATCGATGCCCACGATGCGCATCAGAATGGTCGGCATCGCCACGCTGGTACTGAGGGTGATGGTTTGCGAACCGGTCGGCCTGGTGAGGGCCACCGGAGTCGGCGTTCCATATTCGGATGTGTCTGCAGTGTAGTTCTGATTGAAATATTCTCGCGCCAGATTCTGCATCTGGTCCTGCGTCATGCTGGGTTGGCTACCGACGGCGAGACCGGCGGCATCGAGGGCGGCGCCGAGGCGCGCACGCGTGATCATCGCGCGCGACATGTCGAGGCCGACACCCGCCGCCAGACAGATCGGTATCAACGCCAGGCCGAAGATCATCGCGATGTTGCCGCGATCGGCCTTGGCAAAACGACGCAAACCGGCTTTCAATTCGCGCAAAACGATGCCAACACGCATCCCCAGCTCCGACAAGTTCGACACGGTTCCATTATCGGGCATGGCGGTGAAGATTCGCTTGCCATTCGTCGGACTGGTTACCGCGTGGTTACCTTGCCCTGCGCAACTTGCCTCAATTTAAACGATGATTAACGCGACCTTGCCGGAATCCCTCGGATTATCGGCGAATCTTAATCGAAGGATTGTGCCACTAACGCTTCCTTCATCACGCTTCACCCTTTCACTTCGCTTTCGTGCAAGCCCGCGTTAAGGAAAGCTGCAGATAGGGGCGCAAGGATTCCTGCGCGAAACGAGATGCCGGTGCTGGGTGCATTCTCTTCGAGACTGAAGACGCTGCGCAGACGCATGCGCGAGGAATCGCGCCGCGGCTCTGCAGCTGTCGAATTTGCGATGATCGCGCCGGTCTTCTTCCTCTTCCTGTTCGGCATCATCGAAACGGGCGTGATCTATTTCGCGCAATCCACCCTCACCAACTCCGTCGAGGATGCGGCCCGCATGGTCCGCACGGGCCAGCTCAAGGGCACGCTGACCGCCGATCAGATGAAACAGGCTGTGTGCGGTTCGTTCGCAAGCTCTTCGGACGGCAGCAAACTGGGGCTGATGAGCTGGCAGACATGCCTCAACACGCTGCAGGTCGACATGCGCGTGTTCGACGGTTTCGGTGGTGCGACCTATCCCAACGTCATCAAGGACGATGGTTCGCTCGACGTGAACAACATGACGGTCCAGGCCGCGGATGCCTGCAGGGTCGTACTGTTCCGCGCCTACTATCCCTGGCACATCCTGACGCCGTTTCTAGCGCCGCTGATGTCGAACATGCCGAGCGGCACCGATATGCTTCTGGGTGCCGCCGAGGCATTCCGTACCGAGCCCTATCCCGATGCCAACCGCCAGGCGAACGCAGTATGCTGAAACGCGCACGCTCTTTCAAAAACGGCGAAAGCGGCATGGCAGCCGTGGAATTCGCGCTGATCGCGCCCTTCATGATGGCGCTGTTCTTTGGGCTGGTGGAAGTGTGCAATGCGCTGAGCGCGCATCAGAAGGTGACGTCTGTCGCTTCGACAGCGGCGGACCTCACCGCGCAGGCGACGACGGTGAGCACGTCCGATCTCAACGATATATTCGCGGCGTCCTCGGCCATCATGTCGCCGTTCTCCACCAATGACATCTCGATCGTCGTCACCAGCATCGCCGGCGCCGGCAGCCGCAACCAGGGCACGGTGCTCTGGAGCCAGACCAACGGACACGGCACTGCCCACACGGTCGGCGCGCCCATAAACATCGGCGATCCATCCAAGCTATCCGCCGACGATCAGGGTCTTTTGCCGGCAAGCTGCACGGGCGCCACACAGTGCTCGATCATTCTCGCCGAGGTCAGCTACAATTACACATCGCCCTACGGCAAATTCATCGTCGGCCAATTGGACATGACGGATTTGTTCTACAGCAAACCGCGCCGCGTGGTGTCTGTTCCCTGCTCAGACTGCGCCCAGTAATTTCGGCACAATTCACTTGGGCTTGCGCGGGCGCATCAAACCTTCCTGCGCCACCGAAGCGACAAGCACGCCTTCCCGCGTATAGATCGAACCGCGGTTGAAACCCCGCGCGCCCGATGCGCTGGGTGCGTCCTGCGCATAGAGCAGCCACTCGTCGGCGCGGAACGGCCGGTGAAACCACATCGCATGATCGATGCTGGCCATCTGGATGGAACGGTCGAACCATCCAACGCGATGCGGCCGCGTCGCCGTATCGAGCAGCGTCATGTCGGACGCGTAGGCCAACAGGCACTGATTCAGCGAAAGATCGTCAGGCAGTTTCTCCGTCGCGCGGAACCAGACGAGCTGGCGCGGCTCGCGTTTCTTCGGCTTGAAGAATTCCACCGGCTCGACATGACGCATCTCGATCGGTTGCGGGCGGGTGAACCAGCTGCGCTCTTCTTCCGGCAGCTTGTCGACGACTTCCGCCCGCATCTCCGTTTCGGGACGCAAACTTTCGGGATCGGGCGCGTCGGGCATGTCGAACTGGTGTTCGAAGCCTTCCTCGGGTGTTTGAAACGAGGCCGCCAATGTGAAGATCTGATGACCATGCTGGATTGCCACCACCCGGCGCGAGGTGAAACTCGCGCCGTCGCGGCTGCGGTCGACTTCGTAAAGGATTGGGACTTTGGGATCGCCGCCGCGCAGGAAATAGGCGTGCAGCGAATGACAGACGCGGTTTTCCACCGTGCGATAGGCCGCCACCAGCGCCTGGCCCAGCACCTGCCCGCCAAACACGCGCTGCATGCGATCTTTGGGCGAGACGCCGCGGAAGATATTGACCTCGATCGGTTCCAGGTCGAGCAGGTCGAGAACGTCGTCGAGGGGAGATTTTTCGGGCGGGTTCATAAAAGTCACATAAAGCGCAGCTTGAAAGGGCGCAAGACGAGGGAATCACTCAGGCGTCGCCCCGCCGCCATACAGCCCCGGAAAGGGTCATCGGAATCGCCATGGCACAATCACTCCTTGCGACTGCCGCGCATCAGAAACCTGCCGTCTCTCGGCGCGGCGCGATGGAACGCCTGTTCACGCTGATGTTCAGGGGCTTCGTCTACAACCAGATCTGGGAAGACCCGGACATCGATCTGGAGGCGCTCGAACTTGCGCCCCATCATCGCCTCATCACCATCGCTTCGGGCGGCTGCAATATCCTGAACTATCTGGCAGCCGATCCGGCAAAGGTGATTGCCGTCGATCTCAATCCCAATCACATCGCCTTCACGCGCCTCAAGATCGCAGCACTTACCTATCTTCCCTCCTATGACGATTTTTTCCGCTTCTATGGACACGGCAACGACACCGCCAACCGCAAGGCCTATGACGAAATCCTCAAACATCGCCTCGATCCGCAAACCCGGGCCTATTGGGACAAGCGCGTGCGCCTGAAAGGCCGCCGCATCGACATGTTTGCGCGCGATCTCTACCGCTACAGCCTGCTTGGCCGTTTCATCGGCCTCTTACACGCGGTCGCCCGCCTGCACGGCAAAAAGCTTTCTCCGCTGCTCGATTCTCAAACGCTTGCCGAACAGCGCGACGCTTTCGAGCGCATCATAGCACCCTTGTTCGACAGCCGGCCGGTGCGTTTGCTGTCGCGCTCGCCCGTCTCGCTCTACGCGCTCGGCATTCCGCCGGCGCAATATGACGAACTTGTCGCCTCTTCCGACGGCAATCCCGTTTCGGTGTTGCGCGAGCGTGTCGAACGGCTTGCCTGCGATTTTCCGATCCAGGACAACTATTTCGCCTGGCAGGCTTTCGGCCGCGGCTATGACGTGGAAAATCGCGAAGCGGTTCCCGATTATCTGCGCGAAGAAACCTACGACACCATCCGCGCGCGAACCGATCGCATAGAAACGCACCTGGCATCGCTCACCGACTTCCTCAAAGGCCACGATGCGCGATCGCTCAATCGCTACGTCCTGCTCGACGCACAAGACTGGATGACACCCACCCAGCTCACAGCGCTCTGGACCGAGATCGATCGTACCGCGCACGAAACCGATGCACGCGTCATCTTCCGAACCGCGGGCAACGATTCGCCGCTGCCCCGCAAACTGCCATCCGAACTGCTGGCACCTTGGCGTTATCTGGAGGACGAAAGCAAAGCCTGGCACGCCCGCGACCGTTCCTCGATCTATGGCGGCTTCCACGTCTATGTGCGTGCCCGATGATGGCCGCCGATCATGCCGAGGCGATGGACCGGATCTACCGCACCCAGCGCCGTTTCTATGACCTCACCCGCAAATACTATCTCTTCGGCCGCGACCGGCTGATCGAAGACCTCCGCCTCCAATCGGGGGAGACCCTGGCTGAGATTGGCTGCGGAACCGCCCGCAATCTCATCGCCATCGCCCGGCGCCATCCGGGCGCCCGCCTCTACGGCCTGGATGCCTCCTGCGAAATGCTCAGGACCGCGTCGCGAGCCGTGCGCCGGACCGGCCTGTCGGGGCGGATAACTCTGACCCAAGGCTATGCGGAGGCCTTAACTCCGCAGACATTCGATAAGCCATTGAATCATATAATATTTTCTTATAGCTTATCGATGATTCCGGACTGGCGGGGCGCTCTTGCGGCCGCTGCCGCCTCGCTCGCCCCGGAGGGCGTGATCCATATCGTCGATTTTGGCGATTTTGAAGAATTGCCACGACCTGTCGATAGGCTGCTCAGGGCTTGGCTGTACAAATTTCAGGTTGTACCGAGGGTTTTCCTGCTGAAAAGCCTAGAGAACCAAGGTCCGCCCTCCCGGCGTCTTCGGCTGCTTCCGGGTCGCTACTCTTTTATTGCGTCTACCCGCCAGGACGACCCGATTCTGCAATCGCATTAGATTGTTGCAGGCTGGTCACAGGCTGACAGCAATTGGGGATATACGCCGCCTAAACAGGGGTGAATCATGGACAATCCCGGGAGACTTTCGGCACATTTGTCGTTATACACCGCGAAGTCCTGACGACCGGCGGGGAATCCTGTCCGTCGACTCTATTCAACAGCGAGGGAAAAAATAATGAAGCTTCGTTTGATCGCCTTGGCTGGCGCCGCAGCGCTTGCCATCTCGACGCCGGCGCTCGCCGGTAGCGAGACAGGCTGGTACTTCACGATTGGAGCCGGCTGGGATCAACTCCAGGACGTGAAGATCACGTCTCCCGATTTTCCGGGCGATGAAGAAGCAGCTCCATTCAACAACAGCGCTGTTGTCGTCGGTGGTGTCGGCTACAAGCTGGACAGCATTCCGATCCGTATCGAAGCGGAAATCGGCTACGACTCGCATGGCATCAACGGCAAGGCGATCAATTCCGCGCTCGGCGATTTCGGCGACGATCTGCCTCCCGGTTTCGGTCTGCACGGCTCGGCCTCCCTGCGTTCGGGCATGGTCAATGCGATCTATGACGTTCCGCTGACGCCCCACCTCGATCTGTCCCTCGGTGGCGGTATCGGCGCGGGCAGTCTGCGCACGGATATCCGCGAAACCTCCACGGGCATGACCGTCGCTTGCTGCGGCAACACCGGCTTCATGTGGCAGGCCATCGGCGGTCTGTCGTGGCAGGTCGGCGATCAGTGGGATCTGTTTGGCGAATACCGTTTCCGCCAGGCTCACATCGACGGAACATATGGCTCCGACTTCGATCTGCCGATTCACGTGAACAACGCGAACGAGCACATCATCATGGCCGGTCTGCGGTTCTATCTGCAGGGCCCGCCGCCTCCCCCGCCACCGCCTCCTCCGCCGCCACCGCCTCCTCCTCCGCCGCCACCCCCGCCGCCGCCTCCGCCGCCGGTCAAGACGTTCATCGTCTTCTTCGACTTTGATAAGTCGGACCTGACCACGGAAGCACAGCAGGTCGTGACCGAAGCGGTGAAGACGGCGAAAGCCAACCAGATCGTGAAAGTGGTCATCACCGGCCACACCGACACGGTCGGTTCGCACCGCTACAATCAGGGCCTCTCCGAACGCCGCTCGGCTTCGGTGAAGGATGCGATGGTCGCCCAGGGTATGGACGGCGCCTCGATCGCGACCTCTGGTAAGTCCTTCGACGATCCGCTTGTGCCGACCGGCCCGGGCGTCCGCGAACCGCAGAACCGGCGCGCGGTCATCGTTCTGGGTGATGGTTCGGGCATGTAAGTCCGGGCTTCACCAGCCAAGACAACAAAAGGGCGGACCTCACGGTCCGCCCTTTTTCTTTGCGTCGTTTCATCCGTTGTTATCGGCGCGATTGTGGTCGCACTGCCGGCGGGTGCCGCAAAAAGCGACGGGCGCCGAAGCGTCGGCGCCCGTCACACCTATTGAATTGAAAGACCGTGTCTGTTCAGTTCGACGGATACGTCACCGTGCTGGTGCCTTCCGGCCGTTTCCAGATCGGGCTCGAGTCGCTGCTCGAAGCATCGTTGAGCTGCGCAGGCTTTGGCGTCGGCACGACGTCCGGCGTGTTGGCCGCAGCCGCGGCGCCTTTAAGCCCCACCGCCACGCGGATGTTGCAGGAACTGAACGGGTTCGTTTCCTGCACCTGAACCCCGGACACGAAATTGGCGAGTGTGGGCTTTTGCGGCGTGAGCGCCGCGTCGAACGCCGCCTGTGCGGCGGCGCAATAACCCGGATTGTCGTGGATGCTGCGCATCGAGGAATCGTTGGCGAGCCGGGTCTTGAAAGCGTGGTATTCGCGCTCGCCCCCGCGCCCGTAGAAGCGCTTGAACATCTTCATCAGATCCGCGTCGGATTTTCTCAGTTCCGTCGCGAAGCCCCTCTGAAAAGCATTGAAGTTGGACACCGCATTGCACGTCAGCGCCGCCACCATGAGCTGCTGCTGGATCGCAGAGGCCTGAATCGCAGTGACCTCATTGTCCTTGGCGCAAGGCGGAGCCGCCATGGCCTCGCCGCAGGCAACCGCCTGACCCAAGGCCCACGCAACCGCGCAGGCCCCCATCCTGAGCTTCCGTCCCATTCAACAGCCCATTTTTATGCTACGGGCGTCAGCATAGCATGAGCCCGCACGGGCTTTCGATACCCGGCTTCGACAGATGGCCGCAGCGACGTATACGGAGTTCCGGGAACTCAAAGACTTCGTGAAGCCGTTCGTGGGCATTTTCGAAAAATCCGCGCCACCGGCCCGGAAACAGGAGGATTGATGGGCGCGCTTTCGCATATCCGCGTGCTGGATTTGAGTCGTGTGCTGGCCGCGCCGTGGGCCACGCAAATCCTCGGCGACCTCGGTGCCGAGATCATCAAGATCGAAAAACCAGGCGAGGGCGACGAGACGCGCCATTTCGGCCCGCCTTTCCTCGCCGATTCGAATGGCAGGAAAGGCGACGCAACCTATTTCCTCACCACCAACCGCAACAAGAAATCGGTGGCGATAGATTTCGCGCAAGCCGAAGGCGCGGCACTGGTGAAGCGCCTCGCGCGCCGCGCGCATGTCGTCGTCGAAAACTACAAGACGGGCGGGCTTGCGAAATACGGGCTCGATTACGAATCGCTGGCGGCCGAAAACCCCGGCCTCATCTATTGCTCGCTAACGGGCTTCGGCCATGACGGGCCTTATGCCAACCGCGTCGGCTACGATTACATCATCCAGGGCATGGGCGGCCTGATGAGCATCACCGGTCAACCCGACGGAACACCCGGCGCCGAACCGATGAAAGTGGGCGTAGCCGTCAGCGATCTCATCGCAGGCCTCAACTCCGCCATCGCGATACTCGCAGCCGTCATCCACCAATCGCGAACCGGCGAGGGCCAATCCATCGACATGGCACTGTTCGATTGTCAGGCCGCGGGCCTCGCCAATCAGGCCGCAAACTATCTCGCAGGCCACATGGTGCCGACGCGGCTGGGCAATGCGCACCCCAATATCGTTCCCTATCAGGTGTTCGAAACCAAAGACGGACATCTCATCTTCGCCGCCACCAACGAAGCGCAATTCCGCCGCTTCGTGCGCGCAGCAAAACTGGAAGCGCTGTTCGCCGAGGACAAATTCGCGAGCAACGCCGCCCGCGTCAGCCATCGCGACGAACTGATCGCCATCCTCAAACCGATCTTCGGCGCGCGTACCAGTGCTGAATGGACCGATCTGTTGGAAACCGCGAACGTGCCCTGCGGCCCCATCAACCGCGTCGATCAGGTGTTTTCCGATCCGCAGGCCATCGCGCGCGGGCTGACGATTTCCATGCAGCACGCAGCCGCCGGCCCCATCGATCTCGTGGCAAGCCCATTGCGTCTTTCCAAAACACCGCCCGAATACCGCCTGCCGCCGCCGCTTCTGGGCGAGCATACGGAAGATGTGCTGCGCGACGTGCTGGGGCTCGACGGCAAGGCGATGGAAGACCTGCGCGCAAAGTCGGTGATAGGCTAGTTCACGCGCGAAGGAATATTTCGCCACTATCCCGAACTGGATGGCTGAATTCCGCCTGCGTTAATCGTCTTCTCAGGTTGCGATGGCGCAACGAAGTGGCAAGGCGCAGCGTTTAATCTGGCGAATAGTCCAAAGGCCTGCCGCCATGCGCGCGCACCGGACATTGCCGGTTTTACTTGCTACCGCCGCAGTTGCGGGCGTCCCCGCTGCGGCTGAGGCCCAGGCGGCTTCCGGCTGGCAGGATCAGCGCACCATCGCCCTCCAGTCCCCCGGCCATTCCATGTCCATGCTTCGCCAGTTGGACCGCAACCACGACGAAGGTTTCCGACCGGCAGGCAACGAACTCCGTCTCGGCCACGGCGTCACGGTCCGGGACGGCAAAGCCTATTTGTTTCAGGCCCGGAGCGACGATTTCCCGTTGGCCAAATTCTCCGGAATGGTGGACGGCAAGGGTTTTCACCTCGTCATGTCATGGCCGCCATGAAAAACTGCGGTCCTGACGCACTTTTCTAACTTGCCCGCATACAGTATGTGTCCGCGCCCCGGCATGACGCCGGGCTGGAGAAAGAATATGTCGTACAAAGTCGCTGTCGTCGGCGCGACCGGCAATGTGGGCCGGGAGATGCTGAGCGTGCTGGCCGAGCGCCAGTTCCCCGCGAGCGAAGTGGTGCCGCTGGCCTCCACGCGTTCCATCGGCACCGAGGTTTCGTTCGGCGACAGCACGCTCAAGGTGAAAGCGCTCGACTATTACGACTTCAAGGGCACCGACATCTGCCTGATGAGCGCGGGCGGCAAGATCTCCAAGGAATGGTCGCCGAAGATCGCTGCCCAAGGCTGTCTGGTGATCGACAATTCGAGCGCCTGGCGGATGGACCGGGACGTGCCGCTGGTTGTGCCGGAGGTGAACGTCGCCGCCCTGGACGAAATCAAGAAGGGCATCATCGCCAATCCCAATTGCTCGACGGCGCAACTCGTCGTGGCATTGAAACCTCTGCACGATGCGGCAACGATCAAGCGCGTGGTCGTGTCGACTTATCAATCGGTCTCCGGCGCAGGCAAGGAAGGGATGGACGAATTGTTCACCCAGACGCGCGCGGTGTTCGTGGCCGATCCCATCGAACGGGCCAAATTCACCAAACAGATCGCCTTCAACGTGATCCCGCATATCGACGATTTCATCGATTCCGGCTTCACCAAGGAAGAGTGGAAGATGATGGTCGAGACCCAGAAGATTCTGGACCAGTCGATCCAGCTCGTGGCGACCTGCGTGCGCGTGCCTGTGTTCGTGGGCCATTCGGAAAGCGTGAACGTCGAATTCGAAAAGCCGCTCACCGCTTCGGCGGCACGCGAAATCCTGCGGACGGCACCGGGCGTGCTCGTGGTCGACAATCGCGAAGACGGCGGCTACGTCACGCCGGTCGAATGCGCCGGCGAAGACGCAACCTATGTCAGCCGCATCCGCAAAGATCCGACGGTCGAGCATGGTCTCGCGATGTGGGTCGTCTCCGACAATCTGCGCAAAGGTGCGGCCCTCAACGCGGTGCAAATTGCGGAATGCCTCATCAACCGCAAGATTCTCAAGAAGGCGGCTTAACCCACTGTCGTCATGGCCGGGCTTGACCCGGCCACCCATCCGTCGCGTGTCTATGCGATGGAATGAACCCTTCATCACCTGGGTGGCCCGCATTCGCGGGCCATGACATTATGAAGCGATGGAACAGAATGCATTCGCCCACCTGATCGAACGCTTTTCCGCCGCCGCAACAGCAGGCGACGGAAAGGCGCTTTCGGAATGCTTCACCCCCGACGGTATCTATTTCGATTACATCTACGGCCCGCACAAAGGCCGCGGTGCAATCGCTGACATGCTGGAAAACCTCTTCCACCGCGACGCCGCGGAATATGACTGGACGTTCTACGATCCCGTGGTGAACGGCAATCTCGGTTACGCGCACTCGCTTTCCACCTTCGTCTCGAAGGTGCCGGACTATGCGGGCCGCGAAATCGTGATCGATGGCATCAGCCGCTTCGTGCTGAAAGACGGCCTGATCCAGGAATACCATGAGAGCGTGAACGGCGGCGTGGCCCACGCCCAGCTGGGCCTTGCGCCCGAGCGCATGGCCAAGGTGATGGCGCGCTGGGCCAAATGGCTGCGCGACCGCCCGGACGTCGAAGCCTATCGCGCCGCCGTGCGCACCCGATACGCCAAGTGATGCTCGCCCGTTTCGCCGCGGCCGCCACGCTTGGCGTGCTGCTAACGGCTTGCGTGGGTTCGCGCCCGGACGGCGCGATGTGCCCTTCAGTCCAATCGGACACTTCCGCCTATGGTTCGGCGCTTTCCGCACTCCCCATGCGCAGCGATGTACCCGCGCGTTCGCAGGTGAACATCCTCGTGCTCTCCGGCGGCGGCGCATGGGGCGCCTATGGCGCGGGCTTCCTCAACGGCTGGTCCGCGCGCTATCCGCAACTGGGCGAACCGCGCCCGCAATTCGATGTCGTCACCGGCGTTTCAACCGGCGCGATCATTGCCCCCTTCGCACTGCTCGGCCCCGATTACGATGGGCGCATCGCCGATGCCTTCCGTGGCGTTTCCAGCGACACGCTGTTCCGGCAGCGTTCGGTGCTGGGTTTGCCGTTCTGGAATTCGCTCAAAGATCCCGAACCGATGCGAAAGGAAATCGCCGCCGCATTGGACGACGATGCGATCGTCCATCTCGCCCGCGCCGCAGCCGAACATCGCTCGCTTTGGGTGGGCGCTGTCAATTTCGACAGCGGCGCTTTCACCGAATTCGATCTCAGCCAGATCGCCGCCGCCGAACCGCCCGACGACGCACGCAAGGCGATGGTCCAGCGCATTCTCGCAGCATCCGCCATTCCCGGATACTTTCCGCCGCGCTTCATCGGCGGCTGCATGTATATGGATGGTGCGGTGCGCGAGAACCTGTTCCTGGCGCAAATCGGCGACGCCATAAGATCCGCCATGGGCGGACGCACCGACAGGCCCGCCGTCACCAACATCTACGCCATCATCAACGGCCCCATGGCGCCGCATCCACACCTGACCGACAATACGCTGGTCGGCGTTGGCGTGCGCGGCTTCGAAATCGCCGCCGACCAGATTCAGCTCGCCTCGCTGCGCGAGGTTTATGACTACGCCAAAGCCCATGGCTACCACTTCGCCTGGACGAGCGCAGACGACGTGATCGCCAGGCCCGGCGAGCCGCCATCGGCGGATCGCTGTGAAGCACCGGAAACCACCACGGCCCAGTTCACCGCCGTCTTCACCGCCTGCCTGTTCGACGCGGGCAAGCGCAAGGCAATGGCCGCGCCCGCACCTTGGCGTTCCAACCGACCGTAACTTGCGCTGGAAAGCCGCTTGGCCGCGGGCGTCGCAAAATGCTAGCTGTCTCGCCGAAATAAGGGGATTTTCCATGGCCAACATCCGTCCGCGCCGCAGCGTTCTCTACATGCCGGGTTCCAACCCGCGCGCACTCGAAAAGGCGCAGACGCTGCCGGCCGACGCGCTGATCCTCGACCTCGAAGATGCGGTGGCCCCCGACGCGAAGGACGTTGCCCGCAAACAGGTCCATGACGCGGCGAAGGCCAAGGGCTTCGGCAAGCGCGAGATCGTCATCCGCATCAACGGGCTTTCCACGCCGTGGGGCGCGGACGATCTGAAGGCGGCGGTCGAAGCAAACCCAGACGCGATCCTGGTGCCGAAGATTTCCAAGCCGGAAGATTTGCACGAAATCGACAACCGTATCGGCCATCAAAGCAGCGTGCGAGTCTGGGCAATGGTGGAGACACCTCTCGCCATCCTCAACATTCAAGCCATCGCGGCCGCCGGCGGCAGGCTTTCCTGTTTCGTGATGGGCACCAACGATCTCATCAAGGAAGTGCGGGGCCAGCACACGCCCGACCGGATGAATCTTTCCGCCGCATTGGGCCTTTCGGTTCTCGCCGCCCGCGCCAACGGCCTCATCGCCATCGACGGCGTCTACAACGACATCCAGAACGCGGACGGTTTTGCCGAAACCTGCCGCCAGGGCCGCGCCTTCGGTTTCGACGGCAAGACGCTTATCCATCCCTCGCAACTCGAAGCCTGCAACGAAATCTTCGCGCCATCGGCCGCCGAAGTGGAGGCCGCGCGCAAGGTGATCGCCGCCTTCGAACTTCCCGAAAACAAGGGCAAGGGCGCCATCAAGGTGGACGGCCGCATGGTCGAACTCCTCCACGCCGAAATCGCGCGCCAGACCGTTGCGCTGTCGGACGCCATCGCGGAGCTCGCACAGTGAAAACCAATTCGGGAAATTTCTTCGAAGACTTCAAGCTCGGCCAGACGCTGCATCACGCAATACCGCGCACGCTGACCGAAGGCGACCGGGCGCTTTACACGGCACTTTACGGTTCGCGTTTCGCGCTGCAATCGGGCGATGCGTTCGCCAAGCATCTGGGCTTCCACAAAAGCCCGATGGACGATCTGCTCGTCTTCCACACCGTCTTCGGCAAGTCGGTGCCGGACATTTCGCTCAACGCCGTGGCCAATCTCGGTTACGCGGAAGGCCGCTTCCTCAAGCCCGTCTATCCGGGCGAAACGCTGACCGCTGTTTCCGAAGTGATCGGGCTGAAGGAAAACTCCAACAAGCAGACGGGCGTTGTTTACGTCCGCACGCGCGGGCTCAACGACAATGACGAACTCGTGCTCAGCTATGTGCGCTGGGTGATGGTGAGGAAACGCGATCCCGAAGCGCCGACCGAAACCAAAGTGCCGCAATTGGCCGACAGCGTGTCCCCCGACCAGCTTCACGCAGCACCGCATACCGATTACGCCACCTTGTTCAACGACCAGCTTTCCGGCAGCCACCACCGCTGGGACGATTACGAGCCCGGCGAGAAAATAGACCATGTAGACGGCATGACGGTGGAAGAAGCCGAACACATGCTGGCGACGCGGCTCTATCAGAACACCGCCAAGGTCCATTTCAACCAGTTCACCGAAAGCAAGGGCCGTTTCGGCAAGCGCCTGATCTATGGCGGTCACGTGATCAGCTTGGCGCGCGCTCTGTCCTTTAACGGCCTTGCCAACGCGGTTTCGATTGCCGCCATCAATGCCGGCCGTCACGTCAACCCGCTGTTCGCGGGCGACACGGTGTTTGCGTGGAGCGAAGTGCTCGACAAGGCTGAGATCCCCCATCGCAAGGATGTGGGCGCGCTGCGCCTGCGCCTTGTCGCCACCAAGAATCTCCCCTGCAGCGACTTCCCGGACAAGGACGACAAGGGCGCGTATCCCGAAAACGTCATCCTCGATTTCGACTATTGGGCGCTGGTACCGCGCAAGCTCTGATGCCGCTGCTGGAGCGTTATCGCGCACTCGTTGCCGAAAAGGCGCTTCTGCCGGATGCCGAACAACAGGCAGCGGCCAGCAAACTCGATGCGCTCGCCCGCGCGCTGAAATCCTACAAGCCAGGCGGCTGGCACCTGATCAGGAAGCCGCAAGCCCCGCGCGGCCTTTACATCTGGGGCGATGTGGGCCGCGGCAAATCCATGCTGATGGATCTGTTCTTCGAAGCCGCACGCGTGCGCGCAAAGACGCGCGTGCATTTCAACGCCTTCATGGTGCAAACCCACGCACGCATCCACGCCGAACGCCAGAAAGGCGAAAGCGACGACCCCATAATCCCCGTCGCACGCCTGATCGCGAGCGAAGCCTCGCTTCTCTGCTTCGACGAATTCCAGGTGACGGATATCGCCGATGCCATGATCCTCGGCCGCCTGTTCGAGCAATTGTTTTCGCTGGGCGTGGTGATCGTCGCCACCTCCAACACGCCGCCGGAAAAGCTTTATGAAGGCGGCCTCAACCGCCAGCTCTTCCTGCCCTTCATAGCGCTCATCAAGGAACGCCTCGACGTCCTCAATCTCGATGGCGCAGTCGATTACCGCCTGCGGCGCATGGCGGGGATGAAGGTCTATCTCACGCCACTCGGCGCCGAAACCGACCGCGCGATGGATGAAGACTGGCGCAAGCTGACCGACGAAGATCGCGGCGAGCCGATGGAATTGACGGTGCTGGGCCGCAAACTCAAAGTCCCGCAGGCCGCGCGCGGCGTGGCGCGGTTTTCTTTCGACGACCTGTGCGTGTCTGCCCTCGGCGCCGCCGATTATCTCGCCATCGCCGAAACCTTCCGCACGGTGATGATCGACCGCATTCCCGTCATGGGTTCGGAACAGCGCAACGAAGCCCGCCGTTTCGTGCTCCTCATCGACACGCTTTATGATGAGAATGTGAAACTGATCTGCTCCGCCGCCGCACCTGCCGACGCCCTCTACACCGATGGCGACGGCGCCGAAGCTTTCCGCCGCACGGCCTCGCGGCTGGCCGAAATGCAAAGCGCGGATTACCTCACCCACGGCCACAAGCTCGACACGCCGACGGACATCGACTGATGCGCGACCTTCTATACATGGCCGCGCTGGTGCTGATCCTGGTCTTCGTGTTCGGCTACCGCGAACGCATCCTCGCCGTGCTCGCCCGCTTTGATCGCCGCAATGTCGAACGCCAGATGGAACAGTTGCAGGAACGCAGCGATCCGACCGCCCACTTCAAGCACACGCTCAAACTCGCCGAAGAACAGGTCGAAGAAATTTCCGAAATCGCCGTCAGCGACGAACGCACCGCAACGCCGGTGACGCGCTACCTCTTCCAGGGCGAAACCTTCGCCACCCGCATGGAAGCCGAAAAAGCCCGCGCCGAAACCATTGGCCAGATCGCCCGCGGCTTCTACGCCGAATTGCCCAAGGCACTCGCCGCACGCGGCAACGGGAAGCTGGGTAGAGAATAAGCATCCCCTCTCCCCCAGCGGGGGAGAGGGTAGGGTGAGGGGGCGACTGCTTCAACAATCGACCCGTCCGAAATTTTCCCCTCGCAGTCAAACCAATCGTTTGCGCTGGAGTGCGCGGCAGCACTCGGGGCCCCCCCCCCCCCCACACCCCCCCCCCGGGGGGGGGGGGGGGGGTGGGGTGGGGGGAGAAAAAAAAATATGGGGGGTGATTTGTTGGGT
>Ga0335070_10000242_pt1 | contig 62769 bp, 43 predicted proteins | sample Lox_Sample_13_FD_206722 | JGI IMG/M metagenome (GOLD analysis project Ga0335070, IMG submission 206722) | Soil microbial communities from Loxahatchee National Wildlife Refuge, Florida, United States - Lox_Sample_1.3 | ecosystem: Environmental > Terrestrial > Soil > Wetlands | place: USA...
GCCGGCAGGTCGGAGGTCGGTGGCCGAGTCGGACGAGGGACCGCACGAGGCCACATGCCCACAACGATCTTCGCCCGGCCATCCTCGGTAGAGGATCCAGCAACAACGACTTGCGCACACAGGATGGGGCTCATCTCCGCTCGGGAGGTGGGCCCCATCCATTTCCGGCCCCGTTTCCAGGTCCCGTCCGAGCTTCGGCCGGGCCGAAAACACTCCGCCCCACGGGGCGGAATTCCTCGTATACTCGGTCCTCGTCGATCCCATCGAGGATGGCCCCGTGAGCATCGAGCAGCGCGCGCTCTCCCTCATCGCGCGGATCTACGAGGCCTCGACCGACGCCTTGCGCTGGCAGGCCTTCGTCGCGGAGCTGTCCGCAGCGTACGAGGGCGCGGCCGTGGGCTTCGCGTTCCAGCTGCCCGGCTCCCCCTCGGATGGCGCCTTCTTCGAGCACGGCATGCGCCATCCGGACCCGGCGTTCCTCGACGTCTTCGTGGAGCACCACAAGCGCGGACTGCCATGGGCGGAAGGCTATGCCGAGAACTTCATCGGGCGCTTCGGACTCGCGAACGAAGTGTTCCCGGACGCGCTGGTCGCGAACACCCTCTACTACCAGGAGTTCATGAAGCCGCTCGGTCTCGCAGCATGTGGGCCGATGGGCCACACGGTTGCGCTCGACGAGGGTCACCCGTCCGCGGTGATCGCGCTCTTCAAGCGCGAAGGGCAGCGGCCGTGGCGGTCGAAGGACTGCGCGCTCGGCAACCTCCTGGTCCCGCACCTGGCACGCGCCTACGCGGTGCACCTGCGCACGCGGGAGAAGACCGCGCTCGCGGAGGCGCTCGACCGGCTCCCGACCGGCGTGATGCTGCTCGACGCGCGCGGCCACGTGGTCGTGCGCAATCGCAGCGCCGAGCGGATCCTCCGCCTCGAGGACGGGCTCCGGCTCGACGACGAGGGCGTCCCGCGCGCGGCGCGCCCGAACGAGGACGCGATGCTCCGGCAGATGATCGGCCAGGTCGCCGACTCGAAGCAGGCGGGCCAGCTCTCCGAGGGTCACGCGATGACGGTGACGCGACCCTCCGGGCGGCGCGGCTTTCCGCTGATGGCCGCCTCGCTTCTCTCGGCGGGTCCGGACCACACGCTGCGCGAGGCCACGGCCGTGCTCTACGTGTCGGACGTCGAGGCGCAGACGGTGTGGCGCGGCGAGACGCTGCGAGAGCTCTACGCGCTGACCCACGCCGAGGTCGAGCTGGTCGCGCTGCTCTGCGACGGCTGGTCGCTCGAGGAGGCCGCGGCGCAGCGCGGCGTGACGCTGAACACCGCGCGAAGCCAGCTCAAGCAGATCTTCTTCAAGACCGGCACGAGCCGGCAGAGCGACCTGGTCCGCCTGGTGCTCGCCGGTGTCGCCCGGATCGGCGACGTCCGCGACGATGCGCCCGGGGATCCCTAAGGAGGAGAGCGATGACGGCTGCGAGAGTGGACCTGCCGGACACCCACCCCGCGCAGGGTGACGAAGTCGATACCGCGCTGCGCGCGATCTACAACTGGAGCTACGAGCCCGAGATCGATTCGCTGCGCACGCTCTACGCGAACGCGCTCGAGCGCCAGTGGATCGCGGTGCGCGATCTGGACTGGCGGCGCGGCGTCGACCGCGAGGCCTTCTCGGAGACCTTCTCCCTCGGCGGCCTGCCCGTCGCGCAGACGCGCTTCTGGAAGTCACTGCCCGCGGACACGCGCTGGGACGTCGCGCGGCGCTCCGCCTGCTTCATGCTCTCGAACTTCCTGCACGGCGAGCAGGGCGCACTGATGGTGGCGGGTCAGCTCGTCGGCGCGGTCCCTCACATGGACGGCAAGTTCTACGCCGCCACGCAGACCCTCGACGAGGCGCGCCACGTCGAGGCGTTCGCCGCGTACGTGCGGCTGCTGGACGACGTCACGCCGATCTCGCCGGGACTCAAGCGCCTGCTCGACAACGTGCTCGCCGCGGAAGACTGGCGCTTCAAAGCGGTCGGCATGCAGGTCGTCGCCGAGGGGCTCGCGCTCTATGCATTCCGCGACATGCGCAACCAGACGCGCGAGCCGCTGCTGACGCAACTCCTCACCTACGTCGCGCGCGACGAGGCGCGCCACACGGGCTACGGGATCAAGTACCTGTCGGCGGTGGTGCCGGAGCTCTCCGACTCCGCGCGCGCGGCGCTCGAGGACTTCGCCTTCGAGTCCGCGCGCCTGCTGATCGACTCGCGCGCCGGTCTCTCGATGCGCGACCAGGTGCTGGCGATCTGGCGCGACGCCGGCGTGGATCCCCTCGAGGCCATGACGAAGCTCGCCGAGGAGCGCGACGTCGTGGCGTCGGCGCTGCAGCGCAGCGGCGGCCGGCTGGGCCCCGTGTCGGGTTTCGTGATCCCGACGCTGCGCGCGATCGGCCTCTACAGCGAGCGCATCCGCGGCCACTTCGCCGAGATGTTCGAGGCGAACATCGCGTCCGCGCGCGCGCGCGACCTGGCCGGCGCGGGCGCCGATCTGCCCGCGGATCTCGAGGCCTGGGTGAACGAGGGCTACGAGTCGCTCTAGCTCCCGGCCCTAGGCGGTTCCCGCCCGCAGCGCGGCGATCCGCTCGTCGAGCGGCGGGTGCGTCGCGAACAGGCGCATCACGCCGTTGCCGGCGATGCCGAAGGCGCGCAGGGCCTCGGGCAGCGGCTGGGGCTGACCGGCCTTGAGACGCTCGAGCGCTCCGATCATGTTCGGCGTGCCGGCCAGGCGGGCCCCGCCCGCGTCGGCGCGGAACTCGCGCTGCCTCGAGAACCAGCAGACGACGATCGTCGCGAGGAAGCCGAGCAGCACCTGGGCGACCAGGCTGGCGATGAAGAAGCCCGGACCGGGTCCGTAGTGGTTCTCGCGATCGCCGCGGCGCAGCATGTTGTCGACCAGGAAGCCGATCACGCGCGACAGGAAGATGACGAAGGTGTTCACGACGCCCTGGATCAGGGCGAGCGTCACCATGTCGCCGTTCGCGACGTGGGTGATCTCGTGGCCGAGCACGGCCTCGACCTCGTTCCGGTTCATGCGCTGGAGCAGGCCCGTGCTCACCGCCACCAGTGCGTGATCGCGGCGCGCACCGGTGGCAAAGGCGTTGGGCGCGTCGGACGCGAAGATCGCGACCTGGGGCATGCCGATGCCGGCCGCCTGGGCGTGGTGCTGGACCGTCCGGACCAGCCAGGCCTCGGCGTCGTTCTGCGGCGAATCGATCACGTGCGCGCGCATGGCGTGGATCGCCATGAACTTCGAGAGGGCCAGCGAGATGAAGCTGCCGCCCATGCCGAACACGGCGGCGAAGATCAGCAGCGCGCGCAGGTCGAGGTCGACGCCGTTCCGCGCGAAGATGCTGTCCACGCCGAGCAGCCGGAGCACGATGCTCAGCACCAGCAGGACGGCGATGTTGGTGAGGAGGAAGAGGACGATCCGCTTCATGGCGTGACCCCCGTGTGGCCACGGAGGCTAGAGGCGGATCGGAACCCGAGCTAGTCGGCCTGCTTCGCGGGCGCTGCGGCCTCGCGCCCGGAGCGCAGCTCGGCCTCGACGCGCGCCATCCGGCTGCCGAGCGTCGCGACCCATTCCTCCAGGCGCGCTCCGTCGGCGGCAGGCAGCTGGCCGGAGGCGATCCGCTGCTCCAGCGACTCGATCCGGCGCGTCGAGGCGTCGAGGCGCTGCGCGAGATCCGCGGCGTCCTCGGCTCGCACCTCGGCGGAGGCGCCGCCGCGACCCTCGAGCGCCACCAGGCGATCCCGGGTCTTCGCGAGTGCGGACTCCGAGCCGACGACGCGCTGCGAGAGCGCGGCCACCTCGCTGCGCAGGTCCGCGACCTCGCCGCGCAGCCGCGGGTCGTCCGAGGGGACGGGCGGCGGTGGCGCTCCCGCGACCCGAGCCGCCCCCGCGCCGGCGAGCGCGCCGAGCGCGATGCCGGCGATCAGGTAGGGCAGCGCGAAGCGGCGGAAGCTGCGCCGCAGGAAGCGCATCTCCTCCGCGCTGACGTCCAGGTGGTCTCCACGGACCTCGGGCATCGACCCCGTATCGGCGGTGCGGAGCCGGGCCTGAAGCAGCCCCCGGTCCGCAGCCGCCGAGCGCCGGCCCCGCTACTCGGTCGGGGCAGGCGCCTGCGCGCCGGGCGACACGTGCGTCGTCACGTCGGTCTCGGACGTCTTGCCGTCGGGCCGCGTCACGACCTTCTCGCGGGTCCAGGTCTTCGACGCGGGGTCCCAGGTCCCCTGCCCCGAAACCGTCGTGGTGCCGTTCGGCCCGGTGCGAGTCGCCTCGCGCGTGTAACCGTTGGCGGTCTTCTCGACCACGTCGTGCGAAGTGACGCTCTTGCCGTCCGGACCGGTGCGCGTGGTGTCGCGCACGACGCCATCCGCGGTCTTCTCGACGTCGACGTGCGTGGTGACCTGCTGGCCGTTCGGACCCGTGTGGACCGTGTCGCGCGTGTGCCCGTCCGCGGTCTTCTGGATCACGTCGTGGGTCGTGGAGGTCTTGCCGCCGGGGCCCGTGTGGGTCGCGTCGCGCACGAGACCGTCCTCGGTCTTCACGGCGTCGACGTGCGTGGTGGACTGCTGGCCGTTCGGACCCGTGTGGGTCGTGTCGCGCGTGTAGCCCGTATCGGTCTTGTGGACCTCGCCGTGGGTCGTGGAGGTCTTGCCGCCGGGGCCCGTGTGCGTGACGTCGCGGACCGCCCCGTCGGCGGTCTTCGCGCCCTGGACGTGCGTGGTGCTCTGCTGGCCGCTCGAGCCGGTGTGGACCGTGTCGCGGCTCCACTGGCCGTTGCCGCGCTGCCACGTCGTCGTGCCCGACGAGGTGTGCGAGGTGCCGGCGGGGCCCGTGCGCGTGACCGTGCGCTCGGCGGTGCCGCTCTTCGGCAGGTCGCCCGGCGGCACGCGTCCACGACGGCCGCGGGCGTCGGCCTGGGGAGCTGCGAGGACCAGCGCGGCGAGGCACGTGACGGAGAACATCGCGAGTCGGGAGAGTCTCATGGTCGCCTCCGGGAGCCGCGCGGTCTCGATCGCGCGAGGCGCTGCGGCCGGGTCGGCGCCGCGGAGATCGCGGGCCGTGATGCGTCCAACCCCCGAGCCGTGCGCGGGTTGCGCCTTGCATCGGCCGGACACGCGGAGGCGATGAAGGCCTCCCGGCACCCTGCGGGGTCGTCCGGCACGCAGGCGACACTCTCAAGCGCCCGCGAAGCCGCTAGCTTCCGGCGTCATGCGCGACCCCGAGTGGACTCCCGGCCGCGCGACGGCGCAGGGCACGCACCGCTACCGCGAGCGCTTCGGGACGCTGCCCGGCCACTTCCGCCGCCCCGACCGCCTGTGGCTCTCGTCCCTGGCACTCGGCACGCGGGGCGGGGAGATCGGCGGCGTCGACGACGTGCTGTACCGCTCGGCCGTGCCGGAGCTGATCCGCGGCGGCGTCAACCTGTTCGTCACGGCCCTCTCCGATCGCATGCACACCAGCGAGCGCTGCGTCGGCGCGGCGCTCGCGCGCGCCTTCCGCGAGGGCCTCGCACAGCGAGACGAGGTCGTCGTCGTGAGCCGCGGCGGGTATCTGACCGTGGATCCGGATCTCGCGCAGAGCGGCGCCAGCGCGCGGCGCTACCTCACGAGCACCTACCTGGACACGGGGCTGGTCGATCCCTCGCGCGTGGCGCAGGGCGTCCACTGCATGGACGGCGCCTTCCTGCGCGACCAGATCGAGCGCAGCCGCCGCAACCTGCGCCTCGAAACCGTCGACTTCTATCTGATCGAGGAGCCGGAGCTGCACCTGCACGAGTGCAGCGCCGAGGAGTTCCGGCGGCGCCTGTGCGGCGCCTTCGAGGCGCTCGAGCGCGCGGTCGCCGACGGGGCGATCGGAGCCTACGGCGTCTGCACCTGGGACGGCTTCCTGCGGCCCTACACCGAGCGCGGACACCTCGCGCTGCTCGACGTCTTCTCGTGGGCGCTCGACGTGGGAGGCGCCGACCACCACCTGCGCGCAGTGCAGCTCCCTTACAGCCTCGCGATGGCGGAGGCCCTGCGTCTCGACTCGCAGATCGGACCGACGGGCCACGCGCAGGCCGTGCTCTCGGCGCTGCGCGGCACCGGGACCGCCGTGCTCGCGAGCGCACCCCTCGCGCGCGGCCGCGCGCTCGGCCGGCTACCCGGCTTCGTGGCGGAGTACCTCCCCGGCTGCCGCAGCGACGCGCAGCGCTGCCTGCAGTTCGCGCGCAGCACGCCCGACGTGACCGCCGCGGTCGTCGGCATGCGCGATCCCGCGCACGTGGAGGAGAACCTCGCGCTGACGCGCATCGCCCCCGCGGCGGCGGAGCAGATCGAGCGCCTCTTCAAGCGCGCCGCGGAACAGGCGAGCGGACGCCGAAACGCCCGGAGCCCGGCGGCATCCAAGCAGCGCTGAAGGAGGCCGACGTGCGAATGCGGCTCGAGAGGATCCCGGCGCGGGAGATCGCGGACCCGGCGCTCTACCTGCGCCGGCGCGAGTTCCTGGGGGCCGCGGCGGCAGCGGCGGGCGCCGCGCTGCTCCCGTCGCTCGCCTGCGGGGCCGCGGACGCGCCGCACGGACCGCGCCTCGGGGACGTGCGCCCGGGGCCCTTCGGCACCGACGAGGCGCGCAGCCGGTACGAGGACGCGACGTCGTACAACAACTTCTACGAGTTCGGCACCGACAAGACCGATCCGAAGCGCAACGCCGGCAGCCTGCGCACGCGGCCCTGGTCCGTGGCGATCGAGGGCGAGGTCGCGAAGCCCGGCGTGGTCGATCTCGACGATCTGCTGCGGCCGCATCCGCTCGAGGAGCGCGTGTACCGCCTGCGCTGCGTCGAGGCGTGGTCGATGGTGATCCCGTGGGTCGGCTTCCCGCTCGGCGACCTGCTGCGCCGCTTCGAGCCGACCTCCCAGGCGAAGTACGTCGAGTTCACCACGTTGCTCGATCCCGAGCAGATGCCCGGCCAGCGCCGCCCCGTACTCGACTGGCCCTACGTCGAGGGGCTGCGCATCGACGAGGCGATGCACCCGCTCGCGATCCTCGCCGTCGGCATGTACGGCGAGGCGCTGCCGCACCAGAACGGCGCTCCGCTGCGCCTGGTGACGCCCTGGAAGTACGGCTTCAAGAGCATCAAGTCGATCGTGAAGATCCGGCTCGTGCGCAGCCGGCCGGCCACGAGCTGGAACCGCGCCGCGCCCGACGAGTACGGCTTCTACGCGAACGTGAATCCGGACGTCGACCACCCGCGCTGGAGCCAGAAGCGCGAGCGGCGCATCGGCGACTTCACGAAGCGGCCGACGCTGCCCTTCAACGGCTACGCGGAGCAGGTGGCCTCGCTGTACGCGGGCATGGACCTGCGCGCGAACTTCTGACGCGGTGAGCGCGCGGCGCCGGGCGGCGATCCAGCTCGCCGCCGTGGCTCTCGGCCTCCTGCCGCTCGCGCGGCTCTGCGAGCGCGCGCTGGCCGGCGATCTCGGCGCGAACCCGATCGAGGAGGTCACGCACGTCACGGGACGTACGGCCTTGCGCCTGCTGCTGGCCACGCTGGCCGTCACCCCGCTGCGCCGCTGGCTGCGCTGGTCCTGGGCGGCGCCGCTCCGCCGCACGCTCGGCCTGCTGACGTTCCTGTATGCCTCGCTCCACTTCCTGACCTACGCCGTGCTCGATCAGTCCCTCGACTGGCCCTCCATCGTCGACGACGTGAAGAAGCGCCCGTACGTGACGGCTGGCTTCACGGCCTTCCTGTGCCTGGTTCCGCTCGCCGCGACGTCGACGCGCGCCATGGCGCGGCGCCTCGGGCGGCGCTGGAAGACGCTGCATCGCCTCGTCTTCGTCGCCGCGGCAGCGGCCGTCGTCCACCACTTGTGGCTGGTGAAGGGCGAGGACCTGCGCGAGCCGCTCGTGCACGCAGCGGTCCTCCTGCTTCTGGTCGCGGCGCGCCTCCCGCGCACGCCGCGTAGCCCCGTCCGCGGGCCGGCGCTAGGGTCGAGCGCCTCGTGACGGAACCGGCCTCGCCGCGACGCCATTCCGCCGACGTGCAGGTGCTCGCGCAGGACGGCCGGGAGATCCTGCTCGTGGGCACGGCGCACGTGTCGCGCGAATCCGCGGAGCTGGTGCGCGAGCTCATCCTCGAAGAGCGACCGGACCGCGTCTGCATCGAGCTCGACCCGCAGCGCTACCAGGCCCTCTCGCAGCGCCGGCGCTGGGAGGAGCTCGACCTGCGCGAGGTGACGCGCAAGCGCCAGCTCGCACCGCTGCTCGCGAACCTGGTGCTGGCGTCCTATCAGAAGAAGCTGGGCGGCGCGCTCGGCGTGCAGCCCGGCAGCGAGCTGCTCGAGGCCGCGCGCGTGGCCGAGTCGCTCGGCATCCCGGTGGTGCTGTGCGACCGCGACGTGCGCATCACGCTGCGACGCGTCTGGGCCTCGCTGTCGCTCTGGAACAAGTCGAAGCTCCTGTCCGTCCTCCTGACCGGCCTGATCGACCAGCCGAAGCTCGACGAGGAGACGCTGCGCCGGCTGCGCGAGCAGGACGTGCTCTCGGAGCTGATGCGGGAGCTCGGCGAGGCGCTGCCCGGCGCGAAGGCCGCGCTGATCGACGAGCGCGACGCCTTCCTGGCGCGCAAGATCCTCGACGCCGGGGGCGCGCGCGTGGTGGCGGTGGTCGGCGCCGGCCACGTCGCGGGGATCCGGCGCGCGCTCGAGGAGCGGCGCCCCGTCGATCTCGCAGCGCTCTCGGAGATCCCCCGCGTCGCTCCGAAGTGGAAGGCGCTGGCCTGGGTCCTGCCGCTGCTCGTGCTGCTCGCCGTCGGCGTGCTCGGCGTGCGCGAAGGCATCCACTCGGTCGGGCAGAACGTGCTGTTCTTCGTCCTCGCCACGGGTATCCCGACCACGATCGGCGCCGCGCTCTCCCTGGCGCACCCCGCCGTGGTGCTGTCGGCCTTCGGTGTGGCCCCGTTCACGGCGCTGCACCCGCTGATCGGCGCGGGCCACGTGCTCGCCTTCCTGCAGGCGTGGCTCGTGCCGCCGATGGTGCGCGAGCTCGAGAGCGTCGCCGACGACGCCGGCTCGCTGCGCCGCTGGTGGAGCAACCGGCTGCTGCGCATCGGCCTCGTCTTCCTGTTGACGACGATCGGGGGCATGATCGGCACCTACGTGGGCAGCGTCGAGATCATCTCGAAGCTGTTCCGCGGCTGAGGAGCAGGGCATGCGGCGCATGCTTGCCGGCCTGCTGGCGCTGTTCGGTCCGATCGCCTGCGCGAGGCCGCCCGCGGAGGAGCACATCGTCGAGCTGACGCACCCCTTCGACGCCGACACGATCTACTGGCCGACGGAGGAGGGCTTCGCGCTCGAGAGCGAGCACGCAGGGGTCACGGCGGCGGGCTACTACTACGAGGCCCACCGCTTCCGCAGCCCCGAGCACGGCGGCACGCACCTCGACGCGCCCATCCACTTCCATGCCGGCGGCGCCAGCGTCGACCAGATCCCTCTGGACCGCCTGGTGGGACCGGGCGTCGTCGTGGACGTCGAGCAGGCCTGCCTGCTCGACCGCGACCACGAGGTCTCGGTTGCCGACCTCGCGGCCTTCGAGGCGCGTCACGGCGCGATCCCGCGCGGGGCCATCGTGCTGCTGCGCACGGGCTTCGGACAGCGCTGGCCCGATCGCACGACCTACCTCGGCACCGACGAGCGAGGTCCGCAGGCGCTGGCGAAGCTGCACTTCCCAGGGCTGTCCGCGGCGGCGGCGCGCTGGCTCGTCTCGGAGCGCGAGATCCGCGCCGTCGGCCTCGACACCGCGAGCATCGACCACGGCCCGTCGCAGACGTTCGAGACCCACCGGACGCTGTTCGCAGCGGGCGTTCCCGCATTCGAGAACGTGGCCGGCCTCGAGCAGCTGCCGGCCCGCGGCTTCCGGGTGGCGGCGCTGCCGATGCTGATCCGCGGCGGATCCGGCGCGCCGCTGCGCATCGTGGCCTTCGTCCCGGCGGAGCAGCCGTGAGCGCGGCCCCCGGGCCGGGCGCGCCGCCGGATCGGCTCGTGCGCACGCTCTCGACGCGCGGAGGCATCGCCGTGCGCACCCTCGTCGCGACGCGGCTCGTGGCGGACGCGGCGCACCGCCACGGCACGTCGCCGACGGCGAGTGCGGCGCTCGGGCGCGCGCTGATGGGCGCGGTGCTGCTCGCGGCGGGCGGCAAGCGCGAGACCGTACAGATCGAGCTGCGCGGCGACGGTCCGCTCGGCACGATCGTCGCGATCGCGGACCCGCAGGGCCGCGCGCGCGGCTACGCGAGCCACCCGGCTGCCGAGCCGCCGCACCGCGAGGGGCGCCTCGACGTGGCTGGCGCGGTCGGGCGCGGAACCCTCGCGGTGGTGCGCTCGACGGACGACGCGGCACATCCGTACACCGGGATCGTCCCGATCGCGACGGGCACCATCGCGCAGGACCTCGCCCACTATCTCGCCGAGAGCGAGCAGATCCGCAGCGCGGTGGGGCTCGGCGTCTTCCTCGGCGCGCGGGGCGAGGTGATCGCCGCGGGGGGTTACCTGGTGCAGGCGCTGCCCGGCGCGGCCGAGGAGGAGATCGCGCACGTCGAGGCGAACGTCCTCGCGCTGCCGGGTCCCGGCGAGCTGGTGCGCGACGGCTGGGACGCCGACGCGATCGCCACGATCCTCCAGGGCGTGCTCGGCTGCCGCGAACGGCACGCCACGCAGCCGCTGTTCCACTGCGGCTGCCGGCGCGAGCGCGTGCTGCGCGCCGTGGCACTGCTCGGTCGCGACGACCTCGACCGCGCGCGGGCGGCCGGCGAGACGCTCGAAGTGCACTGCCGCTTCTGCGCCGCGCGCTACGCGGTGGGTCCGGACGACCTCGAGCAGATCCTCGCGGCGGACGCGTGAGCGGCGCGCCCGCGCAGTGCGACAGCGCTCCGCGCCCGCTCGCCATCGCTCACGTCACCGGGGAAGCCGGCTTCTCGGGCGGCGAGGTGCAGCTCTTCCTGCTGCTCGAGGGGCTGCGCCGGCGCGGCGACCGCGGCCTGCTGGTCTGCCCGCCGGGCAGCCGCGCCGAGTCGATGGCGGCCTCGCGCGGCTTCGACACTCGCGCGGTCGCGATGCAGAGCGTCTTCGCGCCGCTCGCGCTGCTGCGCATCCGGCGCGCGCTGCGCGCGGCCCGCCCGGACCTCGTGCATCTCCACAGCGGCCGCGCCAACTGGCTCGGCGGGCTCGCCGCCTGGTCCCTCGGACTCCCGGCGCTGACGACGCGGCGCATGGACCGCGAGGTCCGGCGCGGCTCGCGCACGCGCCTGCTCTACGGGCGCATCGCGCGACGCGCCGTCGCGATCTCCCCCGCCGTCCGCGCGTGCCTGATCGCCGGCGGTGTACCCGAGGCGCGCATCCGCGTGATCCCCTCGGCCGTCGATCCGGCGGCGCTCGCGCCGCGGCGCGCGCGCGACGAGATCCGCCGCGAGCTCGGCGCGCCGCCGGAGGCCGTCTGCGTGCTGGCGCTGGCGGCGCTGGTCCGGCGCAAGGGCCTCGACGTGTTGCTCGACGCCCTGGCGAGGCCAGCGCTCTCCGGGACCTCGTTCCATCTCTGGATCGCGGGGGACGGACCGGAGCGACGCGCGCTCGAGGCGCGCGCCCGGGCGCCGGACGTCGCGGCGCGCGTGCGCTTCCTCGGCCCGCGCGAGGACAAGGCCGACCTGCTCGGCGCCTGCGATGCGCTCGTCCTCCCCTCGCGCCGCGAGGGCCTCGGCGTCGCCGCGCTCGAGGCCATGGCCTGCGGACGCACCGTGGTGGCGAGCCGCGTCGGCGGACTCGCGGACGCCGTCGTACACGAGCGCACCGGTCTGCTCGTGCCGCCGGAGGACCCGGACGCGCTCGCCGCCGCGCTCTCGCGCATCGTCCGGGACGCGCCGCTGCGAGAGCGGCTCGGCGCCGCGGGGCCGGCGCGCATCGCGGAGGCCTTCACGGCGTCGCAGATGTGCGACGCCTATGCGCGTCTGTACCGCGAGCTGCTCGCGGAGCGCACGGCGTGACGCGGCCGCGCGTCGGCATCGTCGGAGCGCGCCGCCGCCGGCAGGGCCTCGGCCCCTTCGTCGCGCGCGATCTCGTCGCCGCGGGCGCCGAGGTGCCCTGCTTCCTCGCGACCGGCGAAGCGACTCTCGAGCCCGCGCGCCGCGCGCTGCGCGAGAGCGCCGGGATCGAGGCGCGCGGCTACCTCGCGCTGGGCGCGATGCTGGCGAGCGAGGCGCTCGATGCGCTCGCGATCCTGTCGCCCGCCGAGACCCACGCGCACTACCTCGAGGCCGCGGCCCGCGCCGGACTCTCCGCGCTGTGCGAGAAGCCGCTGGTCTGGAGCGTGCCGGATCTCGACGCCCGCGCGAGGCAGCTCGTCGCCGGCTTCGTCTCGCGCGGCCTGCTGCTCGTGGAGAACTGCCAGTGGCCGTTCGCGCTGCCCGCCTTCGAGGCGCTCCACCCGGGCGCGCTCGCGAGTCCCCCGCGGCGCTTCGAGATGGAGCTCGAGCCCGCGTCGAGGGGACTGCAGAGCCTCGGCGACGCGCTGCCCCATCCGATCAGCCTGCTCCAGGCGCTGCTGCCCGGCGCGCCGCGCGTCCGGGACGTCCGCTTCTCCACGCGCGAGCCCGCGGAGCACCTCGAGGTCCGCTTCCGCTGGGAGACCGACACCGCGGCGTGCGACGCCACGGTGCGGCTCTCGCAGAGCCACCGTCAGCCGCGGCGCGCCGAGCTCGCAATCGACGGACGCCGCGCGCGGCGTCTGGTGTCGTCCGAGGGGTACCGGCTATGCTTCGCCGACGCCGAGCGCAGCGTCCCCCTCCCGGACCCCCTCACGCGGCTCGTCCAAGATTTCGTCCACGCACTGCGCGGCGGCCGCGCGACGCAGGCCGATCCGATCCTCCAGCGCACGCACGTGCTCGCGGCCATGGCAGCCGCCTACGGTTCCGAGGAGACAGGTTGACCGAGGCGATCCACGACTTCACCGCCAAGCTGCGTCAGCCCTCGCTGCGGGACCACCTGCGCAGCTATCTGCGCTGGCGCCGCGAGCTCGCTCGCGCGCGCGCCGAGGGCCGCCCCGACCCGGAGCCGCCCGCACAGGCGCCCATCTCGATCAACCTCGACCTCACGACGGCCTGCAACTACCGCTGCGACCACTGCATCGACTGGGACATCCTCAACACCAAGCACCGACACGACGAGGAGACGCTGCGCTCCTCGATCTGCACGATGGTCGAGCGCGGGCTGCGCTCCGTGATCCTGATCGGCGGCGGCGAGCCGACCCTCTACCCGGGCTTCGCGGACTTCGTGCGCTTCCTGAAGAACCTCGAGCTGCAGGTGGCGGTGGTCACGAACGGCGGCCGCGGCGACGTGCTGCTCGACATCGCCGATGCGCTCGAGGAGCGCGACTGGGTGCGCCTGTCGCTGGACGCCGGCAGCAACGCGCTGTTCCGCGCCATGCACCGGCCGGTCAAGCGCTCGCTGGACCTCGACGAGATCTGCGCGTGGATCCCGCGCATCAAGCGCCGCAACCCGCGCTTCGAGATCGGCTACTCGTTCATCATCGTCTGGGAGGGGGCCTCCCGCGACGGCGTGGCGCTGCACGAGAACATCCACGAGATCGCGCTGGCCGCCGAGCGCGCGCGGCGCCACGGTTTCGACTACATCTCGCTCAAACCCGTGCTGGAGCGCGGCCCGGACGGCGCGGAGGTGATGGATCCGGGCGCGGCTCGCGCGAAGGAGGTCGAGGTCGTGGCGCGCATCCGGGCCGAGATCGAGAAGGCGCGCGGCTTCGCCGGACCCGACTTCGCCGTGCGGGTCAGCACGAACCTGCGCGTGCTCGAGCAGGGCAGCTGGCGCGAGTACACGCGCCAGCCGCGCACCTGTCACGTGCAGGCGCTGCGCCAGGTGCTGACGCCGCAGGGCACCTACAACTGTCCCGCGCACCGCGGCGCCCCGAAGGCGCGCATCGCCGGGGCGGACGCCTTCGCCGACGAGGCGCAGGCGCGCGCCACCGGCAAGGCGCTCGGCGCGCTGATGGACCGCTTCGACGCGAGCCGCGAGTGCGCGGAGGTCACCTGCCTGTACCACGGCGTCAACTGGTGGCTGGAGAAGCTGGCGCAGGATCCGCAGGGCGAGCCGGAGCCCCTGCCGGGCGACGAGCGCGGCGACTGCTTCCTCTAGCTCTTCGGATTCGCGTGGAGCTCCGCCCGCAGCGCATCCTGGTCCGGCTGCCCAACCCACTGGGCGACGTCGTGATGGCGACGCCGGTGCTGCGCGCGCTGCGGCGGGCCCATCCTGGAGCACAGCTCGTCGCGCTGGGCCTGCCGCATCACGAAGGGCTGCTGCGCGGCAACCCGCACCTCGACGCCTTCCTGCCCCTGCGCGGTCGCTCCGCGCGCGACATCTGGCGCCGCGCCCGCGAGCTGCGCGCCCGCCGTTTCGACTGGGCGATCCTGCTGCCCGATTCGCCCCGCACCGCGCTCGAGCCCTGCCTGGCGCGCATCCCGCGGCGCGTCGGCTACGCGCGCGATCGCCTGCGCCGTGCGCTGGTGACGGACTGGCTGCCGCCGCCCCGCGAGAACGGGCGCCGCGTCGCGCTCTCGATGATCGAGCGCTACCTGCGCATCACGCGCCGGCTCGGCGTCGCGGACGCGGGCCCCGAGATCGAGCTCTTCGTTCACGACGCGGAGCGGCAGCGGGTCGCCGCGTGGCTCGAGGCGCACGGCGCGGGCGGCGCCCGGCTCTGCGTGGTCGCGCCCGGCGCCAGCTTCGGCGCGAGCAAGCTCTGGCCACCCGCGCACTTCGCAGCGGCCTGCGACGCGCTCTCCCGGCGCCTCGGCCTCCTGCCGCTGGTCCTGCCCGCACCGGACCCCACCGAGCTGGCCATCGCCCGCGACGTCGCATCGCGGATGACCGTGCCCCACCTGCTCGTCGAGTCGCCGGGCGACCTCGAGGATCTCAAGGCCTTCGTCGAGCGCGCGGCGCTGCTGCTGGGAAACGACACCGGACCGCGTCATGTCGCGGTCGCGCTGGGCCGTCCCGTCGTGACGCTGATGGGCCCGACCGATCCGCGCCACACGAACCACCTGCTGGAGCGCCAGCGCGTGCTGCGCGAGGAGGTGGAGTGCAGCCCCTGCGGCCTCAAGACCTGCCCCATCGACCACCGCTGCATGACGCGCCTCTCGCCCGAGCGCGTCGTCCGGGCCGCAGAAGAGCTGCTGCGCTGACCCGCCTTCCATCAAGCCACCCCCCGGGACGGCCGATCCTGTGCGGGGGGCCGGGCCTTGCATCCCTATACGCTGCTCCTCGCGATCGCGAGCCTGGTCTCCGCGGCCAGCGCCGGGGCGCTCTTCCTGCAGGGCCGCGAGCGCCGCGCGAACCAGCTCGCCGGCCTGCTGTTCCTCGGGTCCTGGCTCTGGGCGATCTGCCTCGCCCTCTGCAGCGTCACGACGGACCTCGCCACGGCCCGCGCGATCCATCGCGCCTCGGCGCCGGGCCGCACCTTCATCGCGCCCCTGGTGCTGCACATCGCGATGGAGGTCACCGGCGTGCGGAGCCGCCGGCTCGGCTGGCTGAGGAACGCGCTCTATGCCGTCGGCGCCGGCATGCTGGCGCTCGACTGGGCAACCCCCTGGCTGATCATGCCCGTGCGGCGCGCCTCCTGGGGCTTCGAGGTGGAGGCAGGCCCGCTGCTGGTCCCGGTCTGGGCACTCAACATGTTCGCCATGAGCCTCGCGACGATCGCCGTGCATCGCGGGGCCGCCGCCATGTCGGAGGCCGACCGCCGCCAGCTTCCCTGGATCGCGGTCGTCGGAGCCATCCCCGTCGCAGCGACCACTTTGAGCGACGTCGTGCTGCCCGTGCTCGGGATTCCGTTCCCGTCACTCGGCCCGGTGGGTCTCAGCGCGCTCGGCGCGCTGGCGGTCTGGATCGGGGTCCACTTCGGCTACTCGTTCATGACTCCGGGCTTCCCGAGCGACACCCTGCGCCTGCTCCCGGACGGTGTCGCCATGCTGCGACCCGACGGCCGCATCCGCACCGCCAACGAAGGTCTGGCGCGGCTCGCCGGCCAGAGCGTGCGAGCGCTGGAGGGGCTCCCGGTGTGCGAGCTCCTCACCTGGAGCTTCGACACCGACTCTCCCGAGGACGACGAGGTGGACTGCGAGCTGCTGACCGCGGGCGGCGGGCGCGTTCCGGTGGCGGTCAGCTCGGCACCGCTGCGCGACCGCCAGGCGCACGCGCTCGGGCGCGTGGTCGTGGTGCGCGACCTGCGCGAGGTCGCGGACCTGCGACACCGGCTCGTCACGTCCGCGCGGCTCGCCGCGGTGGGCGAGCTCGCCGCGGGCATCGCCCACGAGATCAACAATCCCCTGGCCTTCGTGCGCTCCAACCTCTCGCAGCTCGAAGCGCGCTGGAAGGAGGTGCGCGGCGAGCTCGAGCGCGCGGGCCGGGCGGAGCCCCTGCGCGAGGCGTTCGGCGAGGTGGACGAGCTGCTCTCCGACTCGCTCGAGGGCATCGACCGCGCCGCGGAGATCGTGCGGGGCGTGCGTCACTTCGCGCACCCGGGGAGTGACCGCAGCGAGCGCGAGCCGGTGGACCTGCACGCGCTGCTCGAGGATGCGCTGCGCCTGATCGCCCCGCAGCTGCGCGGACGTGCCGAGATCGAGCGCGACTTCGGCGCGCTGCCCGCCGTGCACGGCTCGCCGCAGCAGATCCGCCAGGTGTTCGTCAACCTGCTCCTCAACGCGAGCCAGGCGATCGCCCCGGGCGGCCGGATCCGCGTGGCGACGCGGCAGGAGTCGTCCCGGGCGGTCGTGGTGGTCGAGGACGACGGCGCGGGCATCGCGCCCGAAATCATCGGCCGCATCTTCGATCCGTTCTTCACCACCAAGCCGGTCGGCGAGGGCACGGGCCTCGGCCTCGGCATCGCCTACCAGATCGTGCGCAGCCACGGGGGCGCGATCCGCGTCGACTCGGCGCCCGGACGCGGCGCCCGCTTCCGCGTGGAGCTGCCGATCGGCTGACGCGGCGCGCGGGGTCGCCGCGCGCGGCGCTCCGGAGCGTCTAGCGCTCGAAGTGCGACTCGCGCACGACCTCGCACACCTGCAGGTGGTACTCCGCGTAGTAGAGGTCGCGCCCTTCCTGCTGGGCCTTGCGGTGCTCGAGGTGCTGACTCCAGGCGCGCGATTGCGCTTCGGTGTCGAACTCGATCAGCGCGACGCGCTCGCCGTCGTCCGCCGCGAAGTCTTTGATCCAGCGGAACCCGGGCATCTGCGCCGCGTAGCCGAAGATCTCCTCGACGCGCGCGGCGTAGCTCTCGGGCGCGTCGGCGGCCATGCGAGTGCGGAACACGATCAGGGCCATGGCAGTCTCCTGGGCGCGGCGGAAAGTACGATGCCGGATCTCGCGCACCGGTTACCAGCCGTTTCCGGGCCTCGTCGGCGCCCTACGCGAGCGCCTTGCGCAGCGCCGTGGCTGCCTCGGCGACGGCGCTCTTCCCCTGCGCGAGCAGCGCGCCCATGCCGAAGAAGCCGTGGAACATGCCGTCGTAGCGCGTGGTGGCGACCGGCACGCCCGCGCCGCGCAGCCGCGCGGCGTAGGCCTCGCCCTCGTCCCGCAACGGATCGAGCTCGGCGGTGATGCACAGGCCGGGCGGCAGGCCGGAGAGATCCTTCGCGCGCAGCGGCGAGGCATAGGGGTTCGCCGCGTCCTCCGGATCGGCGAGGTACTTCTTCCAGAACCACTTCATCGTCGCGGTGGTCAGGAAGTAGCCCTCGGCGTTGTCGCGATAGGACGCCGTGTCGAAGCGGCAATCGGTCACCGGATAGACGAGGAGCTGGAAGCGCAGCGACGGACCGCGGCGATCGCGCGCCATCTGCGCGGTGACGGCCGTCAGGTTGCCGCCCGCGCTGTCGCCGCCGATCGCGATGCGCGAGGAATCGACGCCGATCTCCTTGCCGCGCTCGGCGACGAAGCGCAGCGCCGCATAGCAATCCTCGGGCGCCGCCGGGAAGGGATGCTCGGGCGCAAGCCGGTAGTCGACCGACACCACCGTGCAGCCGGCCGCGTTGGCGAGGCTGCGGCAGACGCCGTCGTGGGTGTCCAGGTTGCAGAGCACGAACCCGCCGCCGTGGTAGTAGACGAGAGCCGGCAGCGCGCCGCGCGCCTCGGGACGGTAGATGCGGACCGGGATCTCGCCGGCGGGCCCGGGGATGAGGCGGTTCTCGACGTGGGCGACGGCTTCGGGCTCGCCGGGCGCGAGGGCCGACTGATCGAAGCCGGCGCGCAGCAGCGCGAGGTCGAGGGTGTCGAAGTCGGGCAGCGGCGGCATCGCGTCGAGCAGCGCCTTCGCCTGGGGATCGAGGGGCATGGGGTCCTCCTGCGGATGGCTGTGGCATCATAACGGCCTTTCGCGCCCGCAGAGGGATCCCCGATGGCCGCAGCGAATCCGTCCCTGCCCCGGGTCGCGCCGCCGCCTCCTCCGCGCAAAGTGGAATGGGGCCGCGCGCGCGCGGCGCTGCGGCGCCTGATCGACGACCCCGAGCGCACGGAGCAGGTCTTCGAGCTGATCGACGCGCTGGCCGGGAACGCGGGCGAGCGCCTGTTCCAGCGCTTCCTGCGCGAGCCGGACGCGGCCGGTCTGCTGGCGCGCAAGCCGTCGCTGCTCGCCGCGCTCTCGGATCTCTCCGCCCTGGAGCAGCTGCCGGGCGACAGCCTCGGCCGCTGCTACGCGCGCTTCATGCGCGAGGCCGACCTCAGCGCGGAGGGACTCGTGGAGGCCTCCGAGGAAGGCGGCCGCGAACGCGGCGAGCCGCTGGATGCGGACCGCACATGGTTCTACGAGCGTCTGCGCGACATGCACGACCTGTGGCACGTGGTCACGGGCTACGGGCGCGACGTCGCGGGCGAGGCCGCGCTGCTCGCCTTCACCTACGCGCAGACTCGCAACCGCGGCATCGGCGCGATCGTGCTCGCGGCGATCGCGAAGGGTCCGAAGAGCCTCGATCTCGCCTGGCCGCGCTACCTGCTGCGCGCGTGGCGGCGCGGGCACCGCGCGGTGCTGCTCGCCGCGGCCGCGTGGGAGGATCTGCTCGCGCTGCCGCTCGAGGAGGCGCGCCGTCGCCTCGGCGTCGCGCCGCCCGAGGTCGCACATCCGGGCGGCATCCTGGTCGCGGAGGACGACGCGCTGCGCGCGGCCGCGCCGTGAGCGACGGCGCGCGGGCGACGCTCTACGGCTACGGCGGGGCGGTCTGCGCGGGGCACCACCTGGCCGCGCAGATCGGCGCGGCGATGCTCGCCGGCGGAGGCAACGCCACCGACGCCGCGTGCGCGATGGGCTTCGCCTTGCAGGTGCTCGAGCCGCACCAGAACGGACCCGGCGGCGAGGCGCCGATCCTGGTGTGGGACGCGCGCGCGGAGGAGGCCATCGCGATCTCGGGGCAGGGTCCGGCGCCGGCCGCCGCGACCCTCGAGCAGATGCGCGCGCTCGGCGTGTCGATGATTCCGCCGGACGGATTCCTGGCGGCGACGGTGCCCGCGGCGCTCGACGCCTGGTGTCTCCTGCTCGAGCGCTTCGGCACGCGGCGCCTCGGCGAGGTGCTCGCGCCGGCGCGCGCCCTCGCGGAGCGCGGCTTCCCCATGTACCCGTTCCTGCGCGTGATCCTGAGCCTCGTCGCGCAGCGCTTCCGCGACGATTGGCCGAGCAGCGCGGCCCTCTACCTGCCGCTGCGCGAAGACGGCGAGCGCCAGACGAATCCCGCCCTCGCGCGCTTCTTCGCGGACCTCGCCGAGGCGGAGCGCCGCTCGGGCGGCACGCGCGAGGCGGGCATCCGCGCCGCGCGGGACCACTTCTACCGCGGCGCACCCGCGGAGGCGATCGAGCGCTTCCTCTCCGCGCCGATCGCCGACGCCAGCGGCGCGCGCCACGCGGGTCTGCTGCGCGCGCAGGATCTGGCTCGTCATGCGGGCCGCTTCGAGGAGCCGTGCAGCGTCGAGTACCGCGGCGCGCGCGTCTGGAAGTGCGGGCCCTGGAGCCAGGGGCCCGTGTTCCTCCAGCAGCTCCGCCTGCTCGAGGGCTTCGACCTGCGCGCCGCGGGGCGCCGCAGCGCCGACGCGCTGCACCTCCAGGTCGAAGCCGCCAAGCTGGCCTTCGCGGACCGCGACGCCTGCTACGGCGATCCGCTCTTCGCCGACGTCCCGCTGCGGACCCTGCTCTCCGCGGAGTACGCGGCGCAGCGGCGGGCGGCGATCGACCTCGAGAAGGCGTCGCTCGAGCTGCGCCCGGGCCTCGGGCGCCTGCCGGCGGGCTGGCCGCTGTGGGCCGACGCCCCGGCGTCTCCCGGCGAGATGCACGCGCTCGCGGCGCGCGGGCGCCGCGACACCACGCAGCTCGTCGCGGCGGACCGCGAGGGCCAGGTTGTGGTGGCGACGCCCTCCGGCGGGTGGATCCCGACCTCGCCCGTGGTGCCGGAGCTCGGCTTCCCCGTCGGCACCCGGCTCCAGATGGCGGTACTCGACCCGGACCACCCGAACGCGCTCGCCCCCGGCAAGCGCCCGCGCACGACGCTCTCGCCGTCGCTGGCGCGGCTCGCCGACGGGCGCGTCCTAGGCTTCGGCACGCCCGGCGGCGACCAGCAGGACCAGTGGACCCTGCCCTTCTTCCTCGACCTCGTGGACCACGGCATCGCCGACCTCCAGGAGGCGATCGACGCGCCGAGCGTGCACAGCGAGCACATGCCGAGCTCCTTCTACCCGCGCCAGGCGCGTCCCGGCGCCGTCAGCGCCGAGGACCGCTTCGAGCCCGGCGTGCTCGACGCGCTGGCGCGGCGCGGTCACCGCGTCGAGCGCAAGGGGGGCTGGGAGCACGGCCGCCTGCTCGCGGTGACGCACCAGCCTGCGACCGGCGTCGTGGCAGCAGCCGCGTCGCCGCGCTTCCGGATCGCCTCCGCCATCGCGCTGCCGTAGCTCCGATCTTCGCTCGGCTCCGCCTCGCTGCGCGCGCCATTCGGCGCTTGCCGGTATCCTCGGTCACCCCCATGGAGCTCGATCACGTCCTGATCCGCGGCGCGCGAGAGCACAACCTGCGCTCCGTCGACGTGCGCATCCCGAAGAAGAAGCTCGTCGTGCTGACGGGCGTATCGGGCTCGGGCAAGTCGTCGCTCGCCTTCGACACGCTCTACGCCGAGGGGCAGCGCCGCTACGTCGAGTCGCTCTCCGCCTACGCGCGCCAGTTCCTCGGGCAGATGGAGAAGCCGCACTACGACACGATCCGCGGCCTCGCACCCACCATCTCGATCGAGCAGAAGACGACGGGCACGAACCCGCGCTCGACGGTCGGCACGATCACCGAGATCGCCGACTACCTGCGCGTGCTCTACGCGCGGGTCGGCGTGCAGCACTGCCACCGCTGCGGACGCGCCGTGCGCGGCCAGACGGCTCAGCAGATCGCCGCCGAGCTGCAGGCCGGCGCCAGCGGCGCGCGGGTGGTGCTGCTCGCGCCGCTGCTCGTGAATCGCAAGGGAGAGCACCGCGAGCTGCTCGCCGAGGCGCGCCGCGCCGGCTACGTGCGGCTGCGCGTCGACGGGGAGATCGTGCTCTCCGAGGACGTGCAGGTCCTCGACAAACGGCGCAAGCACACCGTCGAGATCGTGGTGGACCGCCTCTCGGTGTCGAAGAGCAGCGAGGCGCGGCTCACCGAGTCCGTCGAGAGCGCGCTCAAGCTCGGCGAGGGCATGCTGATCGCCTGGACCGAGGGCCGCGGCGACCGCGTCTACTCCGAGAAGATGGCGTGCGGGCACTGCGGCATCTCGTTCCCCGAGCCGACGCCGCAGAGCTTCTCGTTCAACAGCCCGCAGGGCATGTGCGTGGATTGCAACGGGCTCGGCACGCGGGTCGAGATCGACCCCGCGCTGATCGTGCCCGACGAGTCGCTCTCGATCGACGCCGGCGCGATCCGGCCCTGGGGCCCCGACGTCTCCGAGAAGACCGGCTGGGCGCACGGCTTCCGCGGCCAGATCGTGGCGCAGCTGGGCCTCGACCCGTCGCTGCCCTGGCGCCGGCTGCCGAGGCGCGAGCGCGACCTCCTGCTGTGGGGCTCCGGAGACCGGAAGTACACCGTCGTGTGGCGAGGCAGGACGGGCAAGGGCCAGTTCGACATGACCTGGGAAGGGGTGATCCCGCGGCTCTCCCGCCGCTTCAGGGAGACGGGATCCGAGCGCGCCAAGGCCTGGTACGCGCAGTGGATCGGCGACGCGACCTGCTCGGCCTGCGGCGGCTCGCGCCTGCGCGCGGAGAGCGCCGCGGTGCGCGTGGGCGGGCGCACGCTGGTCGAGCTCTCGCGGCTCACCGTCGACGACGCGAGGGCCTGGTTCGACGCGCTCGAGCTCGAGGGCGCGGCGCGCCAGATCGCCGCCGAGCTGCGCAAGGAGATCCGCGGCCGGCTCGACTTCCTGGCGGCCGTGGGCCTCGGCTACCTGTCGCTCGACCGCGCGGGGCCGTCGCTCTCCGGCGGCGAGTCGCAGCGCATCCGCCTCGCCAGTCAGGTCGGCTCCGAGCTGACGGGCGTGATCTACATCCTCGACGAGCCGTCGATCGGCCTGCACCAGCGCGACAACCGCAAGCTGCTCGCGACGCTGGAGAAGATGCGCGACATCGGCAACACGGTCGTGGTGGTCGAGCACGACGAGGAGACGATCCGCGCCGCGGACCACGTGATCGACTTCGGCCCCGGCGCCGGCGTGCAGGGCGGCCGCATCGTGCACGCGGGCACGCCGGCGAGCCTCGAGCGCTGCGAGAAGTCGCTGACCGGCGACTATCTCTCGGGCCGGCGCCGCATCGAGGTGCCCGCGCGGCGCCGCGGCGCGGCGGGCGCCGTGAAGCTGCAGGGCGCCGCGGAGAACAACCTCTCCGACATCGACGTCGAGTTCCCGCTCGGCGTGCTGTGCGCCGTGACGGGCGTCTCGGGCGCGGGGAAGTCCACGCTCGTCAACGACATCCTCTACCCCGCGCTCGCGCGCAAGCTGCACGGCGCCTCGCTGCGGGTCGGCCGGCACCGAGGCATCCAGGGCCTCGAGCAGCTCGACAAGGTGATCCGCATCGACCAGCGCCCGATCGGCCGCACACCGCGCAGCAACCCGGCCACCTACATCAAGGTATTCGACGAGATCCGCAACTTCTTCGCGAAGCTTCCCGAGGCGCGCGTGCACGGCTACAAGCCGGGCCGCTTCTCGTTCAACGTGAAGGGCGGGCGCTGCGAGGCCTGCCAGGGCGACGGCGTTCGGCAGATCGAGATGCACTTCCTGCCCGACGTCTACGTGAAGTGCGAGGAGTGCGGCGGCAGGCGCTTCAACGAGGCCACGCTGCGCGTCGCCTTCAAGGGACGGTCCATCGCCGACGTGCTCGAGCTGACCGTGCGCGAGGCCGCGGAGCTGTTCTCCGCCTTCCCGTCGATCGCGCAGCCGCTCTCGCTGCTGATCGACGTGGGCCTCGACTACCTGCACCTGGGCCAGCCGTCGCCGACGCTCTCCGGCGGCGAGGCTCAGCGCATCAAGCTGGCTCGCGAGCTCGCGCGCCGCGCCACCGGGCGCACGCTGTACCTGCTCGACGAGCCGACCACGGGCCTGCACTTCGACGACGTGCGCAAGCTGCTCGGCGTGCTCGCGCGCCTCGTCGACGCGGGCAACACCGTGGTGGTGATCGAGCACAACCTCGACGTGATCAAGACGGCGGACCACGTGATCGACCTCGGGCCCGAGGGCGGACCCGCGGGCGGCCACGTGATCGCCTCCGGCACGCCCGAGCAGGTCGCGCGGGTGGCGGCGTCGCACACCGGGCGTCACCTGGCACCGCTGCTGGGCCGGGAGGCGCGGGCGCCGCGCCGGACCCGCCGCGGGCGGTCGCGCGCGGCATGAGCGCCCGGGCGTCCGGGACCCTGCCGGCCTGGCAGGCGCTGGCGCGGAAGCGCGACGCCCTGCAGGCGGCGCACCTGCGCGCGCTGTTCGCCGCCGACCCGCGCCGCGCCGAGCGCTTCGCCTGCGACGCCGTCGGCATCCATCTCGACTTCGCGAAGCAGCGCGTCGACGAGGAGGCGCTGTCCCTGCTCCTGGCCCTCGCGCGCGCCTGCGACCTGCGCCGCTCGATCGACGCGATGTTCGCGGGCGAGAAGCTCAACACCACGGAAGGTCGCGCCGTCCTGCACGTGGCCCTGCGCGCGCCGCAGGGCGAGGTGATCCGCGTCGACGGGCAGGACGTGGTGCCCGAGGTGCACGCCACCCTCGAGCGCATGGCGGCCTTCTCCGAGCGCGTGCGCAGCGGCGCCTGGAAGGGCCACACGGGGCGGCGCATCCGCAACGTGATCAACATCGGCATCGGCGGCTCGGATCTGGGCCCGCGCATGGCCGCGCGCGCGCTGCGCCCGTACGCGGACGACGGCCTGCGCGTCCGCTTCGTGGCCAACGTGGACGCCACGGACTTCGCCCTGGCCACCCGCGACCTCGATCCCGCCGAGACGCTCTTCATCGTCGTCTCGAAGACCTTCACCACCCAGGAGACGCTCACCAACGCGCGCCTCGCCCGGGCGTGGAGCCTGGCGGCGCTGCGCGACGCGTCCGCGGTGGCGCGCCATTTCGTCGCGGTCTCGACGAACCTCGCGGCCATCGCCGAGTTCGGCATCGACCCCGCGAATGCCTTCCCGCTCTGGGACTGGGTCGGCGGCCGCTTCTCCTACGACTCGGCGGTGGGCCTCTCGGTGATGCTGGCGATCGGACCCGCGCGCTTCCGCGAGCTGCTGTCGGGCGCGCGCGCCATGGACGAGCACTTCCGCGACGCGCCCTTCGAGCGGAACCTGCCCGTGCTGCTGGCGCTGCTCGGCATCTGGAACCAGGATCTGCTCGGCGCGCACAGCCTGGCGGTGCTGCCCTACGACGAGTACCTGGCGCTGTTCCCGGCCTGGCTCCAGCAGCTCGACATGGAGAGCAACGGCAAGTCGGTGACCCGCGAGGGCGCCGCCGTGAGCCACGGCACCGCGCCGATCGTCTGGGGGCAGCCGGGCACGAACGGCCAGCACGCGTTCCACCAGCTCCTGCACCAGGGCACGCGCCTCGTCCCCTGCGACTTCATCGGCTTCGCGCACGGCCAGCACCCGCCCGCCGAGCACCAGGAGCTGCTGATCGCGAACCTGATCGCGCAGAGCGAGGCGCTGGCCTTCGGCAAGACGCCGGACGAGGTGCGCCGCGAGGGCATCGCCGAGTCCCTGGTGCCGCACCGCAGCTTCCCGGGCAACCGCCCGAGCAACACGCTGCTGGCCGCGAAGCTCGACCCCTTCACCCTCGGCGCGCTGTGCGCGCTCTACGAGCACAAGATCGCCGTGCAGGGCTGGCTCTGGGACATCGATTCCTTCGACCAGTGGGGCGTCGAGCTCGGCAAGGTCCTCGCGAACCGCATCCTGCCCGAGCTGCGCGCCGCCGCGGACCCCGATCTCGCGCACGACGCCTCGACGAACGCGCTGATCCGGCGGGTCCGCGCGCTGCGGCGCGACGGCCCCGGGGAGCGCTGATCGAGGAGCCTCGCCCTGGCCGACGCGATGAAGACGTGGCGCGTCCGCGCCTTCGCGGTCCTGCTCTTCGTCCTCTACGCGACCGTCCCCGATCCCAACAACGTCGCGGCGAGCTCCCGGTTCGACCTGACGCGCGCGATCGTCCACGACCACTCCTTCCGGATCGACCGCTACGTCGCGAATACCGTCGACTGGGCGCAACGCGACGGGCACTACTACTCGAACAAGGCGCCCGGCGTCTCGCTGCTGTGCGTGCCGATCTACTGGGCCGTCGCGCAGGTCGAGCGGGCGCTCGGGCGGGACCCGCAGCGGCTGGTGGACGCGAACCTGCGCGGGGTCGATCTCGTGGTCACCGCGCTGCCGAGCGTGGCCCTGAGCCTCCTCCTGCTCTCGTACCTGACGCAGCACCTGCGCCTCGCGTCCGAGCGCGCCTGGCTCGCCCTCTTCGCCTACTCCGTCGGCAGCGTCGTGCTCCTCTACTCGACGCTGCTGTGGGGACACCAGACGGGAGCGTTCTTCCTGTTCCTCGCCTTCTACGCGCTCGTGACGCAGGACCGCCCTGCGCTCGCGGGCCTGTTCGCGAGCCTCGCCGTGCTCTGCGAGTACTCGGCAGCGACGGCGCTGCCCGCGCTCGCCGCGTACGCGCTCTGGCGCGTGCCGTCCGCGCAGGGAGCGCGCACGCCGCGCGGCGCGGGCCTGCGCCGCCTGACGCGCTTCTGCGCGGCGGGCGTGCCGGTCCTGATCGCGTTCGCGCTCTACCACGAGATCTGCTTCGGCGGCGTCCTGACGCTGCCGATGGCCTACCGGAACCCCAGGCTGGCGACGCCGCAGACGAGCGGACCCTGGTCCGCCCTCGGCGTGCCCTCGCTCGAGGCGCTCTGGGGCATCAGCTTCGGCGTCAAGGGCCTGTTCGCCAGCTCGCCCGTGATGCTGCTCGCCGTCCCCGGCTTCGCGGCCTGGCTGCGCGACCGGGCGCAGCGCGCCGAAGGGTGGGTCGCGCTGTGGATCGTGTCCGGCTTCGTGCTCTTCAACACCTCGTTCAGCGCCTGGCACGCCGGCTGGTCCGCGGGTCCGCGCTACCTGACGCCGGCGATGCCCTTCCTCGCTGCCGCGGTGGCCCGCGCGGGCCTGCGCCGGCTCGCTCTCCCCCTCGCCGCGCTGAGCGCGCTGAACATGCTCGCCTTCGCCGCCACCGACATCACGCCGCCCCACGGCCACAGCACGTTGCTAGGCGACGCCTACCCCACGCTGCTCGCGTCGCGGGAGCTCTGGCCCGCGTTCGCCTGGATGCTCGGGCTCGCGAGCGCGCTGCTGGCGATCGCGACGCGCTGGCCGCTTCAGAAGCAGGGCCGCACCGGAGGAATCGGGATCTCCACGGGACCCGGCGGCGTCACCGGGGGCGGCGACGACGCGGGGCCACCGCCGGCCGCGCCCCCGCCCGCACCACCACCACCGCCACCGCCACCTCCACCTCCACCGCCGCCTCCGCCGAGCGTGGCGGCCTCGTAGATGCCGAAGAGGTTGGCGAGCGAGATCAGGCGGTCGATGTTGAGCTGGGTGTCGGTGCGCGTGTAGGCGGTCGGCTCGAACGCGCGGTCGTGTAACCAGAACGAGGCCGGGCTCAGCGCATCCAGGGTGCGCTCGGAGCCCGGCAGGTTCTGCGCCCAGGCCTGGGTGACCGCACCGGTGAAGTGCCCGGCGCTGTCCGCCGCAGCGGGCGAGGCGAGGCCCACCGTGGTCTGCAGCAGCGGGTTGATCACCGCGTTGTTCGCGGCGCTCACGGCGTCGGCGGCCACCTGCACGCCGCTCGAGATGCCCTCGACGAAGTCCGAGGCGCCCTTCAGCGGATCCAGGTGTGCGATGCCGATCAGGAGCATGGGCACGGCGGCGAGCAGCGAGGTGCGCTTCTCCTGCTGCCCGGTGTGGATGTCGGTGCGGGTGGTGCCGGTCACCAGGTGGCGGCCCATGTCGAGCAGGTCCTGGCCGCTGTCCTCGAAGCTCGCGACGACGTTTCCCTTCACGGTCCCGGTGGCGCGCGCCCGCGGGCTGCGCGGGTAGACCTCGCGTCCGTACAGGCGCAGGTTGTCGAGGATGCTGGTGCTGGCCTCGGTGCGCTCGAGCTGCTGGTCGCCCTGCATGGCCGCGAGCCCGATCTGATAGCCGGGCGGCGCATCGAAGAGCGCGAGCGAAGCGCGCGGGCAGTAGAGGATGCGATGCGGCACGGGGGCGTGCGCGCCGTCGTCGCCCACGACGTGGCTCTCGAGCGTGCTGAGGCAGCCGTCGGCATCGGGCGTCACCGCGAGACGCTCGCGCATGTACTGCTCGAGCGGCATGTCCCCCCACTCGACCGTCAGCGTCGCGGCGCCGCGCGTGCGCACCAGAAAGAGCTCCTCCTGGTCGAGGTGCGTGCGCAGCACGCCCTTGCTCTTCTTCTCCACGCTCCAGTCGTCCGCGTCCGGCTGCGGCGTCAGCTCCTGGAAGTCCGCCATGTAGCGCGCGGGCTCGCGCGCCATGGCGGCCAGGTCGAAGGGCTGTCCCGCGCGGTGCTGGAAGATCACGAGCCCGGCGTCCTCGGGCGGGCCGGAGCGCACGGCCGGCAGGTCGTCGACGCGCGGGAAGCGGACGCGCGCCTCCTCGCCGTTCACCGACGCGAGGTAGCGGCGGTCGTGGACGGCGGACCCCTCCGCGCCGGCCAGGTAGCGGATGCCCATCTGCCAGTGGCGCGCCTGCCAGTCGACCTCGCCCACCTCCGGCGTCGCGAACACGGCGCTGTGGCCTTCGATCCTGCCGCGCAGCGTGCGGTCCACGCGTCCGTCGCCGTTCGAGTCGTAGAGCACCACCGGCTCGAGCGAGCCGCCGTGCTTCGCCAGGAAGCTCCAGAGGTCCGCGCCGAGCTCGGCGCTGACCCGCGGCTCGGATCCGCCGTGCACCACGATGGCGTCGAGACCCACGCCGAGGTCGTTCTCTTCGCGGTAGAAGAGCTCGCCCGAAGGGGCCTTGTAGTGGATCGCCGGGTCGTACTTCTCGCCGCGCGGGTGGATCCACAGATCGCGCAGCTTTGCCGCCGCCTCCGCGATGGCCGTCTGCGCGAAGAGAGAGGCGAACACGAGAGAGGAAACCAGGAGGAGCTTCTTCCACCGCATGCCCATTGCAGTGGTAGCTGAAACTTGAATGTGTCCGCGGCCGCGCGACGCCGACACTCCGACGCAGATCGGTGGCAGACGTGCGGCAACGGCGCGGCACGTGCACCTCAGCGCTGCGCAAGAATCCGGCTCTGCCGGGATTGCGCCTCGGCGAATGCGGCGCTGCGGTCCTCCGCGTCGAAGGTGACCGATCCCGCGAGCCGCCCCTCGGCATCGACCTCGGTGACCCGGAGGAACTCGCTCTCGAAGGCGCCGTCCTCGGCATCACCGGTCCACACCACGCGCTCGAGCGCGAGGCGCTCGCCGAACCCAGCGATCAGCTCGCGGGCGAGTCGCGTGCCGCGCACCTCGCGCACCACTTGCAGGTTCCGGATCCAGAGCTCGCGGTCGCCGCCGAGCAGCGCGCGCTTGCGGCGGTCGTCGAAACGGAAGGCCGGGCTGGTGAGCTCGCGGAGGGCCTCCCAGTCGCCGGCCAGGAACGCCTCGGTGGTGCGGTCGCGAGCCCGGCTGGCGGCGTTCGGCAGGGCGGCCCCCGCAGCCGGCCGCAGCGCTTCGAAGCGAGCCCGCGCGAGCTCGAGGTCTTCGAGCTCGAACAGCTCGGTGCCGACCTGGCGCCCGTCCCGGTAGAGGTTCAGGCGCACGAAAGGGATCTCGAACTCGCCACCGTGGTGGAGCGAGCCGAACATGCGTCCGACGGTCAGCGACGCGTGCTCGCCGACGGCAACGTGGTAGAGCGTGTCCGTGGTCATGTCGGGCGATTGCTCGAGCATGGCGGCGATCGAGGCCACGTAAGCGTCGGCGTTCCCGATCCGGCCGACGCCCGTGCGCCGATGGTCGTGGAAGACGAAGTCGTCGGGCAGCGCCGCGCGGAGACGCTGGAGGTCGTGGTCGTTGAGCGCGCGCACCAGCTCGACGCCCGCCTCGGGAATCCGGCGCGCCCCCTCGCCGCGGAAGTATCGCTCGAGCAGCTCGCGACTGGCGGCGCGGCGCTCGCCGGCTTCGAAGCTGACGGCTGCGACGAAGCGCCCTTCCTCGTCGACCTCGACGACCTGGAGGACCTCGGTCTCGAAGGGCGTCGGCCCCTCGCCTCCCGTGAAGAGCGATCGCAGCAGGGCCAGGCGCTCGCCCGCCGTGGCCAGCAGCGTGCTCGACGCCCGGACACCGGCCGAGGCGACGATTCGCACGCTCGCCAGCAGCTTCGACCGATCTCCCGAGTCCCGCAGCCCGGGACGCCGGTCCTCGTACACGAAGGTCGGCGCGTGCAGTGCTTCCAGGCCCGCCCAGTCGCGCGCCCCGACGCACTCCGCGAAGCGGTCCATCGCCCGCGTCGCCGCGTTCGGAGGGATGCGAAGCGGGTCGCGCGCCACGCCCGCGCCGAGCGCGGCGAGTCGCGCGCGCGCCTCTCCCTGCTGAGCGAGGCCATACTGGTCGAAGCGTCGGATGCGCCCCGACGCGTCGAGCTCGCACACGATCACGCTCGGCTCCTCGAACGCGCCGCCCTCGCGCGTGCCCTGCCAGGAGGTGAAGTAGAGGCAGCCGGGGTCGGACATCTGCGCGTGATCGACGCGCAGCCGCACGTCCGGCGAGAGCTCGACCAGCGAGCGCAGCGCATGGAGGTACGCGTCCGGCCCATGGAGCGTCTCCCAGCCGAGCGGCCGGTGGTCCTCGACGACGAGGTCGGGCGCGAGCAGCGCACGGAGCGCTTCCCAGTCGCGCTCGGCGAAGGCGCGCTGGAATGCGGTCGTCAGCGAGGCGCGCCGCTGAGAGCGCGCTTCGCCGGCGGCGTAGCGCGCGTCGAGCTCGGCGTAGGCGGCCTCGAGGTCCTCGACGTCGAACGCGACTGCCGCGAGGCGCTCGCCGCGCTCGTCCACCTCGAGGACCTGCAGCCACTCGACGTCGCTCGGCCCGACGGAGTCGTCGCTGCCCTCCAGACGCACGCGCAGAAGAGCGAGCCGCTCGCCTCGCGTCGCGAGCGTCCGGCTGCTGCGCTTCGCGATCATCTCGAAGGTCGGGCGGAACGCACCGAGGAGCTGATCGCGGTCCAGCTCGAGGCGCATCAGCTTCCTGCGATCGCTGCTCTGGAAGCGAGCCGAGAAGAGCCCGCCGAAGCGCTCCCAGTCGCGCGCCGCGAAGGCCTCGATCACGCACTGCTCCGAGCGCGTCGCGGCGTTCTCGAAGCGCGCTCCCTCGCCCGGCAGCGTCGCCAGCGCCTCGAAGCGCGCCATCGCCTCGCGAGCCCGGTCGACGTCGAACACCTCGACGCGGCTGACGAGTCCCTCCGGCCCGAAGACGGACAGGCGCAGGTGCGGCCACTCGAAGCGGCCGCCTCCCGCGCGATCCCGCCCCGACGTCGTCCAGCGGGTCAGGAGGGCGTGAGGCTCCGCCGCCTGGACGTCCTCGACGCCATCCGCGAGGCCGTCGGCGATCTCGAACGCGGTCGCGAGGTTGCGCCCGAGCTCCTCCCGGCCGCGCACCGACGGGAGTCCCGCGGTCCTGTGGTCGACGAACTCGACGTCGGGCGCGATGCAGTCGGACAGGGCTTCGATCTCGAAGGCGCGAAGGTAGATCGCCACCGCGCGCGCCGTCGCGGCGGCGCGGACGCGCTCGGGGCCGTCGGGAAGCAGCTCGGCATGGCGTTCGTAGAGCCGGGCGATGGCATCAGCCAGGTGATCGGAGGCGAACGTCTCGAAGCGCCGCTGGCGACCGCTCGGCGCCGTCTCGACCAGCACCAGATCCTCGCGCGCCACGGCGCCAAGGGAGGTCCGGGCATCGAGGCCCAGGCCTCGGAACGACATCGACGAGCGGCAGAGCGCGAGCGACGCTCCGAGAGTCGCCAGCGCCTCCGTGCGGAGGCACGGGTCCTCCGCGCGGAGCAGGTTCTGCCAGACCGCGAGCACGGCTTCCTTGTCGAACACCCCGCCCGTTGCGTGCTCGACGAACTCCTCGAGCTCGGCGAACGCCGCCGCCAACGCGCTGGCGTCCCGCCTGGCAACCACCTCTTCCATGCGAGTGGCTGCGGCGCTGGCTGCGTTCGGTCGCACCCGCCGGGAGGGCATCTGCGACACGTCGCTCAGCGCATCGATCCGAGCCAGCGCCGCGTCGAGGCGATCGGGCGCGAAGTGCACCCAGCGCCGCAGCAGGCCATCGGCGTCGAATTCGGTCAGCGAGAGGAACTGCCGCTCGAAGCTGCCGCCGCCGGTGCGTTCCTTGCCCGTGTTGATCCAGCGCGCGAGCAGCAGGTCGGGCCGCACGACGAACACGTCGTCCAGGCGGAAGTGGATCTCGTCGGCGGTCTCCGAGAAGCTGGCGAGCCACGAGCGGATCGCGCCGCCACCGCGCAGCGTCGGGAAGCCGAGCGGCCGCTGGTCCTCGTACTCGGCGTCGTGTGCGAGGTTCGCCGCGACCGAGCTGGGGTCGTAGGCCTGCAAGGCCGCCACTGAGCGCGCCGTCGCGGCGGCGCGCACGCGCTCGGGACCGTCGGGGAGGAGCTCCGCATGGCGTTCGTAGAGACGCGCGATCGCATCGCCGAGTCGATCGAGCGCGAAGAACTCGGTCCGCAGGCGCCGGCCCTGCGCATCGACCTCCAGCAGCACGATCGAGCTCATGTCGGAGGCTCCGAAGGAATGAGCTGCATCGTCCGCGACGCCATCGAGGGCGACCTGCCCGGAGCACAGCGCGAGGGCCTCGCCGAGCGTGGCGAGGGGCTCGTGATGGATCTTCGCGTCCTGGCTGCGGAAGAACAGGTCGTATCCGGAGCGCAGATCGCGCTCGGCGTACGCCGTGTGCGTGGGGTGGTGGACACCCTGTGCGTCGTCGGCGAGCAAGGCCAGGAACGCATCGAGATTCCGAGCCGCGACGGCGGCGTCCATGCGGGCCGCGTTCGCAGTGGCCGCGTTCGCGCGCACACGGCGTGGCGACCGGGGCAACGCAGGAGACAGCGCTTCGAAGCGCGCCAGTGCATCGTCGCGGCGGTCGGCATCGAACCACTCGATGCGCCTCACCAGGCCGTCGGCTCCGAAGAGCCAGAGCTGGAGGAGCCGGCGCTCGAAATCGCCGCCGCCCTCGCGCAGGCTGCCCCGGGTCGTCCGTTGCAGGACGAGCCCGTCGGATCGGAGAACGAGGACGTCGTCGAATCGCGTGGTGATGGCGTCGGCGACATGGAGCATGCTGCGCAGGAGCCTTCCGACGGCTGCCGCTCCCGTCGCCGACCCGAGCCCCAGGGTCCGGTGATCGACGTACTCGATGGCGGGCGCCCACGTCGTGGCGAACCGATCGACGTCGAACGACCCCAGCGCCGCCTCGACCGAGCGCGCCGTCGCCGCGGCGCGCTCGCGCAAGGCCACATCGGGTAGCAGCCCGACATGGCGCTCGTAGAGTCGGACGATCGCGTCTCCGAGGCGATCGTCGGCGAAGATCTCGATCCGGCGCGGCCAGCCGCGCGGATCGACCTCGACCACCACGAGCGTGTGGCTGTGGATCGCGCCGGCCGGGGCGATGTCGCCCGCGGCGAGCGCACTGACCGAAGTCCGGACGCCGCACAGCGCCAGCGAATCCCCGAGCGTGGCCAGCGGCTCCTGGACCCACTCGAAGTCCGGCGCCGCGAGCAGCGCGCCGAAGCGGGCGCGCGCTCCTTCGGAGCCGAACTCGCCGCCGGTCGGGTGGTGCACGACCTCCAGGCCATCGGCGAGCAGGGCGAAGAGCGCGTCCCGGTCCCGGCCCCCGAGCACCGCGCCGAGCCGCGCCATGAGACCGGTCGCCCGGTTCTCCCGCACGCAGCGGCGCGGGCTCGTCGCCTCCGGCACGTGCTCGCGCGCTGCGGGCTCGAGCTCCGAGTCGCGTGCCGGGACGCGCCGCGCGCGCTCAGCGAGCAGCGTGGCGCCCTTCGCCTCCCACAACTGCGCCGCGCGCAGCTCCTCGGCCTCCGCCTCGGCGCGGCGACCGGCCGCGCGCAGGGTCGTCGCCAGCGCGATGCGGGCGTCGGCGTGGTCGAGCAGCGCGTCGGTCGCAGAGGCGATCTCCACGGCGGCGCGCGCCAGGGTGACCGCGGCATCGTGTTCGCCACGCCGCGCCAATGCCTCGGCGCGCACGCCGCGCCAGGCGATCGAAGCCTTGAGATCGTCCCCGGCCTGCGCCTCGCTCTCGCGGCTCGCGGCGAGCGCCTCGGCCACCCGACCCTGCGCAAGGAGCGCCCGGCCGAGCAGCGCCGCGGCCTGCGCGGCATCGATCCCCAGCCCTTGCTCCCGCAGGCCCTCGCACGCCGAGCGCAGCGAGCTCTCCGCCGCGACGGCGTCCCCCTCGAGCAGCGCGATCAGCCCGGCGAAGACGTCGACCTCGAGCAGGCGCTGCGTGATGCCGAGCTCTTCGACCAGCTGTCGCGACGACGCGATCATGCGACGCGCCGCCTCGCTGCGGCCGCGCAGCGCCTCGAGCACAGCCTGACAACGCAGTGCGACGGCCTCGACCGCCGGCGCACCCTGGGTGATCCGCAGGACGCGCACCACGTCGAGGCAGCGACCGCTGGCACGCGTCACCGGGGAGGGTCCCCACAGCGCGGCGACCGGAGCGCCGGCGAGCACGGCGTTCGCGCGGCGGCGGTCTCCTGCACGCCGCGCCGACGCGAGCGCCCGGTCGAGGGCGGCCTCGCACGCGCCGATCTCGCCGAGGCGCCCGAGGGCGAGCGCGTGCACCGAGTGGGCCTTCGCCTCGCCGGCGGCGTCACCGGCCGAGGTCAGCGCCTCCGCCGCGGCTGCCACCGCGTCGGCGGCCCTGCGCAGGGCCTGGGGGTCCGTCAGCACGGCGAGCTGACCCGCGAAGCAGGTGTGCCAGGCGGTGAGCCTCCCGGACGCCGCCTCGGCGAAGCGGCCGAGCTCCTCCACGGCGCTCGCCGCGGGGCCGACGTCGCCGGCCGAGAGCAGCGCCTCGCAGCGGTCGAGCAGGAGATCGGCGCGGGCGGGATCGCCGGCGTCGAGCCGGTCCATGGCGCGCCCGAGCAGACTCGCCGCGAGCGGCAGGTCGTCGCGCGCCAGTGCCCGCCGGCCGGCCGCCGCGAGGTACGTGGCCGCGCGCTGGCCGAAGCGGCGACCGCGCTCGCCCTCCGGCCCGAGCTCGCGCAGCAGCTGGTGCGCCTGCTCGAGGTGCCAGCCGAGCGCCTCGTCGTGCGCGCCCGACTCGCCCGCGTGGCTCTCGAGCCAGTCGGCGAAGCGCCCGTGCAGCTCGGCGCGCGTGTTCTTCAGCACGCGCCGGTAGGCCGCGTCGCGGATCAGCGCATGGTGGAAGCGCAGCAGCGGCTCGCCGAGCAGCCAGCCGGTATCGGGCTCGATCAGCTCCGCGCGCCGCAGCGACTCGAGGCGCGCGTCGAGATCGGCGCGCGCCTCGCGCGGCAGCAGCTCCGCGAGGGCCGCGCGGGAGAACTGCCGGCCGATCACCGCGGCGCGCTCGAGCACGCTGCGCTCCTCGGGCCGCAGGCGCTCGATGCGGGCGGCGAGCAGCGCCTGGATCGTGGGTGGCATCTCGAGATCCGCGAGCGCGACCGCAGTAGTCCAGCGCCCTGCCTGGCGCTCGAGGGTCCCGTCCTCGACGAGCATGCGGACCAGCTCGCCGAGGAACAGCGGGTTGCCCTCGCTGGCGGCGAGCACGCGCCCGGCGACGGCGGCGGGCAGGGCGTCCGCTCCGATCACGGTGGCGGCCAGTCGCGTCGCGGCGGCGGCATCGAGGCCGCCGAGCGTCACGACCTCGTGTACGTGGCGTCCGGGCACGCTGAGGGACGAGCGCAGCTCGCGCAGCTCGGGCCGCGCCGCCGCGAGGACGAGCAGCGGGACGTCGGTGCTCCATTGCACGAGGTGCTCGATCAGGTCGAGCAGGAGCGGCGCGGCCCAATGCACGTCGTCGATCGCGAGCACGAGCGGCCGCCGCGCCGCGAGCGCCGCGAGGAAGCGCCGGACGACGAAGAAGGTCTCCTCGGGGGAGCCCGGCGACCCGGCGAGCAGCGCCGCGACGCCGCTGGCGATGCGACCGCGCTCGGCCTCGTCGCCGGAGAGCCGAGCGAGGGTCGCGGCGCGCAGGGCCTCGCCGTCCGCCGCGTCGTCGACGCGCAGCAGCGCCCGGAACGCGCGGACGAGCGGCTCGAACGTGGCGCCGCCGTGGGCGTCGCAGCGAGCCGCGAGCCGCGTCGCCGCATCGCCCTGCCGCCGCGCGAACTCGTCGAGCAGACGCGACTTGCCGAGACCGGGGGATCCGAGGACGACGGCCAGGCGGGCGCTGCGCGTGGCGACGGCCGCGTCATAGACGGCCGCGATGCGCTGCAGCTCGTCGAGGCGGCCGACGAACGCGGTCGCAGGCGCGCCGGCCGGCCTCTCGAGCGAGAGCACGCGAAACGCCGCGACGCGCTCGCTGCGGCCCTTCAGTGCGAAGTGCCCCATCGGCGCGAGCGTCACCAGCGCACCGACCAGACGCTGCGTCGACTCGCCGACGAGGACCTCCCCGTCCTGCGCCTCCTGCTGGAGCCGCGCGGCGACGTTGACGGGGTCGCCCATCACGTGGGTGCGATCGTCGCGGGCGACGACCTCTCCGGTGTGGACCGCCACGCGAAGGCCGAGTCTCCCGGCGAGCGCCTCCTGCTGCCGGGCCAGCTCGCGGAAGGCGCGCTGCATGTCGACCGCCGCGCGCACGGCGCGGATGGCGTCGTCCTCGGCCACGCGCGGCACGCCGAAGCCCGCCAGCACGCCGTCGCCGAGCAGCTGCATGACGGTCCCGCCGTGCGCCTCGACCACGGCGCTCATCGCGCGGTGATAGGCGTCCATCAGGCGGCGCGCGGACTCTGCGTCGAGGCGCTCGTGGAGGGCGGTCGAGCCGATCAGGTCGGCGAAGACGATCGTCACGACCTTGCGCGTCTCGCGCGCATCCGGCGTCGCAGCGGCGAGGGGAGCGCCGCAGGCGTCGCAGAAGCGGGCGCCCTGGTGGCTCTCGCTCCCGCAGGCGGGACAGCGCGGGACGAGGGCCCTCCCGCACTCGCCGCAGAACCTGGCGCCCGGCCGGTTCGACGTCCCGCAGCTCGCGCAGTCCATCAGGTGCCCACGCCGCGGCCGCGCAGCGCGGCCCGGACCCCGATCGCGACGCTGCCGAGGGCTACATACGCGGAGGTCGCGTACGCGATCGCGAACTTGAGCTGTGCGCAACGCGCCGCGAGCGCTGCCCGGTCGCCGTCCGCGCCGCTGGCGAGCTGCGCCAGCAGCTGGCGGTTCTCGACCATGTCGAAGGCTCCCGCCGCGAACATCGCCCAGGCGAGTCCGACACCGAGCTGCGGCAACGCGGGCCACGCCAGGCGCCGGGCGCACCAGCCGGCCCAGGCGGAGAGTGCGAGGACGTACACCGGGATGTAGAGGAAGCAGTCCCAGAGCGTCTGCGTGCGCGCCGCCTCGCGGGCCGGCGGGTCCCACGCGGCCAGGATGGCGGCCGCGCGCGCCCGCGATCCCACCAGCTCGTAGTCCAGGATCCCGGACGGGCTCGTCGCGTTCTCCATGGGCCGTCCGATCGCGCCCATGAAGAGCGTCGCGGCGAAGAACGCGACGCCGAGTGCGAGCACGATGCTCGATTCGATCGGCTCGGGAAACCGCAACGGCGGACGCATGCCTTGCCTCCGGGCGGCGCTGCGGAGGCAGCATATCAGCGCGCCGCTCGCCGCTCCTCGAGCGCCTCCATCAGCGCCGGGATGCGCGCGTCGCCCGGCGCCGCCTCCGCCGCCGCGCGCAGCGCGGCCCGTGCCCCGTCGAGGTCGCCGGCATCGACCAGCGCTGACGCCAGCTCGACCTGCAGCGCAGGCGTCGCGCGATCCGCCGGGACGGCGCGCAGGAGCGCCACGGCGTCGGGCGCCCGGCCCCGGGCGCGCAGGGCGCCGGAGAGCCCGAGCCTCCAGTCCTCGCGCTCGGGTGCCGCGCGCAGCGCCGCGCCGAGCAGGCGGATCGCCTCTTCCTCGCGGCCCTGCTGGAGCCGGGCCATGCCGAGCCAGCCCGCCGCGATCGTGGAGCGGGGCGCCAGGCGCAAGCCGGCGGCGAGGTGCGCCGCGGCCTCGTCGAGCCGCCCGGCGCGGAACAGGACGATGCCGAGGTTGGTGTGCGCGACGTGGTTGCCCTCGGTGACGCGCAGGGCGTGCACGAACAGCGACTCGCTGTCCCGCCACACGCGCACCTGCGCCTGCGTCGCCAGCGCACAGGCGACGAGCGCGGCCGCAGCGGCGCCACCCACGGCGATCCTCGCCGCGCGCCGGGAGCCGGCCCACGACCAGGCCGTCCAGGCCACCGCGATCGCGAGGCCCACGTGCGGCAGCAGCATGTAGCGATCGGCGCGCGCGGCCTGACCCACCTGCACGAGCCCGCTGACCGGCGCCCAGAGCAGGACGAACCACAGCCAGCCCACGAGGATCCACGGCCGGCTGCGCCGCAGCGCGAAGCCCAGGCCGCTGAAGGCGCCTAGCAAAGCGGCGCCGACGGCGGCCTTCGCGAGCGACACCTCGGTGCCGGGATGCGGGTAGAAGAAGGCGAGCCCCGTCGGCCAGACGGTCTGCGCGAGGTAGTCCACCAGCGAAGCCGACGCGTTGGCCGCGCGCGCCCAGGCCGGGATCTGCGAAAGGCTGCGCAGGGCGCCGCTCGCGTGCTGCGTGGCGAGCGCGGCGGCGGAGGCCGCAGCCGCGAGCGCGAGCAGCGGCAGCTTCTCCCACAGCGCCGCGCGCAGCCGCGCGGGGTCGAGCCTGCCGCCGCGACCCAGGCGGCCGAGCGGCCAGGCGTCCAGCAAGAGCAGGACGAGGGGCCAGGGGACCAGGATCGGCTTGGAGAGCAGACCGAGCGCCAGCCACATCGACACCATTTCGTGTCGCCGCGCGCCGCCCCTGCGCACCGCCCGCTCGTAGGCCAGGAGCGAGAGCGCGGCGAACAGGCCCGCCAGCACGTCCTTGCGCGACGCCGCCCATGCCACCGACTCGACGCGCAGCGGGTGCAGCGCGTAGATGCCCGCGACGAAGAAGGAGGGGCCCGGGCTGCCGGTGAGCCGCGCGAGGGCCAGGAACCAGCACGCCGCGGCGACGGCGTGGATCGCGACGTCGGTGGCGTGGAAGGCGCGCGGCTCGATGCCGAAGAGCGACGCGTCGACCAGCCAGGAGAGCCGCGTCAGCGGGAACCAGTTGCCGCCCTCGCCCGTCAGCACCGCCCAGCGGACGCCCTGCCAGCCGAGACCGCCCCGGAGCGGGGGCACTCGCGTGATCAGGAGATCGTCGTCGTAGGCGACGAACTGATTGTCCAGAGCCGGCCAGTAGGCCGCCGCGGTCGCGAGCGCGAGGAGCGCGGCGGCGAGCGTCTTACGCGCGTCGGACATCGGGACGGCGGAGGGTACGCGCCGCCCGGGAACCTCGCTGCCACGCCCGCCTACGCGGGGATCTGCCGGTATTTCTCCCTCAATGGGGGCGCCGGGACGACCGATATCCGCCGCGATGCAGACCGCCCGCGTCCTCCGATCGACGAGCACGTGGTGGCTCGCCCTCGCGCTCGCGACGGCGCTCCCGTTGCCGGCCGCGGCCGATCTCGCGGGCCCGGCGCTCGGGGTCGTGAGCGCTTCGGCGGACCCCGAGCTCCAGCCGATCGCCCGCGGCTACGACCGCTGGCTCGCCGCACAGCTCGCCGCCGCGGGGATCAGCGTGATCTCCCTCGGCGCCGATCTGGACACCGCGCGCAGCGAAGCCAGCCAGCAACACCTGACGCGGATCCTCGCGCCGCGCCTGGCGTCGAGCGCTGGCCGCGCGAGCGTCCACCTCCCGCTGCTCGCGCCGGAGTCCGGCGCGCTGCTCGGCGGCGCGCGCGCCGAGGAGACGCTGGGTGAGATCGGCAAGGCCTGCGCGGCCTCCCTCGACGCGCTGCTCGTCGAGCTGGCCGCGCCGCCGTCCGGCGCCACGCCTGCCCCGCTCCTCGACGACCTCGCGAGCGCGAGCCGCGCCGTCGTCGCCTGGGACGCGGGCGACTGGGTCGGCGCGTGGCGCGAGGTGCAGGCGCGGCTCTCTCCGACCGCCATGGCCCTGCGCGAGGCGATCGTCGAGGCCTCGCGCGGCGGCGACGGGCCGCCGATCCAGCGCGCCCGCGTGCTCGTCGCCTCGGGCGACCCGTTGTCCGCGGCGCGGCTGATCGGACGCGATGCGGCCGCGGCGCTCCACGACGCGGCGGCCGACCCCGCCCTGCTCGTCGCCGGGGGCGAGCTGGCGCTGGCGCGCAGCGATGTCCGCGAGGCGCTCGAGTTCTTCGACGCCGCGCTGGCGCGCAGCGCCAGCGATCCCGGCGCGACGCTCGGGCGCGCGCGGACCCTGGCGCTGCAGGGTGACGCGTCCGGCGCGCGCGACGCGCTGCTGCGTATGGCGCAGCTGGCCCCCTCGGATCCGCAGCCGTGGATGCTGCTCGCCGAGTCGGAGCAGGACGACCCCCGCAGCGCCGCGCGCCACCTGCTCGAAGCCGGAAGGCGCTCCGCGGCGCAGCTCGAGGTGCAGCGCGCCCGACACCAGGTCGAGCAGGCGACCCGGCTCGATGCGTCGCTCGCCGGCGAGGCGAGCGCGACGACGGGCCAGCTCGAGGAGCGCCTCGGCCGGCCGGCCGAGGCGCTGGCCGCCTATCGCCGCGCGGCGGCCTCCGGCGTCCGGACCCCGACCCTGCTCGTCGCGACGGGCCGGACACAGCGCGCGCTCGGGCAGACCGACGCGGCGCGCGCGTCGCTGGAGGCGGCGCTCGCGCAGGCGCCGCAGGACCCGTCGGCGCTGTCGGAGCTCGGCGCCCTGCACCTCGCGTCGGGCGACGCGGCGCAGGCCCTGCCCCTGCTGCGCGACGCGCACGCCGCGGACGCGACCGACCCGATCATCTGTCACCGCTACGCCGAGGCGCTCAGCGCGAGCGGCCAGCCGGACGCCGCCGCGCAGCTGCTCGAGGCGCCGGGTGCCGGCCCCGAGGATCTGAGGCTCGCCGCCCGGATCCGCAGCGAGCGCGGCGATCTCGGGGCAGCGAAGGACGCCCTGGCGCGGGCCCTGCGCGTCGACCCCCTCGACGTCTCGCTGCACCGGCAGAACGCCGAGGTCCTGACGGCGCTCGGCGACCGGGAGGCGGCCGGCGCCGAGCTCCAGCTCGTCGCTGGGCTCGAGGGCGAGCGGCCCCGCCCTGGCGCCGCGGCGGAGGATGCGATCGGCGCGCTCACGCTCGACGAGCTGGTGACGAGCTTCGCGGCCCAGGTGCCTCGCGCGAGCGAGCGAAGGGTCGCCCTGCTCGACGTGCGCGAGCCCGGGGACCTGCACACGTGGATGTGGCGGCTGGTCCGGCCCCGCGGACCGGATCTCGCGGCGATCCGATCCACGCTGCAGACGGCGATCGAGGCGCGCTTCGGCCGCGCGGACCCGAACGCCGCCAGCGGAAGCGACGCGCTGCAGATCCACATCGATCGCCTGTTCACCTTCGAGAAGCAGGGCTCGCTGGACGCGCAGACCATCGCGGCGGTGAACCAGGTGCTCGCCAGCGACGGGATCTTCCTGGCGCGCGTCCTCGCCTCTGCGACGTCCGGTCCCGCGCAGCAGTGCGAGCCGGGCGATCTAGCGATCGAGCTGCGCCTGCTCTCGGGCCGTGACCCGGAGCTCGTCTCCGCGCTGGCGAACGTCGACTGCCTGCGCGGGGGGCTCGAAGCCTACGGAGCCTGGAACTGGATCGCCTTCGCGCTCTACGCGCTCGCCGCGCTCGCGGTGGGCTGGCCGCTGATCCGGGGCTGGGGCTCGATCCGGGTGGACATCGTCCTGCCCGAGCGCACCAAGGGCTTCTTCAGCATCCACGTCACCCGCCGCGCGGACGCCGTGAAGAAGGAGCGCGTCGACAAGAAGTCCGGCCGCAAGAAGATGAAGGCCGGGAAGCTCGACTTCCTGAAGCGCTTCGAGCGGCACATGGCCGGCCGCGAGACGCTCTTCCGGCTGATCCCCGCGCGAAAGCAGCCCTACACCGTCACGGTCGCGGGACCACTGCTCGACGCGCGGGGCGAGGAGATCATCGGCCACTTCCTCGAGGAGCAGCGCGTCGCGGTCGGCCGCGGCACGACCTCGAAGCTCGTCTTCGACTTCTGCCCCCGCGAGTGTGCGGTCGAGGTGCGCATCCTGGTGTCGGGACGGCCCGCGGCGAAGGGGCGCGTCGCGGTCGAGGGAGATCCCTCGTCGCTGCGCTACGCGCGCGAGGGCACGGCGTACCTCTACCTCGGCGCGGGGCGCTACACGATCCTGGCCGGCTGCGCGGACGCGGCCGCGAGCATCCCCCTCGAGATCGAGAGCGTGAAGAGCGCGATCCCGCTGCAGATCGACTTCGAGCACGGCGAGGGCGTCGTGTTCCGCAACTGCCCGCAGGCCGTGGACCCGTACCTGCAGAGCGATCTCGCCAGCGCAGCGGCCGCGCTCGAGGCGCACGGCCAGCCGGACGCCGCGCATCGCGTGAAGGCGACGCTCTACCGCCGCCAGGGGCGACACGAGGAAGCGGCGCGCGAGTTCGAGGCGGGGGGTCGGCTCGGCGATGCCGCCGAGATCCTCGCCAGCGGATCCGACTTCGCCCGCTCGGCGCGGCTGTTCCTCCAGGCCGGCGAGTTCGCGCGGGCCGCCGAGGCGTACCGCTCCGCGCGTGCGTTCGCGGAGGCCGCCGACTGCTACGAACGCGCCTACGACTACGCGCGCGCCATCGAGTGCTGGCGTGAGGCGGGCGACCCCGAGCGCGAGCTGCTGTTGCAGGAGAAGCTCGGCGAGTACCTCGAGGCCGCGCGCCTCGCGCGCGAGCAGGGCGACGCCGACCGGGCGCTCGCGCTGCTCGGCCACATCGATCCGCGGCACTCGGAGTTCGCGCTCGCGTGCCGGCAGATCGCCGAGATCGCGAGCGAGCGAGGCGACTTCGAGCTCGCGGTCGCCAAGCTCGAGCAGGCGATCGGCGACGGCGGACCGGACGACGCATCCGACGAGGTCCTCGAGGCCTACGCCTCCGCGCTCGAGCGCGCCGCGCGCCAGACGCAGGCGCTCTCGATCTACGAGCTGCTGCGCCGGCGCGACGCGAGCCGCAGCGACGTGGCGACCCACATCCAGCGCCTGCGCCGCACGCTCGCCGAGTCGGGAGCGGCGACGGAGTCCGCCCCGCGAACGGCAGCCCGCCCGGAGAGCCGCTACGAGCTGCTCGAGGAGCTCGGCCGGGGCGGCATGGGCGTCGTCTACAAGGCGCGCGACCGGCGCCTCGGGCGCATCGTCGCGCTGAAGCGGCTGCCCGAGAACCTGAAGAACCACCCACAGGCCGTGGCACTCTTCGAGCGCGAGGCGCGCGCGGCCGCGGCGCTGGGCCACCGCAACATCGTGACGCTCTTCGACGCCGGCCAGGAGGACGGCACGTACTTCATCAGCATGGAGCTGCTCGAGGGGCGGCCGCTGAACGCGATCCTCACCCGCAGCGGCCGGCTGCGCGCCGGCGACGTGCTGCGCCTCGGGGTGCAGATCTGCGCCGGCCTGCACTTCGCCCACGAGCGCCGCATCGTCCACCGGGACATCAAGTGCGCGAACCTGTTCTTCACGAACGAGCGCGTCGTCAAGATCATGGATTTCGGGATCGCGAAGTCGCTCGAAGAGGTGCGACGCCAGGCGACGGTGATCGGCGGGACGCCCTACTACATGGCGCCGGAGCAGGCGGCGGGCGAAGCGGTGGACCACCGCGCGGATCTGTATGCCCTCGGTGTCACGTTCTTCCAGCTCGCGACCGGCTCCCTGCCCTTCGCGGACGGCGACGTCAGCTACCGGCACCGACACGAGGCGCCGCCGGATCCGCGCCAGCTCGTCCCCGACCTGCCCGAGCGGCTCGCGCGCCTCATCCTGGCCTCGATGGCGAAGCGCCCCGAAGAGCGCCCGGCCAGCGCGGCCGCGGTGGGCGAGGAGCTCCGCGCGCTGCTCTCCGAGGTGTCGCGGCCCGCGGCGGGCTAGCGTCGGCGCTCGTGCGCCGCAGCCGGCTCGTCCTCGTCACGCTGATGATCGCCTGCGCCTCGCCGCGTCCGGTGCTCTACCCGAACGCGACCCTCGAGCGCGTCGGAGCCGACGCCGCGGCCGCCGACGTCGACGCCTGTCTGGCGCGGGCGCGCGAGGCCGTGCCCTCGAACGAGGCGCAGGAGGTCGCGCGGGATACCGCAGGGCGGGCGGGCGCGGGCGCGGCGGCGGGCGCCGCGGCCGGCGCGATCGGCGGGGGCGGCGCGGGAATCGGCGCGGCCGTGGGCGCCGCCAGCGCCGCCACCTGGAGCTTCGTGACCGCGCTGTTCAGGCGGCGCGGCCCGGACGAGGTCCAGCGGCGCTACACGGAGCGCTGCCTCGGCGAGCGGGGCTACGAGGTGATCGGCTGGCGCTAGGCCAGCTCGCGCCGGCGCCCGCACCGGGCGAGTCCGACGAGACCGAAGCCCAGCAGCGCCGCCGTCTCCGGCTCGGGGATCACCGTCGTCGTGGGCGCCTTGCCCGGCACGAAGCCGGGGTCGGGGAAGTCGTCGAAGCGGAATCCGTTGCCGATCGCGAAGAGCGGCGGGATCACGTCGAAGACCTTCGGATCCCAGAGCGGGTTGCCGTCGGCCACGAAGCTCGGGCGCAGCACGTCCTCGAAGACGTCCGACTTGCCCATCACGATGTTGGTGGCATCCACGTCGTCGATCACGATCAGGTCGCCGTTCGCGCTCGGGATGCTCTGGAGCTGAGCCAGGCGCTGTCCGGCCTCGCCGCGGAAGCGGCCGTCCTGGAACAGCGCCTCGATGTCGAGGAACTCGAGCAGGAAGCCGGCGCCCGCGCCGCGCGTCACCATCAGCGGCGGGCGCGAGAGCCGCACCGGCCGGAAGACGATCGTCCCCTTGCGCGCCGCCTCCTGCGACTGATCCCCGTTGTAGTCGATGTCGACGAGTCCGGGGGCGAGCACGCCCGCGAAGGCCAGCAGCGGAAGCAGCGAGAGCACGGCCGCCGCAATGCTGTGTCGCACGGGTCCCTGGCTCTTCTGCTCGCGCCGCCTGGCCATCGCGGTTCCTTCGGCCCACCGCCTCCGCCGCGGGCGCGCACGCCAGCACGGCGGTTCAAGCGGGTTCTCCGCGCACGTATCGGGAGGTCGGGCGCGCGCCTTTACGGCGTAGCTGCCGATGCGCTCCGTGGGCCGCGCGGACGGGCGGCGCCGGGGCGGGGCCCGGTGGCGCTTGCGCTACGGCGAGACGCGTACAGGGGCAGCGGAGCCCGGGGCGCCCGGCGCGTCCAGGACGATCTCCGTGATCTCCGCGGGGGCGAACAGGCGCATCGGCGGCCCCCAGAAACCCGTGCCCCGGCTGACGTAGAGCTGCGCGCGGCCGTCCCGATGGGCGCCGGCGACCCACGGGATCACCAGTCGCACCACGAGGCCGAACGGCCAGATCTGCCCGCCATGGGTATGGCCCGAGATCTGCAGATCGATCCCGGCGTGGCGCGCGCGCTTGAACGTCGAGGGATCGTGCGCGAGCAGGATCGCGGGACGCGCGGGATCCCGCCCGGCGAGCGCGCGCGAGAGATCCTCGCCGCCGCTTCCGACGAGCCGCCCGTTGTGGTCGTCGACGCCGACGAGGTCGAAGCCCGGTGTCGCCGCGTCGCCGATGCGGACGTGCTCGTTGCGCAACACCCGCATGCCCAGCGCTTCGGCGCGCGCAGCCCACGCCGAGGCCCCGGAGTAGTGGTCGTGGTTGCCCGTCACGAAGTAGACGCCGTGGCGCGCGCGCAGCCCGGCCAGCGGCGCCACCTCGTCGGCCAGCAGCTCCGCGTTGCCATCCGCGAGATCGCCGGTGACGGCGACGAGATCGGGGGCGAGCGCTGCCACGCGCCGGGCGAGGCTCTCGGCGAAGCGGCGGCCGAGGATCGGACCGAAGTGGAGGTCCGAGAGCTGCACGATGCGGTAGCCGGAGAGCTCGCGCGGCCAGCCGTCGATCGCAAAGCGCACGCGTCGGATCCGGGGCGGACGCAGGGCCTGGGCCAGACCGGCCGCGGCGCCGAACAGCGCCAGCGCGAGCACCGTCGCGGCGCGCGCGCCCGAGGCCGAGCGCGCCGCTCCCGCGTCGGCCGTGGCGGCGAGCGCCGGGCTGCCGGTCAGCCAGAGGCCCAGGTCGCTGGCACCGAGCAGCAGCAGGAGCAGGAAGCAGGTGCCCATCCAGAGCCCGGCGGGCCACGCGACGAGGCGCGTGTAGCGAGGCGGCAGGGCGCGTCCGGCGATGGGCTCCGCGACCAGGGACGCGCCGAGCAGCGCGACCGCGACGCACGCGACGCGCACCCAGGGCTCCGGCAGCTGCGGATCGAAGACCAGGCGCCGGAGCAGGTACAGGTGCGCGCCGACCAGCACGGCCGCGAGGACGGCGAGCGCGACGATCAACGACGCAATGCGACGCAGGGAGCGGCCCACGCGCCGGAGGATAACGGCTGGCTCGAGCGAGCCGGGTCTCATCCTCTGAGCTTCGCTCGCCACGCCTCTGCGATCTCCGCTCGGCTTCGCCTCGCTGCGCGCGCGGCGCAAGGCGCCGCGCTTGCTAGGCCGCGTTGCGCTCCTCGGGGGAGAGCAGCGGCTCGAACCGAGTGCGGTCGCTGGCCTTCAGGTAGGCGTCGAACGCGCGCACGCGGCCCGCCTTGGTCGCGGCGAGCAGCGCGTCGTCCATCGACTGCATGCCCTGGGCCTTGCCGGACTGGATGATCGAGGCGATCAGGCTCGCGTTCCCCTCGCGGATCACGTTGGGCAGGCCGGGGGTGCGCAGCAGGATCTCGTGCACGGCGACGCGCCCCTTGCCGTCCGCCGCCGGGAGCAGGAGCTGCGCGACCACGCCGGCCAGCGACTCGGCGAGCGAGATGCGAACCTGGTTCTGCTCCGAAGCCGGGAAGGCGTCGATGATGCGGTCGATGCTGCGCGCCGCGCTGTTGGTGTGGAGGGTCCCGAAGACGAGCAGTCCCATCTCCGCGGCGGTGATCGCCATCTGCATGGTCTCGCGGTCGCGCATCTCGCCGACCAGGACGACGTCCGCGTCCTGGCGGATCGCCGCGCGCACCGCGTCGGCGAAGCTCCCCGTGTGAGCGCCCACTTCGCGATGCGACAGGACGGAGCGCTTGTTCACGTGCACGAACTCGACGGGATCCTCGATGGTCACGATGTGCTTGGCGTAGCCCGCGTTGATCGCGTCGACGATCGCCGCCAGCGTGGTCGACTTGCCGGAGCCGGTCGGGCCCGTCACCAGCACGAGGCCCTTGGAGAGGTGGACCAGCGACCCGATCGCGGGCGGCAATCCGAGCTGCTCGATCGTGACGATCTCCTCCGGAACCATGCGGCACACCGCAGCCGCGCCGGACTCCTGGACGAGGAAGTTGACGCGGAAGCGCGCCACGCCGGCGAGCCCATAGGCGAAGTCGAGATCGCCGCAGCGCTCGAACTCCTGCCACTGCTCCTCGTTCGCCACCTCGCGCAGCGCGCTGCGCAGGTCCGCGTCGGAGAGCGGACTCTCGCCTTCGAGGTCGATCAGCTCGCCCTTCAGCCGAAGGCGCGGCACTGCGCCCGCGGCGAGGTGGAGATCGGAGCCGCCGCGCGTCTTCAGCGTCCTCAGCCAGCCGTCACAGCGACCCATCTTCCCTCCCCCGCAGCCACCTAGGCGGCGATCATCTTCGGATCGGAACAGAAGCGCAGCGCGTCCTCGCGGCTCACGGTGCCCGCCTGCACGTGGGCCTTGATGGACTGGTCGAGCAGACCCATGCCGTGCGCAGCGCCCGTCTGCAGGATCGACTGGATCTGGAACACCTTGTTCTCGCGGATCAGATTCGCGACCGCCCGGGTGACGATCAGCGTCTCGATCGCGGCGACGCGCCCCTGGCCGTCGGCGCGCGGCAGCAGCCGCTGCGACACGACTGCGCGCAGGGACTCGGCGAGCATCGTGCGCACCTGCTCCTGCTGGTCCGCCGGGAAGGCGCCCACCACGCGGTTGAGCGTGCGCAGGCTGTTGTCGGTGTGCAGCGTGCCCAGCACCAGGTGGCCCGTCTCGGCGGCCGTCAGCGCCAGCGAGATCGTCTCGAGATCGCGGAGCTCGCCGATCACGATGACGTCCGGGTCCTGGCGCAGCGCGGCGCGCAGCGCCCGCGCGAACGACTCGGTGTGACGCTTCACGCTGCGCTGGTTGATGCGGCAGCGCTTCGAGGAATGCAGATACTCGATCGGGTCCTCGATCGTGAGCACGTGCTCGCGTCGCTCCTCGTTGATCAGGTCGACGAGCGCCGCGAGGGTCGAGGTCTTGCCGCAGCCGGTGGGGCCGGTGACGAGCACCATGCCCTGATGGAAGGTGGTGAGGCGGGCCATCGTGCGCGGCAGCCCGAGCTCGGCGAGGGTGGGCGGCCGGGCCGGGATGACGCGAAACACGCCGTCGAGGCCGCGCTGCTGGCGATACACGTTGGCGCGGAAGCGCCCGACTCCCTCGACCGTGTGGCAGAAGTCCACCTGACCTCGGGCGTCGAGCTCGGCGCGCGCCTCGGCGTCGAGCGCGTCTCGCAGCATCGCCTCTGCGGCGCTCGCGTCCGGCGCGTCGCCGTCCCACGGAACCAGCTTTCCGGCGAGCCGCAGGCGCAGCTCCGAGCCGCCGTGCACGTGCACGTCGCTGGCGCCGCGCGCCGCGGCCTCGCGCAGGACTCCGTCGAGCCCGCCGGACGCACCGACACTCGTCCGCGCGGGTCGCGCAGCGGGCTTCTGCACAGCAGGCTTCGCGGGCGCGGGCCGCTCGGCGGCCGCCTGCTCCGCCGGCGCTCCGGCCGGCGCGCCGGCGCGGGCCCGCGCGGGTTCCGGCGCGGGCTTCTGCGGAGGGCGCGCGGGCTGCGACGCGCGCGCCGCGGGCGCGGCGTCGACGCGCGGCGGCGCCGCACCACCCGCCTCCTTCTCGCGCTGACCCGCCAGCACGCGCTGCTGCGCCGCGATCAGCTTTTCGATCTGCGCGGGGCTCAGGTAGCCGAGCTCGCGCAGCACCGCGCCCAGGTTGCGCTCCTCGCCCGCCTGCCCCTGGACCCGCAGCGCCTCGGCGAGCTGGTCCATGGAGATCATCTTGAGGTGCACCGCGAGGCGCCCCAGCAGGGGCACGGGCTGCTTGCCGGACATGCGCCCCGTATCGGCGGATCGCACGAGTTCGTGAAGCGACGGGCTGCGCGTTCACCAGCCGCGCAGGTCGATCGGCCAGGCGTCGAGCACCTCGTCCCCGGCGACGACCCAGGCGCGCTCGTGGTAGGCCACCGTCGGATCGACGTGGGCGGGCCAGACCCGGACGCGCTCGCCGATCGACGCCCGCCGTCCGCCGAAGGTCACGTGCTCGTCGGAGCAGAACCAGACGCGGGCGCCCTCGAGCGACGGGTTGCCGTGGTCCATGCCGAGCGCCTTCAGCCCGCAATCCGCGACGGCGTACTCCCGCGAGACCGAGATCACGGTCGCGAGGATCGAGAGCGCGGGCGCGAAGGGCAGGCCCAGCGCCGCGTAGCTCGTGTCCATCAGCGCATAGGAGCCGGCCTGGATCTCCGTCGCCAGCGCGTTCAGATCGTAGGTGCCGGTGCCGCCGGCCGAGACGATCTCCCCCCCGACGTCGCGCTGTGCCGCGGCCAGGCGCTCCATGCTCTCGGCGGTCAGCCGGGCGCGCTGCGCGCGATCCGCCTGCAGGACGGCGTGACCCTCGTAGCCCATCACGCCGCGCACCGAGAGTCCGCGGCGGCGCGCGGCGTCGGCCAGCGCGCCGGCGCGCGAAGGTTCGCAGCCGCAGCGCGGCAGCCCCACGTTCACGTCGATCAGCACCTCGGACACGCCGCCGCGCGCCGCCGCCTCGAGCGTCTCGGGAGAGTCGATCGCCACGGTCACGCGCGCGTCGAGCGCGCCGAGCCGCCGGGCGTCGAGCACCTCGTTCGCGAGCAGGAGATCCTCGCCGAGACCCGCGGCGGCGAGCCCCTCCATCTCGCGGATCGTCGCGCAGGTGAAGCCCCGATGGCCCTGCGCAGCCTGGCGGCGCGCGAGCGCCGTGCACTTGTGGGCCTTGACGTGGGGCCGCAGGCGCGGCCCGGGCAGGGCGGCAGCCATCGCGCGCAGGTTCGCGTCGAGCCGCTGCGCGTCGATCAGGAGCGCCGGCGTGGTGAGCTCGGAGACGTTCACGCCGCGCGCAGGCAGTCCTCGCAGCGCCAGCGGCTCCCGACACCCTTCGGCGTCACGCTCGCGTAGGCCGGATCGCCGCGGCCGAGCAGCGTCTCGCAGCGCTCGCAGCGCTGCGGCCCCGCGAGCAGCAGGGCCTGCCAGCCGATCACGTCGTCCTCCCCGAGGCCGGCGCGCTCCGGCGCCTCCGCCTCTCGCGCCGGAGCCGGCCCGCGCGACGCGCCCGCCGAGCGCCGCCGCTGCCGGACGCGGATGCGGTCGCGCACCGCCTCCGCTTCGTCCATCACGTCCTCGATCAACTCGCCGACGTTGTCGGTGACCGCCTCCACCACGCTGAAGGCCTCCTCGAGCACGTTGCGCACGAGGTTCGAGACCGGAACGCGAAGATCCTCCGCCACGCGGCGGAGATCGTCCGCGAGATCCTCGGAGATGCGGGTGTGGAGGATCCGCTCCTTGCGGCCGCGCCGGGCGCCGCGCTCGCCGGGGTCGGCATCCATGCCCGGCTCGGGGCGGGCGTCGTCCAGAGCCTCGTCGGCGGGTCGATGACTCTCTTCGTGATACATCGTGATCTCCTTCCTGGCCGATTTTGTATCACGATGTATCACAAGCTACCAACTGATTCCCTCGGGGATTCCAATTCTCCCCATCAGAGATAGGTCAGCCAGCGGTCGTGCTTGCGGTCGCGTCCGGCGACCACCTCGAAGAACGCGGACTGCAGCGCCGTCGTGACGGGACCCCGCGTCCCCGACCCGATGCTGCGCCGATCGACCTCGCGGATCGGCGTGACCTCCGCCGCCGTGCCGGTCAGGAACACCTCGTCGGCGACGTAGAGCTCGTCGCGCGTGATGGCGCGCTCCTCGACGCCGATGCCCTTCTCGCGCGCCAGCTCGATCACGGTGGCGCGCGTGACGCCGCCGAGCACGCTGTGCAGCGTCGGCGTCGCGAGCACGCCGTCGCGCACGAGGAAGATGTTCTCGCCGCTGGCCTCGGAGACGAGGCCCTGGGTGTCGAGCAGGATCGCCTCGTCGTAGCCGTCGAGCAGCGCCTCGCGCTTGGCCAGGATCGAGTTGACGTAGTCGCCGCAGGTCTTGCCCTTGGTCATCTTCGCGTTCACGTGGTGGCGGCTGAAGGTCGAGACCTTCGCGCGGATCCCGCGCACAACGCCCTCTTCGCCCAGGTACTTGCCCCACGCCCACGCCATCACCGCGACGCGGATCGGATTGCGGCCGGGGTTGAGCCCCATCTCGCCGTCCCCGATGAAGACGAGCGGCCGCACGTATCCCTCCGGCAGGTCGTTCTGGCGCAGCGACTCGAGGCAGGCCTCCTCGACGACGGCGCGCGGGAAGGGAACGTCCATCAGGTTGATGTGCGCCGAGTCGTAGAGGCGGCGCAGGTGATCGCCGAGGCGGAAGACCGCGGAGCGCCCGTCCACGGTGCGGTAGCAGCGGATCCCCTCGAACACTCCGAGCCCGTAGTGGAGGGTGTGCGTGAGCACGTGCACGCGCGCCTCGGACCAGTCGACGAAGCGACCGTCGAGCCAGATCCGCTTCCCGGTGACCGCCACCATCGCATCCTCCGTCGGCGATTGGAGCGCGACAGCATATCCGAGCGCGGGGGCTAGCGTCGCAGCAGGCGCCCGATCAGGCCCTTGGACTTCTCGCGTCGCATGGCGATCAGGCGCAGCTCGCGCAGCGCCTCCACGCACTCCGGCTGGATCTGCACGGCGCGGGTGAACATGCGCTCCGCGACCTCGGGCCGACCCAGCGCCTTGTAGAGGCGGCCCATGAACAGGTACGGCATCTCGCGATGGCTGGCCGTCTTGAGCCCGCGGCGCACGTGCTCGAGCGCCTCCGCCAGCATGGCCGGATCGGAGGGATGGCACAGGTACAGCGCCCAGCCGTAGTGCGCGTGGTGATCGCCTTCGTCGGGGTAGAGCTCGAGCGCCTTGCCGAACCAGCGCAGCGCGCTCTCGTAGTCGCGCGCGCGCAGGGCGGTCTCGCCGTCGCGGAAGGCCGTCTCCGCCGCGAGGGCTCGCTCGGCCTGCTGCTGGCGCGAGGCCTCGCGCTCGGCGCGCCGTTTGTCGAGCACGTGCTCCTGCCGCTTGCGCGGATCGGACAGCGCCTGCTGGGCCTCGGTCACGCGGCGGAAGATCTGCTCGGCGAGCGCCTTGACGGTCCGGCTCTCGCCGCTGTAGCGGTCCGGATGGACCTGCGCGAGGAGCCGTTCGCTGGCGCGCCGCACCACCTCGGGCGTGGCGTTCTCGGGCACGCCGAGCAGGTCGAAGTGGTTCTGCGCGTGCAGCTTCTGCGCGAGGGCCGCGAGCTCCGGAGGGTGCGACGCGGCCGCGTCGGGAGCCGACGTCGGCTGCGGGCGCGCTGCCTTCTGCGGCTCGCGCGCCGCGAGCTTCGCGGGCGACGACTTCGCCAGCGGCCCCGGTGCGGGCTTCGCGGGCAGTGCGGTCGCGGGCTTCACAGGCTGCGTGGGCGCGCGCTTCGCAGGCTGCGTGGGCGCGCGCTTCGCAGGCTGCGCAGCCGCGGGCTTCGAGGGCCTTGCCGGCGCCGCCTTCGGCGGCGGCTCGCGCGTCGGCTTCGCGGGCGACGCGGCCGCCTGCCTCGCGGGCGGAGGCGCCTGCCGGGCGGGCGCGGCGGGCGCCTTCGCCGCGACCTCGCGTCGCCCCTCGGTCGCCTCGCCGGCGCCGCCCTGGAGCTCGAGCAGTCCGGCGGCGAGCAGAGCATACACCGTTCGGCGTACGCTCTCCTCCTCGCGCAGGAACGCGCCGAGGGGCTGCGAGCCGTCGAGACCGCGCAGCAGGGCCTCCTCGGTCGGATCCATGTACAGCTCCTGGAAGCGATAGAAGGGGCTGCTCCCGTGGACGACCCAGCGCTGCGCCTGTCCGCGCAGGTAGCGATCGATGCGCGCGATCGAGAAGCGCGAGCGCACGCCCTCGAGGATCAGGTTGGCCGGACTGCGGCCGAGACCCAGCACGTTGGCGCGGTCGAGCTTGCCGTCGCGCTCGAAGTGGAAGCGCCCGGCATCCCAGCCGAAGATCTCGAAGAGCTTCTCGTCGGCCTGATCGCGCAGCGCGACCGCCACCTGCTCCTCGGACAGCACCTGCATGGCGACGAGCACCTCGCCCTGGCGCCGCGCGTCGCTCTTCATCCGGCGCCGCGACTCCTCGAGCACCGCGCGCGAGATGCGACCGCTGCGCTCGAGGTAGCAGCCGAGCGTCTCGCTCACGAGGTTCGAGCGGACCGCGACGGGGTAGCCGTCGCGCAGCTGGATCCACTTGAGCTTCTTCTCGCACGAGAGGTGCAGGACTCCCGTGGCGCGCAGGCCGTGCAGGTGGTGCAGCACCGCCGGGAACGGGATGCGATCGAGCTGGCCCGAGATCGTGGAGCGCTTCCCCGGGCGCGGCTCCGACTCCCGCTCCGCCTTCGTCCCCACCTGCGCCTTGGCCTCGCCCACGTGCGAGACCACGACCTCGAGCAGGCGATCGAGCGGGACCGGCTTGACCAGCAGATCCGCCGCGTCGAGCGCGGTGGCGCGCTTCGCGTAGGCGGGCGTCGGCGTGCAGCTCGTGAGCAGCACGACGGGCAGGGCCGTGAAGGGAGGTCCGAGGACGCGGAGCTCCTCGAGCACCTGGAAGCCGTCCTTGCGCGGCAGCAGGACGTCGAGGAGCAGCAGGTCCGGCGCCTCGTCCTGGATCTGGGACAGCGCCGACTCGCCATCGAAGGCCGTCTGGACCTCGTAGCCCTCACCCCGGAGGGCCTTTGCCACGATCTGGCAGAGGTTCCGGTCGTCGTCGACGAAGAGCACGCGGGCGGGCATGCAGGGGTTCGCCGGCCTCCTGATTCGGAGGTATCGCCCGGTGAACGCCCGGACTTGAAGGGGAAAGCCCCTACTCGCTGCCCGGCGAGGCAGCCCCGGACGCCGCGGGATCCGGCGGCGCCGGGGAGGGAGCCGCGGACCCCGCAGGATCCCGCGCGGGCGCGTCGCCGCTCTCGGGCGCAGGCGCGGTCTGCGAGCGGTTGCGGCGGCCGGAGCCGAGCAGCCCGTCGAGGACCTTGAGGCCCTCGTCCACCACCGTGCCGCCGCCCTCGCCGAGCACCTTCTCGGCCTGCTTGCGCAGCGGCGCCGCGTAGGCCGGGCCCGCGTAGGCCGCCGCCAGGGCGGCCGCGGTGCGCGGGGCGAGGCGCACCGTCGGCGAGGCGAGCGAGCCCGTGACGGCCGCCAGCGGAATGCTCCGGCGCACCGGTGTGTAGTCGCGCAGGCCGAGCTGCTTCGCGACCAGCCCGTCGAGCTCCTCGCTCAGCGTCAGCTCGCCCTCGGTGTCGAGCGAGAGATCGAGGAGCCCGAGCGTCCCGCGCAGCACGACCGCGTAGCCCCGGTACGCGAAGGTCAGGTCGTCGGTGCGCGCCACGCCGTCCTGCACGTCGAAGGTGCCGCGCAGCGTGTCGAAGGCGTCCGAGTAGAAGCGCTGGAGGTCGCGGCCGCCGAAGGCGCGACCGAGGTCCAGGACGAGCGAGCCGCTCGCCCCGAGGCGATCGACCACCGAGCGCAGCAGCGACACGCCCGCGAGACGCCCGTCGTCGACGCCGAAGCCGGCGCGGCCTTGCATCGATCGAACGAGATCGCCGCGCAGGGGCCCCGCGAAGCTCGCCTGCAGCCCGAGCAGGCCGAACAGCAGGTCCGGCCGGCCGGCCAGGGCGCTGACCACCTGGTTGGCGTCGCGTCCGCTCCCTTCGAGGCCGACGCGATAGTGCGGCGCGCCGAACAGGTCCTCGAGGCGGGCGTCGAGCGTGAAGTCCTGTCCGCCCGCCGAGAGCCGGCCGCCCTCGAGCAGGAGCGACTGGCCCTGCGCGACCACTGCGCCGCGCAGCGCGATGGGCGGGTGGCCCGCGAAGGCGGCCTGCACGCCGTCCAGCGTCACCCGGCCGCTGAGCGCCGCGGGTGAGGCCGCGTACGCGAGCGACTCGACGCGCATGCGGCCCGAGGGCGACGCCTTCGCCAGCGCGGGCAGCAGCTGATCGAAGCCGCCGACCTCGAAGGTCTCGGAGCGCAGCTCGACCTGCAGGGGCGAGAGCCGCGCGACCCGCCCGCGCAGCTCGAGGTCGCGAAGCGTGAGCGAGAGGTCCTCGATGGCGACGCCGCCTCCGGGAGCCGCCGCGATCCGTCCCGCGACGTGGGCGGGTGTACCCGCCGGCTTGTGGAAGCTCTCGCCGTAGCCGATCTCGGCGCCGGCGGCGTCCGCGGAGAAGGGTCCAGCCGGCGCGCGCACGGGCGTCGTCAGCTTCGCCTCGACGTGCAGGGGACCCGCCACGCGCAGCGGACCCTGCCGGAAGTCGAGCTCGTCGAAGGAGAGGTCGGCGCTCGCGCTCTCGGGATCCGCGGCGGCGCCCGCGACGTGCGCCTTGCCGCTGGCGCGGCCCGCCCGCAGGTCGACGCCCTTCACGTACGCCGAGAGCGGCGCGAGCGCGAGCTTCTCGAGCTCGAGCTCGAGGTCGAGCGCGCCGGCGAAGGTCGCGTCGCCCTTGACGCGCACGCGACCGCCGCTCGCGAGCGCCGCCGAGGCGTCGAGGTCGATGCGCTCGCCGAGCAGGCGGCCCTTCGCGTCGGCGTTCACGTCGCGCAGCTCCCAGGTGACCAGGGGCGAGACGGCGCGATCGTCGAGCACGAGCTTCGAGTCGCGCAGGCGCACGCTGCGCACCGCGAGGTCGAGCTTCGCGCCGTCGCCGGCCGGCGCCGCCTCGGGGGCGGATCCGGGGCCGTGCGGCGTCGGCAGGTCGAGGCCCTTGCGGCTGCGCGCCACGTGGAGCGTCGCCCCGTCGACGACCAGGGAATCGATCGCGAGCTTGCGCACGAGCAGGGGCAGCAGCGCCAGCCGGAGCGAGATCGACTTCGCCTCGAGCAGGGGCGCGGCCGCCGGCGTGGCGCCCGCGATGCGCGGCCCGACGACGCGCAGCGACGGCGGGAACAGACCCGCCTCGAGGGACTCGAAGCGAAGCTCGCGGCCGAGGGCCGCCTGGGCCGCCGACTCGATGCGCGCGCGCGCGGCGGCGCTGCCCGCGACGCGCGGCAGCGCGACCGCGAGCGCGATCACGGCGAGCACCGCGAGCGCGGCCAGCAGCAGCGCTCCGCGAACCAGCCACTTCATGCGCCCCCCTCTCCCAGGCGGGCGGCCAGGATGCGCCGCACGGCCGCCGGATCCGCCTTGCCCCGGGTGCGGCGCATCACCTGTCCGATCAGGAAGTCTCGCACCTTCTCCTCGCCCCGCCGCAGCCGCTCCACGTGGGCGGCGTGCTCCTGGAGGACCGCGTCCACCGCCTGCTCGATGGGGCCGGTATCCGACACCGCCTCGAGTCCCCGCTCGCGCACCAGCTCCCTCGGGTCGCCGCCGCGCAGGACCAGCTCGGGCACCAGATCGCGCGCGCTCTTCGCGGTGGTGACGCCCCCCTCGACGAGCTGCACGAGGTCCGCCAGCGCCTCCGGCGCGAGCTTCGAGGACTCGATCTCGAGGTCCTGGAGGGCGAGCGCGCGCAGCACGTCCCGCCGGATCCAGTTGGCGACCGCGCGGCCCGCGCCGTGGCGCTTCGCCGCGGCGTCGAAGAAATCGGCGAGGGCGCGGCTCCCGCTGAGCAGCGCCGCGTCGCCCTCGGAGAGGCCGTGCTCGCGGACGAAGCGCTCCCGGCGGGCATCGGCGAGCTCGGGCAGAGCCGCGCGCACCGCGTCGATGCGAGCCTCCGAGATCACCAGGGGCACCAGGTCCGGATCGGGGAAGTAGCGGTAGTCGTCGGCGTTCTCCTTCAGGCGCAGCACGCGGGTCCGGTTGCTGTGCGGATCGAAGGCCAGCGTCGCCTGCACCACGGCGCCGCCCGCGTCCAGGATCTCCGCCTGGCGCGCGATCTCCGCATGCAGCGCCGCTTCGACGAAACGGAACGAGTTCAGATTCTTCAGCTCGGCGCGCGTGCCGAGCTCGCGGGCGCCGCGCGGCCGCAGCGAGATGTTGGCATCGCAGCGGAAGTTGCCGCGCTCCATGTCGGCGTCGGACGCCTCGACGTAACGCAGCAGCGAGCGCAGCGCGCGCAGGTAGGCCGCGGCCTCGGCGGGCGAGCGCAGATCCGGCTCGCTCACGATCTCGAGCAGCGGGACGCCCGCGCGGTTCAGGTCGATGTGGGTTGCATTGCCCGCGATCGCCGCATCGTGGATCGACTTGCCGGCATCCTCTTCCATGTGGATGCGGTGCAGCCGGACGCGCTTCACGCTCGCGCCGCCGTCGTCGGAGAGCGGCACGTCGAGCCAGCCGTCCGTGGCGAGGGGCTCCTCGTACTGGGAGATCTGGTAGCCCTTCGGCAGGTCCGGGTAGAAGTAGTTCTTGCGCGCGAACACCGAGTGCGGATGGACCCGGCAGTGCGCCGCGAGCGCGACGCGGATCGCCAGCTCGACGGCGCGCGCGTTCAGCACCGGCAGCACGCCGGGCAGCGCCAGGCAGATCGGGTGGACGGCGTGGTTCGGCGGCGCGCCGTAGGAGACGGGCGCCGGGCTGAACAGCTTCGAGCGGGTGCGCAGCTGCGTGTGCACCTCGAGGCCGATCACGACCTCGTAGCGGGGGTGCGGCGGCGCGCTCACCGCAGCTCCGGCGGGCGCGCGAGGTGGTGCTCCGTGCGGCGCTGGTAGGCGTCCGCGACGCGCAGCAGGCGCGCCTCCTCGAGCGGCGGCGCGAGCAGCTGCAGCCCGACGGGCAGGCCCTGCGAGAAACCGCAGGGCAGCGACACGCCGGGCAGCCCGGCGAGGTTGGCCGACACCGTATAGACGTCGGAGAGGTACATGCGCAGCGGATCCTCGGAGCGCTCGCCGAGGCGGAAGGCGACCTCCGGAACGGTCGGCGTCGCGATCACGTCGCAGCCGCGGAACGCCGCCTCGAAATCGCGCCGCAGCAGCGTGCGCACCTGCTGGGCCTTGCGATAGTAGGCGTCGTAGTAGCCGGCCGAGAGCACGTACGTGCCGAGCACGATGCGCCGCTTCACCTCGGCGCCGAATCCCTCCGAGCGGGTGCGCCGGTACATCTCGCCGAGGTCGCGCGCGCCGGACGCGCGGTGGCCGTAGCGGACCCCGTCGTAGCGGGCGAGGTTGCTCGAGGCCTCCGCGGTCGCGATCAGATAGTAGGCCGCGACACCGTACTCGCTGTGGGGCAGCGAGACGTCGCGCAGCTTCGCGCCGGCGCGCTCGAGCTCGCCCACCGCTTCGCGCACCGCGCGCTCGACCCCGGGCTCGAGACCCTTCGGGTCGAAGCACTCGCGCGGCAGCCCGATCACGAGCCCCGCGACGTCGCCGTCCTGCGCCGCGAGCAGGCGCGGCGCCGGCTCCGGGATCGAGGTCGAATCCCTCGGGTCGTGGCCGGCGATGCACTCGAGGACCCGCGCGGCGTCCGCGGCGCTGCGCGCGAAGACGCCCACCTGGTCCAGCGACGACGCGAAGGCGACGAGACCCCAGCGCGAGACGCGACCGTAGGTGGGCTTGACGCCCACGACGCCGCAGCAGGCCGCGGGCTGGCGGACCGAGCCTCCCGTGTCGCTGCCGAGCGCCGCCGGCACGATGCCCGCCGCCACGGCGGCGGCCGAGCCTCCCGACGAGCCGCCCGGCGTGCGATTCGGATCCCAGGGATTGCGCGTCGGCCCGTGCAGCGAGTGCTCGGTGGAGGAGCCCATCGCGAACTCGTCCATGTTGGTGCGCCCGACGACGATCGCGCCCGCCGCCTCGAGACGCTCCAGAACCGTGCTGGTGTAGGGCGAGACGTAGCCCTGCAGGATGCGGGACGCACAGCCCGTCGGCTCGCCCGCGCGCACGAGGTTGTCCTTCACGGCGATCGGAATGCCGTCGAGCAGCGAGCGCAGCGCGCCGCGCTCGCGGCGCCGGTCCGCTTCCCGGGCCTCGCGGCGCGAGAGATCCTCGCGCAGCGCGACGAAGGCCCCGAGCGGCGCCGCGGCTCGGGCGCGCTCGAGGCTGGCGTCGATCAGGCGGGCGGAGCTGGTGGCGCCCGAGTCGAGCGCCGCGCGGAGCGCGCCCAGGGATCCGAGCGGAGCCGCCAACTAGCCCTCCTCCTCGGCTCCGATCACCTTTGGCACGACGAAGGCCGAGCCCTCGCTCTCGGGGGCGTTCGCCACGGCGAGGGCGGCATCCATCGGCGGCTCCGGCTCGTCGGGGCGCAGCGGCGTCGGCAGCGGCACGACGTGCGCGGTGGGCGGCACGTCGCGGGTTTCGAGGCGCCCTAGCGTGGCGACGTAGCCGAGCACCGCGTCCAGCTCTCGAGCCATGCGCGACAGCTCGTCCTCGTCGAGCGAGAGCCGCGCCAGCGCCACCACGCGCTCCACTTCTTCGCGTGTGATGGCCGACATGGGCCGAACGGTAGCATGGGCGTTGCAGCGCCCTATTCGCCCGGATAGGCTGCGCGCGCCGATGTCCGAAGATTTCTCCTTCGACGAGCTGCCGGAAGCACTGCAGGCGGGGATCCGGTCGCTCGGCTGGAAGGATCCGATGCCGGTGCAGGCCCGCGTCGTCCCCTTGATGCGCGAGGGACGCGACCTGATCGTCCAGGCGCAGACGGGCAGCGGGAAGACCGGAGCCTTCGGCATCCCGCTGGTGGCGGAGCTCGATCCCTCGCTGCGCGCCTGCCAGGCGCTGGTGCTGGTGCCGACGCGCGAGCTGGCCGGTCAGGTGGCCGGCGAGATCCAGAACCTCGGCCGTGCCGCGGGCATCGCCTGCTTCCCGATCTACGGCGGTGTCGGGTACGCCCAGCAGATCGAGGCGATCGAGGCGGGCACCCACGTGATCGTCGGAACTCCCGGCCGCGTGCTCGACCACCTCGGCTCCGGGCGCCTCTCGTTCGGCCAGGTGCGCGTGCTCGTGCTCGACGAAGCCGACGAGATGCTCTCGCTCGGCTTCTGGCCCGACATGCGCGAGATCAACAGCTACCTGCCGAAGCAGCGCCAGTCGTGCCTGTTCTCGGCCACGATCCCCGAGAAGGTGCGCTCGCTGTCCCGCGTCTTCCTCGTGGACCCGATCTACGTCTCGCTCTCGGACGGACAGGTCGCCCCCCAGGAGATCGAGCACTTCTACGTGCTCACGACCGCGCAGGAGAAGGAGTCGAATCTCGTGCGGATCCTCGAGTACGAGGACCCCGAGAGCGCCATCATCTTCTGCAACACCAAGGACGACGTCCGCTACGTGACGGCGTACCTCAAGCGGCGCGGCTTCGATGCGGACGCCATCTCCGGAGATCTCAGCCAGGCGGCCCGCGAGCAGGCCATGGCGCGCATCAAGGCGGGTCAGCTTCGCTTCCTGGTGGCGACCGACGTCGCGGCGCGCGGCATCGACATCAGCGACCTGTCCCACGTGATCGGCTACACCGCGCCGGATTCGCCGGAGGTCTACGTGCACCGGACGGGACGCACCGGCCGCGCGGGCAAGGCGGGCATCGCGATCTCACTGGTGTCGGGCTTCGACATCGGCAACTTCAAGATGATCCAGACCGTCAACAAGATCCGCATCGCGGAGCGCAAGGTCCCGACGGAGGCCGACATCGCCGCCCGCATCGCCGAGCGGCTGGCCGTCAAGGTCGAGCAGGAGCTTCGCGCCCTCGAGCCCCGCGAGCGCAGCTCGCTGCTCGAGCGCTTCGCGCCGATCGCGGCGCGCCTCTCGGCCTCGCCGGACGGCCAGCGCGACCTCGCGGCGATCTGCGGCTTCTATCTCCGCGAGCACCGGCCGCAGACCACCGTCGAACCCGGCGCCCCCTCGCCGGCGCCGCCGGGCGCCGCCGGGGGCGAGCCGCGCCGCGAGGGTCCGCGCGGCGGCGGACGGCGCGGGCGCCGGGGCGGTTCGCGGCGCGGCAAGCGCTGAGCCGCGTGCGCATCGCGGTCTTCTGCGGCTCGAGCGGACGCGCAGGCCTCCCCTACCTCGCCGACGCGCGGCGGCTCGGCACCGCGCTCGCGAGCCGCGGTCACATCCTGGTGTATGGCGGGGGCCGCACGGGGCTGATGGGCGCCGTCGCCGACGCAGCCCTGGCCGCCGGCGGCACCGTGCACGGCGTGATCCTCGACGCCTTCGTCAGCGACGGCGCCCACCACGAGGGCATCGACGAGCTGCACCGCGTCGGCGACATGCGCTCGCGCAAGCAGGGCCTCGACGAGCGCGCCGATGCCTTCGTCGCCCTGCCGGGCGGCCTCGGCACGCTCGAGGAGCTGGCCGAGATCCTGTCGTTCCGCAAGCTCGGCTTCCACGCCCGGCGCCTCGTGTTCATCGACACCGCAGGCTACTGGGGACCCCTCGTCTCGCAGCTCGAACGCGCCATCCGCGACGGCTTCGACCGCGACGAGATCCGGAGCTACTTCGCAGTGACGCGCGACCCGGAGCAGGCGGTGCTGCTCTGCGAGGCGGTCACGGGCTCGCCACCCGGGAGTCGCGAGCGGGGCGCGGAGTGATCCGTCGGGGGCGTCGGCCATGACGTCCCCGGGCCGGGTCCGCCGCCTCGCGCCGCGTGCCGCGGTGATCGCCGTGCTCGGCGCGGCGCTGCTGCTGGAGCACGGGGAGGTCTTCCGAGCCGGCTCCGCGCAGGTCGTGCCGCTCGCGCCCGGCGGGAGCGAGTCGTCCTTGCACCCGTTCCGGCGGGCGGACGTGACCTTCGAGGCATGGCTCGCGGCGCGAAACGCGCGCACGTTGCTGCGTCAGCCCTGGCGCCTCTTCGAGACGCCGCACTGCGCGCCGGCGACGCACACGCTCACGCTCGGACCCCCGGTCGTCGCGCTCGGAGTGCTCGGCATGCCCGCGGCAGCGGTCGGTCGCGAGCCCTTGCGGGTCTACAACCAGGCCCGAGTGGCGGCGAGCGCCGTGTGCGCCGTCGCGATGTACGCACTCGCCACCGGCTGGACGCGCCGACGGGCGGCGGGGCTGGCGGCCGCGCTGCTCTTCGCCTTCCACCCGATCCGGCAGGATCTCGCCTCGCACCCGCCGGAGTGGGACATCGCGTGGACGGCGCTGGCGCTCTGGTTCGCGCAGCGACTCTTCGAGGAAGGGCGCTGGCGCGATGCCGCCGGCCTCGCTCTCTGCGTCGGGCTCCAGATCGCCGCGAGCTTCTATGCGCTGCTCGCGGCGGCTCTGCTCTCGTTGCCGCTCGTCACGTGGCTGGTGGTCCACCGCGCGGCCCGACGCGTCTCGGCGACACAACTCGCGGTCGTCGCCGCCTGCGCCGCGATCGCCGCGGCGCTCCTGCTCGGCCCCTACCTCGCCGCGAGGCGAGCGGGCGCCATCGGCGGGCGAACGCTGGCCTTCTATGCGCCCTGGCGGGACTATGCGCCCGGCGGCCGCTTGTTCCCCGGCGCGGCGGTGGCATCGGCCGCATTGCTGGGGCTCGCGGTCCCACGGCGCGTCGCCCTGCCGGGCCTCGCGAGCGACCCGCGTCCCGCCCTCGCGGGCGCTGCAATATGGGTCGCGTTCGTCGCCGCGGGCTCGACGAGCGCCGCGTCCCTCCAGCAGTGGGGGCTTCCGGTCCCCGACTTCGATCCCTACGCGCTGCTCGCGCGCATGCTCCCCGGACTCGATTCGGTCCGCGACGTGACGCTGCTGAGCACTGCGGTGTACCTGGTGTCGTGCGTGCTCGCGGGGGCCGGCTTCGCCGCGGCAATCGACGGCGCGGGGCGCTGGGGCTCCGCCGCCTCGGTTGCCTTCGTCGCACTCGCCGCATTCGTGTGCTTCGGGTTCGGGCCGAAACCCTGGCTGCTCGTGGAGGCCAGGCCGAGCCAGGCGTCGATCGAATTCTTCGAGAAGCTCGGTCGGCTCGGGAACGACGGTCCGCTGCTCGAGCTGCC
>Ga0335070_10000243_pt1 | contig 62700 bp, 56 predicted proteins | sample Lox_Sample_13_FD_206722 | JGI IMG/M metagenome (GOLD analysis project Ga0335070, IMG submission 206722) | Soil microbial communities from Loxahatchee National Wildlife Refuge, Florida, United States - Lox_Sample_1.3 | ecosystem: Environmental > Terrestrial > Soil > Wetlands | place: USA...
CGCGAGCGCTATGGACGATGCGCTGCCGAGCAGGATCAGCAGTTTTGCGAAACGGGCGAAACCATCCGCGACGAAGGCGCCGTGGAAGGCCGAGGTGGTGGCGTCGCCCTGACCCACGACCGCGCCGGCGGAACCGGCAAGTGCGATGACGGAGAGCACCGAGAGCAAGCCCAGCGATTTGTCGCCGCGGAACACGCCGACCATCAATAGCGCCATCGCGCCGACGACAAGGATCAGTTCGGGGAGAAGGATATGGAGATCGGCTTCGGTCATTGCGCCCTCCCCGCTTCGGCCAGTTTCGGCGCGTGATCGATGGCGAGCGCGGTCTGGTGCTGGTGGATGAGGTGGGCGACGGATGCGGACGTCACGTCGAACACGGGCTTGGGATAGATGCCCATCAGGATGGTGATGATGACCAGCGGCGCGAGGATGGCAATCTCTCGCGGGCTGAGGTCCATGATGTTTTTCAGCGCAGGCTTTACCAATGCCCCGAAGATGATGCGGCGATAGAGATAAAGCGCGTAGGCCGCCGACAGGATGACGCCGGTGGCGGCGAAAATTGCGACCCAGGTGTTGACGCGGAAGGCGCCCAGCATGGTGAGGAATTCGCCGATGAACCCGCCGGTGCCCGGCAGGCCGACATTGGCGAGGGTGAACACCATGAAACAGGCGGCATAGAACGGCATGCGTTCGACGAGGCCGCCATAGGCCGATATCTCGCGCGTGTGCATGCGGTCGTAGACAACGCCGACGCAAAGGAAGAGCGCGCCAGAGACCACGCCGTGAGAGAGCATCTGGTAGATGCTGCCCTCGATGCCCTGATGGGTGAGCGTGAAGATACCCATGGTAACGAAGCCCATATGGGCGACGGAGGAATAGGCGATGAGTTTCTTCATGTCCTCCTGCGCGAGCGCCACCAGAGAGGTGTAGATGATGGCGACGATGGAGAGCGTGAAGACAAAGGGGGCGAATGTATCTGAGGCACTGGCGAACATCGGCAGCGAGAAGCGCAGGAAGCCGTAACCACCCATCTTCAGCAAGATGCCGGCAAGGATCACGGAACCGGCGGTAGGTGCTTCGACGTGCGCATCCGGCAGCCAGGTGTGGACTGGCCACATGGGCATCTTCACCGCGAAGCTGGCGAAGAAGGCGAACCACAGGAATGTCTGCATGCCCACCGGGAAATGCGCAGTGTTGAGCAAGGTCACGATGTCTGTGGTGCCCGCGTAGAGATACATCCAGAGGATGGCGAGCAGCATCAGCACCGAGCCGAGCAGCGTATAGAGGAAGAACTTGAAGCTGGCGTAGACGCGGCGCTTGCCGCCCCAGATGCCGATGATGAGATACATCGGGATCAGGCCGCCTTCGAAGAAGACGTAGAACAACACAAGATCCAGCGCGCAGAACACGCCGATCATCAGCGTTTCAAGCGCCAGGAACGCGATCATGTATTCCGGTACGCGATTCTCGATGGATTCCCAGCTTGCCAGAATGCAGAACGGCATAAGGCCTGCGGTGAGCACCACGAACAGCATCGAAATACCGTCCACGCCCATGTGATAGGTGATGTTGCCACCCAGCCATTGCGCCTGTTCGACGAATTGGAACGCGGACGACGAGCCATCAAAATTTGCCCAGATGATGAGCGACAAAACGAAATCGGCGATCGTTGTGACGAGCGCGATCTGGCGCGCGGCTTTCGGCACGGCGAGAATGCCGGCGATGCCGAGAAGCGGCAGGAACGTCGTTACGGAGAGAATTGGCCAGCTCATTTCGGTCCCCATGTGGTGAGGAACCAGGTGGCCAGTGCGACGACACCGAGCAGCATCGCGAGTGCGTAGCGATAGATGTAACCGGATTGCAGGCGAACGGCGGCGCGCGTCAAGTCCATCACGCGGGCGGAGATGCCATCGGGGCCGAGGCCATCGATGATCATACCGTCACCGACTTTCCACAACGTGCGGCCAAGCCATTTGGCTGGGCGCACGAAGATGAAGTCGTAGAGCTCGTCGAAATACCACTTGTTGTAGAGGAAGACATACAGCATGCCCCGCTTCGCTGCGAGCTGACGCGGCAGGTCCGGGTGCAGGATGTAATAGTAGTAGGCGACGAGGAACCCCAGGATCGTCATAACGAACGGCGCGAATTCCACCCAGAGCGGAAGTTCGCCGTGTTCGCCATGACCTGCGAAGGCCGCAACTGCACCGCGCCAGAAGCCGGCAGCGCTTTCGCCGATGAACCAATGTTCGAAGATCGCACCCGCGAACAATGCGCCGACGGAAAGCACGATCAGGGGGATCAGCATCACCCAGGGAGATTCGTGAACGTCGGCCAGCTTGATGCCGTGGCCATGCGCATGATCGTCGTGGCCAGCATCGGGTTCATCATGCGCGTTGGGGTCGTGTTCGCCTTCGAGCTTGTCTTCGCCGCGGAAACGGCCATGGAAGGTCATCAGAAATTGACGCCAGGAATAGAACGAGGTCATTCCGGCGGCGACCACGGTGAGGATGAATGCATAGGTGCCGATGCCGGTGTGAGCGGCGTAGGTGGCATTGATGATGCTGTCTTTCGAATAGAAGCCCGCTGCGCCAATGCCGAGCAGCGGAATGCCGACGCCGGTGAGCGCGAGATTGCCGATCAGCATCATTGCCCAGGTGATGGGGATGGCGCGTGCGAGGCCGCCCATCTTCCGCATGTCCTGTTCGTGGTGCATGGCGTGGATGACGGAACCTGCACCAAGGAACAGCAGCGCCTTGAAGAAGGCGTGCGTGAAGAGGTGAAACATTGCGCCGCCATAGGCCGAGACACCGGCGGCGGCGAACATGTAGCCGAGTTGCGAGCACGTCGAATAAGCGATGACGCGCTTGATGTCGTTCTGGAAGAGACCGACCGAGGCCGCGAAGAACGCCGTGGTTGCGCCGATAAAGGTGACGAACCAGAGCGCGTGCGGCGCGAGTTCGAACATCGGCGAGCAGCGGCAGACCAGAAACACGCCCGCTGTCACCATGGTGGCGGCATGGATAAGAGCGGAGACCGGCGTGGGGCCTTCCATCGCATCCGGCAACCAGGTGTGCAGGCCTATCTGCGCCGACTTACCCATCGCGCCGACGAACAGGAGCAGGCAGAGCGTGGTCAGCACATCGACCTGATGACCGGCGAACAGGAAGCTGTGTCCGACCTGGCCGGGCGCGGCGGCAAACACGGAGTCGAAATCGAGCGTGCCAAAAATATAGAAGACGCCGAAGATGCCGAGCGCGAAACCGAAATCGCCGACGCGGTTGACGACGAAGGCCTTGATAGCCGCGGCATTCGCGGAGGGGCGCGTGTACCAGAAACCGATCAGCAGATAGGAGGCGAGGCCGACGCCTTCCCAGCCGAAGAACATCTGAAGGAAATTGTTGGCTGTCACCAGCATGAGCATCATGAAGGTGAACAGGGAGAGGTAGCTGAAGAAGCGCGGGCGATGCGGATCTTCGTGCATGTAGCCGATGGAATAGATATGTACGAGCGAGGAAACGCCCGTCACCACCACCAGCATCACGGCGGTCAACGTGTCGACGCGGATCGTCCAGTCGGCGGCGAAATCGCCGGAGTGAATCCACTGGAAGATCGAGATGATCTGCGAATGGCCCATCAGGGCGACGTCGTAGAAGGCAACGCAGGAGAGCGCCGCGGACACGAGCAGCAGGCCCGTGGTGACGAGTTCGGATGGGCGCGCGCCGAGGATGCGGCCAAACAGGCCCGCGATGGCGGCGCCGAGAAGCGGAAGGAAGACGATGGCGCTGTACACGCTTCAGCCTTTCATCAGGTTGACGTCTTCCACCGCGATGGTGCCGCGGTTGCGGAAGTAGACGACGAGGATGGCAAGACCGATGGCCGCTTCGGCGGCGGCGACCGTGAGCACGAACAGCGCGAACACCTGCCCCACCAGATCGCCCATATAGGAAGAAAACGCCACCAGGTTGATGTTGACCGCGAGCAGGATGAGTTCGATCGACATCAGCATGACGATGACGTTCTTGCGGTTCATGAAGATGCCGAACACGCCAATCGTGAAAACGATGGCCGCGACCGCGAGATAGGAGTTCAAGCCGATTGCCATGTCACACCCCCTGCCCCGGTTGCGGGTTCTTGATCTCGATGGCCTCGGCGCGCGTGCGGCGGTTTTGCGCCGGGATCGACTGGCGGCGCACATCCGGGCGATGGCGCAGGGTCAGCACGATGGCGCCGATCATGGCGACAAGAAGGATCACGCCCGCAGTTTGGAAATAGAAGATGTAATCGGTGTAGAGGATGTGGCCCAAGGCTGCCGTGTTGGTGATGTTTGTGGGCGTGACGGCGGCTTTGGCTTGCGATGCGGCGGGCGAGATGGCCCACACACCTGCAACCATCAGAAGCTCGATCACCAGCACGATACCGATCAGTGCACTGATGGGCAGATATTGCAGCGCGCCCTTCTTCAGTTCGGCGAAATCGATGTCGAGCATCATCACGACGAAGAGGAACAACACCGCGACCGCGCCGACATAGACGACGGCGAGGATCATCGCGAGGAATTCGGCGCCCAGCAGCACGAACAGCGCGGCAGCGTTAAAGAAGGCGAGGATCAGGAACAGTACCGAATGAACGGGATTGCGCCCGGCGACGACCATGAAGGCCGCAGCCACCAGGATGATGGCGAACAGATAGAAGGCCAGAGCGGCTATCATTCTCTCTTTTTTCCCCTCACCTGTACGGCGCATCGAGTTCGAGGTTGCGGGCGATTTCGCGTTCCCACCGGTCGCCGTTCGCGAGCAGCTTTGCCTTGTCGTAGTAAAGCTCTTCGCGGGTTTCGGCGGCGTATTCGAAATTCGGGCCTTCGACAATGGCATCCACCGGGCACGCTTCCTGACACAGGCCGCAATAGATGCACTTCACCATGTCGATGTCATAGCGCGTGGTGCGGCGGCTGCCGTCTTCACGCGGTTCGGCTTCGATGGTGATGGCTTGCGCGGGGCAAATGGCCTCGCACAGCTTGCAGGCGATGCAGCGTTCTTCGCCGTTGGGATAGCGGCGCAGCGCATGTTCGCCGCGGAAGCGGGGCGACAGCGGGCCTTTTTCAAACGGATAGTTCAGCGTGGCCTTGGGCGCGAAGAAGTAGCGCAAGCCGAGCCACAGGCCTTTGACGAATTCCCAGAAGAAGATCGAACGGGCCGTTTGATCGATATAGGCCATCACATCACCTTCCCGTGGACAAAGAGCACCCAGCCCGCCGTCAGCACCACCCAGAGAAGCGCCGTGGGCAGAAACACCTTCCAGCCGAGACGCATCAGTTGATCGTAGCGATAGCGCGGGACGATGGAACGCACCATCGCAAAGCAGAAGAAGAAAAAGACCGTCTTGCCCAGGAACCAGAAAATGCCCGGTATCGCGTTGAACGGCCTGATATCAAGCGGCGGCAGCCAGCCGCCGAAAAACAGGATCGACAGCAATGCGCTCATCAGCACGATGTTGAGGAATTCACCGAGGAAGAACAGAAGGAACGGAGTGGAGGAATATTCCACAAAATAACCCGCAACGAGCTCGGATTCCGCTTCGACGATATCGAAGGGCGGACGATTGGTTTCCGCGATCGCCGAGACGAAGAAGATGATCGTCATCGGAAACAGGATGGAAAACACATTCCAGTGCAGGAAAGAGAGCGGACCCGAAGCGGCTTGCGCCCGCACGATATCGGACAGGTTCAACGAACCTGCGAACAGGAGCACGGTGACCAGAACAAAACCGATGGAGACTTCGTAGGAAACCATTTGGGCCGCGGACCGCAGCGCCGAAAGGAACGGGTATTTCGAGTTGGAGGCCCAGCCGCCCATGATGATGCCATAGACGCCGAGCGAGGAGACCGCGAAGAGATAAAGGATGCCGACATTGATGTCGGAGATCACCCAGCCATTATCCAGCGGGATAACGGCGTAGCTGGCGAGCGCGAGAGTTGAGGTAATGAGCGGCGCGAGGATGAAGATCACGCGGTTGGCGCCCGCGGGAATGATGGCTTCCTTCAGCGCGAATTTGATGAGGTCGGCGAAGCTTTGCAGCAGGCCGAACGCGCCCACCACGTTGGGGCCGCGGCGCATCTGGACAGCTGCAAAGATCTTGCGGTCGAACAGAAGGAAGAACGCGATCATGACGAGCAGGACCACGTCGAAGATCAAGATCAACGTGGCCTGGCTGAGGAACCACGCCCAGCCATAGGGAAGCGTGACGCCGACAGCTGCGAACAACCAGGTCCAGAAACCAATCAGGGCCATGTTATTCCGCCGCCATCTGTTGGGTTTGCTTGACGAAAATGCGGCTGCATTCGGCCATGGTGGCGCTGGCGCGTGCGATGGGATTTGTCATGTAGAAATCGCGGATGGGGGAACGCAGCGGCAGCGAGACGTTCACCTCGCCCGCCTTGCCAACAGTGTTCCAGACCGACGGGTTCGCGCCTTCGTGGGCCGGGGCTTCGTTGTGTTTTTCGAATGCGAAATGCGGAGCATCGGCAGCGATGGCGGCCCGCAAGGCTTCCAGATTGTCGTAAGGCAGCTTCTTGCCCAGGACTTCGGAGAGCGCGCGCAGGATCGTCCAATCTTCTTTCGCCTCGCCCGGCGGAAATGTGGCGCGTTTGGCGCGCTGCACACGGCCTTCGAAATTGGCGTAGAGGCCTTCCTTTTCGGTATAGGCCGCGCCCGGCAACACGACGTCGGCGCGATGCGCGCCCGCATCGCCATGCGTGCCTTGATAGACGACGAAGGCGTTACCGAGTTTAGAGGTGTCGAATTCGTCGGCACCGAGAAGATAGACGAACCCGATGTCACCTTTGGATGCGCCATCGAGGATCGCGGCCATATCGCCGCTGGCGAAACCGAGATCGAGGGCGGCGACGCGCGAGGCTGCGGTGTGCAGCACGTTGAAACCGTTCCAGCCACCTTCGGCTGCTGTGCCTGCCGGACCGATGGCGCCGATATCGCCTGCGAGTTTGGCAGCGAGATTGAGGATCGCAGCACCATCGGTACGTGCGAGTGCGCCGGGACCGACAATGATCATCGGGCGCTTGGCATCTTTCAGCACGGTGGCGAAATCGCCTGTGCCGTTTGCGAGGTCCTGCAAGGCGGAAATGCTGTCGCCCAGTTGCGTCACCGGATAGGTGAGATCGGTTGCCTCGCCGATGTTGGCGACCTTCAGACCGCCGAGCCATGCTTTGCGGATGCGAGCGTTGAGAACAGGCGCTTCCCAACGCAGGTTCGCGCCGATCAGCAGCAACGCATCGGCGGCGTCGACACCGGCGATGGTGGAATTGAAAAGATACGTCGGGCGTGCGCCGCCGACTTTTGCGCCATCCTGACGGCAATCGAGATTGGTGGCGCCCAAGAATGTCATCAGATCTTTCAGCGCCTTGATTTCTTCGGCGGCAGCGAGATCGCCGACGATGGCGGCCATGGCATGCGGCTTGGTTGCCTTTACGCGCGCAGCGATTGTGGCGAAGGCCTCACCCCATGTCGCGGGAACGAGCTTGCCATTCTTGCGAATATAAGGGCGATCAAGGCGCTGGCGACGCAGGCCGTCGCAGGCGTGGCGCGTTTTGTCGGAAATCCATTCTTCGTTCACCGCATCGTTCACACGGGGCAGCACGCGCAGGACTTCCGGGCCGCGTGCATCGACGCGGATGTTGCAGCCCTGGGCATCCATCACGTCGATGGATTCAGTTTTGCGCAGTTCCCAGGGGCGTGCGTTGAAAGCATAGGGTTTCGAGGTCAGCGCGCCGACGGGGCAGAGATCGACCACGTTGCCGGAAAGTTCGGACGAGAACGCCTTCTCCAGATAGGTCGTGATCTCCATATCCTCGCCGCGGCCGGTGGCGCCGAGATCGGGCACGCCCGCCACTTCCGTCGCGAAGCGCACGCAGCGGGTGCACTGGATGCAGCGGGTCATGATCGTCTTGATCAGCGGACCCATATATTTGTCTTCGACGGCGCGCTTGTTCTCGTTGAAGCGGTGGAAGGCGGCGCGGCCGTAGCCCATCGCCTGATCCTGCAGATCGCATTCGCCGCCCTGATCGCAGATGGGGCAATCAAGCGGGTGATTGATGAGCAGGAATTCCATCACGCCTTCGCGCGCTTTGCGCACGTAAGCCGAGTTGGTGTTGATCCTGGCGGGCGTGCCGTCTTTGTTGGGGAAAATATCTTTCACCTGCAGCGCACAGGACGCTTGCGGTTTCGGCGCGCCGACCCACTCCACCAGACACATGCGGCAGTTGCCGGCAACCGACAGGCGTTCGTGATAGCAGAAGCGCGGGATTTCGGCGCCGGCCTGTTCGCACGCCTGCAGCAGCGTAAGATTGTCGTCCGCCTCGATTTCCTTGCCGTCGACGATGAGTTTGCGGGCCATGGGTTACTCCGCCGCCATCGGTGTTGCGCCTTTGCGCTCGGCGATGCGGCGCTCGAGCTCAGGACGGAAATGGCGGATGAGGCCCTGAATCGGCCAAGCGGCGGCATCGCCGAGTGCGCAGATAGTGTGGCCTTCGATTTCCTTGGTCACTTCCTGCAGCAGATCGATTTCCGGTACCTGCGCGTTGCCGACTTCGAGGCGCTTCATCACGCGCCACATCCAGCCGGTGCCTTCGCGGCACGGCGTACACTGGCCGCAGCTTTCGTGTTTGTAGAAATAGGCCAGACGCGAAATGGCTTTCACGACGTCGGTCGACTTGTCCATCACGATGACGGCGGCGGTGCCGAGGCCGGATTGGACGTTCTTCAAAGAATCGAAATCCATCAGCACGTCGTCGCAGATGGATTTGGGGAGAAGCGGCACCGATGCGCCGCCGGGAATGACAGCCAGCAGATTGTCCCAACCGCCGCGCACACCGCCCGCATGCTTGTCGATCAGTTCGCGCATGGAAATGCCCATGGCTTCTTCGACGTTGCAGGGTTTGTTGACGTGGCCGGAGATGCAGAAGACTTTCGTGCCCGTGTTGTTGGGACGGCCGATGCCGGCGAACCATTCCGCCCCGCGGCGCAGGATGGTGGGCGCGACAGCGATGGATTCGACGTTGTTCACCGTCGTCGGGCAACCATAGAGTCCCACATTCGCCGGGAACGGCGGCTTCAGGCGCGGCTGGCCTTTTTTGCCTTCGAGGCTTTCGAGGAGCGCGGTTTCTTCGCCGCAGATATAAGCGCCCGCGCCGTGGTGAACGTAGAGGTCGAAATCCCACCCGTGGATGTTGTTCTTGCCGATGAGCTTGGCTTCGTAGGCTTCATCGACCGCGCGTTGCAGCGCTTCGCGTTCGCGGATGAACTCGCCACGCACATAGATGTAACAGGCGTGTGCGCGCATCGCGAAGCTGGCAATCAGGCAACCTTCGACCAGCGTATGCGGGTCGTGGCGCATGATGTCCCGGTCCTTGCAGGTGCCGGGTTCGGATTCGTCGGCGTTGACGACAAGATAATGCGGACGTTCTTTCACTTCCTTCGGCATGAATGACCATTTCATGCCGGTGGGAAAGCCTGCACCGCCGCGGCCGCGCAAGCCGGATTTCTTCATCTCATCGACGATGGCTTCGGGGCCGCGTTCGAGAATCTGTTTCGTGCCGTCCCACGCGCCGCGCTTCTTCGCGCCTTCGAGGCCGGGATCGCCGAAGCCATAGAGATTGGTGAAGATGCGGTCTTTATCGGCGAGCATCAGGCGATCTCTTTCAAGGTCGTGGCACCACCTTCGGGCTCCGAAGAGTGGCGGCCGTTCTGCGGGCCGGGCTTTGGCGTTTCGCCGCGACGGAAGGCTTCGAGGATTTTCTCGGTCGTGGGGCCGTCGAGGTCTTCGTAGAAATCCTTGCCGATCTGGAGCATCGGCGCGTTTACGCAGGCGCCCAGACATTCGACTTCCATCCACGAGAACTTGCCGTCGGCGGAGACGGTGTGTTGCGTCGGCGCGATGTGTTTCTTGCACGCGGCAACGACAGCATCGGAGCCGCGCAGCCAGCAAGGCGTTGTGGTGCAAACCTGAACCAGATGGTCACCCACCGGTTCGAGATTGAACATCGTGTAGAAGGTCGCCACTTCCAGCACGCGGATATAGGGCATGGAAAGCATCGCGGCGACGGCTTCAATCATCGGCTTGGAGACCCAGCCTTCCTGTTCCTGGCCGCGCCAGAGAAGCGAAATCACCGCGCTCGCCTGACGGCCAGCGGGATATTTCGTCATCGTCTTTTCGGCCCACGCCTTGTTCTCGGGCGTGAACGCGAAACTCGCGGGCTGTTGTTCTGCGAGACGGCGGACGCTCAACGATCAATCTCCCCGAAAACGATATCGAGCGAGCCGATCACAGCGGGCACGTCGGCAAGCAGATGACCTTTGCACATGTGGTCGATGGCCGCGAGATGCGGATAGGACGGCGCGCGGATCTTGCAGCGATACGGTTTGTTGGAACCGTCAGCCACCAGATAAACGCCGAACTCGCCCTTCGGCGCTTCGACGCAGGCGTAAATTTCGCCAGCCGGAATGTGGAAGCCCTCGGTATAGAGCTTGAAGTGATGGATCAACGCTTCCATCGACTTCTTCATTTCGGCGCGGCGAGGCGGGACGATCTTGTTGTTTTCGACCACAACCGGACCGGCAGGCATCTTTTCGATGCATTGTTTCATGATCTTGACGGACTGACGCATTTCTTCGATGCGCATCAGATAGCGGTCGTAATTGTCGCCGTTCTTGCCGATGGGAACCTGAAATTCGAAATCATTGTAGCACTCGTAAGGTTGCGCGCGGCGCAAATCCCACGCAACACCGGTGGAGCGCAGCATCACGCCGGAGAAGCCATAGGCTTCGGCATCAGCGCGACTGACGACGCCGATATCGACGTTGCGCTGCTTGAAGATGCGGCTTTCGGTGAGGAGCCCTTCCAGATCGTCCAACACCTTCGGGAAGGTGCCGCAGAACGCATAAATGTCTTCGAGCAGCGCGGGCGGCAGATCCTGATGGACGCCGCCGGGGCGGAAATATTTGGCGTGCATGCGGCTGCCGGAGGCGCGCTCATAAAAGACCATGAGCTTTTCACGTTCCTCGAAACCCCAGAGCGGAGGCGTGAGCGCGCCGACGTCCATCGCCTGCGTGGTGACTTGCAGGAGATGGTTCAGGAGACGGCCGATTTCGCTATAGAGCACGCGGATATACGAGCCGCGCTTGGGCACTTCGAGGCCGAGCAGCCTTTCCATCGCCAGACAGAAAGCGTGCTCCTGATTCATCGGAGCGACGTAGTCGAGGCGGTCGAAATAGCCGATGGCTTGCAGATAGGTTTTGTGTTCGATCAGCTTCTCGGTGCCGCGATGCAGCAGGCCGATATGGGCATCGATGCGCTCGACGATTTCGCCGTCGAGATCCATCACCAGGCGCAACACGCCATGGGCCGCGGGATGCTGCGGCCCGAAATTCATCGTGATCTTGCGATCGTCGAAATTTTCCGCGGCGGAATTCATTTGGTTGCCTTCTCGTCGCCGGGAATGATGAACGGTGCGCCTTCCCACGGGCTCATGAAATCGAAGTCGCGGAATTCCTGAACCAGTTGCACGGGCTGGTAGACGACGCGTTTTAGCTCATCGTCGTAACGGACTTCGGTGTAGCCGGTGAGCGGGAAATCCTTGCGCAGCGGATAGCCGGAAAAACCGTAATCGGTGAGGAGGCGGCGCATGTCCGGATGGTCGATGAACTGGATGCCGTACATGTCGAAGGTTTCGCGCTCGAACCAGTTGGCGGCGGGATAGGCACCGACGGCGGACGCGATGGGTTCGTTTTCGTCGAGCTGCGTCTTGATGCGGACACGCTGGTTCTTGGTTATCGAAAGCAGGTGATAGACGACATCGAAACGCTTGGCGCGTTGCGGCCAGTCGACGCCGCAAATGTCGATCAGGATTGTGAAGGCGCATTCCTGATCGTCGCGCAGGAAATGCAGAATCGGGAGAATCTGGCCGGGTTCGCAGGTCAGCGTGAGTTCGCTGCGTGTGACTTCGGCGGTCGCGGGAACCGCGCGTGCGATATGCTGGCCGAGATCTTCGAGCGTCATGCGCGGGCGGCCTCAGCGATAGATCGTGCCGGTGCGGCGGATTTTCCGCTGCAGCAACATGATGCCGTAAAGAAGGGCTTCGGCGGTGGGCGGGCAGCCAGGGACATAAATGTCGACCGGTACAACGCGATCGCAGCCGCGCACCACGGCGTAGGAATAGTGATAGTAGCCACCACCATTGGCGCAGCTTCCCATCGAGATGACGTAACGCGGCTCCGGCATCTGGTCGTAGACCTTGCGGAGTGCGGGCGCCATCTTGTTCGTGAGCGTGCCGGCGACGATCATCACGTCGCTCTGCCGCGGCGAGGCGCGCGGGGCCGCGCCGAAACGTTCGATGTCATAACGCGGCATCGAGGTCTGCATCATTTCGACGGCGCAACAGGCCAGACCGAAGGTCATCCAATGCAGCGAACCCGTGCGCGCCCAATTGATGAGGGCGTCGGCGCTGGCCAGCAGGAAACCCTTGTCCTGCAGCTCAAGGTTCATGGCCTTGAAATAGGGATCGTTGTCGGCGACGGGGGCTGCGCCCTCCACCCCTGCCCTGCCCGCCTGACCGGCCGGGATCACTCCCATTCGAGAGCTCCCTTCTTCCATTCGTAGATGAAGCCGATGGTCAGCACGCCAAGGAACGTCACCATCGACCAGAAGGCGAAGGCGCCGGTTTCCTTGAGCGTGATCGCCCATGGGAACAGGAACGCCACTTCCAGATCGAAGATGATGAAGAGGATGGCGACGAGATAGAACCGCACGTCGAACTTCATGCGCGCATCGCTGAAGGCGTTGAAGCCGCATTCATACGCGGAGAGCTTTTCGGGGTTCGGGTCTTTCGGAGCCAAGAGAACCGGCGCAATGAGAAGCGCGATCCCGATCACCAGCGCGAGACCGATGAAAATCAGGATCGGCAAATATTCGAGAAGCAGGCCGTTCATCGAAGTTCCTGTTCTCCGCCGGGCGCTCGCGACTTGGCTGGCGGGAATTTCGCAGGTGCAGGAAAGGCTGGCGAACCGCGCGCGCGATGCGGGTTTACCGCAAGATTCGCCGTGTTTCCAAGGGAATTTCAGCGGCAAAAACAGTTGTTATGACAACGGGATGAAGGGCACGATGTTGGCGGGGGAATTGGGGTTAGTTGCGAACGAGTCGCAAGCGTTTTGGGATGGTCTGAAAGCCATTTCGCCGCTTTGCGGCGAAATGGCGGGAGCGACGGGGCTCGAACCCGCGACCTTCGGCGTGACAGGCCGACACTCTAACCAACTGAGCTACGCCCCCGCGTTCTGCCTAGGCGGCAATCCGCGAAAGGGGGCCGATGTAGGGCCCGGATCGGAGAGTGTCAAGCAACGGCTCAGTCGCTGTCAGGATTGGGATTCGAACCGCCGTCCGGGCCGGCGTCACCGCCGTCGTCTCCTCCGCCTTCGCCACCGCCGCCATGGCGATGATGACGGCCGCGGCCTTCACCCTGCCCGGCTTCGCCGCTACCCTTTTTGCCCTGGCGTGCGGCTGCCGGATTCAGTTCCTTGGGATCGAGTTTGCCGTCTTCGTTGCGGTCCATCGCGGTGAACAGCGAGCGCGCGGGACCGGCAAATTCGTTGAAGTCCACACAGCCATCCTGATTCCAATCGATCAGCGGCGTGGCGGTGGAGCCCAGTTCCTGAATGCGCTTTTCGTTGATGGCGCGAACTTTATCGGGTTTCAGGCAGCCATCATGGTCGGTGTCGGCGGCATCGAAATCCGCTTTCAGCCCCGCTTCCATTTCTGCCTTGGTCACGGTGCCGTCGTGATTGGCATCGTATTTGAGAAGCTGATCGCGCGAGGGATGCCATTCTTTGGGGCGTTCGTTTTCGGGAATCTGCCGTGGATGATGAGATGCGCAGGCCGACAACACGGCGGCGAGCATCAGCATGGATAGACGCTGTTTCATTGGGTGACCATTTGCGGGGCGGTGCATTCTATGAGGCTTGGCGCGATCCGCGAACAGCGGAGTTGTCGCGAAATGTCGTGATGCGGCGTCAACTTCCCTCACTCAGAAGAGTGCGGCAGGTACCATCGTCGAAAACATCGGCGAAAATAGGCTTTGTCGGCGCAGGTTCTCGTGCGGCTTTGGCCGGAGTCAGCCCCTTCAAACCTTTCAAAGGATTTAGACGTGCGGGATCGGCATCTTTTGTCGTGCAGGACATGTGGCCGCCATGGTTCCAGATGCGGCCACGTGCGAACCAGCCGATATGTTTGCCGTTGAAGCCGTACACATCATCGCCTGCGAGATAAGCGACCGGTCTTCCGCTCCAGAGATAGATGGTGCTGCTGTCGAGATAAGCGATGCGTTCGCCGCTGCTGTCGAGCAAAGGTGTTTCGCTTGCGGCAAAAGACGGCGATGCGACAAGCAACAGGAGCGCCGGGAGCGCGAGCTTTTTCATGAGCCCGGTACGGGCAGAACTTCCATGATCTCCACGCTGTCACCGGGGAAGATTGCGAAATGCGGATGGTTCTCGAAGAGCTTTGCCGCGGCTTCATGCGATTCCGCTTCGACGATCACGTAGCCGGCGACGGCGTTGCGGATGTCGGTGATTCCGTTTTTGCCGGTGCGTTTGGTTTTGCCCAGCGGGCCGCCATTGTCTCGCACAACGCCAGCGTGATCAGACATCCATTTGTGCCAGGCCGCCATGCCCTTCGCGATAGTTGCCTGATCGGGCGGTGAGGGCTTTTCCTTTGAAGGTGAGCCCATATAGAGCGCGAGAAATTTTTTCATGTGCGTGTCCTCCTGCAAGCGATAACCGGACTATAGCGCGGTTTCTTGTGAGAGTATGGCTTGGCCAGAGCCGTAGCTCGCGGCAACCAGACCGCCTTCGCGCAAGTGCGCTTTGGCGCGGCAGCCTTCGCAAGCGAAGGCTGGTGGGCGGTGACGGGATCGAACCGCCGACCCTATCGGTGTAAACGATATGCTCTACCAGCTGAGCTAACCGCCCCAGAGATGAATTGCTTGGGTCCCCTTCCCTCGTGCGGGCTTTCTGCCCGCACTCGATGGAGATGGCTTCACTGTCGCAAAGTCAGTTCAGCGCGTCCTTGAGCTGCTTGCCCGGACGGAAGCGCGGCTGCTTGGACGGCTTGATCGTGATCTCTTCGCCGGTTTGCGGATTGCGGCCTTTGCCGCCTGCGCGGGTGGCGACCACGAAAACGCCGAAACCGGTGAGGCGAACTTCATCGCCCGCCTTCAATGCGTCCTGGATGAGATCGAAGACGCCGTCCACGGCTTTGGCCGCGTCATGCTTGGCAAGCCCCGTACGGTCGGAAAGCTGCTGGATCAGATCGTTCTTGTTCACGAGGCTGGCTCCTTGGTTCTGCGTCTCCCGAGGGGCCGGACTTTAGGGGGCCCCCAAGGGACGGTCAAAGCAGAAAAGCTCACTTTTCCGCCAATATTCATAGAAAAAGGCCCGGTTCCGAAGAACCGGGCCTGTATCAAATGGTTAATGAGTGACGACCGCGTCGTCGGCCGTGCTTTCGATGGCCGCCGGGACGATTTCCGGCTCCGACCAGTCGATCGGCTCCGGCAAGCGGGTGAGCGCCACCTTGAGGACTTCGCCCACGGTCTTCACCGGAACGATGGTCAGGCCGGACTTCACGTTGTCGGGAATCTCGGCGAGATCCTTTTCGTTCTCGTCCGGGATCAGCACCGTCTTGATGCCCGCGCGCAGAGCGGCTAGCAGCTTTTCCTTCAAGCCACCGATCGGCAACACGCGGCCACGCAACGTGACCTCGCCCGTCATCGCCACATCGCGGCGCACCGGAATGCCGGTGAGCACCGAAATGATCGACGTCGCCATTCCGACACCGGCAGATGGCCCATCCTTGGGTGTCGCGCCTTCCGGCACGTGCACATGGATGTCCACCTTGTCGAAGGTCGGCGGTTTGATGCCGAAGGTCGTCGCCTTGGAGCGGACGTAAGACCGCGCCGCGTCGATGGACTCCTTCATCACTTCGCCGAGCTTGCCGGTCGTCTGCATCCGGCCTTTGCCCGGAAGCATCACGGCTTCGATCTGGAGCGTCTCGCCGCCCACTTCGGTCCAGGCCAAGCCGGTGACCACACCGACCTGATCTTCGCCTTCGACCTCGCCGTAGCGGAATTTCCGCACACCTGCATAGGTGCCCAGATTTTCCGGCGTGACGCCGATGGACTTGGCCTTGTTGGAGACGATCTCCTTCACCGCTTTGCGTGCGAGGTTTGCGATCTCGCGTTCGAGGTTGCGAACGCCCGCTTCACGGGTGTGATAGCGGATGAGGTCGCGCAGACCCGCATCGGTGATCGACCACTCGCCGTCCTTCAGACCGTGCGCCTTGACCTCTTTCGGGATCAGGTGGCGCTTTGCGATCTCGACCTTTTCATCTTCGGTGTAACCGGGGATGCGGATGATCTCCATGCGGTCCATCAGCGGCTGCGGCATGCGCAGGCTGTTGGCCGTGGTGAGGAACATCACGTCCGAGAGATCGAAATCGACCTCAAGGTAGTGGTCGTTGAAGGTGTGGTTCTGCTCGGGGTCCAGCACCTCGAGCAGCGCCGACGACGGATCGCCGCGCCAGTCCGCACCCAGCTTGTCGATCTCGTCGAGCAGGAAAAGCGGATTGGCCGACTTCGCCTTTTTCATCGACTGGATGATCTTGCCGGGCATGGAACCGATATAGGTGCGCCGGTGACCGCGGATTTCCGCTTCGTCGCGCACGCCGCCAAGCGACATGCGGACATATTCACGGCCCGTGGCCTTGGCGATCGACTTCGCGAGCGAGGTCTTGCCGACACCCGGAGGACCGACGAGGCAGAGGATCGGGCCTTTCATCTTGCCGGCACGCTGTTGCACCGCGAGATATTCAAGGATGCGTTCCTTGACCTTCTCCAGACCGTAGTGATCGTTGGCCAAAATTTCTTCGGCCTGCACGATGTCCTTCTTGACCTTGCTTTTCTTGCCCCACGGCAATGAGAGCAGCCAGTCGAGATAGTTGCGCACGACGGTTGCTTCCGCGCTCATCGGCGACATGGAGCGAAGCTTCTTCACTTCGGCCTGCGCTTTTTCGCGAGCTTCCTTCGAGAGCTTGGTCTTGCGAATCCGCTCCTCGATCTCGTTCATCTCGTCGCGGCCTTCGTCGCCTTCGCCGAGTTCCTTCTGGATCGCCTTGAGCTGTTCGTTGAGGTAGTACTCGCGCTGCGTCTTCTCCATCTGGCGCTTTACGCGGCTGCGGATCTTCCGCTCCACCTGCAGAACGCTCACTTCGGATTCGATCAGCGACAGCACCTTTTCAAGACGCGCGGCCGTGTCGAGCGTTTCGAGCAACGCCTGACGATCGGCGATCTTCACCGAGAGGTGGGACGCGATCGTATCGGCAAGCTTGGCGGGGTCGTCGATCTGGGCGACCGACGCCAGCGTCTCGGCCGGCACTTTCTTGTTCAGCTTGATGTACTGCTCGAAGTTCGCCTTGGCGGTGCGGATCAACGCCTCAACTTCCTTCGTGCTGCCTTCGCTGTCGGAAATCTTCTCGATAGTGGCCTGGAAGAAATCGGTGCGGGGTGTAAAGCCGGTCACGCGCGCGCGGCTCTTGCCTTCGACAAGGACGCGAACGGTCTGGTCGGGAAGTTTCAGAAGTTGCAGCACGGTTGCGAGCGTGCCGATGCGATGCAGACCATCTGGCGACGGATCGTCGTCAGCCGCGTTCTTCTGCGTCACCAGCAGAATTTGCTTTTCTTCGCTCATCACTTCTTCGAGCGCGCGCACGGATTTCTCGCGGCCCACGAAGAGCGGAACGATCATGTGAGGGAAAACGACAATATCGCGAAGCGGCAGAACGGGCGCCAACTGGCCGCCAGTTTCATCCGATCCGGTCTTCAGGTCATGCTCAGACATCTACATCTCCTGCCGGGCCCGAATCCCGGTGCCCGGATTATGCCCCCATCACCCCCTAACAGGCTGTGACAAAAGGGCTGCAAAGGCCCCAAAAGGCAGCCAACTGAGAACAAAAGTGGGATTGGCGAGAGGAAGTTTCAAGATCAAAGGCAGTTCCCGAAGGAACGGGCCTATTTTCAACTAACACCGGAATTGCAGCGCAGATCTGCATTGATCGCGCATGACAAGATATGGGAACTCGCATGGCGGGTTTCAAGAGCACGAAAGCACGGTGACTCCGAGTCACCGTGCTTTCGAAGAAGAGATTCCAACGATTACGAAGCGGTTTTCTGCGCGGCTTCGGGTTTGTCGGCGTAGGTGTAGAGCGGACGCGAACGGCCCTCCACCACATCCGCCGTGATGACGACTTCCTGCACGCCGTTGAGCGTGGGCAGTTCGAACATCGTTTCAAGCAGAATGCCTTCCATGATCGAACGCAGGCCGCGAGCGCCGGTGCGACGCGCGATGGCTTTGCGGGCGATGGCATGCAGCGCTTCGTCCTGGAAGCGCAGCTTGACGCCTTCCATCTCGAACATGCGCTGATACTGCTTCGCCAGCGCATTCTTCGGACGCGTGAGGATTTCGATCAGCGCGGTTTCGGAAAGATCGCCGAGCGTGGCGAGCACCGGCAGACGGCCGATGAATTCCGGGATCAGGCCGAACTTCAAAAGATCTTCCGGTTCCACTTCGCGCAGGATTTCGCCCGTCAGGCGTTCATCCGGCGAACGCACCGTCGCGCCGAAGCCCATGGAGGTTCCGTGCGTGCGCTGGGAGATGATCTTGTCGAGACCGGCAAAGGCGCCACCCACTATGAAGAGGATGTTCGACGTATCGACTTGCAGGAATTCCTGCTGCGGATGCTTGCGGCCGCCCTGCGGAGGCACCGACGCAATCGTGCCTTCCATGATCTTCAACAGCGCCTGCTGCACGCCTTCGCCCGACACGTCGCGCGTGATCGACGGGTTGTCCGACTTGCGGCTGATCTTGTCGATTTCGTCGATATAGACGATGCCGCGCTGTGCGCGTTCGACATTGTAGTCGGCGTTCTGGAGCAGCTTGAGGATGATGTTCTCAACGTCTTCACCGACGTAACCGGCTTCGGTCAGCGTGGTGGCATCGGCCATCGTGAACGGCACATCGAGGATGCGGGCGAGCGTCTGCGCAAGCAGAGTCTTGCCGCAGCCGGTCGGGCCGATCAGCATGATGTTGGATTTCGCGAGCTCGACGTCCTGGTTCTTGCCGGTCGCGTTTATGCGTTTGTAGTGATTGTGGACGGCGACCGAGAGCACTTTCTTGGCATGCTGCTGGCCAACGACGTAGTCATCCAGAACCTTGAAGATTTCCTGCGGGGTCGGCACGCCCTCCTTGGACTTCATGAAGGAGGTCTTGTTCTCCTCCTTGATGATTTCCATGCAGAGTTCGACGCATTCATCACAGATGAACACGGTGGGACCCGCGATGAGCTTACGGACCTCGTGCTGGCTCTTGCCGCAGAACGAGCAATAGAGCGTGTTCTTCGAGTCGCCGCCGCTGGCTTTACTCATGTCTTATGGTCTCTCCTGAGACACTTGCCCCTTTAGAAGGGCTTCCGAACCATCTTGTGCACGAACCACGCCAACCCGGAATTCGAAGCACCCCGCACATACGACCACGATAAAAGCCGCGGGATCAAGATTTGTTTAAGTTAGATCCAAGTGCCTGTCCCTGCTCAGGAACTAGGCGTTAAGCTTGGCCTGATCCGGCACGTCCGGGCGCCGTTCCAGAACCTGATCCACCAGACCGAATGCCTTGGCTTCCTCGGCCGTCATGTAGGTATCGCGGTCCAGGGCTTTTTCAACCGTCTCAATGGGTTGGCCGGTGTGTTTGGCGTAAATTTCATTCAGACGCCGCTTAAGCTTGAGGATCTCCTGCGCGTGGCGGGCGATATCCGCTGCCTGGCCGTAATAGGAGGCGGAGGGCTGGTGCACCAATACCCTTGCGTTGGGTAGGGTGAAGCGTTCGCCCTTTTTCCCGGCGCACAGCAAAAGTGTCGCGGCCGAAGAGGCCTGGCCCACGCAGAGGGTCTGAATGCCGGGGCGGATGTATTGCATTGTGTCGTAGATCGCCAACCCAGCGGTGACCACGCCACCCGGCGAGTTGATGTACATCGCGATCTCTTTCTTGGGGTTTTCGGCCTCCAAGAAAAGAAGCTGGGCGGTGATGAGGCTCGCGCCGTAATCCTCGATGGGACCGGTCACGAAGATGATCCGCTCCTTCAGCAGACGCGAATAGATGTCGTAAGCGCGCTCGCCGCGGGAGGATTGCTCCACCACCATCGGGACCAGCGTGTTCATGTAGACGTCGCGGGGGTCTTTCATCAGCCTCAGCCGTTCGAAACAGGACCATCGAACATAGGATGCGTTGGTGAAGTGTCAACGCCGAGGGCAACACTTGCGTTAACACCACGCTGTCTGAGGGGTTAATTGGTTGCCGGTTCGACCGGAAAACCGCCGTCCCGCCACGCTTTCATGCCGCCATCGAGGGCGGCGGCGCGCAGGAACCCCAATTGCCGCAGCGTGGCGGCAGCCAGGGTCGAGATCTTTCCGAACTCGCAATAGACCACAATGCGCATGGTGGGATCGGGGAATTCGTCGTTCACCCTGAGTTCGAGCTGGCCGCGCGGAAGATGACGTGCACCCGGAACATGACCCGCAGCGAACGCATCTTTCTCACGCACATCGAGGACCACGAAATCGTTGGCACGGGCGGCGATGCGCGATTTCAGTTCGGCGAGCGACATGAAGGGGACGACGCTGGACGCCTCCGACAGCAACTGAACGACCGTTTTGCCGCCGGTCATATTGGTGCGCAGGGCTTCGGTGAGGTGCGTGGGTGCGCTGAGATTCAGATGCTGCATCAGGTCGACGAAGGCTGCGCGATCGTTTTGCTGCAGGCGCGGATTGGTGGCGATTTCCCCCGCGATGGTGGTGTGCGTGCGGCCTTTGTAATCGTGCGCGGGGTAGACCAGCGTTTTGGGATCGAGCTTGAGCAGCTTGTTGAACAGGCTGTCATAGAGTTGTTCGGGATTGCCAGTGGGAAGATCGGTACGGCCTGTCGCGCCGATCAAAAGGGTGTCGCCGGTGAAGACGCGGTCTTCGACCATGAGGCACATGGAATCGCGGGTGTGCCCCGGCGTGTGAAGCGCCTGCAAACGCAGATTGCCGATGGCGAGCATATCGCCATCGTCGAGGCGCATGTCCGCAAAAGGCGCATGGCTTTCGCGGTGCATAACCACGGGAGCGTTGAACACCTCGCCCAACTGCCGCGTGGCGGAGAAGTGATCGGCGTGGGTATGGGTGTCTATAACAAATTTAATTCGCAAACCGTCGCGATTGGCGAGCGCCTGATAACGGTCGATCTGGCGGACTTCGGGGTCGATCAGCGCGGCGGAACAGGTGTCTGCGCAGCCGATAAGATAAGACTGGCAGCCGCCGGTTGCGATTTGTTCGAAGATCATAAGTGGCGCTCCCCGCTTTGGCCGAGCCTACACCGCTTTTGCTTTTTCCGCGCGTGCATTAGGTAAGGCCAATGAACCGGGCACTGATCCTTTCCATCGTGGCCGCGGGGTTTACCGTGGCGTTCTTCCATGCGGCGCTGCCGACGCATTGGCTGCCCTTCGTGGTGACCTCGCGCGCGCAGCGCTGGGACCGGACCAAGACACTTTCCGTTACGGCCTTTGCGGGATTGGGGCACATCTTCATCACCACGCTGCTGGGCGTGCTGGTGGCATGGCTGGGCATGAATGTGGACCGGATGACAGGGAGCATCTTTCCGCTTTTGGGTGGCGGCCTGCTGGCGCTGGTGGGGCTGTTTTACATCTATCGCGGTGCATCGGGCGGACATGTTCATCTGATACCGGGCGCGCACGGTCATGGCCACGATCACGGTCATTCGCACGATTATCATCCCCACGATCATAACCACCCTCATCACGATCACAATGCATCCGACGTTGAGAGCGCCATTGCGCATCATCCGCGGAGGACATCGGATCGCGCCGCGATTGTGAGTCTTTTCACACTGCTAACGCTTTCGCCGTGCGAAGCGTTTCTGCCGGTTTATGTGTCGGCGGTGCGATATGGGTGGAGCGGATTTGCGTTGGCGAGTGTCGTGCTAGCCGTCGCCACCATTGCCGGAATGGTAACCTTCACGGCGCTGACATTGGCGGGGCTCGAGCGGTTCCGGCTCGATACGCTGGAGAAATATGAAGGTATCATTTTGGGATGTGTTTTGATTCTGCTCGGCATAGCCTTTGTGGTGCTGGAGAGTTGAGATGACGGCTCACATTCACGACCACGATCATCGCCACCACCATCATGGGCATAGCCACGCACCAGCCGATTTCGGTTCGGCTTTCGCCATCGGGATCGCGCTAAACCTTATCATGGTCGGCGTTGAGGCCGGATACGGCATCGTCAGTCATTCGATGGCGCTGGTGGCGGACGCGGGACACAACCTTGGCGACGTGCTGGGACTGGTGATCGCGTGGATTGCCAATCGCCTGACGCGGCGCGCGCCATCGCCACGGTTCACCTATGGCTTGCGGTCATCTTCCATTCTCGCGGCATTGTTCAATGCAGTGTTCCTGTTGATCGCGACGGGCGCGATTGCGGTGGAAGCCGTGCAGCGCATTTTCGAGCCACAGCCGGTAGCGGGCCAGACGATGATCATCGTGGCGGCTATCGGCATTGCAGTGAATTTCGCCACCGCGATGTTGTTTGCGCGCGGGCGGAAGGACGATCTCAACATCCGCGGTGCGTTCCAGCACATGATGGCCGATGCGGCGGTTTCGCTGGGCGTGGTGATCGCAGGATTTGCGATCTTGTGGACGGGCATCAACTGGATCGATCCGGTGGTGAGCCTGGTGATTTCGGCGGTGATCGTGGCCGGGACCTGGAGCCTGCTGCGCGACTCCATGAAGATGACGCTTCACGGCGTGCCGCCGGGCGTGGACGAACAGGCCGTTCGCCGCTTTTTGGAAGCGTGTCCGGGTGTGTGTGCGCTGCACGATCTGCATATTTGGCCGATGAGCACAACGGAGACGGCATTGACCTGCCACCTCATCATTCCGTCCGGCCATCCGGGCGATGCGGCGTTGCGGAAGATCGCCGATCAATTGCGCGAAAAATTTTCCATTCCGCATGCAACCATCCAGATCGAAACCGATGAGGAGGATTGCGCGCTGCACGGCCACGCCGTTTAGCGCACCATCTTTTCCAGCGAGCGCAATTCCGTGGCAGTGGCTTTTGCTGCCTTTGCTTCCACTTTGCGGTAACGCGCGACCACTTCCCTGCCCGCCGTGGTGAGTTTGGCGCCACCGCCTTTACGGCCACCACTTGAGGCGGCGAGGACCGGCGTGCCAAGACTTTTTTCCACCGCTTTCACGAGCAGCCACGCGCGGCGGTAGCTCATGTCGAGGCTCGCGGCAGCTTTGCGGATGGAGCCTTTGCTTTCGATAGCTTCGAGCAACTGCGCCTTGCCGGGTCCGAATGCGGGGCCGGAGTCGAAATTTATGCGGATCGTAAGACGCGCCATGTGCGTGTTTTGCCCCGAGTGTTGCCTTTCGTCCATAGGTCCGCCCGACAAGTCGTGATATTCTTTGGAATATCACGCAAACGAGGGCATGCCATGAAACGGTTGGATTTTTTGTTCGTGGCGTCTTTTGCCGCGATGGTTTCGATTGCGACGGCGAAAGCGGCGGACATCACTGTGTTTGCCGCAGCATCGCTGACAAATGTGTTGCAAGACATCGGCAAAAATTACGAAGCCAGGACGCATGACCATGTGGCGTTCTCATTCGCGGCGTCTTCCTCGCTTGCCAAGCAGATTGAAGGTTCGGCAGGTGCGGATTTGTTCCTGTCGGCGGATACCGACTGGATGGACTATCTCGATTCGAAGGGGCTGATCGATCATCCGACGCGGAAGAATCTCGTTGGCAACGCGCTGGTGCTGGTGGCGCCCGCAGATTCCAAAACCACCATCAATGTCGCCGATCACTTTCCGCTGGTGCAAGAACTGAATGGCGGGCGACTTTCGATGGCCGATCCTGACAGCGTGCCGGCGGGCAAATATGGCCGCACCGCACTGATCGCGTTGGGCGTGTGGTCGTCGGTTCAGGATCACATTGTTTCCGCAGAGAATGTGCGCGTGGCGCTCGCTTACGTCGCGCGCAAGGAAGCGCCTTTGGGGATTGTTTACGCGACCGATGCTTATTCCGAACCGAAGGTGCGGATCGTTGGCACCTTCCCGGAAAATTCGCACCAGCCCATCGTCTACCCCGTGGCGCTGACCAAAGATGCGAAGCCGGATGCCAAGGGCTTCCTCACCTATCTGTCGGGCCCCGAAGCGCGAGCGGCGTTTGAGAAGGCGGGCTTTACCGTTCTGGGAGCAGCACAATGAACATTCGCGGCATTCTTCTTTGCGGCGCAACCTTCGCATTCGCGACGCCCGCTTTTGCGCAAGCGGACTCCGACGTGATGAAGCGGCTGGACGCGATGCAGCACATGATCGAGCAGCAACAGAAGGAAATCTCGGCGCAAAAATCCGAGATCGGAGACCTTCGGCGGGCGCTAAAAAAGCACGGCACGACGGTTGCAGCTGATGCGCCTCCACCCCCTCCCCCGCCGCCTGTCGCGCCAGAGATCGAACAACGCGTGACGGTGCAAGAGTCGAAGCTGGATGCGCTGGCGCAGAAGGTCGATGCCGCGGAAACCAAGGCCAAGCTCGACAAGCAGGAACAGCCGAAATGGAGTTTCGCCGGCGGTCATCCGCAGTTCAGTTCGGCAGATGGACGCTTTTCGCTCGCGATCAAGACCATCGCGCAATATGACACCGCTTATTATATGCAGAGCGCGAGCGCGCTGCGGCTTGCGGCTGCAAACGGGCCCGATCTTTCGAGCGGATCGAATTTCCGGCGCGTGCAGCTTGGCGTTCAGGGCACGCTGTTCGGCGATTGGTCCTACAATTTCAACTACGATTTCGCGGGCACGGGCGGAACCGAAACACCCGGACACATCCAATCCGTCTATGTGGAATATGACGGTTTGAAGCCGTTCGCGTTGCGCATCGGCGCCTTTCCGCCATCCGCGGGGTTGGAAGACCAAACAGGATCGCCGGATACGATCTTCCTCGAGCGTAACTCGCCATCCGATCTCGCTCGCAATATCGCAGGTGGCGATGGGCGCGATGCCATCGCACTTTTCTATACGACGGATCGTATCTATGGCGCGATCTCGTATACCGGCAACAAGGTGCAGGATTCGGGTTTATTCGACGAGCAGCAGGCTGTGATGGGGCGGCTCGCCGCGCTCGCATGGTCGGATGACGATGCCAAGCTGGTGTTGAGCGCGAACGGTACACGTGTGTTCAGGGTTGGCGATACCGCAGCGGGTCCAAACGCGACACGGCCGATCACGCTGTCCGATCCGCCGGAGATCACGGTGGACAACACCGGCACCAAACTCGTTTCGACCGGATCGCTCGATGCGTCGAGCGTGAGCGAATGGGGCGTCGAAGCAGGCGCGCAATGGCAGAGCCTTTATGGGCAAGCCGGATATTTCGGTTACACGGTCGATCAGCGTTTGGCGGGCGCGCCGACGTTCGGATTCGACGGTTGGTATGCGCAAGCAACCTGGGTGCTCACCGGCGAAAGCCGCGTCTACAAATCGAGCAGCGCGTCGTTCTCAAATCCGGTGCCGCGGATACCCTTCTCGTTCTCCGGCGGCGGCTGGGGCGCGTGGGAATTGGCGGCGCGGTATAGCGATCTCAATCTGAACGACGATCCCGGTGCAGTTGGTGTTGCGTTGCCGGTGGTTGGTGGATTTGCACAAGGTCTTCGCGGCGGCGATCAGCGGGCGGAGACAGTTGGGATCAACTGGTACCCCAATTCGCTGCTGAAGTTCGCGTTCAACTTCCAGCACGTGAATGTAGGACGCATCGGTTCGACACCGTCCAGCATTTATGGCCCGGCGATGAGCAATGCCGAGGTTGGACAGGATTTGAATATCGTGTCGTTCAGATCGCAAATAGCGTTCTGACGTGAGTAAGAAAGAAGAAGGAAGGGATTACTCTTCCTTCTTCGCCTTTTTGGCCTTCTTTTCTTTTTTCTCAGGCTCGGCCTTGGCGCCATCGAGTTTCTCGGCCGCTTCATCCGGATCGAGGAACAGGGTTTCGCGATCGACCGGGCGATCCGTTACTTCGGCGAGTTCGGCGATGAAATCCACCACCTTGTCTTCGAAGATCGGCGCGCGGACTTCGTTCATGGCCTGCTGGTTCGAGGCGTAGAAGTCGAACACCTGGGCTTCCTGACCGGGGAACTGGCGGGCGCGCGCGGCGATGGCGCGCTGCACTTCGTCGGGTTGCACCACGATGCCGTTCATCTCGCCGATGCGGGCGAGCACGAGGCCCAAACGCACGCGGCGTTCGGCGATGTCGTGATATTCCTTCTTCAATTCTTCGTCGGTCTTGCCTTCGTCGGCGGCGGTTTTGCCTTCGCGCGCCATTTCGGCCTGCACCTGTTTCCAGATGCCTTCGAATTCGCCTTCGACCATGGTCGGCGGCAGCGAGAAATTGTGTGCGCTGTCGAGCGCATCGAGGATGCGGCGCTTCAGATGCAGGCGGCTGGCACGAGCAAAGTCGCTCTTGAGCTGATCGCGCACGCGATCCTTGAGCGACGCCAGCGAATCCACGCCGAAACGCTTGGCCAGTTCGTCATCGACGATGAGTTCGTCGGGTTGTTTGACTTCCTTCACCTTTACTTCGAACTCGGCGTCCTTGCTCCTGAGTTTTTCGTTCGGGTAGTCATCCGGGAATGGCGCTTTCACGATGCGGTCTTCACCGGCTTTCGCGCCCTTCAACTGGTCTTCGAAACCAGGGATCAGTTGATGCTGGCCGATGGTGAGATTGAAATCGGTCGCCTTGCCGTATTCGAATTCTTCGCCGTCGATGCGGCCGGTGAAATCGATCACGAGCACGTCGCCATCTTCGGCGCCGCCCTGGCGCATCGAATAGGTGCGGGCCTGTTCGGCCAGACGTGTGGTCGCGTCTTCGACTTCCTGATCCGTCACTTCGGCGGTCAGGCGTTCGACCTTGAGCGAACCGATATCGGCCAGCTCGAATTCCGGCATCAGGTCGACCTTCACGGTGAACTCCAGGTCGGCGTTGCCGTCCACGACTTGCTGCAATTCGCTGACAAGATCGACGCGCGGCGGGAAGGCCGGCTTCAGTTCGTTGTCCTTGATCGCCTGCTGGCTGGATTGCGAGACCGCTTCTTCCACCACCTCGCCCATCATGGACTTGCCGTACTGCTTCTTGAGGAAGGAGACGGGAGCCTTGCCGGGGCGGAAGCCGCGCAGGTGAACGCGGGGCGCCATCTCGGTGAGCTTGCCGGTCAGGCGCTCGTCGAGGTCGTTGGCGGCAATGACGATCTTGAATTCGCGGCGGAGGCCTTCGTTGACGGTCTCGGTGATCTGCATATGACGTTCCTACTTCTATCGACCTTTTGCTTCGGCTTGCCGAGCCGTAGCGCTGAAAAAGCCCGCCTTCGCGCAAGTGCGCTTCGGCGCGGCAGCCTCCTCTTACTTCGTGCGCGGAGGCTGGTGCGGGCGGAGGGACTTGAACCCCCACGACTTTCGTCACTGGAACCTAAATCCAGCGCGTCTACCGTTCCGCCACGCCCGCGTCCGGGCAGCCGACAAAACGGGAAATCCGCCCCGCCGGAGGGCGCCCCCTATAACAGGGGTTTAAGGGGGTGGCTAGGGCATTTGGCGCTCATAAAGCGCCACATCCCAGAAGTGGCCAAACTTGCGGCCGACCTGGGTTTCCGTGCCGATATGGCGGAAACCCATGGCGAGGTGGAGGCCGACCGAGGCCTCGTTCGGCAGAGTGATGCCGCCATAGGCGCGGTGGACGTCTTCGGCGTTCAGGGCAACGAACAAGGTGGCGTAAAGGGCGCGGCCAATGCCCTGACGAATGGCGCTCGGGGCGAGATAGATGCTGGTCGAGATCGTGGGGTCATAGGCGGCCTTTTCCTTGAAGCGATGCGAACAGGCGTAGCCGACGGGCCGACCATCCTTCACGGCGACGAAGCATTGATGGCGACCGGTGCGCGAGAACTCATCGAACCATTGCTGACGTTGCGCGAGCGTTCGCGGTTCAATGTCGAAGGTGACGGGTGTGTGGACGACGTAGTGGTTGTAGATGTCGAGCAGGATCGGGAGATCGGCCTGTTCAGCGTGGCGGATGTCCATGGGTGGCGTCCTTCAGCGCAGCGAGGACATGCGGCAACTGCTCCGGCAGATCCTCGGAGATGAGTCCGGGCCCAAACCTGTACGCCGCCTCGCCATGGAGCCATGCGGCCATTGCGGCCGCTTTGAATGACGCGACTCCCTGCGCCATCAGACCACCGATCATGCCAGCGAGAACATCCCCCGAACCGGCGGTCGCCAATTCCGGCGGCGCATGGCTGTTGATGGCGGCACGACCATCCGGGGCGGCGATCACGGTGTCGGGGCCTTTCAGTAGAACGGTGCAACGCGCAGTCGCAGCGGCTGCGCGCGCAGCTTCGATTCTGGTTGAGGAGCGGCGCAGAAGCCCCGGAAATATCCTCTCGAATTCGCCTTCGTGCGGGGTGAGCACGCAGGGGTCGCGCAGCAATTGATAGAGTGCTTTGGGGTCTTCCTGGAACGAGGTGAGCGCATCGGCGTCAAGGACCGCGGCGGCTTGGGCGGCGAGCACGCGCTGGACCATCGCGCGGGTTTCCGCGCCGACACCGACGCCGGGGCCCAGCACCACCGAATTGAACCGCTTGTCTTCGAGGAGATGGGCCAGGCCCTCCACGCCCTCGAACGGTTTGATCATGATGGCGGTAAGTTCGGTGGCGTTCACTTCCACCGCATTCGGCGGGCTGGCGACGCTGACGAGTCCTGCTCCAACGCGAAGCGCACCGCGAGCCGCCAGGCGTGCGGCGCCCGTGGCGTGCGGCGGCCCGCTGACCACGACGCAATGACCGCGGTCGTATTTGTGTTCTTCGGTTCTGGGCCACGGAAAATCGGCCGACCAGAGTTCGGGCGTGTTGTCGAACAGTTTGGGCTTGAGGGTTTCGATGGCGGATTCGGGGATGCCGATATCCGCGACGACGACCTCGCCGCATTTTGCGCGGCCGGGCATGAGAACGTGACCGGGCTTCTTGCGGAAGAACGTGACGGTGACGTCTGCCTCGATGCAGATGTCGCCGAGGGTGCGGCCAGTGTCCCCTTGGAGGCCTGTAGGGACGTCGACGGCGAGCACGGGCACGTCGAGGGCGTTGAGTTCGAGGGCGACGGTCTTCGATTCTTCTTCAAGCTGACGAGAGAAGCCGGCGCCGAATATGGCGTCAATTACCAGCTCGGCGTCGCGGAAGATTCCGGATTCGATGGTTTCGAAACTGCCGTCCCACAGCTTGGCCACGGCGGCGACATCGCCTTTGAGGTTGGCGCGACTGCCGAGAACGGCGACACGAACATCCCAGCCGTACTTCTTCAGATAGCGAGCCGCGACGAGGCCATCGCCGCCATTGTTGCCGGGGCCGCAGAGCACGAGTGTTTTGCGCGGGGTCCAACGCTTGACCGCTTCATCGGCGGTGGCGCGGCCTGCGTTTTCCATCAGGGTAAGAAACGTCACGCCGTTCTTCGCGGCATAACGATCGGCGGCGTAGCTTTGTTCGACAGTGAGGATTTCGCTTTTCATAAGACCCGGTAGTGATAACGGTAGAGTTCCTGATCGAAGCCCATGGCTTGGTACAGATTAACCGCTGGCGTGTTGGCCGCAACGACCTGCAGGCACGCCCCTGTCGCACCCGCGGTCTTTGCCCAGCACAGCAGGCTTGAAAGCGTGGCGCGCGAAAAACCCTTGCGGCGCCGCGTCGGATCGGTCGCTACCCATTGGAGCGAGACAATCCTGTCGTGCAGCGCACCATAGGCGACCGAGACGATTTGTCCTTTGCAGTCACGGTCCGCCGCGAAAGCGACTGGCAGCGCCACCAGATCGAGCAGGCGTTTGCGGATACTGTCGCTCGTGATGGTTTCGCCCGTGAAACGGTGGTGGGCGGCCAGCCATTCCGCCGTTGGCCGTTCCAGGATTTCGATTCCGTCGACGCTCACGGGTGGTGATTTGGCAAAATCGAAATAAAGCGTGCGTGTTTCGTCTTCGGCACGGAAACCGCGGTCGATCAGTGCTTCCACCAGCGCAGGATGATCGTTGGAGCGGATGCGGAAATAAGTTGGCAAGCCATGGGCGCGGTAGATCGTTTCGCAATGCCCGATCTTTTCGGCCAGTTCGTAACTGCCGGGGCCGATGACGTTCACGGAATTGGTGCGGCGCGTGTGCCCTTCGGACAGGCGGATGAGCCAACCGTCATAAAAAATTTCTTTCAATGCCGGCCAGGCATTCAGGCACGCTTCTTCGACGCTGGTGCACAATCTATCCATGTTCATGACGGTCTCCGTTCAGGCGACCGGATGGCTGGATAACAAAAACCCCGCACATCCGGCGGGGCTTGGCTTCTTCGCGTGCGCGAGCGCTTACACCCCTCCTCGAAAGAGTGTGCGGCGTCGCGAAATGGAAATGTGCGAAGGCATCGCCGCGCACAATACGCAAGAACCCGCACCTTGCAAGGGCTTTCAGAAGCCGGGCGGCGTCTTCTCATAGAGGGGCTGGGCTTGCTCATAGGCGTAAGCGGCAGCGAGCACGCCCTTGTCGTCGAACATGCGGCCGACGATCTGCAGACCAACAGGCAGGCCGTTTGAGGAATAGCCGCAAGGCACACTGGCGGCGGGTTGTTGAGTCAGGTTGAAGGGGAAACTAAAGGGCGTCCACGCCATCCATGCTTTGCCATCGTCATCGAGCGGCGAAAGCTGGTTCACGTTGAAGGCGGTCGTGGCGATCGATGGCGTGACGAGGAAATCGTATTTCTCCATGAACACGCGCATTTGCGTGCCGTAGACGCCGCGTGAGGCATTGGCATCGATGAACTGTTTCTTGGTGAAGCTGTTGCCGACATCGGCCATCTTGCGCAGACCCGGATCGAGTTGAGCGCGTTTTTCTTCCGGCAGATCGCCGAGCAGATAGCCCGCTCCGGACCACCAGATTTTCTGGAAGATGTCGCTGGGATCGCCGCCGGGCGGGTCGGCAAGCTCGACATGAGCGCCGAGATCTTCGAGGCGCTTCACCGCGGCTTTGACGAGGGTTTCCACTTCGCCGTCGATGCGCTGGACGTAGCTCAGACGTGGGCTGAAGGCTATGCGTTTGCCCTTCAACGGTGTTTCGAGTTCAGCAGCATAATCCATCGGCTCGTAGGGAAGCGAATGCCAGTCTCGCGCATCGGGTTTGGCGATGACGTTCATCAGCATCGCGCTGGAGCGCACATCGCGGCTCATGGGTCCGACATGGGCGACGGTGCCGAAGGGCGAAAGCGGATAAGCGGGCACGCGACCGAAGCTGGGTTTCAAACCGAACGTGCCGGTGAAGCTCGCTGGGATGCGGATGGAGCCGCCGCCGTCCGTTCCCAACGCAAGCGGTGCGAAACGGGCGGACACCGCCGCTGCCGAACCACCGGAAGAACCGCCGGGTGTCTTGTCCGTGTTCCAAGGGTTGCGCGTGGTGCCGGTGAGCGGGCTATCGGTTGAACCTTTCCAGCCGAATTCCGGTGTCGTGGTCTTGCCAATCAAGACCGCACCAGCTTCGCGAAGCCGCGCCACTGATGGAGCGTCTTCCAGCCACGGACCCTTCGGATCGATGGTGAGCGAGCCGCGGCGCGTGGGCCAGCCCTTGGTCACCAGCAAGTCCTTGATCGCGACGGGAACGCCATCGAGCGGCGACAGGGGCTCGCCTTCCAGCCAACGCTTTTCGGATTCCTCCGCCATGGTTTCGGCTGCATGGACATCGATATGGCAGAAAGAATTGATCGAGGAGTCGAGCGCTTCGATGCGGCCGAGACAGGCCTCGGTCACTTCGACCGGCGAAAGATCACGGGCTTCGAACGCGGCGGAAAGCTCTGCGGCATTCATTTCGTGTGGTTCGAGGGCCATGCGTTCTTCCCGTTTCAATTCACTTTTGTGAGCGGCGCTTCCCTGCCCTGTTCGATCAGCGCGAGTTTGCCGCCAGCATTTTCGAAGATTGTGACCGAACAATTGTCCGGCGAAAAGACCGTGACGCGGTCATCGCTTATGGCCGCGCCCATCGCCACATTCAGCGCGACGTAGTGCGAGAAGATAACCGTGTCTTCCTTCAGCATCGTCAGCGCACCAATCACATCCTCTCGCCATTGCGCGAGCGGCGGCGTTGCGGCGCGCCACGAGCCGGACATGAACTGGCGCAGCCATTGGGCACGTTCCGTGAGCGCGAGACCCGGCGACGGGATTTCAGCCACGGCGTCTTCGATGACCGGCTCGCGGCTCCACAATTTCGCCAAAGGCGCGGCCGTTTCGCGCGTGCGCGCGAGTGGGCTTGAGACGATGGCGAGCGGACCGCGCGGTGCAAGTACCTTCGCGACGTCTTCGGCTTGCGTACGGCCGAGTTCGTCCAGGCCCGGATCGTGTGCTTCGCCGAACGTCGCCGACGCGCGGCCGTGGCGGACCATATAAAGGCGCGGCATCAGGCGAACCGGAACAGGTTGTGCGGGCCTTCGACGCTGACTTGGCCTTCGCGGCCGATCATCTCTTCGCGCATCATGCGGTCGAGCGTTGCATCGTCGTCCGGTGTGTTGGCGAGGAAGCGGCTGTTGTTATCCAGCCTGCCGACGATAAGGCCGAAGCGTTTGCCCTTGCGGTCGGTGATGACGCTGTAGGTTTCAACTTTCGCATTTCCGTTCGGCTTTTGCGTGACGTTCGGGCGCGGCATGGAGTCGATTTCGATCTGATAGGATTTCGGGTCTTCGCGCTGCCAGTCGCCTTCTGTCGGTTTCGTCGAATAGATGCCGGCCGAATGTTTGGTGACGTACCAACCGTTACCGGTGCACAGGCCGTATTTGCCGGGATTAGAGCGCAGCTTTTCCGTCATCGTGACGATGGAGTGCATGACGTAGTTGTTTCCGGGACCGCCGAAATAGGGCAAACCGCCCGTCACGGTAAGGCCGCGCGGATCGTCCTCCGCGATGCCCAGTTCCTGACAGCCGAGTTCGACGGCGCTTGGAAAGCAGGAATAGAGATCGATCAACGACACATCGCCGACGTCGAGGTTCGCCATGCCAAATGCCTTCTTGCCGATCATGTGGATCGCGGGCGAGGAATGGAAATTGGTCCGCTCGGTGACGTTCCAGATGTCGGAGGCATCGCCGCAACCGTGCAGGTAGACCCATTTGGATTCGGGGATACCGAGTTCGCGGGCCTTGCCGACACTCGTCATCACGAGGGCGGCAGCCATGTCCACCTCGATCACGGCATTGAGATATTTGGTGTAGGGGAATCCCACGAAGCGGTTTTTCTCCGATGGCGTGGAGATTTCTTCCGGCGAGCGATAGGTCGGAAACCACGAATACGGATTTTCCGATGCCACTTTCGAGAACGGCGAGAAGAACCTGCCGAGCCATTCCAGATGTTCCTGCGGGGTGTGGCGCTTGATGGCGCGGATCGCATTTTCGAACAGCGGATAGGTGTTGACCGGGAAATGCAGACCGTAGCTGCGTTCGTAATCGTTCACGCCCGCGCGCATATCGCCGATTTCTTCCGGATCGCTGCCGGGATCGACATCGGGGCTGTTGCCCCAGCCGAGATCGATACCGTTTTTCATCGCGCCCAGAAGCGTGCCGATGTACTCCGCTCCTGCGAGCAGCGCGACATCGCATTCCCCGCGCGCGATTTCTTCCGCCGTGCGGTTGACGAGCCATTGCGGAGTGTTGCCGCCTGTTGCGGTGTAAATGTTGCGGCGAGGCGAAATGCCCAGATGCTTCGCAACCGATAGCGGCGGATTGCGGAACATGCGCTTTGGAAGGCGGCCCTGGTCGCCGGGCGAATCCGCGGTGAAACGGACGACGGAGATCGTATCGATGGCGCGGGTGAGTTTGTCGGCAACGCCGCTGTCCGCGATCGCGGCACGCGAGACCTTTGCCAGCATTTCTATCGGCGAAAGGCTTTCCTGGATTTTCTTCTCTTTCACCGTGCGTTGCGTGAACTGAGCGCCGGAGACGAGAATGGGTGTCCTGGGATTTGTCATTTTTGTTCCTTATTTGGCGAAATAGCTTTGAAGCCGGGATAGCGCGTCCTCGATCACAGCACGGCGCTTGCAAAAGGCAAAGCGCACGAAGCGATCCGGTTTTCCGTTCGTAAAGAAGACGCTCAGAGGAATTGCGGCAACGCCTACCTCCCGCACCAATCTTTCGCAGAAGGCGCGATCGGGTTCGTTGGTCAGTGCAGAGATGCCAGCAGTGAGAAAGTAGGTGCCTTCGCTGGGCAAAACCTCGAAACCGAGACGCGACAGACCTTGCGCGAGGAGATCGCGGTTCTTTTGCAGTTCTTTTGTCAGATTCAGCGTGAAATCGATTTCGTGTTCGAGCCCGTGCGCCACGCCCAGTTGCAAACCGGGGGGCGTGGTGAAGGTGAGGAACTGGTGCGTTTTGGCGATGGCGTCTATCGGCGCGGCGTCGCCGGTCACCCAGCCAACTTTCCATCCCGTCAGCGAGAACATCTTTCCCGCGGAGCCACAACGTACCACGCGCTCGCGCATTCCCGGTATTGTCATCAGCGGAATGTGTTCGCGGCTGTCGAAAACAAGGTGTTCGTATACTTCATCGCAAATCACAGTCGCGTTGGTACGCGAGATGACGCGGGCAACGATCTCCAACTCTTCACGGGTGAAGACTCGACCGATGGGATTCATCGGCGTGTTGATGACCAGTGCGCGGGTGGCGGGCGTGATCGCGGCCGAAAGCGCTTCTTCGGTCAGATGCCAATCCGGTGGAGACAAGGTGACCGTGCGAACGGTTGCGCCGACGGCTTCGGCAATGGGGCGATACGAATCATAGGCAGGGTCGATGAGCACGACCTCCCCACCCTGCCCGGCCAAACCCATGATACAGGCGGTCAACGCCTCGGTCGCACCGGAGGTCACAACCACTTCGGTGTCGGGGTTGAAGTTGAGATCATAGAATCGCTTCGCGTGGGCGGCGATGGCTTCGCGCAGTTCGGGGCGGCCGCGCATCGGCGGGTACTGGTTGGGGCCCTCGATCAGCGCCCTGGCAGCAACGGCGCGGATGGGCTCAGGACCATCCTCGTCCGGGAACCCCTGACCCAGGTTCACTGCGCCGTATTGGGTGGCGAGCGCCGACATCACCGTGAAGATGGTGGTAGGCAGATTCGCGAAGACCGGGTTGTAGGAAGATGAGGGGGCCATTGGGGCCAACCTTGCAAATCCCGGAGCGGTTTTCACCTGCTGCCGCGCCGCAACAACTCTGCGGGTTATTTTTTATGCAATTTGCCTGTTATTTAGGCGTAATAATACAGGCAATGCATCTAACCAATTGATTCTCATTGGGGATATTCCGCCGCGTCGTGGCACGGGCCCTGCAATTCCATGGGTAGCGTGGGCTGCGTGCGTAGCCTGCGAAGGAGCAACCACATGAAAAAAATCGAAGCGATCATCAAACCGTTCAAGCTCGATGAGGTGAAAGAAGCGCTGCAGGAAGTCGGCGTTCAAGGCATCACGGTCACGGAAGCCAAGGGCTTCGGCCGCCAGAAGGGTCATACCGAACTCTATCGCGGCGCCGAATATGTCGTGGACTTCCTGCCCAAGGTGAAAATCGAAATCGTTATTCCGGACGAACAGCTTGCGGCCTCCATCGAGGCCATTCAAAAGGCTGCGCGAACGGGCCGCATCGGCGACGGAAAAATTTTCGTCCTCAATGTCGAAGAGGCCATTCGCATTCGCACGGGAGAAACCGGCGCAGACGCGATCTGACGCCTGCTGCCGCATGACTGAACCGAACAACGTTTAACGAAGGGGTGTACCCAAACCATGGCTGACGCAAAAACCATTCTGAGTCTCATCAAGGAGAAAGACGTCAAATTCGTCGATCTGCGCTTCACTGACCCGCGCGGCAAGTGGCAGCACGTCACGTTCGATCTTTCCCTCGTTGACGAGGACATGCTGACCAACGGCACGATGTTCGACGGTTCGTCGATCGCCGGCTGGAAGGCGATCAACGAATCCGACATGACGCTGATGCCCGATTGCAATTCGGCGGTAATCGATCCGTTCTTCGCGCAGACGACGCTTGCGATCTTTTGCGACGTGGCCGAGCCCTCCACCGGCCAGCCCTATAACCGCTGCCCGCGCTCGATCGCAAAGGCCGCCGAGAAATATGTGAACTCGTCGGGCGTCGGCGACACGACCTATTTCGGGCCGGAAGCCGAATTCTTCATCTTCGACGACGTGCGTTTCGACACCCAGATGAACAAGGGCTTCTATTACGTCGACTCCGCCGAGGGCGCCTACAACACCGGCACCGAATATGAGAGCGGCAACCTAGGCCACCGTCCGGCGGTCAAGGGCGGCTATTTCCCCGTTCCGCCGGTGGACAGCGCGCAGGACATCCGTTCCGAAATGCTCGCCATCATGGGCGACATGGGCATCGCGCCGGAAAAGCACCACCACGAAGTCGCCACCGCCCAGCACGAGCTTGGCTTCAAGTTCAACACGCTGACCAAATGCGGCGACAATATGCAGATCTACAAGTATGTCGTGCACCAGGTGGCCGCGGCCTACGGCAAGACGGCGACGTTCATGCCCAAGCCGATCTACGGCGACAACGGATCGGGCATGCATGTGCACCAGTCGATTTGGAAAAGCGGCAAGCCGCTGTTCGCCGGTTCGGGCTATGCCGATCTGTCGGACACCTGCCTGTACTACATCGGCGGTATCATCAAGCACGCGAAGTCGCTCAATGCCTTCACGAACCCGCTGACGAACTCCTACAAGCGCCTCATCCCCGGCTTCGAAGCGCCGGTGCTGCTCGCTTACTCGTCGCGCAACCGTTCGGCGTCATGCCGCATTCCGTTCTCCGCATCGCCAAAAGGCAAGCGCGTGGAAGTTCGTTTCCCCGATCCTGGCGCGAACCCGTATCTTGCTTATGCGGCAATGCTGATGGCGGGCCTCGACGGCATCGAGAACAAGATCCATCCGGGCGACCCGATGGACAAGGACCTCTATGCCTTGCCGCCAGAAGAACTGAAGGAAGTGCCGCAGGTTTGCGGATCGCTTCGCGAAGCTCTCGAAAACCTCGACCGCGACCGCGCGTTCCTCAAGAAGGGCGGCGTCTTCTCGGACGACTTCATCGACAGCTACATCGAACTCAAGATGCAGGAAGTGTACACCTTCGAACACACGCCGCATCCGGTCGAGTTCAAGATGTACTATTCGGTCTGATTTTCCCGGATCGCAGAATTGGGGCGCGGAGTTTACCTCCGCGCCTTTTTCTTTTTAGGCCGCGGCGAATTCCGAACTTTTCTGACGATGCGCAATCGGATCGGCGGGGAGCACGACGAAAACCTTGCAACCCTTGCCGAATTCGCTTTCGATCCAGGCGCGGCCGCCGTGGAGTTCGGCCAGGCCGCGCACCAGCGCCAGACCCAGGCCCGTGCCGCCTGCCTGACGGTCGTAACGGTTATCGACCTGATTGAATGGCGTGAAGATGCGGTCCAGTTTCTCGCGCGGAATGCCGGGACCATTGTCTTCGACCATGATCTGAAACTGACCGCCCGGAGCCTTGCTCGCGATCACCGCGACACGGCCGCCTTCGGGCGTGAACTTGCTCGCGTTGGAAACGAGATTGATGAGAATCTGTTTGAGAGCGCGCTCATCGGCATAAAGCGGAGGCGTTTCGGCTTCGACATCGATGATGAGCTGCTGACGCTTCTCGCGCGTCTTGGGCACCATGATCTTGAGCGCGCCTTCGAGCGTGGTCCGGGTTTCGAGCGGGTTGGGATCGATATCCATCTTGCCCGCTTCGATCTTGGCGACGTCGAGAAGATCATTGATGAGTGACAGTAGATGAGCGCCCGAAGAATGGATATCGCCTGCATATTCCTTGTAACGCGGCGAACCAGTGGGCCCAAAGCACTCCTGCGCGATGATTTCGGAGAAGCCGAGAATAGCGTTCAGCGGGGTGCGCAACTCATGGCTCATATTGGCGAGGAACGCCGTTTTCGACGCGTTGGCCGTCTCCGCTTCGAAGCGCTTACGCAAGGCTTCGTCGCGCGTTTCTTCAAGTTCGCGGGCGAGGTCTTCCACCTGGAAACGCAGACGCGCGTCTTCGCCTACGCGGTGCGTCAGGCGGCGGCCATCGAGATTGAACTGGATGGCGTAGAGAATAAGCGTGGCGGCAACGGTGTAATCGAGCAGCGTTTCGCCGAGAATGAAACGTGCGATGGTGAGTCCCGCGACGGGCATGAAGCTCGCCAGGAACATATCGATGTGGTTGATGCGCATCACCGCCTGCGTGGCGATGACGCCGGCCATCATGCCGGCGAGAAACAGATGGTTGAGCGGATTGCCCGGTTGCCAGAGAAGCCACGGCACCATGCCCCAAGCCGCGCTGACGAGCGTCTGCATTCCCATGAAGCGGCGGAACCACGACTGCATCACGTCGTAGTCCTGGCTGCGCCGGGAAGCCTGTACGTAGGAGTGGACAAGCCTTGTTACGGTTATCGTGACGCCTGTGATCAATGACACCAGCACGGCGCAACGCGTAAGCGACGCATTCCCGACAAGTCCAAATTCGTCGGACGCCAGAAACGCCACCACCGCCGACCAAATCGGCGCTGTGTAGCGCGAGGAATGCACATCCTCGCAGATGAAATCGAGCTGCGCCCTGACGACGCGCCCGTCCGCGGTGTGCTGAACTTTGAGCCGTTGTCCGTAACCCACGGCGATACCCCGAACCCCCACCCGCTTTTTGCAGATGCGGAAACCTTAAGGGCCGTCTCTTAAAATTTACTGAGAACGGGAACCCTCACGCCTGCAAACGCAAGGCGTTCTGCGGGTTGTTGGCTAACGGAAAGTAAACGAAGACCCGTGTGCCCACGCCTTCGGCGCTTTCGATCCAGGCACGGCCGCCGTGCAACTCGGTCAATCCCCTGACCAACGCGAGGCCGAGCCCTGTGCCCCCGGCTGCGCGATCGTAGCGGTTATCGGCCTGTGCGAACGGTTCGAAAATACCGCCGAGCTTGGTGGAAGGAATGCCGATGCCATTGTCCTCAATCGAGACAAGCATGCCGCCTTCCTGAACGCGCGCGCAGGAGAGGATGATGTGGCCATCCTCCTGCGTAAACTTGTTGGCGTTCGAAAGAAGGTTCAGGAGAATCTGGCGGAAAGCGCGTTCGTCCGCACATATTTCGTGCAGTTCCGGATCGAGCCGGACCGACAGAGTTTGGCGCTTCGCACCAAGCTTGGGCTCGATCAGCCGTTTCACGGATTTGACCGTTTCGGGAAGGTCGAGGGGACGCGGATGGATGTCCATATGGCCGGCCTCGATCTTGGCCACGTCCAGCAGGTCGTTGATGAGCGAGAGCAGATGCGCGCCGGACTCGTTTATGTCTCGGGCATAGTCGCGATAGCGCGCCGGCACGTCCTGCCCCAGAGCTTCGTTGGCGATCATATCGGAGAAGCCAAGAATGGCGTTGAGCGGCGTGCGCAATTCGTGGCTCATATTGGCGAGGAACGAGGTTTTGGAACGGTTGGCCTCTTCGGCCTCGCGGCGTTTGTATTGGGCCTCGTCGCGGGCCTGCTTCAGTTCGCTCGCCATCGTTTCGTTAGCGAAGCGATTGTTCAGCATTTCGAGCACATTGCGCCGGATCGAAAAGCCTATCGAGACGATGTAGACGAACCAGAACGTCAGAAGGAAGGCGAGCATATGAGCAACCGGCGTGGTGCCGGTTAACAGCCTGAGCCAGTAAAGGCCCGCCATGGAAGCAAAGCCGACAGCATATAATCTGCGGTGCATGGCGCGTGTGACGGTCGCCGCCCACAGCATCGACGTCATGGCCAGCGCACAGAACGCATTGTTCGTCGGGTTGCTCTGCACCCACAGGAGCCAGAGCGTGGCGCCCCAACAGAGGCCCAAGCCCAATTGCAGCCACCAGAGCTTTCGCTCCATGACGGCGAGATCGAAGTCTTGGTTGCGCCTGCGATAGATCGACCACGCTGCAACACCGGTGATGGCGTGCAGGGCACAAGCCATCCAGAAATGGCCGAGCGGGACGGCGCCAAAATATTCCGGCTGCAGCAGCACCGGCCCGTACATCATCGCCAGACCGATTGGATTGGCAAAAACGGTGTAAGCCAGCGAATTGACAATGATCTGCAACTGCGCGCGCACGAGGCGCGGATCGTCACTTTCCGCAATGAGGCCGCCGCTGGCAAAAAGGGCGCGCATAGTCCTGGCTTTCCCCCCGGAATGGGGAAAAAGTAGGTCGCCAGCGTTAAGAAAACGTGCGGCTTTTAAGGGAACTTGTGGCGCGGACGGGTCTCTGTGCTAAGCCTTGCATCGTCCCCACATCGCTGATTCATACACCGCAAACATGGCCAAATCGCCCGACCTGTTCGACGCCGCGCCCGCCTCCACCAAGGGCTACACCGCCAAGGACATCGAAGTCCTCGAAGGGTTGGAACCCGTACGCCGGCGGCCCGGCATGTATATCGGCGGTACGGACGAGCGCGCGCTGCATCACCTGGCGGCGGAAATTCTCGACAACTCAATGGACGAAGCGGTGGCGGGATTCGCCAACCGGATCGAGATCGATCTGGAACCGGACGACATTCTGATCATCCGGGACAACGGACGCGGCATACCGATCGACCCGCATCCGAAATACAAAAAGCCGGCGCTTGAAGTGATCATGACCACGCTGCATGCGGGCGGAAAGTTCGGCGGCAAGGTTTACGACACCTCGGGCGGGTTGCACGGTGTCGGCGCTTCGGTGGTGAACGCACTGTCGGAATGGATGGAGATCGAAGTCGCGCGCGACAAGCAGGCGCACAAGATGCGCTTCGAACGTGGGCACACTGTCGGCAAATTGAAAAGCCTGGGCGCGGTGAACCGGCGCGGGACGATTGTTTCGTTCAAACCGGATACGCAGATCTTCGGCAAGGACGCGCATTTCTCGCCCGCACAGCTTTACCGGATGGCGCGGTCGAAGGCTTATCTGTTCCGCGGGGTGGAAATTCGCTGGAAGTGCGATCCGTCGCTGATCAAGTCGGCGGGCACGACGCCGGCGGAAGATACGCTGAAGTTTCCGGGCGGCTTGCTCGACTTCCTGCGCAGCGAGATCGAGGGTCGCACCACGGTCACACCGCGCGAATTTGCCGGACGTACCGAGAACCGCGATGGCAAAGGCGCGGTCGAGTGGGCGGTGACATGGGCGCCGGAGGCCGATCCGTTTGTCAGCTCTTACTGCAACACCATTCCCACGCCGCAGGGCGGCACGCACGAACAGGGATTCCGCAACGCGCTGACCAAGGCGCTGCGCGCGCACGGCGAACGCGCGAACAATCGCAAGACCGCGCTCATCACACCGGACGATTTGATGGCTTCGGCGTGCGCGGTCTTGTCGGTCTTCATTCGCGAGCCGGAATTCCAGGGCCAGACGAAAGACAAGCTTTCGACGGCGGACGCACAGCGGCTAGTCGAAAATGTGGTGCGCGATCACTTCGACCACTGGCTGGCCGAAAGCCCGCAGGAAGCCGATAAGTTGCTCGATTTCGTGATCGACCAGGCCGAAGACCGGCTCAAACGGAAACAGGAAAAAGAAGTCAGCCGCAAGTCGGCGACGCGCAAATTGCGGCTGCCGGGAAAATTGGCGGATTGCACCAGCGATTCACCGGCCGGGACCGAGATCTTTCTTGTGGAGGGCGATTCCGCCGGTGGCTCCGCGAAACAGGCGAGGGATCGCTCGAAGCAGGCAATTCTTCCACTGCGCGGCAAGATATTGAACGTGGCAAGCGCGGGCGCCGGCAAGCTGGCGCAGAATCAGGAACTGAGCGACCTTGTGCAGGCAATGGGTTGCGGCACCGGCACGAAATATCGCGAAGAAGATTTGCGGTATGAACGCATCATCATCATGACCGATGCGGACGTGGACGGGGCGCACATCGCTTCGCTGTTATTGACGTTCTTCTATCGCGAGATGCCACGGCTGATCTCCGGCGGACATCTTTATCTTGCCATGCCGCCGCTTTACCGCCTCGCGCAAGGCGGCAAGACGGTTTACGCGCGTGATGATGCCCACCGACAGGAATTGTTGAAGACGGTTTTCAAATCGAGTTCCAAGGTCGAGGTCTCGCGCTTCAAGGGGTTGGGCGAGATGCTGCCCGCTCAGTTGAAGGAAACGACGATGCGGCCGGGCAGCCGCACGCTCATCAAGGTGGAAATCGCCGACGATGCACGGGAAGAAACCAACGACATTGTCGAACGTCTGATGGGCAAGAAGCCCGAATTGCGTTTCCAGTTCATTCAGGAAAACGCGCACTTCGCCGCTGCGGACGTGGACGTCTAGCCCGGGATCTCCAACATCGATACAAGCACCGTTCCGTCACCCATTTGCGACGGGACGGCTGTTGCGGGTCGCGCTTTCAAAAGCTTGGCGCCGCCCGGCGGCAGACCGAAGCGGCGTTCGCCCAGGAAAATGTCGAATGGCTTCTTGGACCCAATGTCGAGCGTGATGGCGGCGTTGCGGCAATCAGAAGTTAGACAGCCGATAATCGTATTACCGGAATTGAAGCTCGTCGGCTTTACGGCGATTTGCCAGTCAGCGATTTGAACGGCTTTCAAATTCGCATCGCGCGGGATGACCAGGAACATCTGTGCTGCTTGGTCGGAGCCGGCAAGAACAATGGCGACTTGATGATGAGAATTGGCGTTCACAGACGCGGTGGGCTCAGGAAAGCGGAATTTTCCGGCAGGTGCGATGTAGGCTTGTTGGAACGCAACCGGGTAAGCCATATCCGGCTTGGTGGAGAAGTTCGCGGCAGCGGCCAACGAATCCGGCAGCGGTGCGCTGGCATCTGCCGCCCAAATGACGCGATTGCGGACGTGATCTTCGACATAATTCAAGTTCAGACGCTGGGGGGCCGCTTCGCTATAGGGCGGAATGAGACCCGCGGCAGCGGCAGCAACGACAGAGACTAAGAAACAGAGCGCGACATAAACCCTGCGCGTGCGGCGCGGAATCAGATCGGCAGCGAGAAGGGGAACGATGGTGATGACGCCAAGCGCTGCAGGGATGGTAAACAGCGGATGCAGTTTCAGCCCCATCAACGTTTCGCCCGCAACGACCAGCGCGAACCAGACGATGAGGTTGAGCACTGCTGCGATCAGAAGTGCGATCTGGCCGAAACGGCCCAGCCAACGATTACGTGAACGCCCGGCGAGCAGGAGCAAAATTGCTGCAATCAGACAAGGGATCAAGAAATAGGGGCTGATACCGGGCAGGAACGCAGCCGTCAAAATCCCGAGGGCCGCAAGCCACAACCATGCGCCACGCGCGAGACCATGTGCGGGTGCCATGGCGGACACGGCGAGTGTGAGGCCCGCCACTGCGAAGGACACTGCGATGCGGAACGTCACCGGATAGGCATAGGTCGGATCGGGCACGCCGGAAACGAGTTGGGCGATCGTATAAAGGCCCCACCCTGCAAGGCCACTACCGGCAATCAGCACGACGGGCATGATGAAAGAAAGGCAATGCTGATCCCAACGCATTTTGCGTTGTTCGCGCGCCATATAGGATGCAAACGTCAGCGCCACGAACAGAAGCAATGCCAACGGAAGCGCCAGCCATTGCGGCATTCGCGGCAGCGCCACGCCGAGGATCGAAAGATAGACCGCATTCTGACCTTTTAGAGCCGCAAAGCCCGTCTGTTCGAGACCCATGGCGGTGTCGAGCAGGTTTTCACCCTGATGCTGCAACGTCGCGCGGCTGAGATTGGCGCGGGTGTCGCGCGGGGTGTGATAGTGCGCGACGTTTTCGGAGAATGCGTAGTTGAACGAAGGGATGCCATCGCGGATGAACAGCGTAAGGTCGGTGTCGTTCGGCAGGCGTTTGTAAATTTCGGCGAATAACGAACTGGTGGCGTAGCGATGAGCATTGCGGGCGTAGAGGTCGACCAGCGGCGCGTTGCCATCGCTTGTCTGGAAGAGGAGGCTCGGGCCGCGATTGCCGCGTGCTTCCACGTTCACCACCGCGCCGACGCGGGCTTTCAGTTTCGGATTGTGCAGGAAGGCGGCGGCGCCAAGGAGGCCGTATTCTTCTCCGTCGGTGATCAGCGCGGTGATCGGGTGTTGCCCCGGATAGCCGCGGGCTTTTAGTGCGCGCACGGTTTCGAGGATGCTCGCAACGCCGGATTCGTCATCCGCCGCACCTGGACCTGCCGGGACGGAGTCGTAGTGCGCGAGTAGAACGATGGCTTTGCCCTGCCCCTTCTTCACCTCGGCGATGAGATCGGTAACGGTGGCGCATTCTATCGCGCCATAGCGTTCGCCATAGTTGCAACCCATTGCACGGTACGGTTTCGCTTCGACGCCGAGCTGGGCGAACTCGCGAATGATGCGTTCGCGCACGTTGCGGTTTTCGATCGTGCCTGCGGGATGCGGACGTTCGGGGCCAAGGATGCGGCCAAGCGTGTTGGCAGCGCGGACGGCGGAGAATTCGGTCGCGGGCGTTTCGATTCCGCGCACGGTATGTGGCTCGTTTGCGTAGCGGCAGAGGAACCAGACGGCCACGGCGAGAACGGCCAACCCTGCGGCGCGAAGTGTTGCGTTCATGCCGCCCTCCCGGGTCACGACTCGAATACTTTAGCGTTTCTTGTTGACTTTTTGGACTTCCTTCCTATGTTGCAGTGCATAAATGAGCCGTGGCCAATTCGGGCGACGGCATGGGCGCTCAGACTGCGCCCGATTAGGAGCGCATGACGAGTGAGACGATTGCCGGCGCGGAAGCCGGCGCGGAAGCCATTTCTCAAGAAATTCCTTCCCAATCAGATGCTTCTGGGACGCCCCTCGCGGCTGACCAGCCGACTTTCGACTCTCTTGGTCTCTCGGCCGAGGTGCTGAAAGCGGTCACGGAGAGCGGTTACACCACCCCTACGCCCATTCAGGCGCAGGGCATACCCCATGTCCTTCAACGCAAGGACATCATCGGAATCGCCCAGACGGGGACCGGCAAGACCGCCTCGTTCACGCTACCGATGATCGAATTGCTGGCGCGGGGTCGGGCAAAAGCGCGCATGCCCCGCTCGCTCATTCTGGAACCGACACGGGAACTGGCGGCACAAGTGGCCGAAAGTTTCGAGCGCTACGGCAAATACAACAAGCTTTCGATGGCGCTGTTGATTGGCGGCGTATCGTTCGAAGACCAGGAGAAGAAGCTCGACCGCGGTGTCGACGTTCTGATTGCGACGCCGGGGCGGCTGCTCGATCATTTCGAGCGTGGCAAGCTGATGTTAAGTCAGGTGCAGATCCTGGTGATCGACGAAGCGGACCGCATGCTCGACATGGGTTTCATTCCCGACGTCGAACGCATTTGCAAACTGATCCCGTTCACGCGGCAAACGCTTTTCTATTCCGCGACGATGCCGCCGGAAATCCAGCGGCTGACCGAGCAGTTTTTACATACACCTGTGCGTGTGGAAGTTTCACGTCCAGCAACGGCCGCGACCACCATCACACAGGAAATCATTGAAATTCCACACAACGATTGGGCCAAGCGCGAAGCGCTTCGCCGCCTGGTCCGCGACAACAACATCAAGAATGCCATCGTGTTCTGCAATCGTAAGCGCGATGTCGACGTCGTTGCGCGCTCTCTGTCGAAGCACGGGTTCAACGCGGCCCCGCTGCACGGCGATCTCGAACAATCCACGCGTATGAAGACGCTGGATGCGTTCAAGAACGGCGAGTTGCAATTGCTGGTCGCCAGCGACGTGGCGGCACGCGGGTTGGATATTCCCGCCGTGAGCCACGTCTTCAATTTCGATGTGCCGTTTCATGCCGACGACTATGTGCACCGTATCGGCCGTACCGGCCGCGCGGGACGTACCGGCCACGCTTACATGCTCGCCTCTCGGCATGACCAGAAAGCGGTCGATGCGATCGAGAAGTTGCTCGGCAAGCCTATCGACCGCCAGGTAATGGAAGGTATTGAAGTCCGCGAGGAAGAAGCTAAACCACGCGGAGATCGCAATCGTCGCGACGGAAGACGCGAGCGCGGCGGGCGCGACCGCCGCCCTCGCCCCATCGAAGCACACGGACAAGTGGCATCGATGGAGCCCGCAACGCCTGTTCTCGCGCCGGTCCAGGCCGCTGCGTTGCCCGAGCCTCAACAGGAAACGCCCAAACCGCGCCGCGAACGCCAGCCGCAGAGGTCACAACAGGCCAAGCAACCACAACAGCAGCGGCCCCAAGGCACCAAGCCGGATCATTCGCAATTGCCGGCATTCCTGCTCCGGCCGGTCAAATTCCCCAAGCCGGATCCGATTGCGGAGACGCCAGAAGACGCTGAGACTTGAGCCTCAGCGTTTGATCTGCGTTCCGAGCAGCTTGAGAATCCGCGGGCCGTAAGGCGGGCGCATCATCGCAGCCAGATCCTTGTTCGATTGCTTGAAGACTGCCTTGGCGTGGCTGAAGGTCTTGAAGCCGTCGACGCCGTGATAGGCGCCCATGCCCGACGGGCCAATGCCGCCGAACGGCAGATCTTCCATCGAGATGTGCATGATGACGTCGTTGACGCTGACGCCGCCTGAAGTGGTGTTCGTGAGCACGTCTTCCTGCTCTTTCGAATCCTGGCCGAAATAGTAGAGACCGAGCGGGCGGTCGTGATCGTTCACATAGTCGACCGCTTCGCTGACCTGTTTGTAGGTTTTCACCGGCAGGAGCGGACCGAAGATTTCTTCTTTCATGATCTTCATGTCATCGGTTGGATTCACCACCAGCGTCGGCGGGATTTTGTAATACGGCTGCTGGGTGAAGTTTTCCTTTGCCGGATTGATTTCGATCAGTTCCGCGCCCTTTGCCTTGGCGTCGGCAAGATAGCCTTGCAGGCGGTCGTAGTGGCGTTGGTTGATGACCGAGGTGTAGTCCGGGTTGTCTTTCAGGGTCGGGAACATCTTCGTCACGGCTGAGGTGGCGGCGGTGACGAAATCCTTCGCCTTGTTTTCGGGCACCAAAACATAGTCGGGCGCGAGGCAGATTTGGCCTGCGTTAAGCGTCTTGCCCATCATCACGCGCTTGGCGGCAAGCTCCATGTCGGCGCTTTCACCGATGATGACGGGCGACTTGCCGCCCAGTTCGAGCGTTGTCGGCACAAGGTTGTCGGCGGCGGCGCGCATCACATGGCTGGCGATGGACGTGGCGCCGGTGAACAGCAGGTGATCGAACGGCAGTTTGGAGAAGGCGCTGCCGACTTCGGTGCCACCCTGGAAAACGGCGACTTCGGATTCGTCATAGGTGGATCGGAACATGCGCTCCATCAATTCGGAGGTGCGCGGTGTGAATTCGCTGGGCTTGATCATCACGCGGTTACCGGCGGCGAAAATACCGGCGAGCGGGGCGAAGGTGAGATTGATCGGGAAATTCCAGGGCGCAATCACACCGACCACGCCCTTTGGCTGATAGTCGATAAAAGCCTTGGCGCCGAACATGCCGAGGATCGCGGGCGACACAGCGCGCTTTTCGCGGCGCATCCATTTGCGGACATGCGACTTGGCGTGTTTCAGCGGGCCGATGGACCCGTAGATGTCGGTCAGCAAGGTCGAGTGTACCGAGCGGTGGCCGAAATCTTCGCGCAGGGCTTCAGCGATTGCCTTTTGGTTGTCGACCAGAAGACCGATGGCCTTGTCGAGCCATTCGATACGCTTCTCTGCCGTGGGCGGACCATTCTTGATGTGTGCCTTGCGCTGGAGCTGCAAGATTTCGCGCATGCGGATGGTTTCGCGCGCCTCCGGCGACATCGGTCTTGCTTCTGCGACGCTCATTGAAAATCTCCTCTTCCCGGCAGGCTTTGCCTGCCTCCCCTCAATAGTATTTCCGAGTAGAGCAGCAGCCCTGCCCGGCTTCAATCGGCATTGTTTAACTGTTTCTTACGGACCCGAAGGCTAGTCTGGCTACTCGCATTTCGTGGGAATACTGTCCGTGCAGAATAGTGTGCGTGAGCAGGCTGTGGGCAAGGCCGCCTTGGCTTTGATGGAAAGCCATGACATCGCTCCGAGTCCCGCGAACTACGAACTGTTCTTCAGCTATGCGGGCGGCAAGAATGCGGCCCTTTCACGCGCCGTTGATGCGGTCCTCAAGGCGAAAAAGCGGTTCACCCGAGACGTGCTGGACGATTTGCGTCAGCACGTCGCCAAAGAACATCAGCCCATCGACCAGTTGGATTCGCTGAGCAAGGACGTCTCCGCGGCACTGGGTTCGATCATGGTGGCGCTGGAGACCGCGGGCAAAGACGCCGCCGCTTATGGCAAGACATTGTCTTCGGCAATTTCGGAGATGGTGGGCGAACCATCGCCCGCCGCGGTACGCAGGCTGATGGACGGGCTGATAGGCGCCACCCATGCAATGGAAGCCCGCACCAAGATGCTGGAAGACGAGCTTCACAAATCATCCGCCGAGGTGAACGAGCTGAAGACCAAGCTGGACGACGTGCGCAAGGAAAGTCTCACCGATCCCTTGACGGCGCTCGCCAATCGCAAGCTGTTCGAATCCGCACTTGAAAGCGCAATCAAGGACGTTGAAGACGCGGGCGAAGAGTTTGCACTCTGCATGTGCGACATCGACCACTTCAAAGTGTTCAACGACACTTGGGGACACCAGACCGGCGACCAGGTTCTGCGACTCGTCGGAGCATGCCTGAGCGAGAACGTGAAAGGCCGCGACACGGCGGCGCGCTATGGCGGTGAGGAATTTGCTGTCATCTTGAGGCAGACCAAACTTGAACATGCCCTCAATCTGGCAAATCAAATTCGCGGGCATGTGGAGAGCAAAAAGCTGGTCAAGAAATCGACCGGCGACATCCTGGGCACGATCACCATTTCCATCGGCGTGGCCCAATACAAGCCCGGCGAGGCGGCGGCCGACCTCATCCGCCGCGCCGACGAGTGCCTCTACGCGGCAAAAGGCGCAGGCCGTAATCGCGTGATGGGCGAACAAGAGTTCAAATCCGGCTCCGCCGCCGCTTGAGCGGCCAATAGTTCCCCGCCTATTCTCGCCCCAGGACAACATTGGGAGAGAAAATGCGTACCGATTTCGAACGAGCCTATCTGACCGCCCACGGCAATGTGGCCGTGCTGACCTTCAACCACCCTGAAGTGATGAACGCTGCATCCGCCAAGCTGGTGGCTGGCGCGACCGAGGCATTGAAGGTGATCGAGCGGCCGGATTCCGGCTTTCGCGCGCTGGTCATCACCGGCGAAGGCAAAGGGTTCTGCTCCGGCGCAAATCTTTCGGATCGTGGATCGGGATCGGCGATGGAACCGGGTGAATCGCTGCAGGTCATCTTTCATCCCTTCCTGCGCCGTTTGCGCGACGTGAAGATGCCCATCATCGCGGCAGTGAACGGCGCCGCGGCCGGCGTGGGCATGAGCATCGCGCTGATGGGCGATATCGTCCTGGCGGCGCGCTCGGCTTACTTCCTGCAAGCGTTTGGGCGCATCGGATTGGTTCCCGATGGCGGATCGACGTGGATGCTGCCGCGTCTGGTGGGCCTTGCACGCGCACGCGAGCTTTCGCTGCTGGCCGAAAAACTTCCGGCGGAGAAGGCGCTGGAATGGGGCCTCATCAATCGCGTGTATGACGACGGCGCGCTGATGGACGAGGCGCTGAAGCTGGCGCAGCGGCTGGCAGATGGGCCCACTGTGGCGCTGACGCTGACACGCCAGCTTTACGGCGCAAGCCCGCACAATTCTTTCGAAGAACAGATCGATCTGGAAAGCAAGTTCCAGAGCGCGGCCGGAAAGAGCGCCGATTTCTGGGAGGGTGTGCAGGCGTTCCTGCAGAAGCGCCCCGCGAAATTTACCGGAAAATAGTTTCGCGCTCTCGTTTCCGTGATTTGCACAGTTCCGCGCGAGCGGGACTATGCATGCGTTCATTCATGAGGGACGCATATGTCGGTTTGGAAAGCGGGAACGGCGCTGGCACTTTGCCTTTTTGCAGGCGCGGCTTGGGCGGATGGCGGGAAGACGACGTTTGGAACGTGGGGGATCGATCTCTCCGCAATGGACAAGACCGTCAAGCCAGGTGACGACTTTTTCCGCTATGTGAACGGGAATTGGCTGAAGACAGCCGTTATCCCGCCGGACCGCTCTTTCACGGGATCGTTTCAGGATCTGCGCATCCTGAGCGAGAACCGGATGAAGGAAATCGTGAATGAGCTGGAGGCCAAGCCATATGATCAGCTCACCGATGAAGAGAAAAAGCTGCGCGATCTTTACGACGCGTTCCTCGATCGGAAACAAATCGAAGCGCGCGGGCTCGCGCCGGCAAAGAGGGACCTCGACTACCTTACGAGCCTGAAGACACTGGAAGACGTGGCAGCGGCAATGGGCAAGGCCTCGCTGCCGACCGCTACACCGTTTGGCGTCGGCATCGGTTATGAGGACAAGCACCCGGACAGCTACGCCTTGAACGTGGCGCAAAGCGGATTGGGGCTGCCGGATCGCGATTACTATCTGAGCAACGACAAGGAGATTGTCACAACCCGCGAGGCCTACCGCAAATATCTGGGGACGATGCTGGGGCTGGCGCACATTCCGAACGCGCAGGCGCGGGCAGACAAAGTGTTCGCGCTGGAGACGGAAATCGCAAAGGCGCACTGGCCCGCTGCGGACAAACGCGACCGCGACAAGGTTTACAACCCGATGCCGATTTCGGGACTCAAGAAGCTGGCACCGGAATTCCCCTGGGATGCATTCTTCGCCGCCGGCGGCGTTTCGGAGATGGGGCCGAAGGGCGAGCGTGAGATCATAGTGCGCGAGAACACCGCGATGGGGCCGCTGGCCAAGATTTTTGCCGCAACCCCGGTTGCTGTTTGGCGGGATTATCTGACCGTTCACTACCTGCATTCGATGGCGCCTTATCTGCCGAAGGCGTTCGACGATGCGGATTTCGCGTTCTACGGAAAGGTTCTGACCGGCAATCAACAGCAGCTTCCTCGCGAAACGCGCGGTGTGCACCTGCTGGACGACCTGATCGGCGAAGCGTTGGGCAAGCTCTACGTCGCCAAATATTTCCCGCCGGAAGCGAAGGCCAAAGCCGAGGCTTTGGTTGCGAATTTGCGCAAGGCTTACGATGCCGACATTCGCACCCTGACCTGGATGACGCCGGAAACGAGGGAAAAGGCGCTCGACAAGCTGCACAAGTTCACGCCGCATATCGGCTACCCCGACAAATGGCGCGACTATTCCACCTATGTCGTGAAACGCGACGATCTGATCGGCGATGTGGAACGCGGGCAGATGTTCGAATGGTACCGCGAACTCAATCGCATCGATGAACCCGTGGATAAGGGCGAATGGGGCATGACGCCGCCGACGGTGAACGCTTATTACCAGCCGTCATTGAACGAAGTGGTATTTCCCGCGGCCATCCTGCAACCGCCGTTCTTCGATCCCAATGCGGACGACGCCGTGAACTATGGCGGTATCGGCGCAGTGATCGGGCATGAATTGAGCCATGGCTTCGACGATCAGGGGTCGAAGGTGGATGGCAACGGGTCCTTCAACAACTGGTGGACGGAAACCGACCGGAAGAATTTCGAGGAACGGGTAAGCAAGCTGGGGCAGCAATTCGACCAATACGAGCCCCTGCCCGGGCTGCATGTGAACGGCAAGCTGACAATGGGCGAGAACATCGGCGACCTTTCGGGGCTGACGATCGCCATCAAGGCCTATCACATTTCGCTGGACGGAAAGCCCGCGCCGGTTCTGGACGGTTATACCGGCGATCAACGGCTTTTCCTGAGCTATGGGCAGATCTGGCGCAGCGTCTATCGCGACGGAGCGATGCGGGCGCAGGTGCTTTCCAATCCGCATAGCCCGCCGGAATTCCGGGTGATCGGCGCGACCCGCAACATCGACGATTGGTATACGTCATTCGATGTGACGCCAGGCCAGAAATATTATTTGGCGCCGGTGGACCGAGTGAAACTTTGGTGATGAAACGCTGCCGGAGCGATCCGGCGGCGCTCTCTTTTCGCAAATGGAGCTTTCCATGAAACGCATTCTCGTTGCCGCGCTTTTCACTGGCGTCAGCTACGCAGCACTTGCCGCCGCAACCCCCGCTGTCCCGCCATGGGGCGTCAATCTTTCCTATATCGACACAGCAGTGAAGCCTGGTGATGATTTTTTCGAATACAGCAACGGCAACTGGCTGAAGACCGCGAATATCCCGAGCGACCGGACCTACGCCGGCGTAAACCTTGAACTCGATTTGCAGAACGAGGCGCGGCTGAAAGGCATTGTTGCGGAACTCGACACGAAGAAGGATCCGACGGCCGAAGAAACCAAGATGCGCGACCTTTATAGCGCGTTCATGGATCAGAAGCAGATCGAGGCGAATGGATTGAAACCGGCCGCGAAAGACCTGGCTATTATTGCTGCAATCAAGTCGAAAGACGGCGTGGCGAGCGCGATGGGCGATCCACGATTGGGGCTTGATGGGCCGTTTGGGCTTTATATCGGTGTCGATGACAAACACCCCGACCGCTATTCGGTGAACCTCTATCAATCCGGTCTCGGGTTGCCGGACCGCGACTACTACCTGCGCGACGACAAGGAGATCGTTGCAACGCGCGAGGCTTACAAGAAATATCTCTCGCAGATGCTGACCTTCGCCGGAGAGAAGGACGTTCAGGCGAAAGCGGAAGCGATCTTCAAGCTGGAAAGTGCACTGGCTGATAACTCGTGGCCTGCGGCGGACCGGCGAGATGCGGACAAGACTTACAATCCGATGACGATTGCAGAGTTGAAGAAGCTTGCGCCGCAATTCCCCTGGGAGGCCTACTTCGCCTCGGCACGCATCTCCGAAAAGGCACCGCATGGCGGGCGGACGGTGATCGTGGCGGAGAAATCGGCGTTTCCAAAGCTGGCGGCGACCTTTGACACGACACCCGTTTCCGTCTGGCGGGATTATCTGACCGTCCGCTACCTGCACAGCTTTGCGGATTACTTGCCGAAAACCATCGACGATGCCGATTTCGCGTTCTACGGAACGGTGCTGTCCGACAAGGAGAAACAACTTGACCGGCAGACGCGCGCGGTACACCTGTTGGATGGCGCGATGGGGGAAGCACTGGGCAAACTTTACGTCGCGAAATACTTCCCGCCGGAAGCGAAAGCAAAGGCGCTGAGACTCGTCGATAATCTGTTGAAAGCCTATGAGGCGGACATCAAGACGCTGAGCTGGATGACGCCGGAGACGCGGGCCAAGGCGCTGGACAAGCTGCACAAGTTCACGCCGAAAATCGGCTATCCCGACAAGTGGCGGGATTATTCGGCGCTGCAGATCGACCGTAACGGCCTCATTCAATCCATTCAGAACACCATAGAGTTCGAATGGAGCAGGCGATTGAAACGCATCGACCAGCCGGTCGACAAGACCGAATGGGGAATGACGCCGCAGACCAACAACGCCTATTACAATCCGCCTTTCAACGAGATCGTGTTTCCGGCCGGCATTTTGCAGCCACCCTTCTTCGATCCGAATGCGGACGACGCCGTGAATTACGGCGAGATCGGCGCAACCATCGGCCATGAGATCAGCCACGGTTTCGACGATCAGGGCAGCAAGTATGACGGCAATGGCGTGCTCGAGAATTGGTGGACTGCCGCGGACCGCAAGAACTTCGATGCACGTACGGCAGAACTTGCCGGGCAGTATGACAAATACGAGCCGATCCCCGCTGTGCACATCAACGGCAAGCTGACCTTGGGCGAGAACATCGCCGATCTCGCCGGCATCGTAATCGCTTACAAGGCCTATCACCTGTCGCTGGATGGCAAGCCAGCACCAGTACTAAATGGCTATACCGGCGACCAGCGGTTTTATCTCGCTTATGCCCAGAGTTGGCGGGAGGCACACCGGAAAGATGCGTTGCGGGTGCAACTACTTTCCAATCCGCATAGCCCTTCGGAATATCGCGTGAACGGTGTGGTGCGGAATGACGATGGCTGGTACGCGGCGTTTCCCACGGTGAAGGCAGGCGACAAATACTATCTGCCGCCGGACCAACGCGTGCATCTATGGTGATCAGTCCGCCCTTGCGGGCGTGATGGAAACGGATTCGCCACAGCCGCAAGCCGCGGTCTGGTTCGGGTTATTGAACACGAAGCGGGCCGCGAGCTTGTCTTTCACGTAATCCATTTCGGTACCGAGCAGGAAGAGGATGGCTTTGGGATCGATGAAGATCTTCACGCCCTTGTCTTCCACCACTTCGTCGAACTGGTTCGCCTTTTCGGCGTAATCCATCGTGTAGCTCATGCCGGCGCAGCCGCCATTGGTGACGCCGACGCGCACACCCTGATAGGCGCCATCGGCTGACGCCATGATCTCGTGGATGCGCGTGGCGGCGGCTTCGGAAAGCTTGATGGGCTTCGGGCGTTCGCGGCGCGGTCTTGCGGTGGTGGTTGCGGTTTCCATTTTCGTACTCGCTAGAACATGTTCAGTTCGAGACGGGCTTCTTCGCTCATCCGTTCGGGTGTCCACGGCGGATCGAAGACCATGTTCACTTTCACCTCGCCAATGCCTTCCACTGTTTCCAGTGCGTTCTTCACCATCACCGGCATTTCGCCGGCGACGGGACAGGCAGGGGCTGTGAGCGTCATGTCCACGTTCACGTCCTTGTTGTCGGCCACATCCACCTTATAGATAAGACCGAGTTCATAAATGTCTACCGGGATCTCCGGGTCGAACACGGTCTTCATCGCGGCGATGAGCTTTTGCGTAAACGCTTCAAGCTCTTCCGGCGGGATGGCGGAGACAGCCTGGGGTTCTTTGATCGGTTCCGCGTTCATTCCGTTTTCGCGGCGGCGCCGCCCTCCAGAGCCGATTTCATGGTGTGCCAGGCAAGCGTTGCGCATTTCACGCGCATCGGAAACGCCGAGACACCGGCCATCACATCGAGACGTTCGCGATCGTCTTCAGGCAAATCGGCGGCGCCTTCGCCTTTGACGAGATGCAGAAAACCGCCCATCAGTTTTTCCGCTTCCGCAACGGTGCGGCCAATCAGCATGTCGGTCATCAGCGAAGCCGACGCCTGGCTGATGGCGCAGCCTTTGCCTTCGAACTTGATGTCGGCAATGCGATCGTTGGCATCGACCGAGAGATAGATCTTCACGCGGTCGCCACAGAGCGGATTGTAACCCTCGCCCGAATGGGTGGGATGTTCCATCGGGCCGAAGTGGCGCGGATGGCGCGAGTGATCGAGGATCACTTCCTGATAGAGTTCGCGCAAAGAGTCATCCATAGCCGTTCAGCCCAAAATCTTCCGCGCCTTTTGCAGCGCCGCGATCAACGCGTCTGCTTCGGCACGTGTGTTGTAAAGCGCGAACGAGGCGCGCGTGGTGGAGGTGACGCCAAAACGTTCCATCAGCGGTTGGGCGCAATGGTGACCCGCGCGGGTGGCGACGCCTTCGCGATCCAGGATGGTGGCGACATCGTGGGCGTGCATGCCTTCGGTTTCGAACGAGACAATCGCGCCCTTGCCCGGCGCATCGCCGATGACGCGGACCCAATTGAGTTCGCGCAGACGCTCGCGAGTGTATTTGAGAAGATCGCGTTCGTGGGCGGTAACGGCCGCGCGATCCAGCGTTCCCAGATAGTCGATGGCGGCGGCGAGGCCCACGCTTTCGATGATAGGCGGCGTGCCGGCTTCGAAGCGAGCTGGCGCATCGGCATAGGTGATGCGGTCGCGGCTGACCTCGCGGATCATTTCGCCGCCGCCGTTGAAGGGGCGCATGGTTTTCAGATGTGCGGCCTTTGCATAGAGAATGCCGATACCGGTTGGGCCGTAGAGTTTGTGCCCGGTGAAGGCATAGAAATCGACGTCCAGCGCGCGGACATCGACGGGCTCGTGGACTGCGCCCTGGCAACCATCGATCAAGACGGGCGCGCCTTTGGCATGGGCGCGGGCGATGATTTCCCTGAGCGGGGTCACCGTGCCCAGCACATTGGACATATGGGTGACGGCAACAAGCTTTGTCTTGGGACCAATCGCGGCGTCGAGAGCTTCGATATCCAGCGAACCATCGTCGCGGACATCGACCCATTTCAATACCGCGCCGTTACGTTCGCGCAGGAAATGCCACGGCACGATGTTGGAATGATGTTCCATCACCGTGAGAACGATTTCGTCGCCGGGCTGGATGTGTGGCGCGAGGAAAGCGTAGGAAACGAGATTGATCGATTCCGTGCCGCCCTTGGTGAAGACGATTTCATCGACGCTGCCGGCATTGAGGAAACGACGCACGGTTTCGCGGGCGGCTTCGTAACGGTCGGTCGCAACCGCCGAGAGATAATGCACGCCGCGGTGGACATTGGCGTATTCGCGCGACGCGAAATCGTTCATCGCATCGAGAACCGCGTTTGGCTTTTGCGCCGACGCCCCGTTGTCGAGATAGACGAGCCGCTTGCCGTAGACTTCGCGCGCGAGAATCGGGAAATCCTTGCGGACGGCTTCCGGGTCGAACGCGGCGGCGATTTTGACGGGCGCGGTCATATGAGATGCTCCAGCGCCGCTTCGACATCGCGCCAGACTTCGGCGCGGATTGTTTCGTCTGCGATTTCCAGCACCGCGTCTTCGAGGAAGGCGCGGATGAGAAGATTGCGGGCGTCCGCTTCCGGCAAGCCGCGAGCGCGCAGATAGAAAAGCTGTTCGGCTTCGAGATCGCCGACGGCTGCACCATGGGCGCATTTCACGTCGTCTGCAAAAATGATCAGTTCAGGCTTCAGGTCGATTTCGGCGCGCTCGCCCAGCAGGATGCCCTTGGCGGTTTGGCGACTATCCGAACCGTTTGCGCCTTCGTTCACGGTGACGCGGCCCTGATAGACCGCGCGTGACTTTCCGGCTGCGGCTTTCTTGAAAAGCTGCGTGCTTTGGGTGTGGCCGACGGCATGGATGACGTGCGTGGTGACATCGGCATGCGTTTCATCGCCGAGTGCACTGACACCGCTGAGCTTGGCTTCGCTGCCCTCGCCTTCCAACGTCACGGTGATGTCGAAGCGCGAGAGGCGCGCGCCGAAGTTTGCGAAATGGGCGTTGTAGCGGGCATCGCGATTTGCCTTGACGGTTATCGTTTCGATGCCGATGCCTTCATCCGCTTTTTCCGCGACGGCGATGTGCGAAAGCTGCGCGTTGTTGGCGAGCGAGATTTCCGTGCCGATGTTGCGCAGGCCGGAGGATTTGGCGTGCTTTTCGATCAAGGTAAGTGAGGCGCCCTCTTCGAGGACGATCAAAACGCGGGCGTGGCCAGGGCTGGTCCAGCTGAGGCGAAGCGGGCCTGCAGTTTTGTTCTTGGCAACGCGCAAAGCGACGCCGCCTTGGGCAAAGGCCAGCGACGCGGATTCCATTGCGTTGTGCGGGCCGATTGTGGCGAGGCGATCGCGGACCCATTGTGGGGTGTCGCCCGAAAGATCGGCTATCTCCACGTTTTCCGTGGAGCCTTCGATCCGCCATTTGGCGGTGCCGATTTCGGCGACATCATTCGCGCCCAGAACGGTGCGGACATCGCTGTATTTCCATTCTTCGATGCGGCGATGCGGAACGCCCTTCACGCGGAAGCTTTCGAGAGCCTCCGCGCGGCGCGCATCGAGCCATGGCATCGCGGCGTTCATGCGGCGTCCTTGATGATGTGGGCGTAGCCTTTGGCTTCCAACTCGTGCGCCAGTTCCTTGCCGCCTTCGGCGATGATGCGGCCACCTGCCAGAACGTGCACGCGGTCGGGGACGATGTAGTTGAGCAGGCGCTGGTAATGCGTGATGACAAGCATCGCGCGGTCGGGCGAACGCAGCGCGTTGACGCCTTCGGCCACCAGTTTCAGCGCGTCGATATCCAGGCCGGAGTCGGTTTCGTCAAGGATGGCGAAAGCCGGTTCGAACAGCGCCATTTGAAGGGTTTCGAGGCGCTTCTTTTCCCCGCCGGAGAAGCCGACGTTCAGGGCGCGGCGCAACATTTCTTCCGGCACGTTCAGCGTTTTTGCCTTTTCGCGCACGCGCTTGAGGACGCTCATCGCATCCAGTTCGCTTTCGCCTCGGGCGCGACGTTGGGCGTTGAGTGCGGATTTGAGGAAGGTCAGCGTGGTGACGCCGGGGATTTCGACCGGGTATTGCATCGCAAGGAAGATGCCTTTGGCGGCGCGTTCTTCCGGCGCGAGCGCGGTGAGGTCTTCGCCGCGATAGACGATGCTGCCTTTGGTGACGTCGTAGCCAGCGCGGCCTGCGAGCGTATAGGACAGCGTGGATTTGCCCGAGCCGTTGGGGCCCATGACGGCGTGCACCTCGCCCGCATGAATCGAAAGGTTCAAGCCTTTGAGGATTTCCTTGCCGTCGACAGCGACGTGCAGGTCTTTGATCTCAAGCATATTCATCCCACGCTGCCTTCGAGGCTAATACCGACGAGCTTTTGCGCCTCGACTGCGAATTCCATTGGTAGTTGCTGCAGCACTTCCTTGCAGAAGCCGTTGACGATGAGGGCGACGGCTTCCTCTTCGTCGATGCCGCGCTGTACGCAATAGAACAATTGGTCGTCGGCGATTTTCGATGTCGTCGCTTCGTGTTCGATCTTCGCGGTCGGGTTGCGGCTTTCGATATAGGGCACCGTGTGGGCGCCGCATTTGCCGCCGATCAGAAGCGAGTCGCATTGGGTGTAGTTGCGGGCGTTCGCGGCTTTCGGGTGCACGCTGACGAGACCGCGATAGGTGTTTTGCGCGCGGCCCGCGCTGATGCCTTTGGAGATGATGCGCGAGCGGGTGTTCCTGCCCAGATGGATCATCTTGGTGCCGGTGTCGGCCTGCTGGAAATTGTTGGCGATGGCGATGGAATAGAATTCGCCGACCGTATCGTCGCCGCGCAGGATGCAGCTTGGGTATTTCCAGGTGATGGCGGAGCCGGTTTCGACCTGCGTCCAGGAAATCTTGGAGCGGTCGCCACGGCAATCGCCGCGCTTGGTGACGAAGTTGTAGATGCCGCCGAGGCCGTTTTCATCGCCGGGATACCAATTCTGCACCGTGGAATATTTGATCTCGGCATCGTCGAGCGCGATCAGTTCCACCACCGCGGCGTGCAATTGGTTCTCGTCGCGCTTGGGCGCGGTGCAGCCTTCGAGATAGCTGACGTAGGAGCCCTCATCGGCGATGATGAGCGTGCGTTCGAACTGGCCGGTTTCGCTGGCGTTGATGCGGAAATAGGTGCTGAGCTCCATCGGGCAACGCACGCCCTTCGGCACATAAACGAACGTGCCGTCGGAAAAGACCGCGGAGTTGAGCGTGGCGAAGAAATTGTCGGTCACCGGAACGACGGTGCCGAGATATTTCTTCACAAGATCGGGATAATCGCGGATCGCTTCGGAGATCGGGCAGAAAATCACGCCCGCTTCGTTGAGCTTTTCCTTGAAGGTGGTCGCGACCGAAACGGAGTCGAACACCGCATCCACGGCAACGCCGGCGAGCGCCATCTGTTCGTGCAGCGGGATGCCGAGCTTCTTGTAGGTTTCAAGAAGTTTGGGATCGACTTCATCGAGACTTTGTTTCAGTGGCGTGTTTTTCGGCGCCGCGTAGTAATAAGCGTTCTGATAATCGATCTTCGGATAATGGACGCGGGCCCAGTTGGGCTCTTTCATTTCGCGCCAGCGGCGAAAGGCGGCCAGACGCCATTCGAGCATCCATTCCGGCTCGCTCTTTTTGGCCGAGATGTAGCGCACCGTGGTTTCATCGAGGCCGCGCGGGGCGCGTTCCATCTCGATGTCGGTGACGAAACCGTATTTGTACTTCTCGCCGATGGCGGCGACCTGATCGCGGGTTTCCTGAACGATGGCCATCAGCGCCTCACGCGGCCGCGCGCGCTTTGGCGCGGGCGAGCAGTTTGGAGAGAGAAGCGATGGCGGCATCCGCATCGGCTTCGGTGGAATTCCAGCCGAAGCTCACGCGGAGCGCGCAACGGGCTATATCTTCGCTCACGCCCATCGCGGCGAGAACATGAGACGGTTTCACCTTGCCGGAGGAACATGCGGCGCCGGAACTGATCATCACGCCGTCGAGATCGAGCGCCATTACGGCGGTTTCGGCGAGGATGCCGGGGAGCGCGAAGTTGGACGTGTTGGCGAGACGCGGGGCTTCTTTGCCGAAGATGATTGTTTCGGGGGCGATGTCTTTCAGCGCGGTTTCGAAATGGTCGCGCAAATTGGAAGCGATGTTTGAAGCCGCTTCCGCTGCGGCGCCGAAACCGGCGATGGCGGCAACGTTTTCCGTTCCCGCGCGATGACCGCGTTCCTGGCCGCCGCCGAGGATTTGGGGGGCGAAGGGAACGCCGGTCTTTGCGATCAATGCGCCTGCGCCTTGCGGGCCGCCCAGTTTGTGGGACGAGATGGTGATGTAGTCCGCATCGAAAGCGAGCGGGATTTTTCCGGCGGCCTGGATGGCATCGGCGAACAGCAACGCTCCGGCTTCGCGGGCGAGTTTGCTGACCTCGGCGAGGGGCTGGATGACGCCGGTTTCGTTGTTGGCGGCCATGACCGCGATCAATGCGCGGCCTTTGCCTTCGCGGAGCACGATGCGCAGGGCTTCAAGATCGAGCGTGCCGTTGGGACGGACGGGAAGCGTTTCCAATCGCAGGCCTGCAAAGCGTTCGATCAGGGCATTGGCGTTTGCCCGAACGGAATCGTGTTCGATGGCCGAGATGAAGATGCGCGTCAGTCTTTTCTCGGCTTCCGCAGAACCATAGATCGCGGCATGCAGTGCCAGCGCATTCGCTTCGGAGCCGCCGCTGGTGAAGATGACGTTTTTCACATCTGTTTTCGCGAGTTTGGCGACCTTCGCCCTCGCCTCTTCCACGATTGCGCGCGCCTTTCTTCCTTCGGCGTGAACCGATGAAGGATTGGCGCCACCCAATGCGCGCTCCATGGCGGCGCGCGCTTCAGGCCGCAAAGGCGATGTGGCGTTGTGATCGAGGTACGGCATGACCGAACTCAGGAAACCCGTCACGCAGCTTCCAGGTTTTCGTTGGCCGTTTCGTTTGCCGAGCCGCAGGGCTGGGCGCGGCCGAGCACGCGTTTCTCGATCACGTCGGCGAGGCTGACGGAGGCGAGGAACACCTGGATCTGGCGGCCGAGTTCTTCCCACAGATCGTGCGTCACGCAGCGCGCGCCCGTTCCGGTGCAGCCTTTGGCGGTGCCGGGGCGGCAGCGGGTGGCGGCGATGGGTTCATCGACCGCGAGGATGATGTCGGCGACTCGGGTGTCGTTCGCGGATTGGGCAAGACGATAACCGCCGCCTGGGCCGCGCACGGATTTGACGAGGCCGCCGCGGCGGAGCTTGGCGAAGAGCTGTTCTAGATAAGAGAGGCTGATTTCCTGGCGGCCGGAGATTTCGGCCAGCGGGACCGCCCGGCCTTCCTTGCCGTGGGCCGCGAGGTCGGCCATTGCCATCACCGCGTAGCGTCCTTTGGTGCTCAATTTCATGGCCGAACTCCTCGATTTTCTTGGCTCTTTGGAACGGGGTTGGTGTAAAAGGCCCCGCCCCTGAACAAGCCGTTCTCGGGTTGGATATAGATTTCCTGACTACCGTGGTCAAGAATTGAGCGCCGCAGTTCCTGCATACCACCTAAGACCCTGACGGGTCTGTGGATTTCCCCGAAAAGATGCGGCGGAAAACCTTAGTGGGATAGTGGGTTTAGCGCTGGCGACCGAGGGTGGGCCGGTACGGAGAGACGATGCCTGACATTATTTTGCCGGGGCCTGCGGGCCGAATCGAAGTCCGCTACCAGCGCCAGAAGGCGCCCAATGCGCCGATGGCCCTCATCCTGCACCCGCATCCGCAGTTCGGGGGCACGATGAACAACCCGCTCGTGTACGACCTTTTCCATATGTACCACGCACTGGGATGCACGACCGTCCGGTTCAATTTCCGCGGCGTGGGCCGGAGCCAGGGCACGTTCGATTCCGGCGTCGGCGAGCTTTCCGATGCGGCGGCGGTGCTGGACTGGATGAACACGCTTTATCCGAACCCATCGTTTGTGTGGGTGTGCGGGATTTCGTTCGGCGCGTGGATCGGGATGCAGCTCTTGATGCGGCGGCCGGAGATCACCGGGTTCATTTCGATTGCGCCGCCCGCCAGCATGTACGATTTCGCGTTCCTCGCGCCCTGCCCGGCTTCGGGGATCATGATCCATGGTTCGAAGGATCAGGTGGTGCCGGAGGCCGACGTTCTGAAACTTGTGGAACGGTTGCGCGCGCAGAAGGGCATCAAGATCGACTATCACCGCATCGAAGGCGCCAATCACTTCTTCGACAAGCACGAGCAGGATGTGGTCGACGCGGTCAAGGAATATTCCGAACGGCGGATGAACGATCCCAATCGGGGACGTTAGTTTCTCTCACCTCCCCCTTGTGGGGAGGTCGACAAAATTTCGAGCGCAGCGAGGAATTTTTCGGGTGGGGGACGGTGCATATCGTTGTCTTCGGCC